>Ga0214921_10001075_pt1 | contig 47470 bp, 46 predicted proteins | sample LL1505_MetaG_FD_177992 | JGI IMG/M metagenome (GOLD analysis project Ga0214921, IMG submission 177992) | Freshwater microbial communities from Lake Lanier, Atlanta, Georgia, United States - LL-1505 | ecosystem: Environmental > Aquatic > Freshwater > Lake | place: USA: Georgia | collected... | reverse complement strand
CCGGCCAAGTCAAGCCCAACCAAACACTCATGCTCGAAGGCGTGGGCGGTGGCTTTACGTGGGGCGCTGTTTTACTCAAGTTGTAAATCTGTATGAAACCATTTGCATTTGTATTTCCAGGCCAAGGCTCGCAATCCGTCGGTATGTTGGACGCATGGGGCGATCACCCTGTGGTGAAACAAACCCTACAAGAAGCCTCTGATGCTTTGGGCGAAAACATCGGCCAACTTATTCACGAAGGCCCTAAAGAAGCGCTCGGCTTGACGACCAACACGCAACCTGTGATGTTGGTGTCAGCCATCGCGGCCTATCGCGTGTGGTTGTTTGAAGGTGGCGCGCAACCTGCGGTCGTGGCAGGGCACTCCTTGGGTGAATATTCCGCATTGGTCGCTGCGGGCGCTTTGACGTTGGCGCAAGCGGTGCCTTTGGTGCGCTTTCGTGCCCAAGCCATGCAAGACGCCGTGCCAGTTGGCACCGGTGCGATGGCGGCTATTTTGGGAATGGATGCGCAACAAGTGATTACTGGTTGCGCCCAAGCGCAAGCCACATTTGCTATCGGTTCTGGCGAAGTCGTGGAAGCCGTCAACTTCAACGACCCTGCCCAAACCGTGATTGCGGGTAGCAAAGCAGCGGTCGAAAAAGCCTGTGAAATGCTCAAAGCCGCAGGTGCTAAACGCGCTTTGCCTTTGCCGGTGTCGGCACCTTTTCACTCCAGTTTGATGTTGCCTGCCGCGCAACGTTTGAAAGAAAAGCTTGCCGCCACGCCCATCGCCACTCCCACTATTCCAGTGGTTAACAACATCGATGTTGCTGTGCAAACAGACGCCGACGCAATCTGCGAGGCTTTGTACCGCCAAGCTTTCGGCCCCGTGCGTTGGGTTGAATGCGTCGCCGCTATCAAAGCCCGAGGCGTGCACGCCTTGGTTGAGTGTGGCCCGGGCAAAGTGCTTGCTGGCTTGACCAAGCGCATTGATGCTGAACTCACCGGATTACCTTTGTTTGACCCTGCCTCGCTGGCAGAAGTGAAAACGGTTTTGGCCTGATTTCTCTAGTGGCAAATCGGTCAACAGCGCTAAAACAATTGCTGAAAAGAATTCGTACGAAACGTAAACCCTCTTTAAATACATAAGTCCAAAATGAAAGAAACCACCCCCCACATTGCCCTAGTCACTGGCGCCTCGCGTGGCATTGGTGCGGCGATCGCTTTAGAACTGGCGCACCAGGGTTTTGTCGTCTTTGGCACTGCGACCACAGACGAGGGTGCTACCAAAATTTCCAACGCCTTGTCTGCTCATGCGAAATGCCGTGGCGTGAATCTGAACGTGAACGACGCAGCGGCAGTAGACGCCTTGGTCGAGCAAATTACCACCGAACACAAAGCCTTACATGTGTTGGTCAACAACGCTGGCATTACCCGCGACACCTTGGCCATGCGGATGAAAGATGATGACTGGGACGCGGTGCTTGACACCAATCTCAAAGCCGTTTTCCGTCTGTCGCGTGCCGTCATGCGCCCCATGATGAAGCAGCGTTATGGCCGCATCATCAGCATTACCAGTGTGGTTGGCGCTTCTGGCAACGCTGGACAAGCCAACTATGCCGCTGCCAAAGCCGGCGTGGCCGGCATGACCCGTGCGTTGGCGCGCGAGTTGGGCAGTCGAAACATCACAGTCAACTGTGTGGCGCCTGGTTTTATCGAAACCGACATGACTGCCGCCTTGGCCGAAGAACAGCAAAAGGCACTTTTGGGGCAAATTCCATTGGGTCATCTAGGAAAACCTGCCGATGTCGCCCATGCGGTCGCATTTTTGGCGAGCAATAAAGCCGGCTATGTGACGGGGCAGGAATTGCACATCAATGGCGGCATGTTTATGGCCTAAAAACTGTTGTAAAAAGTATTAAAAAACTGAGTGTCCGCGCAGTTAAAATAGCGGACTTATTCACAACCCTTTGAGGGAACTCATGAGCGATATTGAATCACGTGTCAAAAAAATCATTGCTGAACAACTCGGCGTGGAAGAGTCACAAGTCACCAGTGAAAAAGCCTTTGTGGCCGATCTGGGTGCCGACTCCTTGGACACTGTGGAATTGGTGATGGCCTTAGAAGACGAATTTGGAATCGAAATTCCAGACGAAGACGCCGAAAAAATCACCACTGTGCAAAACGCGATTGATTACGCGTTGACACACAAAAAAGCCTAAATCACAGGAAATTTTGCATGAGCCGTCGTCGCGTCGTCGTGACCGGTCTGGGTTGTATCAGCCCCGTGGGTAACACGGTTGCTGAGGCTTGGGCCAATCTGTTAGCAGGAAGGTCCGGCATTGCGGCGATCACACGGTTCGACGCCTCGGGCTTGAACTGCCACTTCGCAGGCGAAGTCAAAAACTTCGACATAGATTCCTACATCTCGCCCAAAGATGCGAGAGCGATGGACTGTTTCATTCATTACGGAATTGCCGCGGCAGTGCAAGCGGTGCAAGATGCGGGTCTGCCCACGGGCGATGCCCAGGGCGAAGAAGAGTCCACCCGCGTTGGCGTCTTGATCGGCTCAGGAATTGGTGGTTTGCCACTGATTGAAAATATGCACAACGAAATGCTGGCCAAAGGCCCACGACGCATTTCTCCATTTTTCGTTCCTGCTTCCATCATCAACATGATCTCTGGCCATGTGTCGATGCGCTTTGGTTTCAAAGGCCCCAATCTTGCGGTTGTTACTGCCTGCACCACGGGTTTGCATGCGATTGGTGAAGCTGGACGACACATTGAATACGGCGATGCCGATGTCATGATCGCTGGCGGCTCTGAAGGTTGCATTTCGCCCTTGGGTGTTGGTGGCTTTGCCTCGATGCGCGCCTTATCCACCCGTAATGACGACCCGACAACAGCTTCTCGTCCTTGGGACAAAGACCGCGATGGCTTTGTCTTAGGCGAAGGTGCTGGCGTGGTGGTACTCGAAGAATATGAGCACGCCAAAAAACGCGGCGCCAAAATTTACGCAGAACTTGCGGGTTACGGCATGAGTGCAGACGCAGGGCATATGACTGCTCCCAACATGGACGGCCCGCGCCGCGCGATGGTCAATGCTTTGCGTAACGCCAGCGTTAATGCAGACCAAGTGGATTACCTCAACGCCCATGGCACATCAACCCCATTGGGTGACATCAACGAGACCAACGCAATCAAAGCTGCATTGGGTGATAACGCCAAGAAGTTAACGGTCAGTTCGACCAAGTCCATGACCGGACATCTCTTGGGAGGTGCGGGTGGCATTGAAAGCGTATTTACCGTAATGGCTTTGCACGATCAAAAAGTTCCGCCCACCATCAACTTGCACAATCAAGACCCAGAGTGCGATTTGGACTATTGCGCGAACACGGCCCGCGATATGAAAATAGACGTAGCCTTGAAAAATAACTTTGGCTTTGGTGGTACCAACGGCGCCCTGCTTTTCAAGCGCGTTTAATTTCTCTGTCTTGCAAAGCGCCCCCTCGGCCTCATCTATCGGTGGGGCTTTGTAGTTTTTGATGACAAATTTTGGATGCTGAACATGACTATGAATAATTCTTTTTCTCGTGTAGTTCTTGTGAGCTGCTTCACTTTGGCTATGGGCGCGGGTAGTTTTCCCACATTTGTGCAAGCGCAAACTACAACCCAGTCGGTTCGCGCATTGCCTGACTTCACCGATTTGGTAGAACAGGTTGGCCCTTCTGTTGTCAATATCCGCACCTTAGAAAAAGTTGCAGCACGTGACACACAAGCAGGCTCTCCCGATGAGGAAATGCAAGAGTTGTTTCGCCGTTTCTTCGGTGTGCCCATGCCTGCACCCAACGTGCCGCGTCAGCAACGACCCAACCGTTCACAACCTGAACAAGAACAACCCAGAGGCGTTGGTTCTGGTTTTATCTTGTCAGCCGACGGTTTTGTGATGACCAATGCCCATGTGGTGGAGGGCGCGGACCAAGTTTTGGTAACACTGCCAGATAAGCGCGAATTCAAGGCCCGCATTGTTGGCACCGACAAACGTAGCGATGTGGCGGTTGTGAAAATAGAAGCCACTGGATTACCAGCGGTGCGCATTGGCGATGTTTCGCGCCTAAAAGTCGGCGAATGGGTCATGGCGATTGGCTCGCCTTTTGGACTTGATAACTCCGTGACCGCTGGCATCGTGAGTGCAAAGCAACGCGATACGGGCGACTATTTGCCTTTCATCCAAACTGACGTAGCGATCAATCCTGGTAACTCAGGCGGACCGTTGATTAATATGCGAGGTGAAGTAGTTGGTATCAACAGCCAAATCTATTCGCGCTCTGGCGGATTCATGGGTATCTCGTTTGCTATTCCGATTGACGAAGCCATTCGTGTGAGCGAGCAACTTCGAACTACCGGGCGTGTTCAGCGCGGCCGTCTTGGCGTGCAAATTGACCAAGTGAGCAAAGAAGTTGCTGAATCCTTAGGGCTTGCAAAAACGCAAGGCGCTTTGGTTCGCGGCGTCGAGCAAGGCTCGCCTGCTGAAAAAGCCGGATTGGAGCCAGGTGACATCATCTTGAAATTTGATGGCAAGCCCATTGAGAAATCTTCTGACTTGCCGCGTATGGTCGGCAATACCAAACCTGGCACAAAAAGCACCATCCAAGTCTGGCGTCGCGGTAGTTTGGTCGATAAGCAAATCACAGTAGGTGAGTTCGAGCCTGAAGCCCCAGTCAAAAAAGCTGCAGCGCCTGCTGAAAAGCCAGCAACTTCCAGCGCTGCAAAGTTCTTGGGCTTGACGGTCAGCGACCTGACAGACGCCCAGAAGAAAGAACTCAAAGTCAAAGGCGGTGTCCGGGTAGACGCTTCGACGGAGGCCGCCGCTCGCGCTGGCATCCAAGAAGGTGATGTGATTTTGGCTTTGGCCAATACCGAAACACCCTCGGTTCAGGTGCTAGAAGCCCTGGTGGCTAAGGTTGATCGGGCTAAGCCTGTGAGCTTGCTGATCCGACGCGGTGAGTGGGCGCAATACGTCGTCATCCGACCAGCCCGCTAAAGCCTTAAACCACACTGGGATGTGAGGTTGTTGCTAAAAAATCAGGGTGGATAAAGAAATTATTTCTGATTTTTGTCCATAACATGGTTAGTTGGTAAGCACTCACAAAAACCCTTGATTGCTATTTATAAGTATATAAAAATATATTTATTGCCTATTTTTAATATATCAAACCATTTAAAATCCATGATGTGGAATAACTTAGGTTCTTCCACAGGTGCTCCACAGCTCACCCACAGCTTAGTCCAAAAAACCATAACAAAATTGTTGATAAACTGTGGATAAATTCATGTGGTGCATCTGCAACGTGTCCTTTTTTGGCCATTGCTGGGTTGGCGTTTTGGCTTTTTTGCCTACAATGAACTCCCAACTATCGCAGTTGCCATTGCTTGTTGGTTCTGGGCGCGTCAGCATCTGACGCGCCCTTTTTTCATGTCTTCATCCCTTTGAATTCAATCACTTAAGTGCTCCCGTTGATGAATCACATCAGAAACTTCTCCATCATTGCGCACATCGACCATGGCAAATCGACGCTCGCCGACCGCATTATTCAGCGTTGCGGCGGACTCGAAGACCGCGAGATGGAAGCGCAAGTTCTTGACTCAATGGACATCGAAAAAGAGCGTGGGATAACCATCAAAGCGCAGACGGCTGCGTTGCAATACAAGGCGAAAGACGGGCAGGTGTACAACCTCAATTTGATCGACACACCAGGTCACGTCGACTTTTCTTATGAAGTCTCGCGCTCTTTGTCTGCTTGTGAAGGTGCCTTACTAGTAGTTGATGCCAGCCAAGGTGTCGAAGCACAAACCGTTGCCAATTGCTACACCGCCCTCGACTTGGGCGTTGAAGTACTTCCCGTGCTCAACAAAATGGATTTGCCACAAGCCGATCCAGACAACGCCAAAGCAGAAATTGAAGATGTCATCGGCATTGACGCCACCGACGCGATTCCTTGTTCTGCCAAAACGGGCATGGGCATTGAAGAAATTTTGGAAGCCGTAGTCGCCAAAATTCCGCCGCCACAAGGTGACGCGCAAGCGCCCTTGCGCGCCATGATCATTGACAGCTGGTTTGATACCTATGTCGGCGTAGTCATGTTGGTGCGTGTTGTTGATGGACGTTTGGGCAAAGGCGAGCGTATCAAGATGATGGCTTCGCACGCGGTCTACAACGCAGACAACCTCGGCGTTTTTACCCCTGCCAACCAACCGCGCGAATCGCTGGAAGCAGGACAAGTCGGCTACATCATTGCCGGTATCAAAGAACTGCAAGCTGCCAAGGTGGGTGACACCATCACCCTCGAGAAAAAGCTGCCCAATAACCTCGGCCCTGCCGAAAAAGCCTTGCCAGGTTTTAAAGAAATCCAACCGCAAGTGTTTGCCGGTCTCTATCCCACCGAGGCCAACCAATACGACGCCTTACGCGACGCCTTGGAAAAACTCAAACTCAACGATGCCTCCTTGCATTACGAACCTGAAGTCTCGCAAGCGCTGGGTTTCGGATTTCGCTGTGGATTCCTTGGCCTTTTGCATATGGAAATCGTGCAGGAACGGTTAGAGCGTGAGTTCGACCAAGACCTGATCACCACGGCGCCTAGCGTGGTCTATCAAGTTGTCAAGCCCGATGGCGAGGTGGTATTGGTGGAAAACCCCGCCAAGATGCCTGACCAAGGCAAGATGCAAGAGATCCGTGAACCCATCGTCACAGTGCATCTGTATATGCCGCAAGAGTATGTGGGTGCAGTCATGACGCTTGCTAACCAAAAGCGCGGCATGCAACTCAATATGGCCTACCACGGCCGTCAAGTGATGTTGACTTACGACATGCCTTTAGGCGAGATCGTGCTCGACTTCTTCGACAAGCTCAAATCGGTCAGCCGAGGCTATGCGTCGATGGACTATGAGTTCAAAGAGTTTCGTGCGTCCGACGTGGTCAAGGTCGACATTTTGTTGAATGGCGAGAAAGTCGACGCCTTGTCCATCATCGTCCACCGCACCCAATCGCAATACCGCGGCCGCGCGGTAGTGGCCAAAATGCGCGAGATCATCAGTCGTCAGATGTTCGATGTGGCGATTCAAGCGGCTATTGGCGCCAACATCATCGCCCGCGAAACGATCAAGGCTTTGCGTAAGAACGTGCTGGCAAAATGCTACGGTGGTGATATCTCCCGTAAGCGCAAGCTCTTAGAGAAACAAAAAGCAGGTAAAAAACGTATGAAACAAATCGGATCTGTCGAGGTGCCCCAGGAGGCCTTCTTGGCAATTTTGCAGGTGGAAGACTAATGCCTACGCTCACCGCATTTGTATTAGCCGCCTTCGTTGGCTACGCCGCCACCTGGTACCTTGGCATGTTGGAAGGCAGTTTTGCTTTTCTGATGTTGATGGCTACCATCGTCACGGGTATTTACTGGTTGGCAGAACAGTTTTACTTCTTGCCACAACGACTTCAATCAGCTGAACGACTCGAGTTGGACGCGGCAAACCGCCGTGCTGAACTCGACAAACTGGGAATCGCCAAAAATGACGTAGACGTGACCCAGGCCAAAGAGCGTCTCATCATGCAACCCTGGTGGTTGGATTGGACGGCAGGGTTGTTCCCTGTCATCGCTGTGGTGTTCGTCTTGCGTTCGTTCTTATTTGAGCCTTTCAAAATTCCATCCGGTTCGATGATTCCCACTTTGTGGGTTGGCGATTTGATTTTGGTAAACAAGTTCCACTACGGCGTGCGCTTGCCAGTGATCAATCTCAAAATCACAGACGGCAATCCTGTTGAGCGTGGAGACGTCATGGTGTTTCGTTACCCACCCAAGCCCAACCTCGACTACATCAAGCGTGTCATTGGCTTGCCAGGTGACGAGATTGCTTACTTAAACAAGCAACTCACCATCAACGGACAACCCGCCCCCAAAACACCTTTGCCCGATTTCTTTGAAGAAGACAGCCTGCGATATATCAAGCAGTTTGAAGAGCGTATTCCTTTGGGCGACAAACCAGAAGCCAGCGTGACGTCTGTGCGTCTGCACCGTTTACTCAATGATGCTGACCGTCCTGCTTTTGTTCCAGGCGCTGATGAGTTCGTTTTTAAAGACAACTGCCGTTATACCGTTGAAGGGGTGACCTGTAAGGTTCCTGCTGGCCATTACTTCATGATGGGTGACAACCGCGACAACTCATTAGATTCGCGTTATTGGGGCTTTGTGCCAGAAAAAAATATTGTGGGCAAAGCCTTTTTTGTATGGATGAATTTTGGGAATCTCAAGCGCATAGGCGCTTTTGATTAACCCGCAGCCCCATGTCGCAATCAACGTCAAAGCCGCACACGATTCTCGAAACACTGCAACAACGTTTGCAGATCACGTTTCACAACCCAGAGTTGTTGCAGCAGGCGTTGACGCATCGTAGCTTTAGCGCTTACCACAACGAGCGTCTAGAGTTTTTAGGCGACTCCGTCTTGAATTTATGCATCGCCAATTTGCTCTACCAGCGTTTACACACCTTGCCCGAGGGTGACTTATCGCGCGTGCGCGCCAACCTAGTCAAGCAAGACACCTTGCACCATTTAGCCGTTGAAATGGGTTTGCCGCAGATGTTGCGTTTGGGTGAGGGCGAGCTCCGCTCCGGCGGACAAAAACGTCCTTCTATATTGGCCGATGCGCTAGAAGCTGTTTTGGGCGCTGTGTATTTGGATGCCGGTTTCGCCCAAGCAGACGCTTTGGTGCAGCGCATCTTCGCAGCCGTAGATGTCAAGCCAGAAATGCAAGCCGTTGGCAAAGATGCCAAAACCGAATTACAAGAGTGGTTGCAAGCACGCAAGATGCAGTTGCCCATTTATCGTGTAGTCGGTACTTTGGGTGCAGCGCATCGCCAAACCTTTGATGTGGAATGCGAAGTGATCGAGTTAGCCCGCTGCGAGCGTGGCATCGGCACATCGCGCCGAGCAGGTGAGCAAGCCGCCGCAGCGGCCATGCTACAAGTCCTCAAAGAGTCTCCATGACACACACACCTGACACTACGCCTCAAAGCGCTGACGACATCGACGCCATGCTCCATGCCAGCAAAGGCAAGCGCGTTATGGCAAGTCCTGCGTTGATCGCACCCGAAGACCGACGCTGTGGTTTGATCGCCATCGTCGGTAAACCCAATGTGGGCAAATCCACCTTGCTCAATGCATTGGTCGGACAAAAAATCAGCATCACGTCTCGCAAAGCGCAGACAACCCGCCATCGCATCACGGGTATGCGTACCGAGGGTAGTGCGCAGTTTGTGTTTGTAGATACGCCGGGATTCCAAACCATCCATGGCAACGCTTTAAACAAATCGCTGAATAAAACCGTGCAAGGCGCTGTGGGTGACGTGGATTTGGTTTTGTTGGTGGTCGAAGCAGGTAGTTTCACGCCAGCCGATGCCAAAGTTTTGGCTTTGCTTGCTCCTGGCATTCCTACATTATTGGTGGCTAACAAATTAGACACCGTGAAAAGCCGAGACGCTGTGCCCGCATGGTTGCAAGACATGCAGCAACGCCATGCGTTTTCCGAGTTTGTACCCATGTCGGCTAAAAACACCAAAGACGTAGAACGCTTGCTTGGTATTTGTGAAAAATACTTGCCAGAGCAAGCCTGGTTTTATGGCTCCGACGAATTGACCGACCGCAGCGAAAAATTCATGGCGGCTGAGATGGTGCGTGAAAAACTCTTTCGCTTAACAGGTGACGAGTTGCCCTACACATCTACTGTCATCATCGACAAGTTTGAAGAAGAACCCGGCAAAACCAAAGGCGTGAAACGCATGGTACGCATCGCCGCGACCATTGTGGTGGAGCGCGATGGCCACAAAGCCATGGTGATTGGCGACAAAGGCGAACGCCTCAAACGTATGGGCACCGAGGCACGCACCGAACTTGAAAAATTATTTGATGCCAAAGTGTTTTTAGAACTCTGGGTCAAAGTGCGCTCGGGTTGGGCGGATGACGAAGCACGGGTGCGTAGCTTTGGCTACGAGTAAGACCCGCATCCACGCCGAACCGGCTTTTGTCGTACACCGCTACGACTGGAGCGAGTCCAGTCTCATCCTTGAAACATTCACCCGCCATCACGGCCGCGTAGCTTTAGTCGCCAAAGGCGCTAAGCGACCTAGTTCTAACTTTCGTCCGGTCTTATTGCCATTGCAACCGCTTGCTATCAGTTACAGCGGTGACTCCGAGATTCGCACGCTCAAAGTCGCGGAATGGGTAGGCGGTCACATCATGCCTATGGGTGAGGCATTGTTGTCTGGTTATTACATCAACGAACTGTTGTTACGTTTGCTGGCGCGTGATGATCCGCATCCGCGTTTGTTTGATTTATATGCCCAGGTGGTGCAAGTCTTAGCCGCGGGCCATGACGGCACGATTGCCCCTGCATTGCGTGCATTTGAGTTGCTCTTGTTGCGTGATATTGGTTTGTTGCCCAATTTGGATTTACAAACACTCACCTTGGCACCTCTGCAAGCCAATACCGCTTACAGCTTGGTTGCAGAGGGCGGTTTGCGCAGTCTTGCATCGCATGAGCGTAACGGTATCGACGCATCTGTGTGGAAAGCATTGCAAAGCAGCTTAGAAGATGCATCACCGATGACTGCCACCTTACGCGTATGTGCTGAACTCCCGGCCGACCAACGCAATACCTTGCAGATGCAACTGCGTGCCCTGGTGCACTACCATTGCGGGGTTCACACTTTGCGTACTCGCCAAATGATGGTGGACTTACAAACGCTTTGATTTTCCCCATGTCTCCATCTAACCCTCACACAGCACTATCGGTCAACCTGAACAAGGTAGCCTTGGTTCGCAATACCCGTCACCTTGGTATTCCCAGTGTGACGCGCGCTGCTTCGTTATGTTTAGAGGCAGGCGCTGCTGGTATTACTGTTCATCCCCGTCCAGACGCGCGTCATATTCGTGCAGACGATGTATTTGCCTTGGCAGAGTTACTCAGGGCATGGCCCGATCGTGAATTCAATATTGAAGGCAATCCATTTCACAACCTGATGGACTTTGTACGCAAAGTGCGTCCGCAACAAACCACTTTTGTGCCTGATAGTGAAGCCCAGTTCACCAGTGACCATGGCTGGAGTTTCCCGCAAGATGCCAAACGCCTTGAGCCTTTGATTGCCTCTGCCAAATCGCTAGGTGTTCGGGTGAGCTTATTTATGGACCCGATTACTGACGCCAAGACAGCGCAGCAAGTCATGCAATCTGTCAAAGCGATTGGTGCCGACCGCGTGGAGCTTTATACAGAGAGCTATGCACGCGCATTTGGAACACCGCAGCAAGCGTCTGTTTTGGCGAGCTTCGCAGTGACTGCGCAAGCTGCACTAGCAGCCGGCTTAGGCGTTAATGCGGGCCATGATTTGAATTTAGACAATTTGCGGACTTTTGTGCAAGCCGTTCCGCAAGTCGCTGAAGTGTCGATTGGGCATGCCTTGATTGGGGATGCATTAGAGATGGGCTATGGCAATGCAATACGCGCTTATAGGGAGTGTTTGCAAGCATGATCTATGGTGTTGGCACTGATATCTGCGACATCCGCCGTATTCGTACGTCCCTTGCCAAATACGGCGAGCGTTTTGCGCAAAAAGTATTGTCTGAGCGCGAAATTGCAATTTGGCATAAACGTAGCGCGCGTTGGCCAGACCGTGGCGTGCGTTATGTAGCCACACGCTTTTCTGCCAAAGAGGCGTTTAGCAAAGCCATCGGCTTGGGTATGCGTACGCCAATGACTTGGCGCGCATGCGAGCTATCGAATTTGGTAACTGGGCAACCCGTCATTACCCTGCACGGTGCTTTGAAAGACTGGTTTGAAGCACGCAGCTTGCGCGCACATGTGAGCGTTAGTGATGAGTCTGATTACGCAACCAGTTACGTGGTGGTGGAGAAAATCAATCCATGACCCACCATGCTCCATTGATTCTGGATATTGCTGGCACACAACTAACTGCAGTAGATAAAAAACGCTTGCGCCATCCTTTGACTGGTGGTGTGATTTTGTTTGGTCGCAATTGGCAAAGTCGAATCCAACTCACGCAGCTGTGTGCCGATATCAAAGCCGTTCGTAGCGATGTGCTGATATGCGTAGACCACGAAGGTGGGCGCGTGCAGCGATTTCGTAACGATGGGTTCACGCACTTACCGCCAATGCGTGCCTTAGGCGAACTTTGGATGCAAGACTGCAAGTCAGTGCGTGGCGCATTCCACACTGGCAGTGGTGCATTGGCTGCAATGGATGCTGCGACTGCATGCGGTTATGTGTTGGCGAGTGAGTTACGTGCGTGTGGCGTGGACTTCAGTTTCACACCGGTGCTCGATTTAGACCACGGTAAAAGTGGCGTAATTGGCGACCGCGCTTTTCACCGAGACCCCCGTGTAGTTTCTGCGCTAGCTAAAAGTTTGGTGCACGGTTTGTTACAAGCTGGCATGGCCAATTGCGGCAAACACTTTCCGGGTCACGGCAAAGTGCGTGCAGATTCACATGTAGATATACCGGTGGACACACGCAGACTTTCGACTATCTTGAACGACTGCGCACTGCCTTACCATTGGCTGAGCACCACACTGATTAGCGTGATGCCCGCCCACGTCATTTATGAAAAAGTAGATGCATTGCCTGCAGGTTTTTCGCCATATTGGTTGCAAGATATTTTGCGAAACCGTTTGCGTTTCAACGGCACTATTTTTAGCGACGATTTGTCGATGGCAGGCGCACGCATGATTCAAGGCCGTCAAGTCAGTTTTGCCGAGGCAGGCATGGCTGCGCTCAATGCGGGATGTGATTTGGTTTTGTTGTGTAATCAGAGTGTGGGCGATGGACATGTAGTAGATGCCATGCTTGACGGTTTGGCAGAGGGATTGCTCAAACACCATTGGTTAGCAAGTGAGGCGAGTGAAATACGACGCCAAGCCTTGCTACCTAAAAATTCTCCGCTAGCTTGGGATGCGCTGATGACAGACCCCGCCTATGTGCGGGCCTTGGACTTGTTGCCCTAGCAAGCAATGTAGTTCGCCACACTAACGAAAGCGAAGATGGCGACAAAGAATGGAAAAAACGAAGTCAGCGACAGCGGACTACGTTTCACAAGCCGTGAGAACGGCTCACCTTTTATAGGCATGGGCAAAGTAGGAGAAACCATGTCTTGTATGAAATGTGGTTTACACAAACCCCGTCGATTAGGAAGCCAACGCCGTTTTGCGGGTTCGCTGGCCTTTTTTTGCCACGAGTGCAAACCACCTCTTGAGAAAAAATAATCCATGGCAACCCCCAATTACAACTACGAGAAACGCCAACGTGAATTGGCCAAGAAAAAGAAAAAAGAAGAAAAATTGAAAGAACGTGAAGGGCGTAAAAATTCACCGGATGGCAATACGACTCAGCACGATCAAAAGCCCGAAGATAGCCCTCCCAATTTATGACGGTCTTGCGTCAAAGCCGAGAGTGAAGGCGGCTTTCTCTTGCTTTTCTTTTTAGCCATGCACAAAGCAAAAACGCTAATCACAAAGTTGATGTTGATTTCTCGGTGATACGTCAATACTGCTTGTACTTGCTCAAGCGAAAGCATATTGGGTTTCCAATCTAAATCTTGCGCGCTTTCCATCCGAGAACTTTCTTTAAGTAAGCCACAGTAAAAAATTACGTAATAGAAAGTATTAAATCAAAAGTATTGATAAAGAACAACTACCAAATTTGGTAGTCTTTGGAAATTAATTCAAAAGGCCTAGGACTGTAGCTTTCACAGCGGCAGCAGTTTTATTGGGTGTATCCAGTTTGGCGATGGACTTTTTAATGTGGTAATTGATAGTGTTGACAGACAAATGCAGGACATGGGCGATCTCGTCAGCAGATTTACCAGCTGCCGTCCATCGCAAGATTTCAACTTCACGCTTTGTCAATTTACGCAAGATGCCCACCCAGTTTCAAAGGGCGAGATGCTACACGATCACCGATAAATTAAATTATTAAATACTAAAAAATAATTAATATTAAAAATTAAGTATTAATAAATAAAAATGAAACTGCGATCTAAATTTAAACAAATGTAAGTAAGCGTTTAAACCTCACGTCGCAAAGCAGGAAACAAGATGACGTCACGAATGCTAGGACTGTCAGTCAGCAACATCATCAATCTGTCAATACCAATGCCACAGCCACCAGTGGGGGGCATGCCGTATTCCAGTGCGCGCACAAAGTCGTGGTCGTAGAACATGGCTTCATCATCGCCACTGTCTTTGGCAGCTACTTGCGCATGAAAACGTGCCGCTTGAGTTTCAGCGTCGTTCAATTCGCTAAAGCCGTTGCCAAATTCGCGGCCTGTGATGTAGAGCTCAAAACGTTCTGTCACGTCAGGGTGTGTGTCGCTAGCACGTGCGAGTGGAGAGATCTCCACGGGGTGCTCGCAAATAAATGTGGGTTGCCAGAGTTTGTCTTCGACAGTTTCTTCAAAGTACATCACTTGTAAGCTCGCCAAGCTTCGGGTGGAGAGCTTGTCTTTCTCTTCTTTGAAACCCAGTTTCTTCAATTGGTTAGACAGCCATATAGCGTTGTCAACGTTGTCACCTGCTTCCGTGTGCTTCAAAATAGCTTCGCGGATCGTCAGTCGTTCAAAGGGCTGGCTTAAGTCGACTGGATTGCCGTCATAGGTGAGAAGCAGAGTACCCACTGCTTTTTCTGCAGCATCGCGGATCAACGCTTCGGTGAAGGTCATCAGATCTTGGTAATTCCAATACGCTGCGTAGAACTCCATCATGGTGAACTCAGGGTTGTGTCTTACCGAGATACCTTCATTGCGGAAGTTACGGTTGATTTCAAAGACACGCTCAAAGCCGCCCACAATCAAGCGCTTCAAATACAACTCAGGGGCGATACGCAAAAACATCTCTTGGTCGAGTGCGTTGTGGTGCGTAATAAACGGCTTGGCATTGGCGCCACCAGGAATAGGGTGGAGCATGGGTGTTTCAACTTCCAAGAAGTTGTGTTGCACCATGAAGTCACGAATGCCGCTCACTGCTTTGCTACGCGCCACAAAACGGGTGCGCGCACTCTCGTCCATTATCAAATCCACATAGCGTTGGCGGTACTTGATCTCTTGGTCATGGACACCGTGAAACTTGTCCGGCATTGGACGCAAACTCTTGGTGAGCATGCGGATGCTGCTCGCGTGAATAGACAACTCGCCTGTACGGGTTTTAAACAACTTACCTTCGCAAGCAATGATGTCGCCGAGGTCCCAGTGCTTGAAGTCAGCATAGAGTTCTTCGCCCACGTCATCGCGCACGATATAAATTTGGATACGCCCAGTGCTGTCTTGCAAAGTAGCAAAACTTGCCTTGCCCATCACGCGCTTAAGCATCATCCGGCCTGCTACTTTGGCGAACTGACCTTCTTCTACCAAGGCTTCAGGGGTTTTCTCACCATGCAAGGCATGCAAATTAGACGCGTGGTGCGCAGGCTTGAAGTCGTTAGGAAACGCAACACCTAGTCCTTGCGCTTGACGCTCTCGCATTACATTTAGTTTTTCGCGTCTTTCGGCGATCAGTTGGTTTTCGTCAACGGGGGCGGATTCTGGCGTGGCGGGGGTGTTGTTGTTAGACATCTATTTGTAGTTATGAAAGAGGCTTCTCAGCTAAAAAAAATTTACGCAACAGCATCTGCTGGCAAGCGCAGCATCATGGCTAAAGTCGTTGCAACCGTTTTACGCAATTGACGGCGGTCACAAATCATGTCGAGTGCGCCTTTTTCTTGTAAGAACTCGGCGCGTTGAAAGCCTTCTGGTAAGGTCACGCGCACAGTACTCTCAATGACACGCGGGCCAGCAAAGCCAATCAGCGCTTTGGGTTCTGCAATCACCACATCGCCTAAAAATGCGAATCCTGCTGATACACCACCCATAGTGGGGTCTGTCAATACGCTGATGTACGGCAAGCCTTTTTTGGCTAAACGTGTCAATGCGGCATTGGTTTTAGCCATTTGCATCAAAGAGAGTAAGCCTTCTTGCATGCGCGCACCACCTGTTGCAGTGAAACACACGAAAGGCACTTTTTGCTCAATAGCGGTCTGCACGCCGCGAACAAAGCGCTCACCAACGACAGAGCCCATCGAACCACCCATAAAGTCGAACTCAAAACAGGCGGCGACTAAATTGATACTGTGCACTGCGCCACCTACTACCACCAAGGCGTCGGTCTCGCCGGTGTTAGACATGGCTTCTTTCAAGCGCTCTGGGTATTTGCGGCTGTCTTTGAATTTCAATGCATCCACTGGAACGACTTCTTGGCCAATCTCGTAACGACCTTCAGCATCTAAAAATGCATCGAGTCGCGCACGCGCACCAATGCGCAGATGGTGACTGCAACTAGGGCACACGTTTTGGTTTTGTTCGAGATCGCTCTTGTAGAGAACCGTCTCGCAACTAGGGCACTTCACCCACACGCCTTCGGGCACGCTACGGCGGTCCGATGGGTCTGTATGTTGAATTTTCGGAGGAAGAAGTTTTTCGAGCCAACTCATAGATGGTTCCTTTGCAATGACTTAAGCATCCAGCGCTACACGGATGCCATGGAGAAATTCTCGCACGCTGTCAATTTCATTTCCCTGAGGAGCGGCCTCCAGCAATTGGATGATGCGCGAACCAATCACAACGGCGTCTGCAACACGTCCTACGGTTTGCGCAGTAGCTGCATCGCGAATACCGAAACCCACGCCCACAGGAATATGCACATGTTTACGAATACGAGGCAACATAGCTTCGACAGCATCTGTGTCTAAATTACCGGCGCCCGTGATACCTTTGAGTGAGACGTAATACACATAGCCACTTGCCACGCAAGCCACTTGTTCAATGCGTGCATCGGTGCTGGTGGGTGCCAACAAGAAGATCAAATCCATATCGTTCGCGCGCAGGGTGGCAGCAAAGTCTACGCACTCTTCTGGCGGGTAATCAACGATCAACACACCGTCAACACCTGCAGAAGCGGCGTGTTTAACGAAAGCATGCGAGCCATGCTGCAAGTCATAGCACTCCACAGGGTTCGCATAGCCCATCAAAACAACTGGTGTGGTGCTATCTTTTTGGCGAAAGGTTTTCACCATATCCAAAACATGCGACATGCCAATTCCCAATCGCAGAGCAGCCTCACCCGCTTTTTGAATCACAGGGCCGTCTGCCATCGGATCACTGAAGGGAACGCCGAGTTCGATGATGTCTGCGCCAGATTCCACCATGCCGTGCATGAGCGCGGGAGTGATATCTGCGTTTGGAAAACCAGCCATCACATAAGGAATAAGCGCTTTGCGTTTCTGCGCTTTTAGTGCATCGAGTGTTGTCTGGATGCGGCTCACGCTTTGGCTCCTTGCAGATTGGACAAAGAAACAACTTGTTCGCCATGCACAACACCTGCACCTTTGATGGATTGGCCTTGGCAACTGGGTCGGCAAAAGAAATCAGCGTTCGAAAGATCTGCCACCGTACCAATATCTTTATCGCCACGGCCTGATAGATTGACCAAGATCGCCTGTTGGGGCGTCATAGTTTTTGCGAGCTTCATGGCGTATGCGACTGCGTGGCTAGATTCCAATGCAGGAATGATGCCTTCGGTACGACACAGGTAATGGAAAGCATCCAAGGCCTCTTGGTCGGTGATACCGACATACTCTGCGCGACCGATATCTTTTAAGAACGCATGTTCAGGCCCCACACCTGGGTAATCCAAGCCAGCGCTGATGCTGTGCGTTTCCGTGATCTGCCCGTTGTTGTCTTGCAAGATGTAAGTACGGTTGCCATGCAACACGCCAGGCGCGCCTTTTTGTAGCGATGCCGAATGGCGTCCGCTCTCCAAACCCTCGCCTGCGGCTTCTACGCCAATGAGACGCGTTTTCTCGAAAGGGATGTAGGGATAGAAGATTCCCATGGCGTTACTGCCACCACCCACACAGGCAATGACAGCATCGGGTTGTGCGCCTTGGTGCATGGTGGGCATTTGGGCAATGCACTCTTCACCGATCACGCTTTGGAAATCACGCACCATCATTGGATAGGGGTGTGGGCCTGCAACCGTGCCGATGATGTAGAAGGTGTTTTCCACATTCGTGACCCAATCGCGTAAGGCTTCGTTCAAAGCGTCTTTTAGGGTGCGGCTGCCTGACTCGACAGGCACTACTGTGGCACCCAATAATTTCATACGGTACACATTAGGACTTTGGCGCTTGACGTCTTCGCTGCCCATGTAGACCACACATTCCAAACCATAGCGTGCGCAGATGGTGGCGGTGGCAACGCCGTGCTGACCAGCACCTGTTTCGGCAATCACGCGCGGCTTGCCCATACGTTTGGCAAGCATGGCCTGACCAATCGTGTTGTTGATCTTGTGTGCACCCGTATGGTTGAGGTCTTCGCGCTTCAAATAGATTTGTGCGCCACCCATTTCACGGCTGATGCGTGCAGCGTGGTAGATGGGGGAGGGACGCCCTACAAAATGGGCGAGTTCGCTTTGGAACTCAGCTACGAAAGCCGTGTCGTGTTGGTATTTGGCGTACGCCACTTTCAACTCTTCAATGGCGTGCGTGAGGGTTTCGCTCACAAAGCTGCCACCGAATTGGCCAAAGTGTCCGCTGGCATCGGGTTGTTGGTAGTTCGACATATGTATGTGTTGCCTAATTTATGTGTCTGTCAGCCAATTTAAGGGGCTGACCATGGTTTACAAAATTCGTTGATGGAAACAAGTTGGTTGGATATACGCCCCAACCAAGAAAGAGAAAAAGGGCTAATTAACCAGCATCCGCCAATCGCACGGCGTCTACAAAAGCGTGGATCTTGTCAGCGTCCTTGATGCCTTTGGCGCATTCAACGCCAGAGCTCACATCAACCGCGAGCGACAAACCCCGTCCGCGAAGCGCAGACAAGCCCTCGGTCACGTTTGCAGCGTTGAGTCCACCAGACAAGACGAGGTGAGCGTTGACGTTTTGTGGAATCTGTGACCAATTGAAAGTTTTTCCGCCTCCGCCGTACCCCTCGACATGGGCGTCGAGTAGCAGCGCGTCGGCATTTTGATAATCAAGCGCGTATTTTAAGAGGTCAAAGGGTGGCTGTCCTGCAGGGGTTTCTAGCGGTATTCGAGCCGCTCGCATCCATTTCCTGCCTAGGCTATTTGCTATTTGTTGGCAATTCTGAGGCGTTTCGTCGCCATGGAATTGCATCCAAGCGCCAGGGACTTGCGCGCAGACATGGGAAATTTCTTCGACACCGGCATTTACAAACAGCAGCACTGGCGTAACAAACGCAGGCAATCGCTGCGCTAATTCTGCTGCGCGCGTTGCGGAAACTGCTCTAGGGCTAGGTGCGTACAGAACAAAACCGACAGCGTCTACGCCAGCCGATACCGCAACGTCAACGTCTTGCTCGCGGGTGAGACCACAGATTTTGATGCGGGTGCGTGTCATGGCAGGCCATCATACGCAGGGGTTTGGCTTGGCAAGCCCCAATGCGCTTCATACACAGGCCCTAAAAAGTACAAGCCATCGGGGCTAAAGGTAGGTGCTGCAGCGTTGCGGTCTTTCGCAGTCAGAACTTCAGACATCCATTGAGGCGCATGTTCGCCTGTGCCAACTTTGACAAAACAGCCCATCAGATTGCGAATCATGTGGTGCAGAAACGCATTGGCTTCAAATTCAAACCGCCAATAGGCCGAGTCGGGCGAAGTACTCTTGCGGCTGATATCTATGCGAGTCATATTTTTAACGGGGCTCAATGCCTGACAACTCGACGCGCGAAATGATGTGAAATCGTGTTCCCCTATTAGATGCTGCGCCGCTTCTTGTAAGTTTTGTAGGTCGAGCGGGCGATAAACCCAACCGACGCGCCCGGCATCAACACTGGGACGCACCGCTGACTCAAGCATCACATAGACATAGCGTCTTGCAATCGCACTGCCTCTGCAATGGAAGGTGTTTGGTACTTCGCGCACCCATTGCACCGCAATGTCATCGGGCAAAAATGCATTCGTGCCTCTCAACCAAGAATACATATCCCGGGTGAGGTCCGTATCGAAGTGCACAACTTGCATCAAGCCATGCACACCAGTATCTGTGCGGCCTGCGCAATGGGTAGAAATTTTTGTTTGGGTGAATTTTTGCAAGGCGTCTTCAAAACGGTCTTGCACGGTGCGTCCAGAGAGTTGGCTCTGCCAGCCTTCGTAGGCCTGGCCGTTGTAGCTCAGGCCCATCGCCAAGCGCACGACTGACTTAGCCTCGTTCAGCCAGCCACTTGAGCGCGCGGGCTTGGGTCTCGCCAGTGGCTTCGTGCGCCACTTCTTCCATCAGCGCTTTGCTGGTGTGCAACTGGCCTAGATTCCACAACTCATCGGCTAAATCGATGCGCACTTGGAAGGGGTCATTGCTATTGCCGGAGTCAAGGTTAAGTGAGATATCTGGAATAGAGGGCTTATAACGCGGGGCAGACTCTGTTCCTAGATCACTGAGTTTGTTTTCGAGTTGAGATGCAAGAGGATCACCATCAAATGAAGAGTTCGCATGGTCTTGTTTGAATTCGCCGTGTCCATGCTCTTCGTGCTGAGGCACTTCTTGGTAGGTGTGAGAAGGAATGAACTGCTGTCGGTTGTCGCCCTCTGGCAGGTCAAGGTTGAATTTGACGTTGAGAGGGGGTAGGCCTTCAATATCTTGGTCGTTGTTCAAACTGCGTGCGCGTTTGATCCACAAAGCTACTAAAACCAAAATTGCAATCAATGTGCCAGCACCAACTGGCGCTAAGGTGTGGCTGGTTAGCTTGTCTAACCAAGGCAAAGACTTTTTATTGGGAACAGGGGCACTCACAGGCAATTCGCCTGAAGCGGCCTCTGAGGCAGTAGCACTGGCAATCTTGCTGAGTTCAGCGACATTGCGGCCGATTTCAGCCGCACGGCTAGCCACTTCTTGTGCTTCACGTTGGCGAGCGATTTTTTCTTCTTCATTGCCCTTAGAGGGCTTTGAAAGAGTTAGCTTGTCTTGTGGGCCCTTGGCCTTTTTGTTATCGAGTTGGGCCGAGAGTTTTCCAGCGGTGTCTCTGCTGGCCTGAGGGGCATTGCCGCCAGATGCGCGGTTGGCTAATTCGGCGCGGTAGTCATCAAATTCTTTGGCTTGAATTTGGATCTGTTTGCGCGCTTCTTCTTTGGACACCTCAGCTGCTTGTTTCACGCTGGGCATAGAAATCACCGCACCTGCTTTGAGGCGGTTCACATTAGAGGCTACAAACGCATCGGGGTTGCTACGCAACATAGCCAAAAGCATTTGGTCTAAAGACACGCCACCCTCCAGTTTGGAGATGGCTATTTCACTGGCAGTATCGCCCCGCTCGACGATGAGTTTGTCTGGAGCGGTATTCGTAACAGAGCCAGTCCCTAATACCGGCATGCTGGCTTTAGATTCTGCTTTTGGCTCTGATTTGGTGTCTGATAGAGCGATACTGAATTTTTTGATAAGTCGCCCTGTCGACCAGCGCAACTCAATCAGTAAATCAACGAAGTTATTGGGGATGCTTTTATCAGAGCTGAGTTTGAGGTAGTAACGGCCACCCTCGCGGCGCATCAATTCCACATTGATGTCCAAAGGAGCACCGTTGATGTTGGGAAACTCAACCTGGGTAACTTTGTAGATGTCGGCAGACGCCATGCCTGCACGTAGCTCAATTTGTTCTTGGATAGAGACGTCGTTGATGTCAATCTCTGCCAGCAACGGCTCCCCTTTTTTGGACTGCACCACTGGGCTAAAGAAAGTCATGGTCCAGCCAGAACTCGCAAAAGCCAGACTTAGCGCAACCCCGAGCGCTATTTGACGGAATAAACGGGGCGTGGCGCGGAGGGCAGAGTTCATGGGCAAGATATTAACGGGTTTTTCAGCGCTCTAACAAAATGCGCAACATGCGGCGTAGAGGCTCCGCGGCACCCCACAAGAGTTGATCGCCCACGGTGAAAGCGCCCAAATAGTCGTTACCCATAGCTAACTTGTGTAGGCGACCCACTGGCACGGTCATGGTGCCAGTGATGGCGGCTGGTGTGAGTTCACGTTCACTGATTTCACGAACGTTGGGAATCACTTTGACCCAATCATTGGCTTGGGCCAAGATGCTTTCGATCTCGTCCATAGGCACGTCTTTGTTGAGTTTGACGGTTAAACCTTGTGAATGGCAGCGCATCGAGCTGATACGCACGCAAATGCCGTCGATCGGGATACTGCCAGCGCTTCTAAAAGCGGGGTTACCCAAAATCTTGTTGCATTCGGCGCCGCCTTTCCATTCTTCCTTGCTTTGTCCGTGTTCGACGGGCGCATCGATCCAAGGGATCAAGCTGCCAGCCAAAGGCGTGTTGCGGAAGTTCTTCGTAGGAAAACTAGGGTCGCGCAAGGCGGCAGCGACTTTGCGGTCAATATCCAAAATGGCAGAAGCTGGGTTGGCCAAGTCATCTTTAACAGCGGCGTGCAGAACGCCCATTTGCGACAGCAGTTCGCGCATGTTTTGCGCGCCTGCCCCGGAAGCCGCTTGGTAGGTCATAGCGCTGATCCATTCGACCAAGCCGTGCTTGAACAAACCACCCATGGCCATCAACATCAAACTCACGGTGCAGTTGCCGCCGACCCAAACCTTGCCGCCTTTGGATAAGGCTGAGTCGATCACGTCGCGGTTCACAGGATCCAAGATGATGACTGCCTCGTTGTCCATGCGCAAGGCAGAGGCGGCATCAATCCAATGGCCATTCCAACCAGCGGCGCGGAGCTTGGGGTACACGTCTTTGGTGTAGTCGCCCCCTTGCGCTGTCAGGATGATGTCGCACTTGGCTAGTGCTTGGATATCGTTGGCGTCATTAAGGGTTGTTTCATTTTTTGCCATAGCAGGCGCTTTGCCACCTGCATTAGAGGTGGAAAAGAAAATAGGCTCGATCAAATCGAAGTCTTTTTCTTGCTGCATGCGGTCGATCAAAACCGATCCGACCATGCCGCGCCAGCCTACTAAACCTACTAAATTACCCATGACAACGCCTTTTTCCGAAAATTTTAGTCCTTAGCCCAACGCCTTGACCACCGCATCACCCATCTGCGAAGTACCCACCTTGCTGGTGCCTTCACTGTAAATATCAGTCGTGCGCAAACCTAGGGCCAGCACTTTTTTCACGGCAGTTTCAATGCGGTCTGCAGCTTCTGGCTGGTTCAAGGAGAAGCGCAGCATCATGGCGGCACTCAAGATGGTGGCCAAAGGATTGGCAATACCTTTACCCGCGATATCAGGTGCGCTGCCGTGGCTGGGTTCGTAGAGACCTTGGTTTTTGCTGTTCAAACTAGCAGAAGGCAGCATGCCAATAGAGCCTGTGAGCATGGAGGCTTCGTCACTCAAGATGTCACCAAACATATTGCCGGTCACCACCACGTCAAAACGCTTAGGCTCTTTCACCAACTGCATGGCGGCGTTGTCAACATACATATGGTCTAGAGCGATATCAGGGTATTGTTGGCCCACTTCGCTCACCACATCTTTCCAGAACTGGAAGGTTTCGAGCACGTTGGCTTTGTCCACGCTGGTTACACGGCCTTCGGTGCCGGCGGCTTTGCGTTTGCGTGCGGCTTGGAAAGCGACATGGGCGATCCGCTCAATCTCAGGTTTGCTATAGCGCATGGTGTCGAACGCTTCTTCAGCGCCGGTAAAGTGCCCGTCTGTTGCGACACGGCGACCGCGGGGTTGGCCAAAGTAAATATCCCCCGTGAGTTCGCGGATGATCAAAATATCTAAGCCAGAGATGAGCGCGGGCTTCAAGCTCGATGCGTCGACCAACTGCTCGTAGCAAATCGCTGGACGGAAATTAGCAAAAAGTCCCATGTTTTTGCGCAATCCCAAAATTGCCTGCTCTGGTCGCAAAGGTCGGTCTAGGGTGTCGTATTTCCAGTCGCCTACGGCACCGAACAAGACAGCGTCAGAAGCCATGGCTAACTTCAAGGTGGACTCAGGCAAAGGATGGCCGTGCGCGTCATACGCAGCACCACCTACCAAGGCGGTTTCACTTTCAAACTTCAGATCTAGCGCGTGCAAGACTTTGACCGCTTCGGCCACGATTTCAGTACCTATGCCGTCACCCGGCAAGATTGCGATTTTCATAATAGATAGGAAGTTGGAAATTACAGGGTATGTGCCAACCAAGGCTTGGTGGCCAAGCGTTCGGCTTCAAAAGCTTTGATTTTGTCCGCTTGGCGCAGGGTCAAACCGATATCGTCAAAACCGTTGAGCAAACAAAACTTGCGGAAGGCTTGCACTTCAAAGGGAATTTCTTCGCCCTGGGGGCGCACGATGACTTGCTTTTCTAGGTCAATCGTGAGTTCGTAGCCAGGAAATGCCAGGGCCTCGTTGAACAACAAGTCCATAGTCGCTTCGGGCAACACGATGGGCAACAAGCCGTTTTTAAAACTGTTGTTAAAGAAGATGTCAGCAAAGCTTGGCGCCAAGATAGCTCTAAAGCCAAATTGGTCCAACGCCCAAGGCGCGTGTTCGCGGGATGATCCGCAGCCAAAGTTTTTGCGGGCTATCAGGATAGAAGCGCCAGCGTAACGGGATTGGTTTAGGACGAAATCAGGATTGGGTTTGCGGCTGGCGGGGTCTTGACCAGGTTCGCCATGGTCGAGGTAGCGCCATTCGTCAAACAAGTTAGGACCAAAGCCCGTTTTTTTGATCGACTTCAAAAACTGTTTAGGAATGATCGCGTCGGTATCAACGTTCTCGCGATCCATTGGCGCCACGAGGCCTTTGTGTAGGGTGAATTTCTGCATATCTTGTGGCCTTTAAGCGAATTTACGCACGTCAACAAAGTGTCCATGGACAGCTGCAGCCGCAGCCATAGCCGGGCTCACCAAATGGGTGCGTCCGCCATTGCCTTGACGGCCTTCGAAATTGCGGTTGCTGGTAGAGGCGCAACGCTCACCAGGCTCTAAACGGTCGGCATTCATGGCCAAACACATCGAGCAACCTGGTTCTCGCCACTCAAACCCAGCGGCTTTGAAAATCTCATGCAAGCCTTCGCGCTCGGCTTGTTCTTTAACCAAGCCTGAACCTGGAACCACCATAGCGAGTTTGATGTTTTTCGCGACTTTCAGTCCGAGTTTTTTCACTACGCCAGCTGCTTCACGCATGTCTTCAATCCGGCTGTTGGTGCAGGAGCCAATAAACACTTTGTCGACAAACAAATCGTTCAAAGCTTTGCCGGGTTCCAAACCCATATACGTCAAAGCGCGCTCAATGGCAGTGCGCTTATTGACGTCTTTTTCTTTGTCAGGGTCTGGCACCCGACCGTCAATTGACAAAACCATCTCTGGCGAGGTGCCCCACGTGACTTGGGGCAAGATGTCCGCCGCGTTTAACTCGACCGTTGCATCAAACTTGGCATCTGTATCGGAGTGCAAAGTTTTCCAATACGCCACCGCTTGATCCCACTCTGGACCGCCAACAAACTTGCCAGTCGCTTTGTCCGTGCCTGGCGCCAACAAGCGGCCTTTGACGTATTCAATGGTTTTCTCATCGACCGCCACCAAACCCGCGCGCGCACCGCCTTCAATCGCCATATTGCAAAGCGTCATGCGGCCTTCCATGCTGAGGCTACGAATGGCGGACCCGGCAAACTCAATGGTGTAGCCCGTGCCACCTGCGGTGCCGATCTTGCCGATGATGGCCAACACGATGTCTTTGGCGGTAACGCCTTTTTGCAAAGTACCTTCGACCAAAACCCGCATGTTTTTGGCTTTTTTGGCAAGCAATGTTTGTGTCGCCATCACATGCTCGACTTCAGAAGTGCCGATGCCGTGGGCCAATGCGCCAAACGCGCCGTGGGTCGAGGTGTGGCTATCGCCGCACACCACGGTCATGCCGGGCAGGGTAGCACCATTTTCAGGGCCAATCACATGGACGATGCCTTGGCGTTTTGACAAAAACGGGAAAAACGCAGCCGCACCAAACGCTTTGATGTTCGCGTCTAAGGTGGTGACTTGTTCTTTGCTGATGGGGTCTGTAATGCCGTCATAACCCAACTCCCAGCCAGTGGTTGGCGTGTTGTGGTCTGCTGTGGCAACGATGGAGCTGACGCGCCAGACTTTGCGTCCCGCCTGGCGAATGCCCTCAAACGCTTGGGGGCTGGTGACTTCGTGCACCAGATGTCTATCTATATAGAGGATGGCAGTGCCGTCTTCTTCGGTGTGGACAACGTGTTCGTCCCAAATCTTGTCGTACAGGGTGCGGGCCATGGGGGTCTTCCTCTTGAACAACCCAACATTTTACGCGGGAGGATTGCGCTGGCGCTAACTAACGGAGGTTCTATGTTGCTTGCGGTTTTGCTGTCCTCGGCAACAACTGCCTCCAGGACCAGTTATTTGCCCGCACCGTCAGCCAAGCCAAGCTGAGCAGCAAAGTTCCACCATGTAGGGTGAACAAAAACACCAACCACTGGATTTTGCCGTCGTTCACCAAGGCTTGGCCGAGGTTGATGAAGTTGGTGTAGGTCAAGAACATTAGCATCGCCAGTGCTAAATTGCCACCGCGTCCTACGCGCGGGTTGGCGCTGGTAATGGCTAAGGCAATCACCATCAAGTTGAAGGTGGATGCAATGAGGCCTACGCGCCAACTGAACTCACCCATGTTGGAGGGCGTGGGGTTTTGTAACAAAACGACGGTGGGGATGGCTCGGGTTGAGGGCAGGGCGATGGTTTCGCTGTCTTCGTCGGTGCGCGTTCCGTAGACTTTGAATTCACTGACTTTCATCTCCACTTGTCCAAGCCCTTGCTCTACCCGCTGGCCAGTCTCTAGCATCAAAAATCGGTCTTCGCCAATCATCTCAATGTGCCCGCTGTGCGATGAGGTCATCGACTGTTTGCCGTGGTCAGTCGCTGAGATAAAAACATTCTTACCCTGCTTGTTTTGCAAGCTAGATTTATCTATAAAAAACACCCGCAAACCATTGGCTGATTCTTGAAACTGCCCAGGTGCAACGCGCTCTAAATCACCCCGTCGCTCAAAGCGTTCTTTCAAATCGATGGTTTGTCTGTTTGACCAGGGCCACACAAAAATAACCAGCACAAACACCACAATCAGCGTGGGCCAAGTGAACTGGATGATGGGGCGCACAAAAGACCACATGCTTTGTCCACTCGAGAGCCAAATTACCATTTCGCTTTCCATATACATGCGCGAAATCGTGCCAACGGTGGCAACAAATAAGCTCAGTGTGAGCACCGTGGGCATCTGCCCAATTAAGTTGTAGCCCATGATCAAACCGATTTCGGTTGGATTGACCTTGCCCGCTGATGCTTGACCCAAGATGCGAATCAAGATTATCGTCATCACAATCGTCACCAGCACCACCAAGGTGGCGCCAAAACTGCGGGCCAACTCTCTGCGAAGTGATTTTTGAAACAACATACGGGGGTCGCTGATTAAGGGTTAATCCACCAAGCAGTGAAATGCAAAGCGCCGTCAGACAATTTGTCTGCGTCAATACGTCTTGCAAATTGCGCATGCGGATAGTGCGCCAATACCTCGGACTGGCTGGCTTGCGTTACCAAAAGTACGCGTTGTTGTGAGGTCTTAGTCAAAGGAAAACGTTGTTCAAAATGGTTTTGCGGCGAGTCGCTACGTTGCCATCCAAGAGCGGCACCAGCAGGCAAGTGTAGAACCGCTTGACCGATTGACAACATACCCCGGTCGTCTGATGCAATTCGCCATTCTTCTTGCGGCATAGCCTCTGTCAGCGTGCTCTTGACCGCGTCGATGGCATCTGGCCAATTGCGCAATGACCAATAGGGGTCTGTTTGTGCAGAGGGGGTGATCCCCAATGGTTTAGCGACTAAGGTTTCAAAATGGTAGAGGACAGCACCAAGAAACAAATTCATTACCAAGGTAAGCGCCAATGCCGGTTTGCCAAAAAACCCTTTTCTACCCCATAAATACACCACACTAGCTATTGTTAAAGCCACATAAGCAGGAGACGCCCAATTCGCATGGGCACGCGCGAGCAATGCTTGTGCAGAAATCACTAACAACATGGGCAACGCAAAACACAACAACAACCATGCGTTTGCATTGGCGCGCCACTCTTTGCGCACCAACCACATTGCAAATCCGATGACTAACAAGGGACCGCCAACAACCAATTGCGCTGCCTCAAACTCTACTAATGACTGCCAGTTGAGTCCGTAGCTATTGCCCCCATGCGAGATGCCAGCCGTATGGGAAAACGTTGGCATCTGGTTCGCCAAATTCCAAGCAATATTCGGGGCGAACACGATCAAAGCGACGCACGCACTGATATAGGCCCAAGGTTTTTGAAATTGCACACGCCAATCAGGATGCAAAAGCGTGAGCACAATAGACAGGCCAATCACCGCCATCGAATACTTAGCCAGCATACCGAGACCAACACAAATACCTAAAACAATCCAAGCCCACTGCTTGCCATGCAGCGCTTCTAACAAACTCCACATCGCGGCAGCCCAGCACAACAAAAGCAAGGCATCTGTTGTTGCAGCAATGCCGTAAAACATACCCAAAGGCAAGGTGGCAAACAAAACAGCTGCACAAGCCGCGGCCCATACATTCTTAGCAATGCGCCATGTCAAAACACCCACTATGGCGCTCGTCATGGGGAAACTCATCAACGCAACGCTGCGCACACAACCAGTTGACTCCCCACAAGCCCACCGAACAGCGCCAATCGCCCAAGCAATAAAAGGGGGTTTGGTCCAGTATCCCCAATCAGGCGTTTTGGACCACGCCACGTAATACGCTTCGTCAATCGAAAACGGTAATGCGCTCGCTACAAAAAAGCGCCAAATCGCAAGCGCTATCAGGCAACAAACAGTCAGAGCAATGGCAGGGCGCGTAGCTTGCATCAAGTTAGCGGGGCAAATGCCAACCTTCGTGTGCTGCAGGCATGGGCGTTTCACGCGCCAGGTAGGACTTGCTGTTACCCGATTCAAACAACACACGCACCAGTACTTCGGCCAATATGCCAGTCGTCAACATTTGCACGCCAGCAATCACCAAGAAGAAACCTCCAAACAACAAAGGCCGTGTGCCGATGTCTTCGCCCAGATAAAACTTGATGAAAGAGAGGTAACCCAAGATCAAAGCACCTGCACCCAATAGGCCCAAGCCAATGCCACCGAAAAAGTGCCCAGGCCTTGCGCGATAGCGCATAAAGAAATACACAAAAAACAAATCCAGCAAAACTCGAAAGGTGCGTGAAATACCGTATTTTGATACGCCATGGATACGCGGATGGTGCGTCACCACTTCTTGTGCAATGCGCTTACTCGATGTCACGGTAGACAGCCAAGCCGGAATAAAACGGTGCATCTCGCCATACAAACGCACACGCTTTAAGGCACTGGCGCGAAACACTTTGAGGCTACATCCGTTGTCTTTAAGTTCGATGCCCGTCATGCGCGCGATCAATACATTTGCAATTTGCGAAGGAATCTTGCGCATCACCATATTGTCTTTGCGATCTTTACGCCAACCTGCGACCAAATCGAGTTCTTCATTCAATAGTCTGGCCACCATGCGCGGGATATCGATGGGGTCGTTTTGCAAATCGCCGTCCATGGTCACGATGACATCCGCCCGTGCAGCGTCTATGCCCGCTTGCATGGCGGCAGTTTGTTTAAAGTTGCGCGCGAGTTCTACCAAACGGACAAACCCTTGGCTTTGCTTGGCAGCTTTTTCAATCGCTTCGCGCGTACCGTCGGTGCTGCCGTCGTCCACCAAGATCAATTCCCAAGGCCATGGGTAGTTACCCAAGCACTCTTCAACGCGTGTGACCAAAGGCGCCACATTTCCCATTTCGTTGTGCATCGGCACGACGATAGAGAGAGAATGGTCAGGCAATGTAGAAGTTGTAGACATAAAAGTAGAAGGGTTCATGTAGTCAGGTAGTTCATCAATTCATTTATGTACCCGCATCAGTTTGTGGTGCGGGTGTTAAAGCAGAAACAAGTCCAGCTATCGCAGCACAACTCAACGCAGAAAAAAGCACAACCAGATGCACCACCAGTGCAGTACGCAATCCTACCGACCATTCCACACCCCATGGCAACATGGCGGCAGCACTGGCGGCTTCATAGCTACCAATACCTGCAACGCCTTGTAGGGGGGTGACAGCAGCCAGTTCAGCGCCAAACGTTCCTGCCAAACCTGTTTGAAACCCAACCTGAAGTAAGCTTGCAAACAGCATCGCTTGAACACTGAGTTTGATCAACCAATTGGCCAATGTGACCCACCAACCTTCAGGTGAGTGCGCATTGGATTCAGCCAATGCTTGCCTAAACCCATTCACATATTTCCATGGCCATTGGGTGAAAGGCGTTGTTGACGTGGCTCGACTCCATTTGGCAAATAACAAAGCGGCAACTACTAACCCGACGCTTAGCAACACACGCAAAAGCAGCTCAATATCAGCAAGCACCCAAACGCCTAACATCAGAACCACACAAGCATCTTGTATGCGTAACCACAAAAGGGAAGCAGTTGCCCGCGTAAGTGAAATATCAAACCGACGGTTGAGTAACCAAGGAAACGCCGCTTCACCAGAACGAAATGGCATCACGTTGACCGATGCGTTATGCCAAAGTACTACCTGCAATGCAGCACCAAAACGCATTTTGGGAAATTGCTTGAACTCGCGGCACACACGCCAACTACGTAATAAATAGGTGAGAACCAAACCCAAGATAGCCAAGACTACAACCATCCAAGGCAGTGCTAAAAAATCTTGTGCAAGGCTTGCTGTCATCCCATGGGTGAACCACCAGGCCAAAAAGACACAGCTGGTGGTCAGAGCAAGTAAAATTTTGATTAGCCGCACTGCAAGATTTTACGAAATTAGTGCGACAACCATCAAATACAGCCACCTCCTCTAAGAAAGCGTGCATTGAAATTCAGCGAGTTACCCCTGCCCACGATGGAACACCTCTTTAGGTTTGACCTCTTGTGCTTTCTGGGATGTGTCGCTTTCTTCGTAGCACTGCCTAACGCAGATGTGTGGGTGAGCCAACAATTCTTCACTCCAGAACTTGGCTTTACCTTTGACAAGCATCCCATCGTTTTGTTTTCTTATGTACTCTTTGCGCAAATGCATTTTTGGGTGATTGGTGCTTTGTTGGTTTATCTGGCTTGGTCCTTTGCTAGTGGTGCTACAAAAAAAGTTTTAGTGAACCTATTGCACAGACGAATGGCCATATTTCTATTGGTAGTCCTCTTCGTAGGTCCTGGCCTCATAGTCAATGGCGTATGGAAAGAGCACTGGGGGCGGGCTAGACCATTTGAAGTGCAAAGCTTTGGTGGCGAGCGTCTGTACTCCCCTCCTATGCAACCCGCCCAAGAGTGCGATACCAATTGCTCGTTTGTCAGTGGCCACGCTGCTATGGGTTTTTATTGGCTCAGCTTGGCTTGGGTATTGAAGCGCCGTTATTGGCTTTTGGTGGGTTTGGTATTGGGTTCGTTTGTTGGTTTGGGACGCATCTTGCAGGGCAACCATTTTTTAAGTGACATTGTGTTTTCGTTTTGGACAGTGTATTTTTCTGCTTGTGTCATTGCTACTTGTTTTGGCCTGCACTTTCAAAAGAAAGAAGCCCCATGAAAATCATGCTCACGGGTGCCGCCGGCTTTATTGGCATGCACACCACCCAAAAACTTCTCGCGCGTGGTAACGAGGTGCTTGGTGTGGATAGCCTTAACACCTATTACGACCCAGCTCTCAAGCAAGATCGCTTGGCCGAATTACAAAAAGCCAGCAACTTTAAGTTTGCCCACTTAGATTTATCAGACGCAACCAAGACGCAAGCCTTATTTGAAGATTTCAAGCCACAACGCGTCATTCATTTGGCAGCACAACCTGGTGTGCGTTATTCCTTGAGCCATCCGCAAACATGTTTACAAAACAACATCATGGCGTTTGGCAATGTGTTGGAAGCTTGTCGTCAGCATGCGGTGGAGCATTTGGTATTTGCCAGTTCATCTAGCGTCTATGGCTCCAACACCAAGATGCCATATGCACCATCCGATCCAGTCGACCATCCTTTGAGTTTGTATGCGGCCAGTAAAAAAGCCAATGAACTGATGGCGCATACCTATAGCCATGTGTATGGCTTGGCAGTCACAGGCTTGCGTTACTTCACGGTGTATGGCCCGTGGGGACGTCCTGATATGGCGCCGTGGTTATTCACACGTGCCATTTTGAGGGGCGAACCTATCAAAGTGTTTAACCACGGAGAGATGACGCGCGACTTCACCTTTGTGGACGATATTGCGCAAGGTACTGTGCGCGCTCTCGATTGCGTAGCTGAGGCTTCAGACACGTTCTCTAAAGAACAGCCTTTGCCAGATATCAGCCATGCGCCATATCGCATTCACAACATTGGCCATCAAACTCCCGTGCCGTTGATGGACTTTATTCACACGCTAGAAAGTGCATTGGGCGTCAAAGCAGTTTTAAATTATTTACCTATGCAAGCAGGTGACGTACCCAATACATCCGCTGATATGACAAGTTTGCGACACGTCACAGGCTATCAAGCGACTACTGACATCAAAGACGGTTTGGCGCAATGGGCCAGTTGGTATCGCGAAATAGGGCATCGTTACCAAGCTTTCTAATTTTTTAGACAGCGCATAGTAAACGCGCTGTCATCAAATTTTCACGATTTAGACTTTAACGCGTCATCTGCGAGCGAAAGAATTCGGTTGTTCTCCAACAAATTCTCAAGCCTCCAAATAAGGATGACACATGAAAGAACTGCCAAACCCCACGATGCCTTTGTCATTGATTGATATGCCTCCGGGGTCGCTTCATCGACACGATACTGAAACTCAAAAAAATAATCTCCCAAATCAAACCCCATCCACACGTCCCAGTCTGAGCGTTGAGTGGGCGAAGCACCAAGATGAAGTGCGTGAAGCACAGCGTTTGCGTTACGACGTATTTGTCACTGAGATGGGCGCACGTCTCAAAGAAACCATTCCTGAACACGACATTGACCTATTTGATGACTATTGCGAGCACTTGATTGTTCGTGACCAAACAACTAACCAAGCCATCGGCACTTATCGCGTATTAACACCTGCCCAAGCTAAGCGAATTGGCAGTACCTATTCAGATTTGGAATTCGACTTGACGCGCTTGCGCACCTACCGCGAACGCATGGTGGAGTTAGGTCGTAGCTGCGTGCACCCTGAGCACCGCCATGGTGGCGTGATCATGGCTTTGTGGGGTGCATTGGCTGAATTCATGGTGCGTAATAAATTAGACGTGATGATCGGTTGTGCCAGTATTCCCATGCTGCACCAAGGCGTTGTCAGCGGCGAAGTGGCTGCAAGCATTTGGCATCAACTCAAACAAACCCATTTGGCAGATATTGCGCACCAAGTCACACCTCGCCTTCCCTTACCGGTTGAGCAATGGGACGTGAACGTGGCGTTCGAGCCGCCTGCCTTGATCAAAGGCTATTTGCGATTAGGTGCCAAAGTTTTGGGCGCTCCAGCATGGGACCCAGATTTCAATACCGCTGATTTACCGATGTTGATGAAGATCCAAGATATGCCTGCGCGTTACCGCAAACATTTCTTAGGTGCTTGATGCATTACAGATCCATCTTTATTTCCGATGTGCACTTGGGCACACCTGGTTGTCAAGCTGAAGAGTTATTAGAGTTTCTAAAAGAACACGAGAGCGACTATTTGTACTTGGTCGGTGACATCATCGACGGCTGGCAATTACGCAGACGTTGGTTTTGGCCACAAGCGCATAACGACGTCGTGCAAAAGTTATTGCGTAGAGCCCGCAAAGGTTGCAAAGTCATTTATGTGCCTGGCAACCATGACGAATTCGTCCGTGAATTTTTAAACCACCAATTTGGTGGCGTCGAAGTAGTCGAAGAGGCGATTCACCATACGGCTGACGGAAAGCATCTCTGGGTCATCCATGGCGACTACTTTGATGCAGTCGTGCAGCAAGCCAAATGGTTGGCCTACGTGGGTGACTACTTGTACGAGTTCACGTTGAAAATAAATCGGTATTTGAATAATTTAAGAGGTCGCTTAGGCTTCCCCTATTGGTCCTTGTCTGCTTATCTGAAACACAAGGTCAAAAAAGCCTTGAACTACATCACCGATTTTGAAGTGGCCGTTGCACGTGAAGCTGCAAAGCATGGCTACCAAGGTGTGGTGTGCGGACACATTCATCGTGCAGAGATGCGCGAAATCGAAGGCGTGTTGTATTGCAACGATGGCGATTGGGTAGAAAGCAGAACAGCCTTGGTGGAACACATGGATGGACGCTTAGAAATGCTGCACTGGAAACCTGAGCTAGAAGCACAAACACAAGCTGCTTTGATACAGACCGCATGAAAATCGCATTGATTACGGATGCGTGGCAACCGCAAGTCAATGGTGTTGTCACGACCTTGGTAGAGCTCGTAGCGCATCTAGAAGCGGCTGGTCACACCCTCAACGTGATTGAGCCCAATTTGTTCAAGACCAGACCGTGCCCTGGCTATGCAGGCATAGATTTAGCAGTGCGCCCATTTAAGCAATTGCGTGCTTTGATGGATGCGTTTCAGCCTGAAGCTATCCATATTGCAACAGAAGGGCCACTGGGTTGGGCGGCGCGTAAATACTGCTTGCAAAGAAAGTTGCCATTCACGACGGCATTTCACACGCGTTTTCCTGAAGTGCTTCAAGCCGCATTGCGTCTGCCTTTGTTTTTAGGCTACGCCTTGTTTAGAAAATTCCATGCGCCTTCTGCTGGTGTCATGGTGCCGACCCAAGGCGTGAAGCGATTGTTAGAAAAACGTGGTTTTAAAAATCTACGCCAGTGGACGCATGGTGTCGATTTGGGATTGTTTCAATACGCACCTCATTCAGTTGAACATGAATATTTCGACGGCTTAGAAAGACCTATTGCACTGTATGTAGGGCGTGTGTCCTATGAGAAAAATATCGCCAGCTTTTTATCGATGCCTTGGCAGGGTAGCAAGGTGGTATGTGGCGTGGGGCCTCTTGAAGCTGATTTGAAACAAAAATTCGATGGTGTGCGTTGGTTGGGCGTTTTGCCGCGCGAAGTGCTCTCTAAAGTCTATGCCGCCGCAGATGTGTTCGCTTTCCCGAGCCGCCATGAAACTTTTGGCTTGGTGATGTTGGAGGCCATGGCCTGCGGAACACCCGTGGCTGCATATCCGGTGGACGGACCATTAGAGGTTTTACGCGACCCGGTGCTCGGCGATCACGCTGATAAAAGACAAGGCGGCGTTTTGGGTGAAGACTTGTCGCAAGCCAGCTTGGCAGCATTGAAAATTCCGCGGCAGGAAGCCTATGCACAAGCACAAACCTTCAGCTGGAAAGAATCTACACGCTTATTCGAGAGCCATTTGGTCCGAGTAAGCCATTAAAGGCTAACACGAGCTGGTTAGTGACAGCTGTGTATTAAAGCGAGAGATAATTTTTCGCGAACTCAGCCAAAGCAGCAATCCAAATGCCTAAGCTCAGAACGATACTGAGTAAAACAGCTGCGCTACCCAGATCTTTGCAACGCTTAGACAAGTCATGCCACTGCGGCCCGATGCGATCAATGGCTGACTCCAGTCCGGTGTTGAGCAATTCGACGATCATGACAATCATCACAGAGCCTGCAAGCAGCGCAATCTCTACCCAAGTCTGCCCCACAAAAAAGGCCAACGGAATCATCACGATACACAGGTAAGCCTCTTGCTTGAAGGCGGGCTCTTGCATACCGGCCTTAAGGCCTTGTAAGGAATATCCAAAAGCATGCACGATGCGATTGAGACCTCGCCTTTGTTTTTGAAGGTTGATATGTTCGTTGTTCACTGGATTGATTTTATAAATAGGTAGTGGCGCTGGGACCAAGCATATTTAGTGGGTTTGGAAGCGATACAAATGAAACCCTTGGTAGATGCAGGATCTGTCTGTTTCTTTCAATGCATTGGATTGTGCATCGTCGCGAACCCACTTGGCTTTTAGCGAACCGGATAAACATTTCTCCACGGGTGACGCAACATTGGCAGATCTAAAGATAACCCGAGCTCCAGACCTTGCGACGCGTGTGATTTCAGACCATAAGGCACTGATGTCTTCGTCAGACATCCAATCTTGTGTGTCCAATAAAACAACGGCATCTAAGCTGTTGTGTTCCATACGCGATAGGGCGTCTCGGATATTGCTTTGTTCTACGCTGATTTTGTGCGCATTGGCTTTCATGGTGCCGTAGTGTTCGCGCATCAAATATGGCGGTAGGGCGCTATTGCCTGTGTGGTCGTAACATCTTCCAAATGCTTGCCAGGCAAAGTAGTTGTCTTTGGGGGAAGTCATGGTGGCTAGTTTTCTGACCCGCGCTTTGATAATCGCAGCCATATCCTCAGGCGATTTTTCATAAAACGCGTGTTGCTGGCTTGGAGGAATGCCTAAGTTGTAAAGTGCAAAAGGACTGCTGATCAGTTTTGAGACCAAGCGCGAATCAAAAATCTTGGCCACTTTCTCGTCAAACCATTTCTCTTGGTCTGGCAAAGTATTTAGATGCAGCAATTCTGATAATTTGACCTTATGCAACTTGGCGCTCCAATGGAAGATGCCAATAATTTGCCCAAGCAAGCCATATCTGTAAAAGCCTTTGGCAAACATACGGATGCGCCTGAATCCAATCGGGCCACCCTCCCAATACTGTCGCGTGTCGGCATCTAAGCTCGGTGCAATCAGACTGTTATAGATACGAACATTGCTGGAAGCTTGGGCAACCCCTAAAAATTCAAAGTATTCCTCGTAATTAGGAAGCGTTTTAAGCGCAGCGATTTTTAGTTTGACCAACGACACATGCGCGTGGTTAATGTCTACCGCAGTTACCTTAGCGGGGCTATCGATCAAATAGGACAGGGCATTGCAACCGCCTGATGCGACTGTGATGACATGGTCTTTGCTACTCAGTTGAAGCGCTTGCATATCTACGACAGGGTCTTCCCAAATCTGGGTGTAGACCAAGCGACGAAACCACAAAGCAATGATGCGCTCTTTTAGCGTTGACTTTGAACCTTTGCCATAAATTGCTTTTGATCGCAATTTTTTAGTAGTAGGTTTGGCAGTGTTTAGCGGGGTAATGGACTGAGAAATTTCCATTGTTTTCCTTCACGGCAACGACGTTGTCATCATGCCTAGAAGAAATGAAAATTTAGTGAACCTTTAAAGTCAATCGTATGACTAGGTTGGTGTGTTGAATATGGCCTTGCCTACTTGCAGATGCGTTCCTTCTTCAATACCTTTAGCAAAGCTAAATCCTTTTGGAACAAATACCAAAATAGTTGAACCATGTTCAAACCAGCCCAACTCTTGGCCTTTATCAAAGTTTAAGTTGCATGCGAATGTTTCGGCGCCTTTGTAGCGTGAATGAAAGACGGTGTCGATCCCGTGTATTCGAATACTCGCCACCAAGATAGCAGCAACGGGTACTAAGGCAATTCGGTATTTACCGTTTTGAATGTGCATTTCTAAGAATGCACGTTCATTTTTACAAAATAGCTTTTCGACGCGCTTTAATGCAATCGGATTCACATTCCATGTGTCGCCACTGAAATAGCGAATGTGCTGGATAGAGCCTGTGTAAGGCGCATGGAATCGGTGGTACATCGCCGATGTGATGCGAATTGTCATGAACAAACCGTCTTGCCAGTCTGTTGCAGATTCATGGGGGCCCAGTAATTCGGCAAGACTGTATGGATAGCCCTTTGCTTGGTAAACCTGTCCATCCACGATCTGCCCCATGGCACCCACAATACCGTCGCAAGGGCTTACAAATGCATTTGTATCGCTGTCAATTATTCTTGCCCCAGGTTGGAGTTCGCGAATAAATAAATCATGCAAGCTAGTGAATGCTCGCTTTTTGGCCTCGGATAAATCTATATCGGTGAATAGCTTCCAAGCCGCAATCGATGCATCTCGAACCCATGGAGTTTCAATTTTGCTGAACCACCCCATGAAATGCGTCAATGTCATACGGGGAATTCGGTTTGTCAAAAGGAAATTGATGTCCTCTTGACCAAATATTTTTCTAAGGATTTGTTGCATCGTCATCATTTCTTCATTGAAAAGTCATACAAAGGAGGGATAGGAGATTTCAATTTATGTTTCAAGATATTTCGGATGTCATGTTCTTGTGCCTGTATGTGTTTTTGGGAGTTTGGATAGTTCTGCGTCTCAAACAAAGACTCGAGCTTTCCCTCGCTAAGCAACCTGGCTTGGGTGGCCATCTGCGTTGGGCCAAGCGCATTGCAGGGTGGATGCCTAGTTATTCTTACGCGCAAGAGGTGTGGTTTTCTACCGACCACGCCCCTTTTGAAATTGCTAACTTGCGCAAATCTGCACTGACTGCCTTGGGAAACAGAATGCGAGATAAAGCGCCGCTTACTCTGGCGCACACCCAAGAGGTCAAACCGATGATCTCTGACTTGCAGTTCATCAGCCAATACCGTGTTCCCTACCAATTTAAAAACGTTTTGACCCAATATTTGCAGTTGGGTAGCTTTTGGAAATCGAGTGATGGCGTCTATTTGACAGATATGGACGGCAACCGCTACATCGACGTCACGGGTTCTTATGGCGTTAACTTGTTGGGTCAAGATTTCTACAAGGAATGCGTGGAAGAGGGCGTTGCCTTGGTCAAAGACTTGGGCCCTGTCTTGGGTTCCTACCATCCCTGTGTATTGGACAACGTGCAACGCTTGTGTGCTATTTCTAACAAAGACGAAGTGTCTTTCCACATGTCTGGCACCGAGGCTGTCATGCAAGCCGTGCGATTGGCGCGCTACCACACGGGTAAGCGTAAGTTGGTGCGATTCGCTGGCGCTTACCACGGCTGGTGGGACGATGTGCAGCCAGGCCCTGGCAATCCGATGCCTCCATCGGACGATACCTTGACATTGCGCGACACGCACGCATCGACCTTGCGTGTGTTGAACCATCGCAACGACATTGCGTGTGTGTTGATCAACCCTCTGCAAGGTTTGCACCCCAGCCAAGCAGCTCCTACCGATTCGACCTTGGTAGATGGCAAGCGTTTTGCCAACTTTGATAGAAAAGCCTATACCCAGTGGTTGCAACAGTTGCGCGAAGTCTGTACCCGCAAAGGTATCGCACTCATATTTGATGAAGTCTTCTTGGGATTCAGATTGGCCAAGGGCGGAGCCCAAGCGTATTTCGGAATCGATGCAGATTTGGTGACCTACGGCAAAACACTGGGTGGCGGATTGCCCGTGGGCGTCATCTGTGGCAAAAAACAATGGATGAAGCGGTTCAACGATGAAAAACCCGTACAAGTTTGTTTTGCACGTGGAACATTCAATGCGAGCCCCTATGTGATGGGAAGTATGAACGTCTTCTTGAAGCGACTTGATACCAAGCCAGTTCAAGACTTGTACGACAACTTGGACGCTACTTGGGAGAGAAGGCTCGTTGAAATGAACCAACGACTGGCAGATGAAAAACTGCCAGTCCGAGTGGCTGGTATGTCTACGGTTTGGACCGTGTTGTACCAAACGCCAAGCCGCTACAACTGGTTGCTTCAATATTATTTGCGTGACCAAGGCATTGCTCTGAGCTGGATTGGAACGGGTCGCATGATCTTTAGTCTGAATTTCACGCAAGCGGACTTCCAATCATTTGTAGAGCAATTTGTGCAAGCTGCCCACCACATGGAAAGAGACCAATGGTGGTGGGTACCTGAAGGTCAAACCAATCAAAAAGTCAGACGCGCAATTTTGAAAGAAGTATTGAGAGAGAAGTTCACTTAAATTTAGTGGCTTTTCACGTGCACCATAGGATCGATTAACTCACCACGCATCACGTAGTAAAAAGATTTGTAATACAACTTGATGTCGTGGAAGGGGTCGGTCATGATTTTGAAAGCCCAAGCCAAACCTGCTTGCAGGTTTTCTTTAGCCCACAGTTGCAAGACGCGAAACACCATACCTGCAACGCCTAAAAACAACCAAGCAATGCCGGTCATGCGAACAGGTGTGTCTTCGTAAGCTTCTGGGACAGCCCATGTCAGGTACTGCGGCATAAAGTAAGCGGTCACAGGAATTAAGCCACACACTGTGAGCAAGACAATTTTGCGCTGTAGGTTGTAGCCCACTTTGATTTCTTCTTTGTGCTCATGGGTTGCTTGGTTGACTTCGTCAAAGCCCTTGGGCTCAAAAAAGAAGTGACCAATTTGGCGCGTAGTCATAGAGACCAGCCAAGCAATCAAGCCGGCCATCACTGGGTCGATGAATAAATAGACGTAGGAGACTAAAAATGAAATCGCACTGATCAAGTGCAGTGACTGGTTGATACGGCTATGGTGGTAGTAGCGGTGGTCATCCCAGCGTTGGATTCTCAGGGTTTCGAAAAAATCTTGCATGTGGATCTCCTCTGGCAAGTGTTGGTGAGACTTGTGTGCTGACAAAGGGTTGTCGGCAATCGAAGTGCATGTCGAACTATGCGTAATCAAGATGAAAATTTGATGACACCCTATCTTTAAACAGTCATATTTATTTCATCAAACTGTTGCTTTTGTCAGCCATAGTTGCATGCATGAATGCACCAGAAAACCGCTATTTGCATGCTGCAGTAAACATTAAAAAACCACTGCGTATTACTGTGGTGACAGAAACCTATCCGCCCGATATCAATGGCGTGGCGCATACGCTTTCAAAAATTGTGCAAGCACTGACATCGAATGGTCATACAGTCTGCTTGGTCCGTCCTAGGCATGCACTGCATGATTTTCCAAACAATAAAGATAACTTTAGTGAATACTTGGTTCAAGGGTTCCCTATCCCTTTTTATAAACAGTTGCGCATGGGTTTGCCAGCCAGAAAAGTCTTGACGCGGCTATGGACAGAAGAAAAGCCCGATGTGGTGCATATCGCTACAGAAGGCCCTTTGGGCTGGTCAGCCTTGAAGGCTGCGCAAAGCCTCAAGATTCCAGTGAGCTCCGACTTTAGAACCAACTTCCATACCTACAGCGAACATTACGGAGTGGGTTGGTTGGGTGGAATCATCATGGGCTATCTGCGTAGATTTCATAACGCTGCGAACAGCACCATGGTGCCCACCAGTCAACTACGCAATGAATTAATGAGCGCCGGCTTCGAGAGATTACATGTGGTTCAGCGCGGGGTAGACACGCATGTGTTCTCACCCATGAAGCGGTCGAATGCACTGAGAGCAGCGTGGGGCGCCACAAAGGCAACCACTATTGCCATATGTGTATCGCGTTTAGCGGCAGAGAAAAATCTCCACTTAGTCATTCGCGCATTTCAAGCCCTCAAACTTAAGCAGCCAGACTCGAAATTAGTGTTTGTTGGCGATGGCCCCATGCTGGAGCAACTCAAAGTGGATGCCCCCGACGCTATATTTGCCGGCTTCAGAACCGGTGAAGATCTTGCTGCCCATTACGCCAGCGCTGATATGTTTATGTTTGCCAGTTTGACGGAAACTTTTGGCAATGTGACGATTGAGGCCATGGCCAGTGGACTGCCGATTGTTGCCTTTAACCATGCAGCAGCAGGCGAAATCATTGAGTCTGGCGTGAATGGGAGCTTGGCAAGCTCAAACGATGAAACTGGTTTTATGGAGGCTTCCATCAAACTTGGCCTTGATGCAGACATGCGTTCTGTCTGCGCGCAAGGCGCCCGAGAAAAAGCGCTTCAATATAGTTGGGAATCGATTGTTAAAAAAACGGAAGACGTTATGTATGGTGTTTGCGCCGAACAGCAATTGATTATTGGGTCAAAGCGCTAGCGTAATAGGCCGCAGCAAAAGTTTTCGATTTACCCATGTAATGTCTGTCAATACGCCACTCTTTGAGGACCTCTATAGCAAGGTCAAATTCTTCAGGTGGTAGTTCGTATAAGTCTTTGATATGAAAATCATCATTTGATTCAAGGGAGAGAATCAAGTGCGTGAGAATTTTGGCAAAAGGCTTGGTTATATCTTTTTCAATTATTTTTTCGGCTTTTTTGATGGCTCTCATTGGAGTCCTCTCGTGCGATGAATTTTGTTTAAAAGAGGGCAGAATTCTTTAATAAACAAAAATTATTTTGGTGGGCTCTGCGCGACTCGAACACGCGACCAAAGGATTAAGAGTCCTCTGCTCTACCAACTGAGCTAAAAGCCCTCGATGAATATTCTTACACAATTTTTGTAATTCAAGGATCAACGGAGTCAGAAGGCTTGCAACAGAAAAATAAAAAATCAACGCTGAAGCTGCGTCTTGGACAGTGCAATGTCTCTTTTCTTTCTCCAAAGTCCAGAAGAAGAAAATTGAGAGCGAGATTTTTGTATTTTGTAAAAATTTTGGTCTTGTTTATGCGACTCCACTTCAGACAAATTGGACTGCGTGTTGCAAAGATCAATTCCGTTCAAAGTTTTTTCGTAGCTGTCTGACCTAGAGGGTGTTTGCAGATTTGGGGTGTTCATGGCCGTCTTTCAAAGGTTGGGATAAACATGGTAGGGCTACAAAGTAATGTTCGTGTGACAAAACCAATTCATAGGGGTATGCGTATACACAATGACAAAGCCAGAGCATTAATAGAAATTGAAAAGAATTACTTTTGACTAAAAACCCATCCTTAATGATTCAAAAATATATCTAACACAAATGCTTAGGCCATTAACGCGATAGTATTAACTTGGGGTGTTTTGATCGATAGCAGCCTGTTTTTCCGCCAATTCCCAACGAATTTTCGACAACATCCAGAGACTCGCTAAAAAAAGCAATGCAGTGCTGGCAATGGCTAATCGTTGCTTACCGTCACTTAAAAAAGTGATTAGCCCATACAACAAGGGGCCCAAGATGGCGGCGACGCGAACAGCAAAAGACCAAAGCGAAAAAACCTGCGCTGTTCGATCTTGAGGTGTCAGTCGCCCCACCATCGCGCGCCCCACCGATTGGCTTGCGCCCATACACAAACCAGCAAATGCAGCCGCAAACCAAAAATAAAACACGCTTGGACTAATGGCTGCTCCTAAACAAGCCAACACCCAGCCTACTAATGTCAAACGTAATGTTTTGATATGGCCGATCTGGTCTTGCATCCATCCAAGCCCCCATGCGCCTACTAGTGCAGCAATATTGAGCAAGAAAATCAACACCATGGTGTCTTGCTTACCCATGCCCATTTCACCCTCAGCATAAATAGCAGCTACTGTGATGGCTACAGAAACGCCTGCTTGATAAAGCGTGATGCATTTGAGTAGTTGCATAAATGAAGGTCTATCTTTGGCCCATTGCAGTGCTTCAACTAAATCATTCCAGCCTTTTCTTAAGAATTGGGCTGGGTCTGAATGAATCTGGGGCTTCGCTCTTTCAGGCAATCGCCAAAAGGTGTAACTGCTTGCTAATGCAAAAATAATGGCAGTGATCCACATCGTAGGTGGGACAGCTTCAGATGTTGTTAGTCCAGCCTTCAGGCCACTGGTGATCCAAAACAAACAGATGGCCAGTGTCAGCATGCCGCCCACATACCCCCAAGCCCATCCCCAGCTGCTCACTTTCCCCATTGATTCGGTTTTTGCTAACTCTGGCAAAAATGCAGCGATGAGAGATTCGCCTACGCTAAAAGACACGTTGGAGATGATGATCCAAAAAACAGCCCAAGCCATATCGCCAGGGCCAGACCATCCGAGTGCAGCAGTTCCCATCACGCATGTCATGGTGCTGAGCAGTAGCGCACGCTTCTTCTTTGCATGACGATCGCACCAAGCACCAATAACTGGCATGAGCAGCATGCTTAAAAGGTAAGACACGCTGAGGCTGCTGACCCATAACAAAGTAGCCCACGCAGCATTACCAGCCACGATGCCAACAAAATAGGTGGCAAATACTGCCGTGAGAACTACCGTTGTATAACCAGAGTTGGCAAAGTCGAACATCGCCCATGCGAATACCTCACTGCGTTTTACTCCAGGCAGAAGCGGTGAGTTATCCATGGTTTGTCTTTAATCGTTCATACGCAATAGGTAGGCTAGGAATTATGAACGGGAATATCTGAAGTTGATAACTTGAAGGCGAGCGCTAGTATTTTTCAGGAACAATCATTTCGCCTGGCACAGGATTGCGAATGTAATCAGGATTTCTGACGCGCGCAGGCAAAGCAATCTCAGCATGTTCCACCTCGTGGTAGTTGAACTGACTGAGTAAATGGTCTATGCAATTGAGGCGAGCCCGTTTTTTATCTACGGCTTGTACCACCCACCAAGGCGCCTCAGGGATATGGGTGCGTTCAATCATGGTCTCTTTCGCGCGGGTGTAGTCTTCCCATCGGCGGCGACTCTCAAGGTCCATAGGGCTGAGCTTCCATTGCTTCAAAGGGTCATGGATGCGACCTAAGAAACGCGCGTGCTGTTCATCGTCAGTGATGGAGAACCAATACTTCAACAAGGTGATGCCACTGCGTCCCAACATTTTTTCAAATTCAGGAACACTTCTAAAAAATTCTTCGTATTCATCATCGGAACAAAACCCCATGACGCGTTCTACACCTGCTCGGTTGTACCAACTGCGGTCAAAGAGAACGATTTCACCTGCAGCGGGCAAATGCGTCACATAGCGTTGGAAGTACCACTGCGTTCTTTCGCGGTCATTGGGAGCAGGCAAGGCAGTGACCCGACAAACGCGCGGGTTGAGTCGCTGGGTAATGCGTTTGATCACACCGCCTTTTCCCGCGGCATCGCGACCTTCAAACAAAATGACAACCTTTTGTTTGGTGGCTACTACCCAATCTTGCAACTTGACTAACTCGCCCTGCAATCGCAGAAGTTCGCGAAAGTAGTTAGCGCGAGCTTGTTTTTCTACTGGACTGGCTAAAGGATCGTTCTCGTTTTCACCGTCGTCAATAGCCATTTCTAACTCTTCGTCAATCGAGTCCAAGATGTCTTCGCGAATTTTGCGTAGTTGTTCTGCGTCGAGTTGGAATTTGTCGGTCATATAGATATTTCCTTTGATGGAAATCATCTACGTTCTTCATGGCAAATTCATGACGTTTGTCACGATTCATTCACAAATAATATGTAGAGTCGAAAACTAAATAACTAGCACGCAAAAATTCAATGCATAGATTTCAGCGCTTTGCCTATTACTGTGTGGTGGTGCTTTCTATCCAAGCGCTCGCAGGATGCGCTTTAAAGCCTTTCGTGATGGACAAAGCTGCCGATACCTTGGCTACACAGGGGCAATCAGACGAAGACGATATTGTTTTGGCGCGTGAAGCCAGTGCTTTTTATTTGAAGTTGTCTGAGTCCGTGCTCAAAGAATCGCCTGGCAATTTAAAGCTAGCCGAATCGGTGGCAGCAGGCTTTACCCAATACGCTTATGCCTTTGTAGCGTTTGATGCAGAAAAGCTTGAGTCTCAAGACGCCAAAGCGGCGCAACGCATACGCGAGCGCGCTGCGCGCTTGTATTTAAGAGCGAACCAACATGCCATGGGTGCATTAGAAAAGTCTATGCCTGGATTTAAGCAAGCGTTAATTCGAAATGATCCACAGCTGTTGACGCGATTGAAGCAAGACCAAGTCGGGTTAGCGTATTGGGCAGCCGCTTCATGGGGTGGTTTTATATCGTTGTCTAAGGACGATCCCGACAAAGTGGCAGATTTGCCTTTGGCAGCTAATCTGGCTGCGTTGGCGTGGAAGAAAGATCCAGACTTCAACCGCGGTGGTCTGACAAGTTTGATGGGAACTTTTGAAGCATCGCGTCCTGGTGGCTCTATGGCGCTTGCAGAAAAATATTTCGACCAAGCGATTGCGCAAAGCAAAGGCGAAAGCGCAGGACCTTGGGTAGCTAAGGCGGAAAGCATTGCGCTTAAAAAACAAGACCAAAAAGTCTTTACCCAATGGTTAAATCAGGCAATTCAAATTGCGCAGTCTCACCGCAATTTAGAGAATGAAGTGATGCGCGAACGCGCAACTTGGTTACTTGAAATGGCGGATGATCTTTTTTAAAGGTTGGATATGTTGACACGTATATTTCGTACTTTGACATTTGTATTGGCGTGCCTGCTTGCAAGCAATAGCGTTTTAGCGGCTGACAAGCCCTTTCGTATTGGAACGCTAGCACCCAAAAATTCGCTCTATCACCGCCAACTTCTTGAAGTGGGTGAAGCATGGCGTGCAGCCCAAGGCGGTAATGCCAAGTATGTGGTGTTTCCAGACGGCAGCCAAGGTGGAGAGGCTGAGTTAGCGCGTCGCATGCGTATTGGACAACTGCAAGGGGCGTTGTTGTCCGTTGTGGGCTTGAACGAGATTGAGCCCTCTATCAGTGCCTTGCAATCTATGCCGCTTTTATTCAAGAGTTGGGAAGAAGTAGATTACGTGCGCGAGAAAATGCGACCTGCCATGGAAAAGAAATTCCTCGATAAAGGCTTTATTGTTTTGGCGTGGGGTGATGCAGGTTGGGTGCGGTTTTTTTCAAAAGAACCTGTTTTTCGTCCAGACGATTTCAAGAAAATGAAATTCTTTTCCTTTGCTGGTGAAAGAGAGCAACAAGAGATCATGAAAAGCCTTGGGTACACACCTGTTCCCTTGGAAACTGCGGATATCTTGCCTGCTATTCAAACCGGCATGATCAACGTAGTGCCCTCTACGCCTTACTTCGCTTTAGCAACGCAAGTTTTTAATACAGCGCCCAATATGTTGGAGATCAATTGGGCGCCTGTTGTGGGTGCTTTTGTAGTGACCCAAAAAGCTTGGGACGATATGACGCCTGCAGGTCAGCAAGCGCTCAAAGCAGCTGGCGAAAAAGCAGGTGTCCTTATTCGCAATAAAGCGCGGCAAGAAGTCGAAGAAGCGGTTGACGCTATGAAGAAACGTGGGTTGACTGTTAACAAACCGAACGCTGAGCAGCTGCGTGAGTGGAATGACTTGGCTGAAAAACTCTACCCCCGTATTCGGGGAAATTTAGTCCCTGCAGAGACCTTTGATGAAGTCTTCAAACATCTCAAAGCGTATAGAGCCGGGAAAAAATAATGCGCTATCTAGGCCGTTTTGACGAAGCCATTGCCTCCATGGCATTGGTGTTGATGGCGGTCATACCACTGATTGAAATTTTGGTCCGCCCTTTTATGGGCAAAGGTATCGAAAACGCTCCACTTTTTGTGCAACACATGGGGTTGGTATTGGCGATGTGGGGTGCTATTGCGGCAGAGCGCCACGGACACTTGACCAGTTTAGGGCGGTTGTTCAATCAAGGAGAGCAATTTGCGCACATTGCAGCGAGCGTTATTTGCGGTGTGCTGACATGGGCGAGTTGGCAATTTGTATGGAGTGAAATCGCTACCCCCAAAGAATTGGCCTATGGCATTCCAGTCTGGTGGT
>Ga0214921_10001074_pt1 | contig 47522 bp, 52 predicted proteins | sample LL1505_MetaG_FD_177992 | JGI IMG/M metagenome (GOLD analysis project Ga0214921, IMG submission 177992) | Freshwater microbial communities from Lake Lanier, Atlanta, Georgia, United States - LL-1505 | ecosystem: Environmental > Aquatic > Freshwater > Lake | place: USA: Georgia | collected... | reverse complement strand
TCAAAAGCAGAAAGTTTATTATAGAAAGATTCAAGCTGTTGATTCTGCAGCCAGATATATCAACAGTGCTCAGTGCAGATTGTCTTAAGTCTATACCACCATAGCTAGCACCGTCCCACCATTGAACATTGGTAGTATAGAATGCACTTAATGGACCAGCACCCCACATGCCAATGCTCCTCATGGGAACACCACGCAGATCCATGGTATTTATCCAAACGTTGCCTTCAAAATTTAATGATGATAAGTTAGGAAAAAGAGCAAAATTTATGGCTGTGGCTTTAGCATCACCACCAGCCCAGGGAAAAAAGTTACTGTACGGATTGGCTCCACCACCTATTATCCATCTGACCTTGTTTAATTTAGGAGATGCGTTATCTATCTTTAATACATTGTTTGCTGTATATTGATTGCCTTCAACATAGTATTCAGTCCCAGAAATGAAGTCAACTAAACTATAAGGCTGAGATGAATATTGTGTACCATCTATGGGCAAGAAGTATGATGTGAGAGCTGTTAGGCCTGTTGTTGTGGTGGTTGCTAGTGTTACAAATGCCATATTATACTCCGAAAATAAATTCGCCCCCTATAACAGAACCGGCACTGCTTCCCAAAACTGAATATGTATTATATTCAAAATACTCAGAAGGATTATTAAAATTATTATGCAATATGTCCATAGTAGGTTTGTACATGATATTTCTTATATTACTTAGAATACCGTTTAGATATTTAAATGATATAACTACAAGATAGAACAAATCAGATGTGTCTCGTGCTACATAGGTAATGCTATAATAACCAGATTCACTACTATAAGACATGATAGGTTTATCGATAGATATAATTTGTGCATCAAAATTAGTACCAGATAGCGTAAATTTAATAAGCTCTTGTTCGGAGAGCATACTAACAGGATAGATTTGACTTAACTTGTTAGTATTAAGATTAAAAGTGTATATATTTGGATAAATGGCTTTGAAGTTTGTTGCGCTATTAACTGGAGATAAGCATGTTTTTGCAAAAATAAGTTCGTTGTCTTTTTCATTAAACCAAACAGTAGATATTTTTTCAAAGTTTTTATATTCACCTCTTTTGATAAAAAACTCATTAGTAGTAGAACTTTGTATAATATTAAATGCATAGTTAAAGTCAATTCTATCAAAAATTAGATAATTTTCTGTTTCTAGTTGTAAGAAATCATAATAAATATCAAAATTTATCAATTGATTATTAACTTCATTAATAATTTCAGGAGAGTATTTTAAGAAGATGCTTGAAAGAGCTGATGAAACTGGGGCAATTATAGAAGAATTAGAGCTTCTAAAATAGAAATCACCGTATGTTTCAAATTTAGTTTGATATAAAGTTTTTCTCTCTACAGGGGCATATACTGTATTATCTGCAGATGTTTCAAATGCAGGGGCTAAAACATTGTAAAAATAATTATCTAAAAATAAACCATTATTAATTGTCACAACAGGTGGGCATGGTTCATTTTGATTAGAAAAACTACTAACAACAAAATAATTGCCAAAGTATTTGGCTGCTGAATTAGGTGGAGAAAAAAGAAATGTTCCTTGATATGCAAAATTAGCTCTATAATCAGGTCCTTGTGGGTTGAGCCCTGCTTCTACTAATATATCATAATATACTTGTGTAGCAATTGGATCAAATGTAGGATCATCAGAAGGGTGGTCTGTAAGAAAACCAGAATCTGGCGCAACAAAAGTAAACCCGTCTCTCACATTGCAGTCAAATGTTGTTTCTATATAAGCAGAGCAAAAGTTTTCTGGTTGCATTGTATATGATTTCACAGTGTAGGGTGTGCTGGAAAGACTGTAGGACGGTATGCCTAAGTTATATTTTGAAGCACTGAGAGGTGATACTGCAGTTAGAGAAGCTCCGCGAGTAAAATAACCTGAACCTGGTGGAATATTATTTGTTGTTTTAAGAGTTACACCGGAATATGTGTATCCTGCTTCTGGTATATCTGTAGTGTAGTTGAAATCTGTACCTTTAGCTAAATCATTAAATACATAACCATCTACAATCAAACATGTCTTACTAATTTTACTCTGCTCTAATGCTAGTATACTTGCTTGAGCGTCTTTTGCAGGCCCTATAGCTTTGTAAAGACCGTAATCGTTACCATATACATCAGACTTGTACTGTATTAATGTTTTGTTAACAATGGAAAGTAATGTCTGCGATCTGCTTTCAATGGGTTGAATTGTATTATTAATTAAAGGATATACATCTGAATTAGCCCATTCACTATCTTTAAATCCTTCAAAGAAAGTCTGTGAATCAACATAACGTGATAGTCCTTGATTGGAATAGTTGAGAGATTGCTCTCTGCTTTGATACCCTCTGAATGTAGGGAGCAGAGGGTCGTTAATTGCTTCACCGTATTTATAACTATTAGAATAATCAGTTTTTAATACACTACTATTATCTATAAATGATAGAGGTGAGTGTTGTTCTTGCTTTGTTCCTCCAGATACTTTACCGTATATATCAGGATTAGGAAAAATATATAAACTATTAGCAGATAATGCTTCAGAATTTAATGCATAAGTAAAGTTGAAATTATTAAAGTTTAACAAACCAATTTTGTCTGGTTTGAAAAATAACCCTAGCGCTTTGCTAGTAGTTAGGAAAGCTTCACTTGGAACTGCTGCAATTGTAGGTGTGTTTTTATTTAAATAGTTAGCAAAAGGGCTATCAGCTTGAAATAAAACGCCTGAAACAAAAGAAGTGGATGTACTGCCTGTAGAAATATAATAATAGTCTGTGCCTATATATTTAGTAGTGAGACTAGACTCAAGATTTAATGATAAGTTGTCTGCATTTTGATTGTTTATGTTGTTTATGAAATTGCTATCTTTAAGATAGTTTAGTTGACTGTTATTAACATTTAAATTAATAGTAAAATTGTTTGTACCTAGTTCTATTAGATAAAAAGGATAACTTTTTATAGCATCAATAATAGCTTGATCAAAGTCAATAAACAAATTGGGGGTTATTTCATTTGTATTGGTATTAAAGTATTCTGCTCTTAATCCTTGTGTTGCATTATACGCTGAAGCAGGGAGAGTACCTATATCGAGATAATCAGGATATTGGTCGTAATTTTCTTCCAATTCAATAATAATATTATTTCTTATTGTAGATACTGGTACGTTTAAAGTAGCAACTAAGTCAATAAGATCCTGTTCTTGTAAAGATCTGGAGATTTCATTATAAATTAAACTCTCTATGCCATAGATACTACCTTTAAGATTATATTCTATAGCTGTACTCTGCAGTCTATCTCGTACAGAAGCATAATATGAGCATATATCTTTTATTTTTTCTGCAAAAAATGGAACAGCAATTGCAAGATCTCTAGGGTTGTTGGTATCTAAATTGCGTAAAAATCTTCTTTCATCTAACGATGTATAATTAATTATAATCTCATTAAGAAGATTTTTATACAAATCAGTAATAGTAACAGTTTCAATTACAGGGGTTAAGTTCTTCTTCTCATACCAATTATTAACATAACTTTTGTATCTTTGTAATAAATCAGAAATATTTGAGAAAACAATTTTGTTGTATTCAACCCACCTTATAAAAGAGAAAGGATGATCTCTATCAAGTATTAATACAGTACTTTCATTAGATGTTATAGAATTAGGCAAATTCTCATCTATAAATCTATTAGTACTGGCCATTAAATTATTTAATTGTTGTACTGTATGTTAGCAGCACTAGTAAACAATTTTAATCCCTTAGTTAATTCATAGCTTATTAAATTTTGCATAATACCATCTTTTCCTGCCCAGTCTTTATAGTCTAATGAATTGAAAAAATTAGGTTGCAGGTATGTCATTGGATTTTCCCAATCAATAACATTATTGTAAAATGTATTCTCTGATGTGTCTATAAACTCATAAAATTCGTAAAAATTGCCTATTTCTGAACCAGAAATGCTTCTTGGAGCAACTAACCCCCATCCCCAATCATAGTTGTAGGTGCTCAATGGTTTGGTGTCGCTCATATTAGTATTTATCTATTGAAACTGATCTTTATATGGGTGTGGGTGTTGGCGCTATAAAGCGAGTAGCATATAGGTTATATCTGTCATTAACTTGCCATGAAGGCTGTGCTCCAGTGGCATACTCTGCTAAAAAGAAATCGCACTCTGCTGGCTGCCAGCCACCAATAGAGAAGAGTCTGATTGTGGTGTTCCATGGTGATCGGAAATTACCAGATGCAGATGCCGCCATCATGCCATTCATGTACACACTGGCCACTACTCCCAGAGGCCCACCACATGGAGCCACTGTGAATGTGAGATTAACTGGTGTATTGAGAGGTATCACAGTTGCTGGCTGCACAGAGAAAGCTGGAGAATCTGCAACAGGTAAGCTTTCACCACTACCAAAGAGTATTGTGCCGGGTGCGGGATTAGTAGCACCTGCTAAGAAGCATCTGAAACCACTTAATTGATAGTTTTCACTACTGAACAATGATCGGAAGTACTCTTCTGGATAGCTGCTCAATTGCAGCCACATGTTGACAGTGAAATTGTTGTTCAATCCCAATTGATTCCAAGTGAAACCTGGATAGTCAAATGTAAAGTTAGTTGAAGAGAGCACGTGTATGCCACCACCATAACTGATAATAGGATAAAAAGCAGTAGACGGATCAAGAGTTGCATAATTTGTCAAACTCTTCAAATTCTGAACAATGGTACCAGTGCCTGGATAGCTTACAGGATTGGCAAAGTCAGCATAAAACACTCGGTTGTCAGGAAGTGTGGGTGTTGGTGTGGGTGTGGGTGTTAAAGTAAGTGTGGGTGTAGGTGTTAGTGTGAGTGTGGGTGTAGGTGTAGGTGTAATAGTAGGTGTGGGTGTAATGGTGGGTGTGGGTGTTGGTGTAGGAAATATATTAGTGTTTACTAATGTATATAAATTAGAAAATTTTTCATAGGCAATAATGGGTTTACCGGATGTTATAGTGCCTGAAATTGCTGAAATACGGCTGCCAAGATTGCGCCCTATATTAGGATTTACAGTAAATTTCTTATTAAAATCTCTATTGTATTTATTTTGATTTCCATACAATATGCGTTGCTGTATACTAAGAAGATCAACCATGCGTCGAAGCTGTGGTGGAAACGGGTAGTTATATTGTTCAAATTGTAGACCTAGCTCTTTACAAAAAGATAGAAGTTGATATAAATTGCATTTATTTATATCTGCAAGATTGGAGGTAAAGTTTGCTATTTTTTCGTATACTGTTTTACCTAACTCATATGGTTGAGAACTTAAATTACCAACAATTGTACCTAAAAATTCATCAAAAAATACACTTTTATCTAGTAGTACTTCTTGATATCTTAGATTGTCATAAAAGCTATTAGCATCAAAATTTTCATTTACTTTTTGTATGTTATAGACGCCAGTGTCTGTATAGATCGAAAATTCATTTGATTCTCCTGATACATATCTCGTAACTGTATATGGTACCATATATTTGTTAATCCATCTTGAACCATTCCAATCACCATAAGCTTGGAACAGTCTATCTGCAAATGCTGATACTGGATTGGTTGGATCATTATCAGGAGGAAATACTAAATCTAGGTAAGTGCTGGATGAGAGCGAGGGGGTGTTACTGTCTAATAAATCAAAATAATACAGTTTATTGTCGTAATTATTAATAACCCATAAATAATCACCAGTATCACCTGCAATGCCGCCTATATCACAAATATAATTTGTAATATTGTTTCCGCTACCTGCAATAAAATTAGAAGTTTGACCAGTTTTTGCATCAATTCTAGTTATTGTATTGATAGAATTAGAAATATATGCATTTTGATTACCATCTACTGTTATGTTTCCTATGAGCTTAAGACCTCCAACAGGAAACCCTGGAACAAGATCGCCATCTCTTGTGTATTTGTATACAAAATCGTTTCTATTATTGATATCTGGTGGAGAGACGAGGTTATTTAGAGCAGTTACCCACACATACTCGTCTCTATCAACAACTATTTCCACAGGTGATACAAGAGGCGCAATTGGAACAGCAGTTAAAATAGTACCATATGGATCATATTTTATAAGAAAATTTGATACTGGATGAGTGTATGCAACCCATAAATTATTTTCATAATCAGTGTCAATAGATGCAGGTAATAAAGAATTTTCACCTGCAAATCCAGACAATACAGGTAGTGCGTATGTTGAGCTCAATGTGTATACAGCATTTGCAAAATTTGGATAGGCTATAGACATGACGCTACCAGTGGTTCTGTTGAGTTTAATACATGAAACAGCATCAAAGAGAGATACCCAGATATTATTATCCCCATCGATGGCAATACTATTAGGTGCTGAACTAGATAGCTCAACAGATCTTAGATCACAATATGTAACTCCTAATGGTGTTTCTACAGGATAAGATGATAGTGAAAAAGAAGAGAGTACGTTACCAAAAACGTCAACTTTATAAATTTTATCAACTGCTCCATCGCCAACCCAGGTGTGATAATCATTACCTATACCTGCTCCAGAAGGTGCTACAGCTAAGCAATATGAATTAGGGCTGTTAGGTGTACCAAAATTAGTAATTTTACCTGAGAGTGCAAATCCAGCAGAGCCAAAACAATAGTTATAAATATTTGTTTTAAATATTCTTTTTAAATATTTGTAATCTGGCTGACATACCCAACCTAATAAGCTATCTTTTGGAAAATTAACTGGGTCAATTACATACATACCAGCAGTTAGTTTACATGTAAAATGATTTGATTGTGGTATAAAATATCCTTTATAAAAAGATCCAATGTTTTGTAGTGTTTCTGCAGTAAAGTCGCTATAATAAAGTGTATCTGTTGTGCGTACAAAAGTATTGCCTACAAACTCAACTAAATCAATACTTAAATTAAATGCAGATAAACCAGATGAAGTTGAATCAATACCTGGACAGTAAAGAGGTGGGTATGTTCTTGTCGTAAATCCTTCACTGTCTTTTAATTTTACAACAAATGGAATTTCAGTATTTTGCCAGCTAATATTTGGAAGCTCAAATCTTGAAGAAGAAAGAGGGCCTTCGCCGTCTATGCCATTAGTTGTAATAGAAAGTGCAGATGCAGGGTTATGTCTTACTTTAATAATAGGTTGAACAGCAGATTTAATTGCTTGTATACCTTCAGGAGGATATGGTATATATTTGTATAAATTATTTGTATATGTAAATGCATCGTTGTAAGTGCTATTATCAGGTGTAGCAAATAGAAAAATAGGTGCATCTCTTGTAGTGAAGTTTTTAGTTCGATCATCTACATAATAAAATTCTGCATAACCTGTGGTACCAGCAAATGTGCTGCCAGCATCTTCTTTATTGCATCTTTCAAGCACATTATTATTAATTCTAGCATAGATATCTTGATCTATAGTGCTTACTTTATCAACAATTGTATAGCTTAAGGTGTTGCCAATATTTTCTTTAATATAAAACCGAGATAAAGATCTTAAATGCGCCCATTTATCCCTGTAATAAGCTTCAGCATTAATATAATTTCCGAGAGCTCCTGATGCATATAGATTAAGCGTAAAATTATTGCCAGTTAATGAGTTAAATGTTTGATAACTGTTTCTTCTTTCAATTACTAGAGGGTCTATAATTCTACTTGCTGGTACATCGTAAATAAATTTTCCATAATCTTTAAATTGTATATCATCGGCAACAAAATTAAAAATTTGAACTGTAGGTACGTATAAATTATTATATGCATTGCCAGTATCATCAAAAAAGGTAAGGTTTACTTTATATGTTCCTGGCCATTTATAGTGATGTACAGCTGTTACTTGCGTAGATGTAGTACCATCACCAAAATCCCATTGAACATATTTGTTAGCAAAAGCTCCAGCTGATAATAAAAGAGTAGCAGTTGAATAATCAGGAATAAATGTAAGAGGTGTTATATCAAGTGAATATGTTGATAGTGTTTCAGTATTTGAAAAGTCTTTTATACGAAAATATAGATAAGAAAACAAATTAGTAGCAATCATCAGAACTCTCTCTCAAGAAGTTGCAATGAGGGGGTAATAACTGTTATTTTATCAATAAAATTAACAGGGTTGTTTAAATAAGGAAATTTAAAAAATGGAAGTTGTGTATCTTGTGAGATGATGCTTATATCATCATAAGGATAGACAGGATTAAATGCAAGAAAATTAATACCAGGGGTAGTATGAGTTGTTGTACCATCTATTCGAATTGTCTTTACATCAATAATACCGTTAATGGCATTTATCTCACTAGAAAGGTCGGTCAAAGAAATAAGTTTACCTAAATTATCTTTAGTTGTAGCAAAATAATTAATAATAATATTGGCTACTAATTGTCTTATTGTTTCTGGGTTTCTCTTAGAAGTGAGGTCTCTTGTTATTTGTAAATAACAGCTATTTGAAATTTCAGGTGTTAAGGGTTCGTTCGCTAGTCTTAAACCTAAATCAAGCTGTACATATACAGGATCATTAAATACTATTTCAGCAGTAGCAAGTTTAGTTCTATTAACGTTATTAATTATAAGATTTTTTTGTGCGGCATTAATATAATTTGCTCTAGTAGATAGTGATGTTATTTTTTCAAGTTTAGGTACAGAATAAACATATATGTTATTAAAATTGCAAGAATCAGCAAATTTAACTTGATTAAACAATATGCGCGATTCAAGACTAGGCTTACTAATACCTAGATCATAGAAATATTTTATATGCTGGCTCAAATAGTCCCAGTTGTTAACAACCTTCACAGAAGCAAGAATATTACTATAGTTTTTAAGAATATAATTTTGAAAATCTTCAGTAGTGACTAATCTAAATTGACTTTTAAATGTATTTGTAGCGTTGGCCTTTATATTTGTCGCTGATTCTGCGGTAACAAACTTTGTAGAAGGGTCAGGATTTTCAAAGCTTAATAAATTCAATTCCCTTTGATCTAGCAACCTAAGATTTAAAGGTGTTGTGTCTGCTTTAATCTGTGAAAAACGCACTGGGTTATATATAAAGGGTGTATTGCCATTCAGAGTATTGGTACCTACTTGACCAGGGGTACCGTTTGAGTTGATGTAATAAATAGCAACTTCATCGTTTGAGTTAAGCTGTTTACCGTTTACATTATTTCCAAATTTAATTTCATATCTGCCATCTTCATTTAAACGTATTTCATATTTTAGTGCATTTGATCTTTCTAAAAATAAGGACTGTGTAGGCTCCCATTTGGCCCACTTGGGTACAGCTGCTGTATTATCTCTTACATATACATCAATATTAAAATGGTCTATAATAATATTGTTGTTGTTGCTGTCAACTATTACCATGGTAATTGTCTCTAATGGTTGTCCAACTGCTACATAAGTAGGAAATTCTGTATAGGCTCCTTGATATAACAAATTTTGATCGCTAAATACTGATAGATATTCTGTACCGGAAGTTGACTTGGTGAATGTCAAGTCGTTATTGAAGCTGTATACTGATCCATTAATTGTGAAATATGTATAACGAGGGACAGTATATGTACCAGCTGGAAGCTGATAGTTGGCATAAGCTTTAAAAGGTAAAATAGCTGTTTGAAACCCTACAGGGCTATAACCTAGTAACTTTACTATTTTATTAACATTCTCATAAATTGTTGCAGTACTAAAAGTACTCTCAGCAGCAGTTTGATTGAGATAAAAGAGTAAAACGTTATATGCATATGCTATAATATCTATAACAGCAGAGATATTACTTCCCTCAAAATTTTGATCTGTAAAAACAGTATTGCTGTTTAGCCTCTTTATAATTAAACTCTTAAGAGATAACGCATCAAATGCAGCGTAATTATCTGCGTTCATGTTGAAGTCGTTGTTTAAATTAGCCATATTTAATTATTTAAAAAGAAACCTGAGTTACTCAAGGTTCCTACTAGTTGAAATGATTTATTATTTATTTGAGGTATGTTGAGGTTTAATGTTATAATATACTGTTGCTTGTCAGCACTAAACCCAACATTCAGATGACGGATGCGAAGTCTAGGTTCAAAAGTTGCTATGCCTTGTGTAATATCATTAGCTATAGTTGTCGCAATATCCTCATTTACAGGTTCAAATAGATATTTTGCTAGATTAAGACCAAAAAAAGGATTTAATAGCTTTTGGCCAGGTATTGTGGTAAAAAGGTTAACAATACTATTCTTTAAAGCGTCGTAGTCTAGACTGTTGACTGAGTCTTTTATCTCTTTGTCCTTAAGTAATTCGTTATTTATAGTGTAATCAAAGGTTAGATCTAGTTTTAAGTCAGAATATGTAAAACCTGAATTATTTACAGTTTTAGGTACCAATGTATTAATCTGGAGATTACCCATATTATTATTTATGAAAAAAATAAAGAAGGAATAATAAGCTTGCTGAAATAAATACTTTAAATGGACAAACGTTTTAATAAGCTATTTGAAGCTACTCTATCTAGATACACTCGTGGTGGTTTTCTAACAAGTGATAGAGTTAAATTTATAGACAATGCATTAAAGAATGATTTCTTTAAAAATCAGCCTGAATCAGTTAAAACAGCTGTAGAAGAGCTAATTAACTCAGGATTAAACCTCAGAGTCAGAAATGTCAAATCTGCAATGCCTGCTGTTATGGGCGCTGGTAACCCCGATGATTATGGTTATAGCTTCTCTGTAGAGATAGTACCGGAAATAGCACCAGGAACATATGATGTTAATAAAGCTGTTACAGTTCCAGCAACTCTAGTAGCTCATTTAAATGACGGTATTAACTTACCGCCTGTACCTGATAAACTAAAGTATGATAATAAAGTACAAATTAAGCCTAAGCCAGTTGAAGAAGTTCTTAAAACTGAAGATAAAAATAATTTTAGCCCAGTAGCTCAAACACATACATCTAATGTAAATGGAAAGCCAAGCAAAGGGGACAGACAGTTAAACAATGCAAATGTTGTTATACCTTCTAGCCCAGCAGTGAATCAAAAAGATCCTGCAGCTTATACAGCGCAGTATTTGCCTAAAAGCTGAGTATCAGCTAATAAAATCGTACAAGCAAAGAAGTTAATCTCTTGATCTACTACAAAAGCAGATCTATACAAATGTTCAGCAACTATAAGCAATGCTTTCTTCTTGTATTCCAAATCTGCTTCATTTTCATCAATATAGTTGAATAGATTTCTTAATAATGAGACATAATCTGAGTTAAATGTACTCTCATTTTCAATTAAAACCTTACGAAGTGAATTAATATTTTTGCTCTTTATCTCTTTGTAGATCAGTGTTAAGAAGTTGTTGGGGTTAAACTCATTAATGTTAAGCTTCTTAGATACTGAAAATTTTTGCAACTCATTGATACACAGACGAATATCTGGATAAAACTTTTTAACAAGCTCCAGTAATTTTGTCTTTTGACCGTTGATAATTTCAATCTTCTCATTCTTTAGGATATGTGCGCATCTCTTTACTACTAGGTCTATGGGTGGTGTTAAATCCATGCTCTGGCATCTGCTTTGTAATGCTGGTATAATTTTATATTTGTAGTTAGCTGTTAATATGAACCTTGTAAACCCGGCAAGCTCTTCCATTGTGTTACGCAATGCCCGCTGACCATCCATTGTAAGACCATCACACTCATCCAGAATAATTGCTTTTAAATTGCCATCAATGCTTCGTGTTTGTGCAAATCCTGTTACTTTGGTACGAATTGTATCAATGCCATTTTCATCACTGGCATTAATATACAGGTACTGGCATCCCAGGATATCGTTAACAATAATTTTAGCCAAAGTAGTCTTGCCAATGCCTGGTGTACCTAAGAATAGCAAATTGGGAATTTGTTTATTAGTAACAAATGACTGAATAATTTCAAGATTAGCTGGTGTGACAACAAAATCATCCAGAATACGTGGTCTATACTTCTCGCACCACAAGCTATTAAAATCATTAATGGTCATTTGCCGGATGACCCAAATCCCTTCTCACCACGAGCAGATTCTTGTACTGTGCCCCATTCAACTTGCATGCCAATATTCATGTAAACAACAAATTGAGCAATCCTGTCACCGGCTTTAATTTGATAGTCAGTATCCGTAAGATTATACAGCTTAATGCCTGCATCTCCGCGGTATCCATTATCAATAATACCTGGGTGAGCTGTAATGCCATGCTTGAATCCTAAACCACTTCGGCTTTCCACTTTCACCCAATATCCTTCTGGGATATCAGCAAACTTAAGACCTACGCCGACAACAGCACTGCTGCGTGCTGGTACTGTTTTATCTTCAATAGAATAAACATCATAACCTGTATCAGATTCATGGTTTTTAGTGGGTAGTTTTGCCAATTCATGTGTCTTTTCAAACTTAAGCACAGGCATATAGGTTAAATTAAGATCTAAACTCATAATTCTATTATACGTACTGTGTTTAATAATTCAAGCATGACAGTAAATAATAACATGAGCGAAGAGCTAAATGAGATGGTTGGGGACTTGTTGAGTCAATTAACTGAAGCACAAACAAAAGCAAAAGAGGCAGAAAAAGAGTCAAATCCTCTTAAGAAAGAAGAATTAGAAAAGTTTGTAGTTGAAAAAGGTGGTAAATTAGTTGAAGATAGCCTAGAGATGATTAAGAACGTGAAAGATTATATTCTCTCTTCACCTGAAGCAAAAGATGTTGATGCTTTTGCTGGTTTGGTTGCAGCTGCTAGCTCAGCCATTGATACGCTTAATAAAATAGTAGTTAACGATAAGAGAGCAGAAACAGTTGTAAAAACAAAACAAATGGATATAGACGCAAGAAAAGAACTCAAACAAGATGATAATAATGTCAAGCTTCTTGCTACAAGAGAGCAGATTTTTAAAGCATTAATAGACAATACAAAGGTTATAGATGCAGAAATTGTACCTTAAAACTTCTTAACACACGCACTTATAGCTTTTAAATACCCAGCAAATGGTCCAACAAGTGACGTAAGGGTTGATTCAACTATAGTAAGAATTGCACTTACAATATTAGTACTTGTAGGCATACCAATCTTAGGCAAAGAACTGACTTTCTTAAGAATAGAGTCAAATATATCAATATTGACCAAATTAGTAAGAGATTGAGCCGATGGTAATAAGTCTGCTCCCGGGAGAGGAGGTAAGCTACAATTTAATAAGCTTTGCTGAACAGTTTGTAGATAGTTATTAAAAGGATTTAAGGCTGTAGCAAAAGGGTTTAAATCATTTAAAACATTTAAACTATTAAAAGCATCAAATGAATTCAATATACCTAAATTTCCTAGTGGGTTTATACCATTCAATGCTTGAAGCGGATTCAAACCATTCAACGCTTCAAGTGGATTTATACCATTCAATGCTTGAAGTGGGTTCAAACCAAGTAAATTATTAGGAATAGGTAATCCATTAGAACTATAAAATGAAGTTAAACTATCTATATTGAAAGTCAATTCAGCTAGCTTGTTAAAATAAGTTGTATCACTTGGTAACCCAATAGGTGTAAGAAAGTCATCAGAAAAAATAGGCAATAATTCATTAGCAGCTTGTGTTCTAACTGATATGTTTCTGTATAAATCATTTTGAGCAGCTCTGTATGCAGAATCTTCATCAGCTGGTGTAATCATAAGAATATTTAAGAGTTTATTGTTGTGATATTGCCTATTGTATTTTGGTTTGTTTTATACGATAGCAACATTTTGACTTTTCTAAGTAAAAAATCAACTGTTTGAGTAAATTTACCTACATTAAACTGAAAAGTGTAATCTCTAGTAATCAGCTGTTGATTAGAACCTGATGCAGCACCTGTCTCTCTTGGATTATACCCATTTACATTGTTAATATTGCTATTATATTGAATGTAAGAGAATATTGTTTTGAAATTATTTCCTAATTTTGTGTAGTAGCTATTGAGGTTAGTTTTTATAATGTTGTAGGTGTTAATATCTGTAATTAGATTCATTCCATGTGCAGGGTTTGTTGTTGAATTGGTATAAGGGTTAGTATTCTTTGCAGGTATATTAATTGTTTTCAAATTATTACGCATCAAGATGGTTGTGTCTCTACTAAGACTATATGCAACAGCCAGAGATGTGCTTGATATTTTATTTCTCATTTGAACAGGTATAGTGTTTGGAGAAGTGTAAAGGCCAGTTGTATAATCAGTGAAAGGCGTGGTAGCATCGTCAATTAATGCTCCACTATTTACGAGCAGGCCAATAGAGTCACTAAGTTCTGTATAAAACGAATCATTTCCTATGGTTAGATTCTGAGAAATTAATGTTTTAAGTGGCTCGGGTGTGAGTTGAAACCGTTTTACCCAGAAGTCTATAAAATCGTTTTTTAGTGTTGAAAGCTTCCCGTGCAAGTTTGTATAAAAATTTGCTAGACTTGTAATTATATCAGAACTCTGTAAAGCAGAATAATAATCTAAACTAATAGTAGTTTCTTTTTCTAAGCCAGTTGTAGCAGATGAATTGAAGAAGCTAGATTCAGATTTTAACTGCTCAACTGTTTGTGTGTAGTTAATATCTACAATTTTGGGTAAACTTGTTTTGGCTATATATGTAGAGGTTGCAGGTGCAGTCTTTCGTGCAGCAAATCCAGGTATAAAGCCATTAGTGGTATTTTGAGTTGCAAATTCAGGGGTAAAACCACTGTTTGTGTTATTTTGAGCTGCAAACCCTGGGATATTATTATTGTTATATGTATTCGAAAATGTAGGTGTATATAAATTTCCAGTTGACTGTGTAGCCCATGATGTATCGACCTCAGGAAAAGATCCAAACGCATTGCTTACTTTACTATTTTTACTGGGATCGTACTCTGAAGGCCCGGTTAAATCTAATTTAGGTTTTGTAGATGTTAGTGAACCTGGCGCCAACCCATTCTTCTGTTCCACTGCAGCGCGTTTCTCAGCTACTAGCCGCGCAAATTCATCTTTTTCTTCTTGTGTCCAGGTTTTCATGGTATATTTTTATTTAAAAAGATATCTGTAGGTAAATATGTTTTCACGCATACTACTTCATTTATATACTTAGCATCTTCGAATATGTGCTTGACTGATAGAATAAAATATATGCCTAAAAATTTACTATCAAATAATGTTGGTTGTTTGTTATTTTCCCTTGTTATGCCTATGAATTTACCAGCTTGTCGGTGAGTTGCTCCTTGTACTCTAAAAGTAGTAAAGTTGTTCAAATAAACATAATTTTTTAAATTCTTAGCCAAGCCTAATGAGAGCCGTTGGTTTTGGTCGAGTTCTATAGCTGCAAATTCATTGGTTGTATTTTTATTTGTTGTACGGTTATTGCCCAGTTGAAAAGTTTTTGCTCCTTGAGGAGAGAAGGGATATACATAATGCTCATTAGCTATTTTATCAAATGCATCTATGCTGTTGCGATTAGATTCAATTTCAAATTCTTTATCAGTATAGTTGTAATAATGTACAATTTTACTATTAATTTCTGTTTGTGTGTAGAGACCAGCAACACTATCAAAGCTATATACATCTAAATTACCTTCTGCTTGAAAGAATGGAGCATAAGCAGGTGCAAACTCAATGTTAAATCTGGGCAGACGGTCTGATTTATTATCAGAGTAGCCTGCGATCTTATAGGTCTCTAAATAATCTGGACCAGCAATAAATTGACCACCAGTGTTCTGTACTGCGCTTTGAAATACGTCTTTAAAGCTTCTGAGTGTATATACTTTTGGGTACCGTTCAAGCTGCAGCAATCCCGGGCTATAATTACTACCTGCGTCACTCACATGGCGATCCAAGATATAGTTTATTGTGTCAATGCATTTAAAGTCACCTGGAGCAGAAAAGAAGATGGATGTTGATCCTGGATCAAAAGAGCCAAATGTTGTTGTGAAACCATCGTTTTTTGTCAACCCTTCTAGCAAAGCTGCAGAAAGGGCAGCACCAGTGAGAATGCGTCTTTCTGTATTTGATAAATCTTGTATATTTTCTTCTCTTGTGTTGACATAATTTGATGTGGAGAAATAAGAATTTTTTGTTCTTAATATTTCATAATCCAATTCCCAGAAATATAGCTTCTTGAGCTTACCGTCCATGGTACCATCATCTAGTTCTTCTGTGTTATAAATAGCAAAATCAAATGAGAGTAAGAAGTGTTTTAATACTTCTTGATCTGTAATGTTGGTTGTTTGTTGTGATAGTTTAGGAAGAATTTGAACTCTTAAAATGTCTCTACTATCACCATTGAACATGAAAGTTTCTTGTATGGTGCTAGTGGTAGATTGTCCTGGCATATAATATTTGGGGTTTGATTGGTCAATGGTACTGTCATAACTGCTTTCTAAATTATCCTGTCTATTATCCAATATAATAAACCCAGAGTGGAAGGGGTTATCTATACTATCTTCTATGTTAAGAGACTTTATTGAAGAAGGTGAAAGAAGTTTTAATCTGCCATCATATGACCCGAGAAATACTCTAAAGTCATAGAAGTTGTTGTTAATGAGGTAAGAAAAATCACTAAATTTAGACTCATTAGTAGCCGGTAAATACTCGCTCATACCAATTGAGATTTAATATCATTTATCAGTGGTGCAATTAGTTCTGGTCTTAATGCCTTAATATATGTGCCTGTTTTAGGCTGTAGAACAGGGTTCTGTATGTTGTTAACAATGCAAAGCAACCACCACAATTCTATTGTGGAATAAATATTGAAACTAACCATTGTCCAGGGCATGCTTTGTTTGATAGGATATATTAAAAATTGTGTTGGATCTAGGTTATTTGGCAAAACAATCTTTTTAGTGATATTATAATAGTACTGATTGAGGTCATTTTGATAAAGTTTAAATATGTTTTCATATCTAAAATTATTTAGAACTGGTAATTCAGAAATGGTTCGTTGGTACTGTCCTAAATCCATATAAGTATTTATTTACAGTCTTTAAGCTACGTTTGAAGGATTTACAATATTTCCTGTATTGTTTGTGTCAGGCCAACCACCCACAGTGTAATTAACTGGGGTATTTGCTCCTGGTTGGTTGCCAGTGTTTTGACCTACTATGGAAGAATTGCCCAGATATTTGTTTACTGCAGCTACTAGTTGTTGATCCAAATCGGTAATAGATGCAAGTGTATTGGCATTCTGTCCTCCTAGCACTGTGTATGCCATGAAGTTTCTTGTTTCAGTTACTAGTGATTTGAGTGTAATTTTGATTACATACGCATCTGGTATAATTGCAGTGAAATTAGTAGATGAAGATGTGGATTGTATATCTTTTGTGGTTGTGTCATTAGTTGTTGAAAACGAATTTGTATCTTCAGCTGGCAACACCTCGTTTGTGTTAATATTCTGGAAGTCTAGATTAAAATTAAGCTCTCTTCTTGATCCTTTGAAGTCAACAGCAATATTAGTAATATAACAAAATGGGTGAAATTTTTGACCCGGGATACTGACTTCATAAAAAACTGGAGGTTCAATTATGTTTCTATCTATTCTAGCTGGTTTATTTTGATAAAGAAGCAAGTATATTAGCTGCCAATTCTTAACAACTTGATCGAAAGTAGTACTACCTGTATTAATGAGAGGGAAGGTAAATGAGAATTCTTCACCTTCAGATGGAAAATTGTAGAATTTAGCTTTTTCTTGAAATGAGAATCCAAATGGTCTGGAGAGCGCTCCAGCAATACCTGCAATGTTCTGCAAGGTTTCAGCTCCAGCAGTAATGAGATTTAAAACATTTTGAGATCCAGAATCTTCACCAAAAACATTTTGTGAGGAATTGTAATAGTCATCAAAGTAAGGAAACACATATTTCCAGCCTGTGTTAACTGAAGGGTAGAGATTTTTATATGCAGTTAACAATGGGTCGTCAAGCGTGCTGTTGTTATCACCTGCTCTTTGATTAAAAAAATTCAAAAGAGTGTCTAAAAAAGTCTCTTGCTTTACTCTGTTTGGTATATTTTCATCAGTAGAATTGGGTTGTTGCTCAGGATTGAACCCTAATTTATTTGCAACATTGCCTGCAAAAGCATTAAAACCTTCTGTGCCTTGCTCTGAAAGTTTTTCGAGTGTGGTAATAAAACCATTTTCTCCTGTACCTATCTTATTTTGCTTTAATGTATCAATAATTTTACGGGCTCCTTGCAAGGAGCTACCAAAAGAATACAGGATAGATGAAATAAATGCGTTGGTTTTTAGTCTTTTTTCTTTTAGATATATGCGAGGTGTTTCAGCTCTAGCAACATCGCCTGCTTTAGTATATGTCCATGGAAAATCTCGTGCTACATTTACTGTTACAATGTTGTTTGTAACTGCATCAATGACATTAGGTCTTTTAGTGTAGCCATCTGTAGTTGGTGGCACAAGGAGCGGTACAGCACTGTCCAGTCTTCTAACATTAGTGCCTTTTTCTTTAGAAGTAGTATAGTCGTACTTGAATGCCCATAGTCTATTTGGCATATTATTACTTATTAACTCATTCTGCTATCACGATAGCTTTTAGATGTAGTTGGGGAAATAGTAATGCTAGTAACACTTCTGCTATTGTTTACCATGTTCACATTATTGTTTGCTTGCGTTGTGGTGGATAGCTTAGTGATTGAGTCGCTTAATTTTCTTAATGTAATTCGGTCTTCTTTTCTTATGTCTTCTATTTTCTTTACTAACTCACTAATAAGTTTTTTATTCAATCCATCAGGGTTCTTAACACCCATAATAGTATCATCAGAACTAAACATAATGGCTTTTTGACCAGGTCTGCTAATAAAATCATTAGCTTTTTGAGGCTCAAATTCTGGCACAGTGTTTTCTTTAACCTTTACTTGTACTTTGTTATCAATAACTGGTGCTTCCTTGTTGAACCCCATTTTAGAAAGAAGCCAGTTTTTAGCAGTACCGAGCGTATCAGCTTTTTCTCGTAACCAAGTTAAAACAGAAGAAACCATATCAAATATAAATTCACCAATCTTTTCACCTATGCTCATTGTTAGTGTAGCTAAGTTAAAGCTCTCTATATTCTTTTTCATCTCTGTAGAGAAATTTTCTAAGAAAAGTTCGATAAACCCTTTTTCTTTGTACCCACCACCAAAGAACCCTGTAATTTTTCTTACTATTTTTAAAGCAATTACACCTATATCTGCTAACCCTGCCATGGTATCACCTAGAGCTTTTACAATTATATCAATAGGAAAAAGTAACATTCTTGTAATTTTTTCTACTATGTTCTCACTTTGAAATATTTTTTCAATATTATCTTGAATACTCTCTCTTCTTAAAAATGCTAAAGGCAGTACAAGTAACCCACCAAGCCATCCAATGGCTCTTAATACAAGAGTGGTGAGTGCAGTTGTTATTTCTTCAGCCCCTAACTGACCAATTTTTGCTTTGTCATATAGATGGATTGCTGTTTCAAATGAATCAATTAATACTGCTATTGGTCCTAAATTTTGTAAAAGTGCTTTACTCAGGCCAACAAACTTTGTACCGAAAGGTATGAACTTGAGCAATGCTTCTAATACTTTGCCTACCCCTTCTGTAAATTTACCTATTCCTTCCATTATAGCGGCACCTGAAGCTCTTAACATTTCCAAGGGACCTTTAATTATATCCAGAACTTTTTTAATTGTCTCTTGTGTTTTATTAAATTCTTCTACAGCGCGGATAATTTCTTCTGTAGACATCCCAGCATCTTTTAGTTTTTTAAGCTCTTGAAGATCGCTTATAAATTTTTTATTCCCTTCCATCGCCACTTTATAATATGTTTCATTAAATTTAGTAAGTTCTTCTAAATACTTTATTTCTTTTTCAAGTGCTTCTGTAGACATTTTTAAATATTTTTCAGGTATTGCTTTAAATCGTTCTAATAGTCCCTTGAGCTCAGGTGATAGTTCAGTTAAAACTTTCAGTTTATTAACATCAAAAAGACGTTCAAGCATTTCAAGAAATTTAGCTTTTAATAATTCACCTAGCTTTGGAATGCCTTCAAAAATTTTACTAAACAAATCACCTATCTTAATAGATCCTAGCAGACCAGCAAGCCATTTTTCGAGATTACTTAAAAACTCACCAACTTTATCTTTTAAAAATGCATATGCTGCAAGTAATAATACAGAAATTAATGCTAAAGTTTGTAGTAAGCCGTCTTTTTTCTTTGTAATGGCTTTAGTTGTATCCTCAGGAAATGTAAAGAGATTTTTTAAACTTTTTTGCAGAGTGTTTTTACCATCAACAGAAATACCATCAATAGTGATAGGTATGGCTTGATACAGCTTTTGTTTTTGATTGAACCTATTGAATTTTGTTCGGTTTTGCTTCTGCTCGTCTGCAAATTTTTCAGCTAAATCGTTTTTTTCTGTGCTTTCCCGAGGAGTTTTATCTAACATGCTGTTGATATAGTCAAGCTTTCCATCGATACTATCAAGTTTATCAGCTAAGATTGCTACATCAGGTGCATCACCGTTCATTAATAATATTTAAATAAAAAACAGTTTTTAAACTGTAAAAAATGATGGATCAATAGTGAAATCTAACTGTTTTCCGTCTTTTACAAAAGCAGTCTTTTCAAAATTACGAACCTCATTTATATAGTCAAATATCTTAGAATTCAGTGTGAGTGGTAGCTTTTCAACTAACTGTACCTTCTGTTCAAACGTTATATCTTTAAAGTTGAGTTCAACTATTTTACCGTTATTGTCAATGGATATTTTGTCGATGTATTTTACGAGCTCATTAATAAACATTTCACCAACTGCTTCCTTTGAAAGTGATTCACTTTTATCTTGACCTATCTTCTTTGTTGTTTCTCTATTAATTTCAGTATCTTTAGTGAGTGAGGGTACTTGTAAATTTATTTTTAGGTTATTATCACTAATTTCTTTTTGTTTCAAATGTTCTGGAAGAGCAGCAACGTTGTTCAATATGAAAGTAAAATCAATTGGTGTGTTGTCTATTTTTATATCTTTAGAGAGTGACAGAACTCTGAGACAAGTTATAATAAAGTTTTTATCTGTAAGCAAGAACTCTACATTCTCGCAAGCGTTGTCTTTGATAATTGTATTAAGAAAATTAGAAAAAGATACACCTATAAATCCTGTCTCTAAGGCGCTTTTTACTGCTTCTTTTTGCTGCTTGGTATTGAGTCCTTTGAATTTAATTTTTCTATTCACTGATGGTACGAATATATCATATTGAACAGTGAGATTGCTTAATGAAGATATAGCATCAGAGAAGTTATCCATACTGTTATTTACTTAGAGATGTAGATTTGTCAAGATTCTTGTTTTGTTCGGCATTTATTTTTTCAATCTCTGCTTTATAAAAATTGCTTAGTAAAATATTTTCAATTAAAGTGTTCTTATCTACATATTCTGCAGAATAAAGTAGTTTGTTTACTAGAATATATTGTAATTCATATAGACTAATCAAATCTGTTTGATAAAATGCTTTTAAAATTTCAAACAGACTGTTGTTGAAAGGATTGACAGTAATCTTTGAATCAATAAGCAGTTTAAATTCAAGAATTAAGTCAGAATATTGTTTTTCCATCTCATCACAGTAAGCTTTGACTTTTGCAGATATCTGAGCAGGTAATTGTTCAATTATTTTATTTTTTTCTTCAGCGTTCAATGCTGATATATCAATATTTTTTTTATTTATCTTTACATTATAAATTGTGTCATAAATTACATCAAAAGTATTTGATGAATAGAGGCTTTTTGGGAGATTTAATTGTAGCTCTATATCATTTACAGTAACAATGCTGTTTGTTTCAACTTTTTTATCTACGCATTTAATTAAAAATGGATATAAAGAAATTTTTGCTGTGCTTGTACCGCTTTTAAGCTCTACTTCAGGAGAAATACAACTGCTTCTAAGTAAATATAACCCTACAAATTTATCAAAATTTGTTAATTGATCAAAATATTCTTTCTCTTTAAGATTATCGAGAATAATATCATCAAAACATTGAGATATATGAGCATGGTTATTGTTTGTAATGAATTTATTGAGAGTAAAAAACTGATGAAAGGTGAGTTCTTTCAAGTTTAAATTCTTTTTTAAAGATGGTGCGTAGAAATTTAAATAAAAGTCCATTATAAGAACTTATAAGAAGCCTAATGGATTTATACTGCCAATACCATTCTGGAAAGACGTAACTCTGGGTATATCACCGTTAGAAATTCTATTTACAAGATCCTGTACAGGCAGATATAGGCCGCTTTCAATGGTATAATTTGAGTATGTCCATCGGGTTGTTATATTATTGACAACTTCATCAGTATAATTGTAATTTTCTTCCCCGATATTATAAGGCATACAGTTGTAAAAATGCCATACTTTTCTGGGTATCATAGAAATACTATTCAAAGTACGGGCATATTGTAATAAAGTTATATTGCATTTCATATTTCTTACATCTCTTTTACCAGGTGTATCACCAGGTCTTGATACCATGCCAAAATGTGAACCCAATATCACCCAAGGTCTGATTACATTATCAATAAAAGATGTGTTTGTATCTCTAAATTCAATGGTAAGTGTGGGTGGATCAACTTGACGATTGCTGCCAATTATACCAGGGAGAAAGCCTCTGTTGTTTGGTACAGAAGCAGAATCAACATTAAATTGTTCAGCAGGTATGGAGATTGAATTGGCAAATAAACATCCAATTATTCTTTGCAGAGGGAAGCTTTTTAAAATTGCAACAGATGTGGATATATCCCAACCCTTTTTACCACCATCTGTTCTTTCTAAGCCTTGTAATATATCAGAACGTAAAGCTACTGGGTAGTTATCAATCACAATAATCCATTGTGTTGACATAGGAATAGCGGTAAACCACGATTCCATTTGGGTGAGAAAATAGTCTCTTGGACTTATTAAAGGTACACCTGGTATGTTAAACCCAAATAATTCTGTAATTTGAGGAGCAAAAGAAGGATTTTGACCATTAAAAAGACCAGAAAAATTCTTCTCTAAACCCTGCAGTGCTGAGGTGAACGGATTATCCACCTAATTATTTAATTAATTCAGTCTTCTCCAGTAGTGAAATGATATCGTGGAGGTAAATTCAATTGTATTGCCAGTTCCTTCAGAAATATTATACTGCAGAGGGCCAACACTTCTTACAGAAACGCCAACAAGCTGATATTGAGCAACTTTATTCATCTGATTATCCAATTGTACTAGGTCAATGATGGCGGTTTGCTTAGGAGCAAAGTAATTGCCAGTAGAATTAGCATCATTAAAGATGTCCTGTGACCATTGTTCAAACTTCTGACGGATTTTAGACTGGGCATCAGCATAGAATGTCAAGCTATAGGCGTCAGAACCAGGATAAGTAGCATTTCCAGGAACATTGAAATTGAGACCCATGTAAGGAACTGTTACATTGCTAATAGATCTTTCAGGTAGAGAAGCAGTCTTGATATAAACTAAATCGTCTTGATCAAATTCTACAGTGGATGCACCACCAGTGTTAATAGAGAGTACTCTGAAGCTATAATCACGAGTAAACTCTCTGTTTTGCGCTACTCTATAAAAGTCTTGAATAAGTTGATTTACATCGGCCATAAAATTATTTATTCCCCTTCATGTTTATGAAACAATCTCCTGGAAGCTTACACCGGAACGGGTAGCATAGAAGTTTGCAAGAATAAATTCTGCAGCTCTTGTAGGTTTGATATAGATGTCTACTACAAGTGTATTTGCATCAATAATGTCTGGTGTGTTGTTTCTTTCATCACAGATAATCAAATAGTCATATATGCCTTGTGTATTCTTTGCATTATCAAATATAGGTGTGAGGGTGTTTAATACTTGTGTTCTGGTGAACAATGTGTTTGGTTCAAACACAAAATACTTTACAGCATTCTTTGTTGCAGTTTCAAGATTCAAGAACAATCTGCGTACATTGATTCTATCAAATGCACTTGGCTTTTTCTGCAAGGTCTTTTGGCCATACACTACAAACCCTTCGCCTGGGAAGAATGCAATGGGGTTCAGATTGATCTTATATAATTGATCTCTTTGTTTCTGCTTGGGGAAGATACCAATATCGGTAATGCCTGTTACAACACCTCTTGTAAATCCTGCAGTTGCAAACCATGGTTGAAAGTTGCTATCAGTATTGCCCATCAATCCTGCAGCAAATCCTGAGAAAGGAACCCATACTTCTTGAGCAGAAGCAATGTCAGCTACTTTGACACAATTTGCATAAGCACAAACATAACTGGAATTAATAGAAGAGAATTGATTTCTCAATGGCCAGTAGATGTTATTAGAGAAAGTCTTGGAAGGATCATCTAGAGTCTTGATGTTAAAGCCTTCAACAAAAATGTTTGTAATTGGATCAGCTATAAACAGCAGATCTTTGCGTTTATCTTGTGCAAAAGAAACAAATTGCTGAGCTACTGCAGTGTAGTTGTTCAATACACTAGATACTACACCGGCGTTCTGTGATGAAAGACCTGTTTGTACTGCATTGTATCCAATTGTATCATCAAAATAGCCACTAGTGGCAGGATTGAAGGAATTTACATAAATGGTTCCAAGACCAGCTTCTACAGCAATATTAAAGTTATAAATATCAGCATTTTCTGTTTTATCAAATAGTGATTTTAGCTTTGTTGGTACATTGCCAATGATCTTTGTATCAATGTTTTGTGGTGTATAATCACCAAGAGCAACTAGAGCATCAGTAGTGCCTAATACACTATTAAATGCTGCTATAGCAGCACTAGGAGCTCCAACACGTGTATTGTATGTGTCAGATGTATCATTAGGTACAGGTGTGGCTAATTGTGCACCAAGGAAACGAATTTTCTTTGTTGGTACACCTTGATCATTCAACCAGCTAGTAGAAAGTCTGTTAGAAATGTTAGGGTTAACCAATGTGGTAATCTGTGAAGAATTGTTATCTAGTGTTTCTAAGAAGAAACTCTTGGCAGGACCACCATTTTCATCATTAATCTGACGATAATAGTCAAACGATCCAAGGTAGCTTTCCTCTAGAACATAATCCAAAGCAATTGTATCAGGTGAAAAGACTGATTGGCGTAATTTAAATACACCCAAAGCAGCTGTATCATCAAATTGGCTATTAAAGATATCAAAAGATGGTATGTTCTCTAGAACTTCAGATACACTACTGCCAGTTCCTGCATTAGTTGCAGAAAGAGGAAACGCTAATCTAGCATCAGGTAGTACATTGTATTGATTACCAGAAGTAGTTGTTGCAGTTGTATTGAGTGAAAGCACTCTATTTACATCGTTAAAAGGTGTTGCGGGGTTGAGATTAGTATTATCGATCAACCCTACATAATAACCTTCATATCTACTATTGATTGAAGATTGAGATTTATTAAGAATGATTAAACCTGCTTTACCAAGATCTGTAACAGAAGCAAAAGATTTGTTTATACTTCCGTTAGCAGCACTGCTCGTAGAGCTCCATGTAAATGCTGTTCCACGTAAAATATCAAGATATTCTTGTTGTGTTAACTTGTAATGTGTGGGTGCACCAAAAACGTACGTAGCGCTAGCACCAGTCAAAAGTGTATTGCTATATTGTCCTTGAGTTACTGGTGTATAGCTAGCAGCATTTGTTGCACTGGTACCAGGATAATATGCGGCAACAGGGTAGACTAATGCTGTATAAAGATCAGTTGTGTTGATGCCAGCACCTTCACCGTATGGGAGGCGATATACTATGACATCAGAAGGGCTTTGAAAAGCAGCTTTAACAGAGTGGTAGAAATACCTCTCTGCGGCATTTGTAGGTGTGCCATAGATTTGTTCAAATTCAGAAATACTTGCAACTGCAATTGTTTCAGCAATAGGTCCTTTGGGTGCAAACCCAGGCAATAGTATTGATGTAACTCCTGCTGGTGTTTGTGTCAATGAGAGATCTACTTCTGAAATTTGAACGCCGGGGCTTTGAATCGTACGTGCCATATAAAGTATTTATTTATTTTGAGACAAAGTTTTGAATTTTTTTTATAGATTGTCAACATTTTCTACAAGTTTCACAATAAATTGTGAATAAGCGAAGGTAAATGATGTTTCTATTTCATCAGAAGTACGGTAATTCAGGTTCATCCCTCCTAAAGATGTAGGAAATGCTTTTTTAAATAAAAATTCCACTACTCTTTTATCATATTCATCTAGAAGAAATATTGAGATATCAGTTGAATATTCTGCAATTGAATCAATAGAAGGTTTAATATTTTTAAGTTCAGCAGGACGATTAGTTAAATTTTTAGGATCGTAAATACCTGTTTCAGCATCATTAAGAATATTTAGCCAAGAATATATAACCCAATAGTTATTCATTCTGTTATCTACAGTGAAGTTTACAGTGACAGGTTCCCAGAGAGGGCGATGAAAGCTCGATTGTGCATATGATTGCCCACCATATATTATATCTACCTGTGGGATTACTATCTCAGGTATAGTAGCACCGTAAACAGAGAATTGCATTGTATTCAAATTAATACTATCTTCATCTCTTGTAAATTTAGAATTAATTTTTTTGAGAGAATCAGGTAGACTAAGAACAAGTAGAAACCGATCTTTGCGTAACTTGTTAAAAGGGCTCTGATTATACTGCTTAGAATTAGCCATTTAAGAAAGTCCACCCTTCATCATGTAATTCACTAAGATCAGTATTTTGCTCTTCATTATTTCCTTTAATAAGAACTGGTGATGGTACATAATCTGTTTTATTTTTTTCATTATTATAAAAGCTGTTAGGATTTATAAAATATTTAATACCGTAATCAAGAGATTTGATCTTTAATGGTTTTTTATTATCATCATATTCATGTACTTCAAAATACTTCTCGGCTAATTCATTTTCAAGAATTATAAGAGACCATACTAGCGACATAACTCTATCATCCCAACTATCAACTCCAGGGCGTGCACCCCATGTACCATTTGCATGGCGTATAAACCCTTTGAGCTCTATGAGAGTGTTAATATCACGGATCTTAACTGCTCTCAATTCATTGATCCAATACCTCATATTTGTAACACCTTTGTATTTGGTGTTAGTATGGGCTTGTACCCCTATTTTATCAGTAGAGTTTTTAGTACCATACGAAACAATATTCTCATAATGCAGTGTATTCTTTAGTTGATCAACAACCTGTGCACCACAATTATTCCTTTCTATCATGGCAAGGGGAGAGCCCCAATGTTGCAATATTTCATGAAGTTTGGAAGTAAAATTATAAGGAGAAATGTTTCTATTATGGTAGCAAGCAACTTGTTCAATATTTTTCAAGTTGGTAATATCTAATATTTGAATGACACTTGCAGCTGCACCAACACCTTCACTTATATCAACACCAGCTACATATATTCTATCTTGCTTGTATGTGTCCCATAGCAAATAACTACCATCGTCATAAACAAAATCTGGTTCTTTAATTTCAGCTTTCATTTCTTCAAACATTTTTTCATTAACAGAACTTTCTCCAGTCTGCAAGAAAACATTTCCAAACTCTTGATCAAATGCTTCAACACTACCCAGAGATCTAATTGTCTTCTCTCTCCACTCATCATCACGACCAGGAACTTCCCACCAATCTACTCTTTCTGCTTTCCAATCATTTTTACCTTCCATGGCCCCATTGTACAGTTCATAAAACAAATTATCTGTTCCATTGGGGGTACTGGCAATAAAAATTTTAGATTTTTTAGATGACGAGATAATGGGGTATACTGAACGCCAGAACTGCTCAACAAGATGATTATCAATAAATGCTAACTCATCAAGAATTAGACAATTAACAGATGAGCCTCTGCCTGCATCTGATGATGTGGTCGAAATACCGATGCTACTCCCATTTCCTAGAGTCATGGAAGTCTTGCCATATTCTACTGCTCCAGGTTTAAGGTAGTTGGGCAATTGTTCATATGCTAATCTTACGCGTTTGAAGATATTGATAGCAGTACTCTCTTTATTAGCCACAATTAATATGTTTTGATCTTCATTGAAACAAGCAATCCAGAGGGCATATATGGTGAGGAGTGTGGATTTGCCTATTTGTCTTGATGCTAGTAGTACTACAAATCTGGAATCTCTTAATGAACGCAGTATCTTTTTTTGATAGTTATATAGTTCTATTTGTATCTTACCTTTGTCCAGGTTAACAATATAAAAGAAGTTCTCTGCAAAATATAATATGTTCTTTCTGCATTTTTGTATGTCTGCAACCCATTTAGGGTTAGAAGCATAATCAAACTCTGCGTTAGCTGTAGGTAAGTTCTTATTGCCTAAATAAAATTGTTTAGAGTTCTTTTCACTCATTTATATAAGTATTTACACATGAACCTTACACGTACAATGAAAGATTTAGAAAACGTTTATTCCGAAAAAATCACTTTTCCCCCAAAAGGGACATTTGAATTGGCTAAAGGGGCTAAGGAGAAGAAGAAAGCTTTTATAAGTAAGCCATCAGGCCCTGCAGAAGCTGAAGGTGTTAAGGAGATATCTGACCCTGAAAAATTAAAAGGTAAGGAAACTTTTCAAGGTACAGAAAAGTTCTCTTCTCAAAATTTTACTGAAAATAATGAAAAAATTGAGCAGAAGAATATAAATAATTTTATGAGCAAATCAATTTTTGATAAACTATTTGAAGATGTAATGGGTGTTGATGGCGCTGACACAGAAGCCAAAGACGCTCTTGACCTTGGCGTTGGCGCTGAAGCTGAAGCAGTTGCAGAAGAGGGTGATGTAACAATTACTCTTAGCCGTGACTTGGCCAAGAAGCTTCACGACGTGCTTATGGGTGTATTGGGTGCTGAATCTGAAGGTGAATCTGAAGATGCAGAAGGTCATGACAAAGAATCTGAAGATGCAGAAGGCCATGGTGAAGAATCAGAGCACATGGTTGCTGGTGAAGCAACAGAGCTAACTGAAGTAAAGCCTGCTGCTGGTTTGAGCCTAACTGATAAGAACAACAAAGTTGGTGATGAAACTGCCAAGCTTGTTGCAAAAGGTGGTGGTGATGGCAAAGTTACTGACAAAGTCGGTAACGATAGCGACAAAGGCCATGCCCTTGTAGGCGCTGGTGTTAAGGGCGGTGCTCCAACATCTCCTAAAGGTAAAGCCAATGTAGTAGCAGGTAAGACTTCAAATGTTGGCAGCTACCTCTTCCAAAAATAATTTAAATTATTTTAAAATAAAAAAAGCCTAACGCAAGTTAGGCTTTTTTTTTGATTAAATAACTATATGACCTTCAAAGAGTTTTTTGATAATAAAATAGGACCAAGACATTTAAAAAACGATGGTTTGTTGAATACTTCTGTTCCACATAAACCTATAGCAGATATGCATAAGGTTAAGAAAGCTGATGGTACTGAAGAGATTAAGAATAACAATAAAAACAGTGTTCTTTTGAATAACTTGGAAAAGATAAAAGAGCTTAAGAGAAAGCACCCATACATAACCAATCTCAAGCCTGGTGAATATAAGAAACTCATAGGCACAAGCATTTCAGTTGGGTTGAATCCAAAAGGAGGTTACATATTATACCAAAATGACTAATGCTGATTGCACAAATTACTTCACTGGTAGCATTGAGATAAAGACATATCCTGGTGCTAATCAAAATATTAATGAATGTTTCTCTTTAGTTAATAAAGACAATAATGCAGGTGATATTCTGTTGCAGAATAATTACTGGCAAGAACAAATCAACCTATACGGGCAAAAAGTTGGTTATATTGTCAATAATTTCAGTTTACTTTCTGCTGACTATATTTACGGGGAGCAGCCAACCCAGCAATACTCGTTACCAGTTATAACAAAAATGTTGATTGATTTGAACGAGAATGCTTTAATGCTTTCTAAATATGGGCTACAATCAGATGATGAGGTAACAGCTTATATACATATTTCCTCGTTCTATCAAACATTTGGACCTGGTGCTGAACCGAAATCAGGTGACTTATTCCAGTTAGTAGAGTATGGCAGCGATAGACCAGGAGGCAGAAATGGTAAGATATTTGAAATTACTGAACGGTTGGATGAAGAAGTGGCAAGAATCAATCCTCTGGGTGGTCATTATGTCTGGTTGTTGAAGGCCAAGCGTTTTGAGTACTCTTTTGAACCTGGTCTGTCAGGAGAAGCAGTCAATCAGCAAGTATTTGATGATGCAAAGAACCCTGCAGTCTCTGGTGCAGATAAGCCTTACACCTTCAATATTACTGATTCAAGCAAGACTATATTTGACTATAGTAAGACTGATTACGGTGGTGTATACGGTGGTTATTGATTTTCAAACTCATCAAGCACAATTAATTCTATAAGCTTTTCATTTCTACAAAATGCAATAATTTTATCCATGTCTCGGCAATTATTGCATTCAACAGCAACTCTTTCTCTTCCATTATATCCAAAAGAATATGCAATCATTTCATTATTCTTCTTTATACTAAGAACTGTATAATATCCATCTTTGAATTTAAATCTATATGGCAGGCCAGAAGATCCAAGCCTGGCTTTGACTACTTGGAAATTGGTGCCTGCGGGGTATTGCATATATTGGAATTTGTAGGTGTAGCTGCGAGTTCTTGCTGTTTTTCAAAAAGTTCAATTTCATCAACCATGGATTCATGTCTTTCATCAATATATTTTTGAAAAGCCAGAGGCTTAATCCAATCAATGTTATTTGCTGTATCAATTTTCATCTGCTTAGCTTTATTGCAGACAAGCTCAATAGCTTCTATAAGACAAATCCACCTGGAATAAGTCTCAATAGGCAGGGTTTCTGTCTTGTCTTTTAGTTTAACTTCTATGGTTCTTTTTGATGTTGTTGATTGCATATCCTGTAATTATCATGAAAAGCTTGTTTGAGTCAAATGTATTCTTTGTTATCTTCAAAGTATTTAAAAAATTTTCAAAGATCAAGAAGCTCGTTTCTGTATTTTTGAGAATTAGATTTAAATTTTCAATTATACTTTCTTGTTTTTCTAAATCTAAATTACTTTCACGGATTACAGTTTTAAAATAATCATTAAACAGGAAAAAGAAATTCTTAAGAAAACTCACACTATCATTACCTGCAATTTTAAAATAATTGTACCCAAGATCATAGTATCGCTTTAAATCAGATGGCAGGGCACCTTCAATGCATTTAGAAAAATAATCTACATTTAGCTTTTGTTGGGTTGCTGCCTCTAGAGAGGTAGCAGGCACTTGTACAGCTAACTTATCTACTGTATTGTTATCTTGCATCAGAAATAATACTGGGGTTAACAGTATCAGTATCCAGTATTGGCTCTGTAGTAAGAGCTGTTGAAGGTGTTATATATACGCTTATAAGTTTTTGACATTCCTTACATTTGTATTTATTGGTTGTGTTTAGTCTGATAGGCACAAAGTCTTTAATCTTACGGCTACAAGGACATTCCACTTCAATGCCTTGCATTGTGAATTCTTTTATTCGCTCGTTTTCAAGCTTCTTATTCTTAAGAGCCACAGCAGCGTTAAATATTGTTTCATATATATAGTTGAAAACGAACTGGATAGCACCACCTGTAATAGCGCCAATATAAAAGTTCAGACCGTTTGCTTTAAAAATATAGCCTGTAGAGAAGCAGAGAATTAGCAGAACAAGTGTCTGAATAACAAATCTAAACATTAGTATATATTATATGGAAATTTGTATATTATCAACACATTTAGCGGCTTTTTGTATTAATTCTGCCGCAGCATGTAGATCTTTGAGGGACTGTTCAATAAGAACATCATTGCCTTCTTTTTTAAGAAGAGGGCTATTCTTTAAGGATTCAACAATACTGAGAGAATTTTGCAGCCCAACTATACTATTGCCAAGAGAAGATACAAGACTACCAAGCGGGAAGGGTAGTGCGTTTTGGTGTTTTCTAACAGTGTTAGGGGATTGATTATCGCCTTTACTGTTAAAAAGATCATTTACCATGAGTTTCTGTGCACTAAACTCTCTATCTGCTATACCTTTTACCCATTTATTATAGTTCATAACACTACCTTCTTCTGAAACAAGCTTTTTCACAAAATTATTTAATCTTTTTGATAAATAATTGTATGGATCTATTCAGAAAAGCTTTTGCGTCGTTATTAGAACAAGATGAAAATAAAGCAGAAACACCTGCTCCAACAACAGACAAAGAAGCCATGGCCGCTAAACTTGATTCTGCAAAGCCTGAAGATTTTAATATAAATGCACCAGCAATTACTGATACACAGAAGGTTAAGTTAGAGCAAATTTCTGAGTTAAAAGAATGGATATTAAAAATAGATGAATTTATTGAATATCTGAATGGTACAAATGGTGGGTCAATTCAAATGAAGCTGCATGCTGCTACATGTGAGTCATTGTTTGAAGATATAGCTAGAAGTGAAAAGAAAAAAATAGCTAGACTTGCTGCTGAGTTAAGTTCATTATCAGAGAGCTTTAAGGGGTACCTTATCTCTTCTGAGAACGATTAATCTCTATCATCATTAATTCAGCTTTTAATCCTGTATAAGAGTTTTTTATTAAGAATGATGATTCAATCTCATTCTTGTCGTAATTAACACATATCTCATTTAAGTCTTTAAATTTTGTACCAATTTTTTCTGGCCATATGAATACTCTTTCACCTTGTTTAATGAGCTTTTCAGTTTTCTTTCTGCTTGCCATATCAAGCCATTGACTGTCAAGTACCCATATTCTCTCTAGCAATTTAAAGCTATTGAGTTGGGCTTCTTGAAGAGGTGTGAATGTGTTGCTACTGTTCTCTTGAATACCTGCAACAGCTATGCCATTCTTTGTAAAGAAAGAATCTATAGGCCCCTCAAAAATAAAAACATGATCTATTGCAGGTTGTATTTTATTGATACCGCATAATGACTTTTCACTATTAATCTTAGAAAGATATTTGGGATAAAATCTTGCATCTTTATCGTATATTATCCTGGATTGATAAAAAATAATTTCATTTTGCTCGTTAAAGAAAGGTATAATGAGTCTGTTTTTATGTGTTTTATCATAGAGTGAGACCCAGAGACTATCGGGACGATTAACAGCTGTATCTAGCTTGCGCTTCTTAATAACTGATACAGCATCATGCACTACTTTATTGTCTTTATAGTATTCTACCTGGCAGGGGTCAAATAAGTTTATCGAGTCTTTGGGTAGCTTAGGAATTATAATCTCTTTTGCTTTTGGTTTGTTATCATCTCGAAGAAGATCAAGAGGAAGTATATCGTAATTTTTAGACTCTTTCATTATGTCCTCATAACTCATGTTCCCTGCAGTTTCAATCCACTTGAGAGGTGCACTATACCAACCACAATTATGGCAGCATATTACATTGTCGCTAACAATATAATAACAACGTTTCTTTTTTCCCCAAGATTGGCCTTCGCGGCATATAGGACAACACCCCTGATGAGTACGAGTCAGCCGGTTGTACTTTGGTAGGCCAGCGTATTGATAAAATTTCTGTACTGTATAGTCTTCTGGTAACAACATTACATGTCTATTATACAATAATAAAACAGGAAATAAACTTACTTGTTATTCTGCTCTTTACCTGGAATATCTTTAACAGACACAAGACCTTTGCGGATAAAGGTTCCGCTGGCAGGATCAATATAATGCGCTTCAACAATTTCCTTGTTGCCCCGAATAAAAGTCTTTAAAACTGGTTTGACTGGCTGACCACTAATAGGAGAAGCAATAATTCTTGGTTCAATAAAATCCATATAGTTATTTATTCACAGTTAAATTTTTTCTATACTGTTTAATACAAGTTGAATAAACATTACTCGGAAGCCTTTCCACAATATCAATAATTTTATTCTTCAATCCAAAACTAAACTTATCCTCAGGTACGTCTCTTATATTCATTGTAGGCAAGGAAAGAAACTTGAAACTGCTTTCTTTCTTTTCTATGAAGACAAATAATTCGCCAAGGTACTTGCCTGTTGTTATGGCATATACACAGCCTTTCTTAGGATGCTTATTGAATAGCATTTTTATAATTCTTTGCAAATTTTGTTACTGCTTCTTTGAGAGATATGGCTAAGGAAGGAAGTTGCAGTTTATACTTCTTGATTTTTTTATCTGAGAGAACACAATTGGATCGCTGTGCAACTATATCAAGTTCAGATATATCAACTATCTTCCAATTGTCATTAACAAGGCCACTGTACGCAAGATATTCAGATATTAACTTACCGGTAACAACACCTGGGTTGATGACGTTAAATATGCCGGCAATGCTAGAAAGATCAGAACGAGATATGAGCTTCTCAATAAACATATTCAAATCATCTGTATTAGTGCCACTATTTTTGAAATCTATAATGTTATTATACTTTAAAATTTTATAGATTAAATTCTTCGAAGTGACATCTGAATTAAATGGCATTCTTATTCTTAGAGTAATTGCATTGGTGTTTCTTAGCAGCACTTCACACATATGTTTTGTGAAGGAATAATAACTACTGTTGTTATCTGTTATTCCAAAATTTGGTTCATCTTTTTCTGTAAACTCTTTCTCATAACCAGTGTATATGCATCCAGATGATACGTTAATGAATTTAATATTTAATTGCTCACAAATATTGTTAATCTGCACTGGAACAGAAACATTATAGAACAGACATTTCTCTTTTTCTTTTTCACACCCATCTACATTTGGTGACCCTGTATATCCTGAACAATTAATGATTATAGTAAAATCTGAATTCTTTAAGTAGTCAGAAAATATCTTACGATCAGTATAATCTATACCGGTTTTTTTATCAACAAGAGTTACATCAATTTTTTGATTTAAAAGGTGAGCAAAAAGACGAGTACCTATAAAACCTCTGCCTAAAATGAGAACCTTCACTATATTAAAATAATAAATTAATTGTAAAAAATATCAACTATTATCTCTATCATTATGCTGCTGATGTATGAATAGCTTGTTGACCAGAGTTGCAAGAGAATCGGCTTCTTGCTGATTGTGTGCAGAAATGAAATGTACTGGTTCACCGTTAAAGTTATAACCAAGAACTATGAAGCTATTTAGGAACTCTTGAATGGTGTTGACAAGTGCATCTACATCTCTCTTTTTATCAACCTTTTCGTTGAGTTGTTTGTGAAGAAATGCTTCTATAGCTTTATTAGTGAGAGTAGTTTCAGTTTTAAATTTTGACGGATCAAAATTTTCTGACTTCTTATCGCTGTTCTTGCGGTTGTTCGAGTCTTTTTTCATCTACAATATTATTTAGTCTATTCATCATATATCTCGACTTACCTGGGTAATCACTATTAGTAATACCGTTTTTCTGTAGAAAATCCACAACAACTTCAATGCTTTCTGTTTTTAAGAAGAAGTTTTTGGGTATCTTTACACCGCCATCATCCAACTCAAATAACATTTCACCCACTTCATTCTTATTAATATAGCACGTGCAAAGAACAGAATTGCCAGTAGGATTAATAATAACTGTCCAGCGTCTAGGATCATGCTTACCAAAAACAGAAAAAAGACGAATAACAATATACCCATTATCTCTTAGTCTCTTAATAAAATAACCAGGTGTGCGAAGTTTGTTCTTGGAGGATTTATTTATATTTTTGTTCATATTAATTAGCTAAAGCTGATACAATAAATTTCATTGTTACATTGCCTAAATTAGCATCAAATACATAAACACCAGTTTTGCTTGAAAATGAACAGTTTAGCTCTTTAAACTTCATAGAAGAAATTATTCTAAACACTTCAAAATTCAAGGGTATAGATGAATTAAGTTGAATACCGGTATAATCTTCAGAAATAACTAACCCATATGAGTCAACGTTTGGTCTTGCTTTATCTGTTAATTCACCTGTAACAACATTGTCTTTATATGATAGATATATTTTGTTGGAGTCTGTAGCAATGGTACTGCCTTTAATAAGGTTTTGAAGATTACTATAAATCAAAGTATACTTGCCATTGAATTCGAGTGAAAGCAATTTATCAACATTGAGTCTTGGAGAAACAATAATACCATCTTCAAAAAGATGATACTTAAACCTTATATTTTTTGATGAATAAGAGATATTATTCTTATCAAGATTTAGTTCAATAGAAGTTGCATCTATGACAGAAAGAATGCGTATTAATTTACTTATGTCAGGGATGTTAAGTGAAAATTCGTCGGTATTGTTTTGATTCTTGTAATTAGCACTCAATATAATTGAGTTGTCACTTGTTGCTATTAATGAACTAAAAGAGCCCTTCTCTACTTTAATTACTGCGCTATTGGTTACTTTACCTATGGGTGTTAAGAAACTATTAACAAATGCATTTTTATCATGAATAGAAATATTCATCTATCTCTATTATATGTGATATGAATTATTTATCAAGTAACTTAACAATAACTTCTATATTGGAACTAATCTTAGTTAAAATATCAATAAGTTGGTTGGGCTGTACGCTTACCTGTGGTTGAGAAGGTGTAACATATTGCCCGGGCATTTGAGACTGTAGTGCTGTATGCTGTTGATTCTGTTGATTCTGTTGATTCTGTTGATTCTGTTGATTCTGATTAGGTAGTGACCCAACTATCTCCTTAATATTGAGAGTATTGCCCCTTAGAGTGTTTGTTTTGCCAATAATATGACTGTCCAGTTCTTTAACAAACCCTTGAGTTTGTCCTAAAAACTGAAGAGCAATCATTTTTGCTTCTTCAGGGGTGGGTTCCCTAAAGGCATCCATTATAGGTCCTCAAGGAGTTTTTCTAAACTCTCATCGCTAGGTGATGGTGTTGATTGCTTAGCTGAAGGTGTTGCAGCTACTTTTGCTACAACAGGCGCTTCAACTTTATTTTTCTCTTTGACTGCAACTTCAGGTTCTGCATCAACATCAGATTTGCAATAGTAATGCTTGTCAAGCATGTCTTTAAGCTCATCATAAGATTTTACAGTAATATATGACTCGAGATCATAAACACTCTTATAAGTCTTTTCAAAGGAATCTTCGTCAAGACCCTCAACTTCTTTTGGTGTTGTGAATTTAGATGATACATATGTTGGGTAATCACCTTGCTTTTCCACTTTAATTTTCAAATTTACACCTTTTGGCGATAGATCAAAAATACGAGGACCAAGCTCTTCAGCATCTTCACCTTGAATGGCATCCATGATAATCTTATTCAATTGACGACCAAAGCGAAGAATCTTTACCTTATTATTATTTTCTTCATTAACAGGATCATTAATCACATAACAATTAACGAGCCAGCGCTCTGTTCTAACAATGCTCTTGATCTTCTCTTTATCTTGTTCAGAACCATTCCTAAAAACACGGTAGCGCTCTTCTGCAATAGGATCACGCTCATTCCAAGTAGTAGGACTAACAAGAGTAATTAATTGACCTGTTGAGAGACTATTCCAACCATGGGAGTAGTAATGGAGAAAAGTTTTTGTAGGGTCCTTCATATTAGGGAGAAGACGTACTGTGTACGTATTGCCTACTTCAGTACGTAAGAAGTCTTTCTGCTTATTTGAAGCGCTGGCTGTTTCTTTAGTTAGAGCACTTTTAATGCTTTCAAACATTGAGGAAGTTAATGAATTCATATAATCTTATGATATATGAGTCTAGAGCATATTCAACTCATTTTTTAATCTTTTTTTAAATCTATCTAAACCTGTGACTACTAAGACTTTACATTTTGAAGAGTTTAAAAATTTAATTTTCTTTGTATTCACTTTATCAAGAAACTTATCCTCAAACATAAATGACAGAATATTAAGATCTGATTTAGTAAAAAAGGCATTTAAATCTTCGAAACCTAAGAGTGAATATATATTAATGTCCCTGTTTTTTAGGTGAAGTAAGAATGAATATATGTCATTAGTTTTGTGAGAAAGATAGGATGATATGTCAGTTTTATTGTTTTTACAAAAATTGTAAATAAAAACAAGAGACTTTTTTGTAAAGATTAGCTGATCATCTGAGTCTGGGTCAAGATTATTAACATTATTGCAGAAAACTGTATATGCTTTAATGGCTTTAAGACTAATAAAATGACTAAGCTCAAAGAATTTTTCATCTTTGTGTATGCTATAAGACGCTAGAAAGAAGGCAGATGGCTCTATCTCTTTGTGCTTATTAAAGAAATTGCTGAGTTTTTTCAGATGAGCTATACTCTTATCATCCAAATCGTTAAAGTTTTTTCTTAAGTTAAATGGTTTATTATTTTGCTGCCGAGAAATTCTTAAGTGTAAGTTGTATATGTATTTCTCAAAATCAGATATCATTTATAGTTACGCCATTTTAACCTGTTAAAATCCTTTTTCAATCTTTTTAACCGGCTAGGCTTGTGATGGTATCTTCTGAATCGTGTCTCTTCAATAATAAGAGATTTCTGTACTTCTCTACTAAACTTGTTATACATTTTATCAAAATACGGTTTTTCAACGCTCATGCTTTTGTTAAGTTTGACTTCAGAATGTATAATCATAGTTTGTTAAAGTTCTTTGAGTTTAAAAATTTCATTATATATTTACTTTTATAAAGCGTAGAATCAAAGAATAAAAAGTATTTTAATGCATCATATTTGTTTTTGAAGTCGCAATAATCTACCAGAAGATCGCGGAATCTTTGTTCCTTTAGTACCAAAAGAAATATATTAGCGAGATTTATTTTCTTAGGCTCAAGTAATGCACAGAATGAACAAAAAGAAAGAAATAAATGATTTACCTCTATTTCTGATATTTTTTCTGTAGGTGTATAGCTCATTTGATAGGGTGTAAAAGCTTTGTGAGCTCAAGGAAAGTTTTTGTTATTTTACCACCAGCAACACAACCATCACCGCCACCCTCAAAGACTTTCTTTGCAAACTTACCAAGATTTATACCGCAATTCTTATTTTTTCTTATACTGACACTAGAGCTATTAAGATTGACACTTATGGCAATATCACATTCATAAACTTGTATAAGCATATCACAAATTTCAGAAGGAAAGATATTATTAAATGCACTGCAAATAATTGCATCAACACCACCTATTTTAATATTGCCCTTGAATACCTTTAATGAAGAGAACGTGTTGTTTATTTTATTAATAATATTGTTAATTGTGTTTTCTTGTAGTGGGGTAAATCCTAAGAATCCATTTGCAAATGTATTGTAAAATTTTAAAAGTTTATCCCCTTCAAAAGTATTAAACAAATAGTGAAGTTTCTTTGATTCAGGTAACTTTAGTTCATAGCTATCATAATCATTAACTAGAGCTATTAAGGTTTTTTCTTCTTTTGTAAAAGGGGTCTTTAATTTTTCTTTTAACTTTTTATACAGCAGTAATGTACAGCTAGGTGAATCAGTAGATTCTTGACGTAAATTTTTAATTGGCAGTTCTGAATAACTTTGAGAATTGCGGTGGTTGATATATACAACATTTGGTAAGTCAATAATATCCAGATTATTTTCAATGACAGCTAAATCACAGATATATATTTTTTTATATTTTTCTTTATTCTCAAGATTAATAAAATCGGTTCTAAACTTTTTTTCTGTTGTTTGTGTATGTCTGAATTCACTTCCTATTACTTTTCTTAAAGTATAGTAGCAACCAGCACCATCGAGATCACAATCAGTGAATAAATAGAGGTCATCTCTTGTTTCCTGGTTCACCTACTATTTTACTAAAAAAAATTGCTAAATCAACTAAGTGTTAAACTGTTGAGTGTGGCAATTGATGATGCTGAAGCTTCCGTATCGTTATTTACCTCATCTTCTGTAAGTGTCAAGGTTGAATAGTCAATTTTCATGTTACACACACCAAAGTTTTCACCAAATCTATTTTTCATAAGACCCATCTTTATAACGCCAAGTTCTTTATCTGTATCTTCTTGCCAAATACTAAGAATAACATCAGCAGTGTGACCAAGTCCCATGGATTCAGAGAGTGTATTTAACCCTGGGTTGCTTATATCGTAACCAGCACGATTTAACTGTGTTGCTGATATAATCGGGAAATCAAACATATAGCTAAGGGCTCGTAATTGCTCAGTCACATGCTTAACTCTCTCGTAGGTATTATTACCTAGTGTTGAGTGAATTAAGTTAATGTAGTCAACTACAAGCGCATCAATTTTAATGCCTTGATTAGTTATCTTCTTAATAAAAGCGTTAAGATGATTGCAAGTTATAGTTGATGGTGGGAATTCTTTTACTAAGAGCTTGGCTTTAGAGTTTTCATTCTTATATTCTTGCAATTGTTGAAATAGTGTAGATGATTCAGACTTTAAATGATGAAACGGTATTTTGGTAATACTTGAGCAAAGTCTCTTGGCATATATTAATTCAGGCATTTCCAGTGATATTAATAAAACAGTTTTGCCTTGAGCAGCCATATTAACTGCTACGTTACCAAGAAATATACTTTTACCTATGTTTGTTTCGCCAGCAAAAACATAGAGCGCTCTCCCATTTTCAAGAAACCCTCCACCTGTCTTTTTATCAAGCCATTTCCACTTAGAAGATATATACTTTTCTTCTGTATTTAAATTATCAACAATTGCTGCAGCATTTTCAAAAATATCTAAACCAATATTAGTGGCAAGAGATATATTGCACGCTGTTTGAAACTTCTCTAAAACAGCAGCCGTGCTTACTTTGCCTTTGGTAATATCGTCAACAGTTTCAAGCATTGTAGTGTAAACAGCTTTCTGCTGTAAAAAAGCTTCAGTATTAGCGGTGAGTTCATCTGCGTTATAAGATTTATCGAAATCCTTAATATTGCTAACTGCAATTTTAAAACTGTTCTTTAATTCATCAGTAGTAAGATGTGCCTTGATCTCAGTAACATTTGGTCTTGTACCGCGGGAAGAATAAAAGTCTTTTATAACAGAGAATATGTTTTTAATATCTTTGCTTTTGAAGTATTCAGGCTTTATGTAATCAATAATAGAAGCTAGATATGTATCATCTGTAAGGGATTTATACAGAATAATATTCTCAAAGAAATCTAAATCTAATTTCTCCATACCTCTATTATACTGACGTTCTTGAATATTCTCTAATAAATTTTTCTTGACTGTCAGTAAAGAGTTTATTATTAATGTCTAGTAGACCTGGAGACCTGTGAATAACCCATATAGGAGCAACACCAAGTTTTAATTTTTTGATATTGGCATCAAGTGAGCTTGCAATATCGTAGTGATGAAAGGTGTAGTTTTCATTAAACTTCCAGTTTGTACTTTTTATACTTGAAGTTTTAACACTGAGAAAAAGACCATCTAAAACAGCTACTCTGCAAGGAGTAACACCAAAACTTGTCATGGCAATTTCCTTTGAACTAGCAGGGTGTGCAACAGCACCCCTTAAATTTCCACTGTTGAATCCACCGCACATTAAATGCCATAATGCTGGTTTTTGAATTTTGGGATTAATGCCACCTGCAAGTCCAACAATATCAAATTCTTTATGAGCAGTTTCAAGTTTTTCGCAAACAGCAAGATCATCAACATATACATCATCATGTACAAAAACAATGTATTCATATTTATCTTTATTTTTTTCTAAGAAATCATTATAGCGCTTGCTTAGTCCTTCTGTATTAAATTTATTAAATGCTATATCGGCTTTGTCTTTAAGTCTTGTTACAGAATCATAGAAAGATGTATTTTTTATATCACCTCTTGTGACGCTATAAAATGCTATTTTCATGAAGTAAAGAATGGAGAGTTAGGAGAAAATGTACCTACAGCTGTTAATCCTTCAACTGTTTGTAAATATAGTACGCCCTCTTCTACTGTTTTGTAGTTATTATATTTTGTTGATGAGAAGTCATTTGTTAAAAAGTCTGCAAAAAGAGTGCTACCAGATCTTGCCAGGTAGGTATTATTGTTCTTTGAATTGAGAATCCACAAACCAAATGTGCCTTCCAGCATTGAAAGAGCATTGCATATTGCTTTTGCTTCAATCTTTTCTTTCTTACAGCAGAGATCGATCATAGCAGGTATAAGAGATGAGTCAACCGCGTTGATGCTTTTTTTATAATTTTTAAGTATTAATCGTAATTCTTTCTCGTTGCTCAAAACACCATTATGTGCTACATACCATTTGCCAGTATTAAACGGGTGAGAGGTGTCGTGTGTATACTTTCTTTCAGATGATGTAGGTGCTTGTGAATGTCCAAGATAATTCTTAAAATCATTAAAAAATTTCTTCTTATTGTTTTTTAAGCCTATATAGAGTTTATCATTGAGTTTAAAGACACCTGCAGATTTAACAGAAGCGTGTAATTTAGAGTCAACCATTAATGAGCCATATGCAAAATCACCTCGAACTCTATTTTTAGCATATAACTTAATATAAGTCTTATAGCTGCTTGATCCAAATATACCGCACATTTGTAATATTATAGTATAGAATAATAAATAATTCAAGGATGAATACTGATAATAAGCTTATATTTGAAGCGTACTATAAAAAACTTTTGAATGAATTGGACTATGGTGCTTCTGATTTTGGTGGATCATTTGGTCCAGTTGTGCGCAAAGCTAAGGCTGGAGAGCTTCCGGGTAAAGGTTATCTCATAGGTAACATAGCAGATAGTTTGAATATTTCTGCAGAAGAAGCAGCTAATAAATTGACTAGTGCTGTCTTTGCTCACCTCTTTAAACAACAGAAAGCAACCGTTGCAGGTAAGGAAGTTGAGTTTTACAATCCGGCGAAAAATAAAGATCAATTCATGGTTGCAATGAAAACTGCTGTAGGAAGAGCTATTGAGTCTCTAAAGAAAGAATATCCTGATATGAGAGTTCCTGGAAGTGAAGCAATTAGAGGATATACGGCCCGAGTGCTTGCTAATGCAGGTGAATTTATTACAGATGTTGCACAGACTAAGGCAGGCATGATAGCACCTGTGACATCATCCAAAGATCTCAAGGTTGCAATAGTAAAAGCTGAAACACCAAAAGCAGATAATGTTGTTAAGAGCAGTACAGAAGATGTTTATATAAGAGGCAATGCACGTTTTATTTCTGAGTTTCAAAAAGTTTTTTCTGAGATGCCTGATGAAATAACAGTTAAAAATGGAGAAGATTTTTACAGGTCAGATGCGTTTAAGGATGCAGTCAAGGATGCAATAATGCAGGCATATGATGTAAAGAAAGCGGGTGATAAAGATTTTTATGATGATTTAGTTAGCTCTCTGGAGGCAAAAAGCGCTTACGGGATTTCAACTGCTAAAAAAGAACAGGAAGGTGAAGGTACAGGAGAGATGCCTACAATAGAAGGTGAAGCTGAGCAAACACCTTTGGAAATTCTACAAGACCTTGGAACATGGAGCAGAGATTCAGGGTTTGATCAATACGATAAATATAGCTCCTACTAAATAACACCATCTAGTTTTTATTACATACTTGTAATAAGTAGTTTGAGTGAAAGTTAAAATTGTAGGTTGCGGGCTTTCAGGTGTAACAGCAGCAATCTTATTAAGCAAAAAAGGCCATTGTGTAGAAATATTTGAATCTAGAAATCACATTGGTGGTAACTGCTATGATAGCAATGTTGCAGGGACTTTAGTTCATAATTACGGGCCGCATTGTTTTCATACAAATGATGATGATGTTTATAACTTTTTATGTGACTACACTGATTGGCTGGATTTTGAATTAAGACCAAAAGGCAATACTGAGTTAGGGCTTATCTCATTACCTTACAGTAAGACAACAATACAAGAGCTGGGAAGAGAATTATCACAAGAAGAAATTACAAAGTATATTTTTAAAGGATATTCTGAAAAACAATGGGGTATCCCATTTGATGAAATTCCTAAAAGTATAACTAATAGAATACCAAAAACAGCAGATAAAGTGAACCCCACGTGGGCAGAAGGTGAGAAATATCAATGCATACCTCTCAAAGGTTATACAGAAATGTTTAAGAATATGTTAGAAAATATTACAGTCAATTTAAGTGTAAAGAATGAAGATTGGAGAAAGTATGAAGCAGATTTAACAATTTATACAGGAAAGATAGATGAGTATTTTAATTACTGTTATGGCAGATTGCCTTATAGGTCTTTAAGTTTTGAGCATACTATGAGTTATGAAAAAATGAAAACATTTATAATTAATCAGAATAAAAAAGATGTACCTTATACAAGAATTTATGATCATAGCTATTTTACTTTTAATCATAAAGGCCCTACTATAATAACTAAAGAATATTCAATAAAGCATACAGAAGATAATATACCATTTTATCCAATGCCATTTGGTGATGGTATTGAATTATATAATAAATATAACCAACTTGCTAAGAAAGAAAAAAATGTTGTGTTTGTTGGACGACTGGCTACTTACAAATATCTTGATATGTGGATGGCTATAAAGCAAGCAATGCAAAAAGTAGCGTTAATTTAATTTTTTACAGTTATATTTCTTCCAGGGTATTGTAATTTTATAATTTACCGGGTCTATGTAACCTGCATCGAGAAACCCTTTAATTCTGAGTGAACACGCTGTACATTCACCACAAGCTTCTTCAGCACCTTCATAGCAAGTCCATGTGTTATTAAAATTTACTCCAAGCTTAACACCGAGCTTAATAATTTCTGCTTTTGATTTGTCAATTAATGGTGCTAATACTTTAATTCTATTTCTACGATTCAAGTCACTTACTTTGTTAATCTGATTTAAAAACTCAATACTACCATCCCAAAAGCCTGCAACACTATCAGCTTGAGCAGCTCCGTGAAAAACAGCAGAAGCACCAGTACTCTCTGCTATGCCTAAAGAAATGCTCAAAAGCATTAAATTCCTAAATGGTACATAATTAACTGTCTGTGGATCACCCATAACATCCTTGGCTTTTGCAACTGCAATATTATTGTTAGTCAACGCAGATGTTTGACAAATATCCTTAAAGAAAGGTATTTTTATAAATCTGTAATCAACTTGTTGCTTGAGACTCTCAACTTGGAATGAGGCGCAGTTTAATTCTTTTTCACGGTGCTTTTGACCATAATCAAAGCTTACAGCTACAATACCATCATACTTGTCAGCTGCATAATGTAGCAGGACAGTGCTGTCCATGCCACCTGAGATAGGAACGACTGCTTTACTCGACTGGTGTTTCTTCTGTTGGCGCTTCATTAGTATTGTATTTGTATTCCTGTTCTAAGCGCTTGTCGAGTTCTGGAATAATAAACTCCTCGTAGAAAGCGGGGTCCTTAGCAAATGTCTTTGCGTAACCCAGTTTATCACCTTTTTTGTACTTACCACTAGTAATACCAACTGTATATGTGGCACCGTTTTGCTCAATGATACCTCTTGCAACTGCCATGCCTAGCAAACCACTATATTTGTTAAGTCCAGTTTTAAAAGAAAGATACATTTCTGTCTCTAGAAAAGGTGGTAGAAAACGATTCTTAACAGTCAGGGCTCTTAAAGTTGTACCTGAGTATTTGTTAGCTTCTGCGAGCTTCTTATCATCAGCATCCATAGAATCACCTTCGCCCTCTTTCTCATGTCGTTTAGCTAACTGCACAAGAATACTGGCCATGTATACAGGCCCCGAGCCACCTGCTTGGTTCTTAACAAGACTAGGGAACATTGAAGCTGGGTCATCGTATGTATGATTAGTAAACAGAATTGTAACGCCAGCCTTGGCAGCTTTAAAGGTTAAAGTACGGAACATACTCTTTAGAGACTTAGCGCGCAGACCCATATCTGATGCAGATTTATCTTTTGCAACGTCATCCAATTCTTTCTGGGAAGCGAGGTTGCCTAAGCTATCAATACTAATAATAAACTTGCCTCTAGCGTTGTTCTCAATTACGCTATCAAGAAAAGCACTAATCTGATTGCGGCACTGATCAATAGTGTCTACTGGTACATATTTTGTGCCTTCTGGATCTAGGCCAACTCCCTTTGTACTATTCTCATCAATCGCGATTTCAGTATCAAATATGACAGGTGTGAGGCCTTTCTTCTGAGCAGTAGCAAGGATCTTATTAACAATAAACGTTTTGCCTGTTTGACTGGGTCCAGAAAAACCAGTTATTCTGCCCTTAGGTACGCCACCGCCGCGGCAGCTGCCACCAAGAATAGCATTAAGAGCATAACATCCTGTATCAAACCACTCATCAACTTTACTAAGTGCATTTTCATTTAACATTGATGCTTCGCTATTTAGCTTATCAAGCGAGGCAAATATTTTATTAAGGTCTTTGCTCATAGGTCTAGTATATTAGACACAAGTAATAATATCAACTATTATTCGTCAAAAAGCTTAATCACTTTTTGATCATCACCACCTGTTGCAGGAGCAGCAGTAAAGAGCTTGTTATACTGCTCAAGAAGTCGAGCATCATTTTCAACATCTAAACCTATAACAATATTGGCTTTATTGAATTTCCAAGTTGTACCAGCATTTTTATTACGATCAGAGACAAACTCTCTAAAATAGAGAGGAATGGTCTGTACATTTAACTGTCCCTGTTGCGTGGGCTGTACGTGAATAATAGCTGGGTTCTTGACAGTAAGAGCTTTATCATTGCTCTCAACTTCTTCTGCAATAATTGTTCTACCAATGTGATCAATAAAAGTTGTAATTTTGTTCATATCGATATATTATAATATCCTTTTAAAAAATCAAGTACCCAAAAGTTCAAAAAGATCAGTTTGTACTTGCGAGCCTGGAGATGTTAGCTTCCAATTAACAGCTTCATAAAATCTCTCCATTACAGAGAAGATAATCTTTTCAAACATCTTTTCTCTATCAGGCTCAAAGCTTTCAATAAATTCTTTTGGAAAATAATACTTATAACCTAAAATTGACAGACCGTATCTATTAGGCTGTCGCACATAAAAAAATCGTACTTTATCACCTGAACTAATTTTTTCGTATTTTTTATCTAACTTAAACTTATCTAAAAGCAGGTTATGGTAATATGCGGCTTTTACGTGAATAGGCATATGCTTTGCAGTAGAGAAGTTGTCACATTGAGCAGCATATTTTTCATACCCCTTGCATCCCATGACAAACGCAATTTCATCAATTGATAATCCTTTGAAAAGATCATATGTTTCTGTAAATGCTTTGTTTGTTTCTGTGAGGCTCTTTGTCATTAACATTGTTTCAATAATACGCTTGACATGGGGTTTGATGGCCTTAGGCATGGTAGTACGCACAACTTCAACTCCTGTGTACTTGAATTTATCACAAGGAATGCCTTCTTCATCCAGAATATGAAGAACATATCTTTTCTTCTGTAGAAAGAGGCCAACGTCAGCAATCGCTTCACGCTTAAACATTAACCTGCAATCAGTTGAATTGAGAGCAGTAGCTCCCCATTTCTTAATCTCAGTATTTAAATAATCTTCAATATCCTGCACAGTCTTGTAATACTCATCTGTTATCTTACCATTTTTATTGAGCATCTTGATGTTGAGCTGCTTTACGAGAGCTTTAATTGAGATGTAGCTTGAATCTGTATCGTTA
>Ga0214921_10001072_pt1 | contig 47533 bp, 41 predicted proteins | sample LL1505_MetaG_FD_177992 | JGI IMG/M metagenome (GOLD analysis project Ga0214921, IMG submission 177992) | Freshwater microbial communities from Lake Lanier, Atlanta, Georgia, United States - LL-1505 | ecosystem: Environmental > Aquatic > Freshwater > Lake | place: USA: Georgia | collected... | reverse complement strand
GAGAACAAAGCTCCTCCTATCCCTGGACGAGCCCAAGCCCAACCAGCTCCCGCATGAGAGCGGTTATATTGAGCCCCACGACGTTTGAGTACGACCCATCGATACTATCCACAAATTGGAGCCCCAACCCTTGAATGGCGTAGGAACCAGCTTTATCCATGGGCTCGCCTGAGGATACGTAGCGAGCGATGACTTCATCACTCATAGGAGCCATCGTCACACGCGTCGAGTGCGACCAAACTCTCTTACAATCTTTTGATCTATTAATGACGGCGATGCCACCCCACACCTCGTGGGTTCTCCCCTGAATACGCTTCAGCATCTGACACGCCTCATCGAAGGAACTGGGCTTACCTAGCGATTCTCCATCGATCCAGACGGTCGTATCGGCGCCAAGTACGTAGGCATGGGGGTGAAGGCCCGCGACAACAGAGGCCTTGACGTGGGCTAGTCGTTCCACCATCTGGGCTACACCCTCTCCCGGGATCGGGGTTTCATCGCACCCAGAGACCAGAACTGAAAACGCTACCCCTGCCTGACTGAGCAACTCCCGCCGTCGGGGAGAGGAGGAGGCCAAGATAATCTGAGGATGTGACATGTTTATTCGCTCCCTTTGAACGAGCTTCGATAAAGCGATCGGAGCGCCGCCAAGAGAGCTAGGTGAAGAGATTGCTCGTGATGAGATTCAATACCTCCCTCACACTTCACCTCTACGCGCCACTCACGTTGATCGACCCTATTCAACGCGACAGACGCGGCTCCGCGCTTCTCTAATAAATCGATCGTCTCATCGACGGAAGGCACCCAAAAAAAGTGTGCCGCGTGGTCGGTGGGAAGCGAGCTCACGGTACCCGCTGTGAGGGAGAGGAGTTTAGCGCTTGGCAGCACTTGGAACTCCTCATACCCAAGGTCAGCGAAGCCGCGCGCGACGATATCGCCAGGCTCAAACCTTGGCTCTAGCCCCCACCGCTTCAGCTCGTGACAAACCTCAAAGTGCTGGCGGGAGAACCACATACGACGAGCGCTCCTTAATCCTCAGTTGGCTTCATCCGATCAAGCATCTCGACCGTTGAAGTACCCCCCTCAACTACCGTCATCTCAGATACCTTCGTAAGGCGAGCTTTCTCGTGAAACTCTTTGACGGAGAGAACGCCAACGTTACACATAGTCGACTTCATCTTGACGAGAGACACATCCACCTTATCCGAGAGCGGGCCGCTGTAGGGAACATACGCGTCGACACCCTCCTCAAAAACGAGATGCGCGGCGTCACTTTGCTTGTATCGCTGCCAGTTACGCGCGCGATTTGAGCCCTCTCCCCAATACGGCTTGTAGAGCCGTCCCTTATAGCTGATCTTCGCGGTTGGGCTCTCCTCGGTCATCGCGAAGTATTTACCCATCATCACGAAATCGGCGCCCATCGAGAGCGCGACGATCATCTGCGTATCGGAGTTGAGCCCTCCGTCTGAACAGATCGGAATGTAAATGCCCGTCTCCTTTAGGTATGTGTCACGCTCTCGGGCGACATCCATGAGGGCGCTCGCCTGCCCACGACCGATACCCTTTTGCTCTCTCGTTATGCAGATTGAGCCTCCACCGATCCCGACTTTCACGAAATCAACCGCGGCCGTCTCGGCCATATATCTGAACGCGTCGGCGGACACGATATTGCCACCGCCCAGAACAAGGGAATCGCCGAATCGCTTTCGGAGGTCAACTGAAGCCTTGGCCTGCCACTCACTGTAGCCATCAGAGGAGTCAAGACAGAGGCAATCCACGCCCGCCTCAATCAGGGCCGCGGCTCGCTCCATGTAGTCGTAGGTATTGAGCGCCGCACCCACGAAGAGTCGCTTTCGCGAATCAGTCAACTCATCAGGGTATGAGTGATGATCGTAGTAGTCCTTGCGAAATACGAGGTATTTGAGCGACCCATTCTTATCAACGATAGGAAGACATTCCTTCTTGTTCTTCCACAAGAGATTAGTCGCCTCTTGGAGGGAAACCCCCTCTTGAGCGAGCACCAGCCTCTCCAACGGGGTGTAAAAACCTTGAACGAGCTGGGAGAGATCGTCTTTATACTCCCAGAAATCTTTACTCGTTAGGAGCCCAAGGAGCTTAGAGTTTCGCTCCCCCTTTTCGGTGATCGCGATCGTTGAGTGTCCCGTCTTTCTGCGCAGCTTGAGAGCGTCCTCGAGGGTCGCGGTTGGAGGCAAGTTAGAGTCAGACTCAACGAAGCCAGCTTTGTGCTCCTTGACCTCGCGCACCATGCGCGCCTGAGCGTCAATAGATTGGGAACAGAAGATGAACGCGCTACCACCCTTTCGGGCCAGCGCTATCGCCAACTCGGGGCCAGAGACCGCCTGCATCGCCGCCGACACCAACGGAACATTTAAAGACGCCTTCATCTCCTCTGTGCCCGGACGGTACCTTTGGATCGGGGTCCTCAGAGAGACGTTTCCTGGCACGTGCGCCTGCGTGGTCAGACCCGGCAGAAGAAGGTATTCATGAAAAGTGTGGGAGACGTCGTCGATTATAATCGCCACAGGACCTCCGATCGGTTAGTGAAGAAGCGCTCCGGCGCGCTCGCTGAGTTGCTGAAGGGTACAACAGTCGGCTGAATCGGGCAAAGGGGGCCATGAGCGCTCCGGACGGCCCGGAAAAACTAAGCCCGCGTGTAGAGTTAGAAGCCCGCGGGGGACTTATCAAACTCTTTCCACGAGTACCGCTGCACCTGAACGAAGTAGCATTCACCACTATCCTCGACAGCCCTCTGGTCTCCGAGGAGAGCCATAACGGGGGATGGCTCCTCGGATTTATACACTGACACGACGTGGCTAAAGTTCTGTCGACGTATGTGCCCTATCCGATCCTGAAACTCGACGAGGAAATTAATCCCCTGTTGAACACTGGTGCGCGGCGCGAACCGAAAGAAATCAAAAGGAGACTTTGGCTGATAGTCCACGCGCGGTTCCGCCACCGAGGATATCGATTGGTCATGTGACGACAGCGACTCGGGCAGCTCGCTCGAAACCTGCAACGTTACCGCCGCCCGGGCCTTCCCACGACCACCCTCCAAGGTCGCTCGACAGCTGCCGTTAGGTTTTATCATCACCTCGGAGAGTCCATACGGTGATTTTTCGAGATAGAGCCCGCGCTTTGCTCCCCTGGTCTGATACCGGACCGATCGAGGACACACGTAAGCGCCCCACAACTCTCCGACATCTCGAAACGGTGGAAGAGCGACGTACATTCCCGACTCTCGCTGACCCTGTATCATTTTAACGCGTGTCGCGGTTGATTGCCTGTCGAGAAGCGCTCGAAATCCATTTGCCTCAGTCGCATGAGCGGGATGCGAGTGGCTAAATATCAACTTTGGGTAGTCGATCTTGAATCTCATATCGACATAGCCCAGCAACGCTTCCCTAGAATTCTCTGAGGTGACGGATCTCGCCAGCAGCTCGTCTGTCTTTGGTCTAAAACGGAGCGTGACCTCATTTATCTCAGTCACCGCGCTAGTTCGCGAACCAAGCCACACCTCCTCCGTGACCGCGTCGACTCTCTGAGATGATTTCGGTGGCACCGATTGAAGCGGCACGTTATTTTTTAAACTGTCCCGAAACCTATCGATCTCATCTTCGGTCAGGGGAGCGAACGAGATCCGCGACGGCTCCTCAGATTGAACCTCGGCGCTATAAGGGAAAAAGCCCCCACAGACCAACCCAAGGATTGAAACAAAAAGACTCTTCTTCGCGAACATAACCAAATTCCAGAGACACGCTGGGGCCGTACGCCCACCAGATGTAAGGTTAAGATGGGCGGTACTGCAGCCGTCTTATACTTACTCCTTGTACTATCCCAAGACTAAATAGAATAGATATCATTGAGGAACCGCCGTAACTAACCAATGGCAAAGGGATCCCCACCACGGGCATCAATCCAATCACCATGCCGATGTTGATGACCACCTGGGCGAAGATCTGCGCGGTGATACCAAAGGCGACAAGGCACGCGAAGAGATCCCGGGTTCTCGACGCTATGCGTAGCATCGAGACAAAGAGCCCAAAAAAGAGCCCCAGCAAGATACAACTCCCCGCGAACCCCCACTCTTCCGCCAAAACCGAAAAGACAAAATCAGTAGTATGCTCAGGCAGAAACTCAAGCTGAGTTTGTGTGCCTTGACGATATCCCTTGCCAAAAAGCTCTCCAGATCCAACAGCTATTTTTGACTGCGTGATGTGGTAACCACTTCCCTTTGGATCAGACTCAGGATCAAGCAAGACCAAGATGCGTCGCTGTTGATAGTCATGCAACATCTCCCAAGCTGGATACGCAAAGATCAGCATCGCCGCGACTATCGTGAGAAGCGTGCGCCCACGAACCCCGACAAAGAGTATCTGGGCGACCCCAACTATCCCGAGAGAGAGCGCGGTTCCTAGGTCGGGTTGCTTGGCGATGAGAGCCATCGGAAGCCCAACGATGATGGCGGGGAGGACGAGCTCTCCCAACCGATACCCCTCGCCATCTCGCGGGAGCCGCTTCGAGAGCACGCGCGCCATAGTGACGATCAAACCAAGCTTCATAAACTCGGCGGGCTGAATGTTTAGTCCACCTACGCTGAGCCATCTGCGGGAGCCATTTACAACCACACCGAAACCAGCGACAGCGATGAGAAGAGCCAAGGCCACCACATAGAGAGCGAATGAATAACGGTAGAGGGTCTGGGTGGGTATCCCCATACCGACCAACAAGAGCGCCAACCCTACCACCAGATACACAGCTTGCTTAAGGCACGCCGCGCTCGGGAAGTCGACATGAAATAAGCCGAAGAGATCCACAACTCCGTCAACATCATACCCAGCGCTAAACAGCACCACGAGCCCGCACAAGGGGATTCCGATCGCGAAGCACACCAACCCCCAATCAAAATTACTTAGAAGTCGCCGATCAATGACGCTCACCGCGCACCTCAGTAGTTTTCTTTTTTAAGGTCGTCACTTCCGTTGGAGGAGGGTCGGGAACTCCGAAATACGCCGCGAACAAGTCGCGAGCTACTGGCGCCGCCTCAACACCCCCATGCCCCCCATTCTCCACCAGAGCTACAACAACGATCTGTGGATTATCCGCGGGGGCGAACCCCGCGAACCACGCGTGATCGTCATCCTTACTACCGCTCTGCTTTGACGCGACCTGCGCCGTGCCTGTCTTTCCACCAACGGAGATCCCGCTTACTTCAGGCAACGCGGCCCTGTGCCCCGTGCCACGTCGATCCTCGACGACTCCTACCATCGCCTTTTTTAGCCGCTCTAGTATGCCTGGGTCGATGTCAACGCTCCGAATCACCTCCGGGCCCTTCTGCGCCTCTTCGAGCACACGACCATCATTCGCCATCACTCGTCGAACCACTCGTGGCCTAACAACTCGCCCACCGTTCACGACAGCGGCGATTCCACGTGCGATTTGTATGGGAGTTGTCGTAATGGCGCCCTGCCCGATAGAAACCGGCAGGGTCTCACCTGGGTACCACTTCTTATCCTCTGGATTCCTAAAGTACTTCGCTTTCCAAGCGGTTGAGGGAATGAGGCCGGAGCTCTCATCTCCTATGTTCAGTCCTGTTGGCTCGCCAAAATCAAAGAGATCGTGGGCGTAGTGGTAAATACGATCAACCCCCAACCTCTGTCCGACGGTGTAGAAGTAGACATCGCACGATTGAACAATCGCCTCGAAGAGGTCAACGGACCCGTGACCCGAGTGTTTATGGCAGTGGAATCTCCTCGAACCAAATGTTTGGTAGCCCGGACAGAAAAACTTCTCTGAAGGTGTCACGACCCCTTCCGCCAAGGCCGCGGCGGCGACGAAGATCTTAAAAATTGACCCAGGCGGGTACGATCCTTGCGTTACCCGATTGCTTAACTTGTTGTCCCGGCCCTCAGAGAGGTCCGCCCACGTCTCTTTAGAAACTTCCGTCGTGAATATGGAGGGATCGAACCGCGGGGATCCCGCCAGCGCCAACACCTCCCCCGTGTTCGGGTCGAGCGCGACAACGGCCCCACGCTTCCCCTCAAGAGCCCTGTCCGCCACCTCTTGTAACTTTCGGTCGATCGTAAGAACGAGATCACTCCCCGCGAGCGCCAGGTGCGAATAGGCCTCTCCGATCTTGTTTCCCGCGGCATTGACGATCACCGCCTGCGAGCCGCGTTCACCCTGCAAGTAGCGCTCGTAACGAGCCTCAACCCCGTACTGCCCAACCAGATCACCCATTCGGTACCCGCTGTACAGTGGGCTCTTCAGTTGCTCACTTGAGATCTCCCGAATGTACCCAATCACGTGAGCCGCGAGGTCTCCTTTAATGTAATCTCGAGCGGGAACCACGCTAATAATGACCCCCGGCAATCGGTAACGTTGCGCGGTAATCTTTGCGACGAGATCCCGTGACACATCTCGCAGTAACAACTTGGGCTCATACATCCGCCGCTTGACCTGTCGCGAGAGCTTTTCTAACAGCGCTTCGGATGGCTCTCCAACTATCTCAGCGAGCGTTCGAACGGTCTCCTCAGGATTAGGACTATCCTCGACAACTAAATCGACATTAAACGATGGACGATTTCGAACGAGCGCCTCCCCATTTCGATCCAGTATCAAGCCCCTCGGTGGTGGAATGTACACCATACGGAGCCGATTGTTTTCCGAACGATCCCGGAAGAAGTGGCCTTTGATTATCTGAAGATGCCAAAGCCTCAGCGCCAGGATGAACAAGCACAACGCGCAGATACCAAGAGCGCCCCACACTCGAACACTAAGATTGAGACTGGGTCTATCGAGGCTCTTCATTACCTACACCGGGGTTAAGGCGGAACCTCGACTGACGAAGGCTCCATTCTTTCTGCGCGCTCGACGAGCAAGAGCGCTGAGCACGACGGGAGCCACCATCGCGGTAACAAGGGCTTGCCCCAAGACCTTCTGGGGGTACTCCCATGTGACAACCGGATATTCAGCGCCCAAGAGTGAGAACAGGATATTGGTCGCGACCACCGAGAAGAAGGTGATACACGCCGCGGCAACCCCCGATTCAATGAACAACCTCTGAGAGAGGAGCGCGAGAGAACCGAAGAGCACCACCAACGACCCCGCCCAAGGCCCTAAAAGAACAGCCGAGGAGACATCGACGAGCAGTCCGAGCAGGAACGCCATGATACATCCGAACGTAGTAACTTCCGCAAAAGAGAGGTGGATTACCAAGAGCACTATCAGCTGGGGCACCAACATATCAGGCACACCGATATGCCTCAGCACTCCCTGAGAGCAGAGGGCCACAAAACCGCACAGCATCGTGGACGCGAGTCTCATCATCTCTGGCGCGCCCCCCGAACGACGGCATCTCTCGAGAGTTTTTTCGCTTCGGCGGCTTTCCCGGATTGCTTGTGGCCCGACGCGACCACTAAAACCTGTTCGAGCCGTCCCAGGTCGACCCCAACTTTTACCTCCACGTTTTGCAACAGAGTCCCCGTCTCAACGGCCACTTTTGAGACAGTCCCAATTGGCAGACCGGCCGGGTAGACGCCGTCCATTCCGGAGGTAATGATCGAATCTCCAACTCGCACCGGCGACTGACGCGAAACGTACTTGAGCTCACAGTAAGAGGCGCCGATGCCCTCAACGACTCCCCTCGCCCGCGACTCTTGCACGAGCGCGTCAACACCACTCGAATGGTCGGTAACGAGAAGAACCTGGGAGAAATTCGGCGCGACCGCCACAACCTGACCGACGATCCCCTTCGGATGAAGAACCGCCATTCCAACCTGAATGCCGTGACTGCTACCTTTGTTAACGACAACGCCCTGTCCCCACCCACTCGGTTCGTCTCCAACTACTTCCGCGGCTACGCCCCTCAGTTCGCTAACGGACCCCAAGTCAAGCAGCGCGCGCAATCTGGCGGACTCGCTTTGAAGCTCAACAAGTGTTCCCCTTGAGCCTTCAAGCTCATTCAAGCGAGCGCGGAGCATCTCATTCTCGTGCGACACTCCCACCAGGAAGAGGTATCGCTCCCAGAGGGAGCGTAACGAATCCTGCGCGAAATCAACTACGGCGTAGATCGGAGAGACCACCTGCGACAGAGCCGCGGTTCCGACTCGAGCGACTGACGGATGTCGAGCGCTGTACGCGGTAAGGAGAAGCGATACGCAAAGAAGAGAGAAAGAGAGCGCCGCTATCTTTCCCCTCTCCGACACTCTCGCTGCCATTACCACTTACTCCTACGTCTCATTCACGGAAGTTGTGGCGGGGAGCCGGTCAACGCCGCCGCGCGCCACGTCTTACAAACAGAGAGCCTCGCTCTATAGTGAGGTGAACTCCTACTGAAGCACAACGTCTTTGAGGTCGTCCAACTTATCGAGCACAACCCCCGAACCGATCACTACGGCTGAAAGGGGATCGTCCGTCACCTGCGTCACGATGCCGACCTCATGCGCGATCCGCTTATCGAGATTGCGTAGGAGAGACCCTCCGCCCGCCATGGTGATCCCTCGATCGATTATGTCACTCGACAACTCGGGTGGGCACTTTTCGAGGGCGATCCTCACAACATCGACGATCTGATTGATTGGCTCGGCTAAGGCCTCAAACACCTCGTCCTCAGAGACCACTATCGCCTTTGGAACTCCTTGGAGGAGGTCGCGCCCTTTAGCCTCAATTTCCAAAGGCTGCTGACTCGGCAGGGCGTTACCAATGGAGATTTTGATATGTTCGGCCGTGCGCTCACCGATAAGCACGTTGTGTCGGCGTCGAACGTAATTCGCGATAGCCTCGTCCATCTTATCGCCACCAACGCGAACCGACTGCGAGTAGACGATCCCCTTGAGAGAGATCACCGCAATCTCGGTGGTTCCACCGCCGATATCAAGGATCATACTGCCCCGAGGCTCTGTGATGGGGAGGCCGGCGCCAATCGCGGCCGCCATCGGCTCCTCGATCAGGTAGACCTCTCGCGCTCCAGCTGACTCAGCAGACTCACGAACGGCCCGCTTCTCTACCTCGGTGATCCCGTGTGGCACACAGATGATAATCCGTGGACGAACTAACGCTCTTCGGTTGTGAACCTTACGTATGAGGACACGAAGCATCTCCTCGGTCATCTCAAAATCGGCTATTACTCCGTCCTTCATGGGACGGACCGCTGTGATCGACCCGGGGGTTCTTCCCAACATATCCTTGGCCTCGCTACCCACCGCGACGACCTTGCGACGCCCCCTCACGGCCGCGTGCTCTACCGCGACGACGGAGGGCTCATTACAAACTACCCCGCGCCCCTTTTGGTATATCAAGGTGTTCGCCGTCCCCAGATCAATCGCCAGATCGTTCGAGAAGAATCCGAAAAGAGAGTCAAAGATCATATGCCGCCAAGGAGATTAGTGGGAGCGGAAACCGCGCTCCTCACGGGCCCGCATCATGGCAGGCTCACGCTCACAATAGCAACGGTCATGCGCGAAAAACTGGCGAAATCGGGAGATAGAAAGCTGATGATGAGTCGCCTAGGCCGCGTCTATCAGAGCGGCTGGATCCACCACGGACGGTTCGGTTGCCTCGCTCACTTTGGTTGAGAGAAACGCAACCTGCTCCTCAGGACTCAATCGACTGTCGACAAAGATGTACCGCTGCGCCAGGGAGCGGCAGGCTCCACTCAGAACTTTCCAGCAGTGCCCACGCTTGAGCTCCTCTCTTCGAACCACAAACCCCAACTGCTCCAGTTGTCCCACTAACTCCTTGTAGCGAGCGGACTGGGAGTCACTCCACGTAGGACGAGAGCTCTTTTTACGCTTTAACTTGCGAATCATTGGTGCCAGGGGCTTCACTAAAACTCCATGTAAATCAATAGGTTACTAGCCCCTCTGGGGGTGCCATGAACCTGGATTAGAGTTATAACCGAGGCGGGCCCTTTGATTGAACTACGAACCCGACTGTGTTACAACCTCCCCTCATTGTTTGATTGAAGTGTGGCTTTTTAGCAAGAGTCCAAGCGACGTAAAGTCGGGAAAAAACTCAAAATCGCCCCCTCAATGACGCATCACAGAGCCAAAAGATGCGGACGGGGAGATCGGAGTTTCAGCTTGGCAAACGATATTAGCCACCACGTGCACGTGCGGAGATTCAGTATATGGTAACCGGTGAAGAGACAACTAAAACAACCAAGGGCGGTATGACCTTGGGCGCCGCAATCAAGAGCATCACAAGCTCATTCGTTAAAACGGATGTTCCCGACTTCAGAGTGGGAGACGTTGTGAAGGTGCATGCCAAGATCATTGAGGGAACCAAGGAGCGTATCCAGATCTTTGAGGGACTCGTCCTAAAGCGCAGCAAGCGGAACAGCGCTGATGCCACATTCACAGTCCGAAAAGTTTCTTACAACGTTGGCGTAGAGAGAACCTTTCCCGTTCACAGCCCACGTATCGATAAGATCGAGGTTGTAACACGCGCTAAGGTGCGCCGTGCTCGCCTCTTCTACATCAGACCTCTCCGAGGCAAGGCGACGCGTATGAAGACCTTGTTCAACTCTGGTGAGACTACTGAGGTAAAGGGTAGTGATACCCAGGCGGCCTAGCTCGGAAAGGCTCTAGCTCGGAAGGGCTTCTAGCTCGGAAGGGCTTCTAGCTCGGAAGGGCTAATGACGGCCCTATACGAGGCGGCTCGATAAAAAGGGTGCCCAAAAAAAAAGGCGACCAACAGGTCGCCTTTTTTATTTGCAACGAATAAAGCGGGGCGACAGGGCGTTTATTCGCTCCCTCTTTTTGGAACCTCCCGCTAACCGTGCGCGGCCCGTAAGGGGCCTATGGCGAGGCGAACACCCGAGACTACTCCTCCTGGAGCTATCCTCAACGTGCCGGCCTCCACATCACCCTTAACTTCCCCACCGCGCCTGACCTCTACCAAGTCGCGAGCCGATATCGCGGACATTGCGATACCCTCAACTGTGACGCTGGCGGCCTGAACCGGAAGATTCAGGTGACCATCGGGACCCACATGAACCGATGGAGCTACTAATACTGGCCCCTCAAGACACCCTTCAACCACGACCGGCCGAGAGGTTATTACCCTCCCGGATATTCGATAACCACGCGGAATAATGTAAGAGCCATCCGCGCGCTTCGAGATAACATCCACATTGGCCACGCCCGATTGCGGCATCCGACCTGAGCTCTGAGCTGGATCCATGCCCTCTTCCACGTCCCTGCTCACGCTCGTCCCTGCGCTCAGGGAGGCTCCATCAAGTCCTGATTTTTTTGATCGCCACAACATATAATCCGTGTACTGCAGTACCTCATATACAGCAAGGCGTCATTAAAAATCAGCATGATTTTTCACGCGCGCGCGAAGAGCCGTTCAGATACCAACCGGTTCGGATACTCGATCACAAAACCTACACCCGTCTCTGGCATGAGCGAGCTTATTCGATCGCATTTTATCGAAGCGAACGCTTGTTTAGGGATTGTTCAAATGGGCGATTTCAGACAGGATTAAGGCTTGTTCACCTCAACCGCGCATGGAAGCGGTAGGTAGATACAAATAGAGAAAAATTTCCCAGCGAACGGGAAAATTCCCCCTCTATCGGCATCATATCTGAATCAGCGACGCTTCAAGTTGTGAAGGGTCGGCGGATAAAAGCGAGCACCCCAAACAAGCGGGTGAAACACCTCAGCAGGAGCGCAAGCTAAATGATTCGCCACGGCCAGGCTAAGAATCGCGGAGTGATTGAGCGACGAGCGATGTCCTTGCGATTCAGTCAACGCCCCGCGCGCTCGCATCTTTCTCAGACTATCTCAGCGCTCTCTTTTGTCGCCCTGCTCATCGCCCTGATCGTGGCGTCTCGTGATGATTCGGCGCTTGCGGAGGACTCCCCCTTGCAAGATGGCACTGACGTTGTTTCGGACGATCCGGGGGCGAGGGCTCAGCTTTCCCGCTCGATAGACCGACCCGCCCTGGAGAGACTCGCGTTGCGAGAGGCTGGCCGGCAAGGAGGTCAGGTCTATCCGATACCCGATCTACACCGGATCGATGTGCTATCATCCAAAAGCGGGACGATCGACCTATCTGCCCGCCCCCAGCTTAGCGGGAGAGTTGGGGATAGATACGCGAGCCTGACACCAAAAAACAATTTTGTTTTCTACACCGTCGACCCAGATCTACAGGAACACGTCACAGCGCTTGTGTCTCGCGCGCAAGCTTCGCACGTCGCTATCGTGGCCATGAATCCATCGACTGGAGCGATTCTGGCGATCGCCGGGAAGTCCAACTCGATAAAAGACATTGAGTACCATGCGCAGTTCCCGGCGGCCTCACTATTTAAAGTTGTAACGGCCGCCGCCGCGGTAGAGCACGCCGGGATAGCGTCTCACTCATTGGTTGGGTTTCGCGGTGGAATGTACACCCTGAACCAGTGGAACTACTATCCTGATCCCCGCAAGGACCGACGCCTCATGAGCGTTGGAGAGGCGCTTGGAAGATCGTGCAATCCTGTCTTTGGGCATCTCGGCATCAAGTACCTCAATGGAGATGTGCTAGCTCGGTACGCCAACCTCTTTGGTTTTAATCGCTCCCTCTCCTTTGAAGCGCCTCTCGCCGAGAGTTCGGCGCTCATCCCGCGCGACAACCAATATGAACTGAGCCGAACCTCAGCTGGATTTGGTGATGTTAGAATTAGCCCGATTCACGCCGCGGCGCTTATGTCAGGGATCGCGAACGGAGGGTTACTGCCTCGACCACAGATCGTCGACACAATAGTGTCGCCCGCGGGAGCCGTGCTTCACGAGCAGAGGCCGGAGGCCCTGCAGAGAATCGTGGACGCCTCAACGGCGGATGTGCTGATGGAGATGATGAGGAACACGACCACGGTGGGTACGTCTCGCAGGGAGTTCATGCGGGGCGCGGCGCCCGTTCTGGGAACGATCGACGTCGCTGGGAAGACCGGGACTCTCTCGGGCGACAACCCGGAAGGACTTAACAACTGGTTTATTGGGGCGGCCCCCATCAAAGATCCTAGGATTGCGGTCGCCGTTATTACGGTCGATCCCCGCCGAGCATCAAAGGCTTCACACCTCGCCAGATTGGTTCTTCAAAAGTTTTTCGGATTACAGGACAACGCTGCGCCAGCAACAGCATCTCACTCGAACAAAAAATACCGAAGCTACAAATCCTCGCGCCCTAAGGTCTCAAGCAAATCAACTACAACTTCGGTCTCTCGCTCCAAGCACTCGAGCAAGAGCTCCAAGAGGGCCTAGGCGCTTTGACCTACAGCCGCGCTACGGGCAAATAGAGGGATATCCGCTTCACTGTCTCGCCGTGTAAAGTCGCAACTAACGAGCCGCCGTGGCTCTGCATCACGGTTTTAGCCACGTCCAAGCTGCGGGAAAGCTCTGAGGAGGCGCTCCCGATAGCCAACGCATCGCTCGCCTCGCCCTTACCACCACCGACAAGATCCACCCTAGCGTAGACCCCGTCTTTACATTCCAAGGGCTTAGATCCTTCAGATATCTCAACGACATCAACTCGCAGGGTAACACTTCGTCGCGATGTTCGCGGCATGGACTCGAGATAATTCTCACACACCTCAACGAGCATATGGACGACCGCGGAGTCGGCCATCTCGACCTCAACATCCCGTTCGATCTCTGATTCGATTACACAGCTTTCTCCATGCGAACTTGAAAGCAGGTCCGTAACGGCCTCGATGCATCGCCTCAGTGAGTGGCCAGCGCCAGCGCCATCTGTGGGGCGCAAGAGCCCGCCCAATCGCTTCGAGAATTCAAGACCCTTGTTGGCCGCCTTCTTAAGGACAGCGAGCGGCTCTCCTATACCCTCCCCGCCAGTCGTGGCACCTACTCTCTGCGAAATCAGTGAGACGCACCCCAATATCGAGCCAAAGATATTGTTAAAATCAGAGGCCGGTGAGTCTGATGACGCCTCAGCTTCCATCGTAGGGGGGATCTCAACCCTAGGATTGACTACGGGCTTTTGCTGAGCAATCCACTCGGCGGCCGCCATAAGATCGTCGGCCACGCGGTCTGGTCTCACATCGAACATGCCATCATCGCCGCCACGACCGGTACGCACGAGGACGCTACGGCACCCGGCGTTTTTCGCTAGCTGTACATCCGAGGTCATGTCGCCAATTACGAAGCTGTTCGCAACATCAACGAAGAGCTCTTTCTTCGCTCGCCTGAGAAAAAATGGCTCGGGCTTTCTGCACGCGCACTTTTCCGCCTTCGAGTGCGGGCAGAAGTATATCTTGTCGATCCCACAACCCGCCGCCGCGGCCTGCCGCATCATTTCGCGATTAACGGCGAAAAAATCCTCATGAGAGAAATACCCCAAGCCGATTCCGGGTTGATTAGTGACAATCACGATCCTGTACCCGAGATCTTGAAGCTTTCTAAGAGCGGCGAAGCTACCTGGAATTTCGATAAACTTCTTCGGATCGCTGAGATATTCGACATGTTCATTGATAGTGCCATCCCGGTCCACGAACACGGCTGGGGCGTGCTTGAGAGGCGTAGCCGGACCCGACACTGTGCGCGACGAGGTGACTATAGAGTTCATAATAGCCGTCGATGAGAGCCCCTCACGGAAGGGTATTATTACCACTCTTCCTCCATAGGACTCGACGATATGCTTGGAGGTCAGATTATCCGCGGAGTAATCGCCCGCCTTTATGTAGAGTTCCGGCCTGAGCGTCTCGATATTTACGTTGTTATTGAGCTCCTCGAAAACGAATACGTGATCGACAGAGCGCAGCCCCGCGACGACCTCAGCCCTCAGCGCCTCCGTGTTTATCGGCCTATGCTCGCCCTTATTAGCTTTAACAGATGAGTCGGCATTGATGCCGACCAGGAGGATATCCACGAGAGCGGCAGCCTCAGCTAGATACTCGACGTGCCCCGCGTGAAGAATGTCGAACACGCCCGACGTAAAGCCGACACTCTTGCCCGCTTGACGATACTCCTCTCGCAAACGCAGAGCCTCTTCCCGGGTAGTAACTCTCTTGCTCATGATTCGCTCTTTAACGATCCACTCTATCACTACGGTCGGCCTGTTGACCCCTTAGTTGTAGCATGACTCACCCGAGGCAACTACCCCACAGACCCCCATAACACCGTAAAACAGGTTACTCCTGACTGGTCTTTGAGCCTGATTACGGAGATACGGGAGGGCGACCAATCCAAGATACCCTCCTTCCATCGAACAGGAGAGAACTCTATGCTAACTATCGGCGACCAATTTCCAGCTTTTTGCTTAAACTCATGCGTATCTTCTGAGCGCGGTCGTGAATTTCAGATCGTCTCCAACGATTCATACGAGGGGAAGTGGAAGGTTGTATTTTTCTGGCCTCTCGACTTCACGTTCGTTTGCCCAACCGAAATAATCGAATTCGCGAGCAGGGAGATGGAATTTAGAGCTTTGAATTGTCAGCTACTCGGATGTAGTACCGATTCGCAGTACTCTCATCTTACGTGGCGAAAGGATAACAAGAGCATAGACCGAGTTCCCTTTCCCCTACTCTCTGACATCAAACGTGAGCTCTCTCAAAGGGTAGGAGTCCTTCATCGCTCCGAAGGGGTTCCTCTGAGAGCGACCTACATCGTCGACCCGGGTGGGATTATTAGATGGGTGGAGGTAAACGATCTAAACGTCGGACGAAATGTGGAGGAGGTCCTGCGTGTGCTCAAAGCGCTCCAAACGGAAAAACTAACCCCATGCGGTTGGATGCCCGGTCAAACAACGCTCAATTAAACCTCTTAGGGCTGAGCGGATAGCCCCTGAACGGGAGAGATGGCCCAACCTGCTGGAATCACACCACTGTAAGTTAGAGCTATTGTATCAAGGGATCTCTTAAACCGTACGATTCTCCTACTAGCTTGAGGGGTTAAGAAGTAGCCTCCTCAACAAGGGGATGGGTAAGAGGGATGCCTAAAAAGTTGCAAATTAAGTCGCTCTCCCAGTCGGCGGAGCTCCTGAATGTGACCACGTGCCTCGCTGGGCACGTTTCAGTTCTCCGGTCTGAATCCCCAAGCGAGCTGAAACCATACCAGAGAGCGTTATCTGGTACGCAGGGTCGCGAGCGATTCGTGATATCCGTTGATGGCTCTGACTACCAAACCGAGCAACACAACTTGATCGGATTCGGCGAGGCTCCACATCCCCCGAGCCTCACCGTCGCCGCCTACCTTTCCTGCGCCGGTCTCCTGGAGGGCGCTATCTCGGGACTCCTCACTTCATTTGGACTCGAAGGACTCGGGGAAAAGCAGTGCTCGAGCCTCACACCAGACGCGGATCGTAAGATCCGACTCTTCGCGGCTACGGCCGATCCAAACAAGGCGTTAATAATTAATGAGCCGTTTGAACCGATCCTAAGCCAGTGGCGTGACCAGGTCGCTGACCTCCTCCTGGACTTCGCCAAGTCAAAAAACGGGCTCGTGGTTATCCCTAGCTTATCGTATCGCCCTGACTCGTGGGTCGATAACGGTACTGTCGTTCGCCACCAAGTAGGTCAATCTCTCCGGCGAACAATCGGATTCGGCGCCGCAGGCTCCGAAAGCACCAACCTGATGAACCAAATCCGAGATCAGATCCGAGATGAAACGAGCCCCCCGTTGCCAGCTCACCAGCGGCGAGAGGACGGTGCTCCTTTGTCGCTCAGCGCCGCCGCGCTCGCCGCGACGCTCGAGGGACAAGAGGGGGCGCTCGACGCTCGGCGAGGCGTTGCCGCGTTTTTAGGGCAAGCAACTATTTTTAAGGCTCTCGGGGCGGTGGGATTGTGCGGGCTAATTATGTGGGCAACTCCCCGACTCCTTCCGCGAGGGCCCGACTCCCCCGGCGCAGACAGCGGACAAGTCTCGATTACCCAAACTAACGCCAGGCAGGACGGGTCGAGCGCGGCGACTGATAGCGCCGAAAACGAGAAGGTTTTGGCCTCTGGGGAGAGAGAGTCTACCGGGAAGCAAACGCAGACGGAGAAGATCGCGGTCGCTTTTCTGCTCGACAAATATCCGGCCTCAATTCGAGCATCGATACTCGATACCGCTCATGGAGTAATGGGTGAACCCGCCGCTAACGCTGGGCCCGCCGAGATTCCAAGAGGCCGCAACCAACCACAACAGGATGAAAGCGGAAACCTCTACAAGCTTCTGGAAAAGGCTAGCGACAGTGGGAGTGGTAATGAGCAAAATTTACCAGTAAGCGGATCTGATTCTCTCGATGAGGATGACAGAGACATTCCTCAGTTAGAGGCCGACGCCGATCCAGACCAGGAGTCACGTCGAGAAGAGATTCGACAGAAGTTTCTCCAAGCGATTCAAGCGGCCGCGCAGAATCGTGAGGATCAGGACGACTAGCGCTCTACTGCCTTTTTTCACGCGCAGGTGTAGCTCGTAGTGGCAATCGTGGGGGCGCGCGAGGAAGACGCGCGAGCTACGTTGGCTCCTCGATGACCTTTCCCTTACGAGCTCTAAACTCTTGATGATGCCGGGATATGATATCAAACGCCTCCTCTGGCGTATCGGCGACGTGGATGACTGAGAAATCTTTTTCTCCGAGCAACCCGCGAGCCAGCGGCTCTTTCCTCATCCAATCGAGCACTCCCTCCCAGAACTTTCGCTCCAAAAGCACGATAGGTCGGGGCGTCGCGTGCTTAACTTGAATTAATTGCCAAACGAAAAAGAACTCAAGGAGCGTACCGATCCCGCCGGGAGTGCACACAACAGAGTTCGAAAGCCGAATAAAGTCATCAAGCCGCGACGAAAATTTGTGGTGATGCCGCTTGATGTCGAGGTGCTTGTTCGGCTCGGGCTCAAATTCAAGTTGAATTGAGAGTCCGTAGGAAAGGCTCTTAGTTTGTTTCTCTTCGCGACCCAAACGAGCTCCCATATTAGCGGCTTCCATGAGACCCGGACCACCCCCCGTTAGGACATCGATCCCCTCCCATGACATGTAACGCGCCAGCTCATAGACATCCGTATACTGTTTCGTATCGGGCTTGATTCGCGCGCTACCAAATATGCACACGCGATAGAAGCGATCCTCATCGAGCTTTCGCAACTCATCCTCTATCAACATCGCGCGTTGATAGAGGAGCCGGAGCCTCTCATCAAGGTGCTTGCGGCGCTCGCCGCGACTACCGCGCCTGGCGGAAGCGGCGCCTGGAACTCTCGGTGTATCCGTTGACTTCCTATCTCTTGGGGCCCTCTTGGGGGAACCTTTGGCTATCTTAGCCGCGATCTTTGATTTACTACGGGACATGTCACCTCTTTTGATCCCTGAGCTACTTGCCGGCGATACCCGCTTGCACGTTCCTCGTCCAAGCCTCCCAGCCAGAGCTGGAGGCTCTCTCTCCCGCAAGCCCCTTTAACTCATCCTCTGAGTCTCCTGGGTGCACCTCGCACAGGGTTTGTAATGATGCTTCAATAAAGCGCTCAGCCTTTATGATGTCGGTGAAGTGCTCCGGAAGGATCGGTGGCTTGGGCTGACGAGAAGTTCTTTGCTGAGCTCGCTCTAAAGCCTTCCTAAGTTCCACGGCCGCCTGCAGAAGTTCACTCAACTCGGTATAACGGATAGCCGTATTAACAAGTCGTGGATTATGGTGGGGGTGGAAGAACCGGTAAATATCCATAGACCAACCAGCCGGGATTAAAGTTCAACACCTTACAGCGACTACGGACAAACGTAGCCCTATCCGACCAAGGGCGCAACAATACTTTAAGGGGGCCAAGCCCCTCCAACAAACACCGATAAATCAACTTCTTAACTACTGTGACTGAGTTATCCTACATATCGACTCGGGCCACCAAGTGGCACGACAACTTGTAGGGCAGAATATTCCCTCGGTCTTTTGAATCAGGAGAAGCCGAGTCTAATCGTCCTAAAGATCAGCGCATACTACCTTTGTATAGTACCGACCCACCTTGGCCTGCAAAGCGGTGTTGCTCCAGGTACACTGCACGGACGTGCCGTTCGCGGATAAAGATTGGCTGACCGTGACACTAGTAAGATCACCTGATTCACAAGAGCTGGCGTGCACGATCCCCGATGCGCACGTAGCTGTCAGAGACTTGTAGCCCGGAATAACACCAGCGATGGAGTTTGTGCCTGCCGGGATTGTTACATCCGTATCAGCGCCAGCGCTGAGGCTCACAGAGAACTCACTCCCTGCCCCGCCTTGTTGCTCTGTGACCTTGCCGCTAAGCGTCGAGAGCGATAGCGCAGTCTCACCTCTGGAGCACCTGGCCCGAGACAGGAGCGTCCCAGATGTTGAGTTCAGGCAAAGCTTCAGAGCTGTTGAAGGCGCGCTCACGGCCTCTGATGCCATGGTGACCATAATTACGGTGATCATAATTAAAAGGACAAAGAAGGGGGAAAGTGAGGCTTTCATAAGGTTTCCTATAATAGGTGTCGCGCGGCGCGCCTACGATTGCGCCCGAAGTTTACACAACTCATTACATGAACTCCAGCGCCAATACCTCTACCGTGATTCTCTTTTTTTCCTAGGAGCGTGTGCCTTGCCAATTAGGCACGTCAAAACCAAAACAAGCGAGCCATAGTTGAATCCCCCTATTCTGATCCTCCCATTACTAGAACGATACATCCCTAGCCCAACTGAAGATGGCCTCTATTGAGAACTAGATCTCGATTCAGGATAGATAGGCCGAGTTGGCACCTAAGCGGGTTCAAAGAGGCTTAACGAGAGCAAAGTAGCGGGTTCGCACGACGCCTCTAGGGACAGAGTTATAGAACTTGAATTGCATGACATCTGATCCGCTACTCGTGTGCTAGCAGAGGCGGTGATTGAGCCGGCCCCCGTCATCCCGTAATCTTTCCATACCGGTGCGCCCACTCCCATTTGTCTAGGACCAAAAGTTTGCGGCCGTGCCGATCACCTCGCACTACAAGGTTGTCGACTAATTCCTGCAAGGTCTTACCCATCATCACACTCACTTCAAGGGATGAGATCGGAGCGTCTCTACGCAACTGCGTGCCGACGAACATATCAGCTATTCGGTCAGAAACCTCAAAACCGATCTCCGTGAGCCGCCGCTGAAAGTTTGGAACACTAACTTGATTTGAGATCCATAAATCTTTGAGCACATGAGCGACACACTGGTTCAACTCCCGCATCGTCTTCCAGGGGAAGCCCACGATCTCCTCACTCTTGGAGTCGAGCCCCACTTTGACAAGCGCGACGATCGCGTTCGTCTCATCGTAGACGAAGAATCGGATCTTTCGCTCAGGAGAGATACTCAGATCGACTGGCTCAACTGAGACCAACAATTCACTTTCTCCCAAGACAGCCGGGCGAACCCGCTCCAGAGCCGCTCGGCACCTTTTCAAGAGATCCCCAGCGTCGTCTAAACTTTTTCCTAGGGTGGCTACATTGAGATACGATAAAGCACTCGCTTTCCCGAAGAGAGCGACCTCACGCGTTACATCTCGCCGACCAAGAAACTCCGCGGGAATGACAACAAATGGCTCAACATAGCTCGGGGGATCCTGAAAGGAATCTGCTAATCCTGGCAACGTTCCCCAGCGTCTCACGTGTTGCTGCACAGACTTGATTGAATACACCCCATCAGGAGGGGCGACCTCTCTCAATTTACCCGATATGATCAACGCAAAATCACCTGCATCAAAAGCCTCTTGAAGCTGGGCTCTTTTAACTTGGGGAGGGGCGATTGAGATCTCGCTGGCCCCAATCGTTCGCGCCAACTTAATGGCATCGGGCAACCTGGCGCTCATAAGGCTACGGCTCTCAAATGAAGAGATCAGCTCAAAGGGAAGCTCGATTGAGATCGGTTGCTGTCCTGGCTTATCTACGACCGAGCACCGAAACCCCCCGTTTTCGCGAATAAGAGAGCGTTGACTAGCATCTCGTCTCATTACCCGCCGGGTATCAGCAGACACTCGACGCCTTGACTCTCCCTCCACCGGCAGATCAAGACAACAAGCTAGCTCAAGTTGATCCTCAATCGTGCGACAGTCAATTGATGCTTTTACCCCCAGCTGTTGAAAGAGCGCACCTCTTTGATTGAGTGAGAGCTTAAGCTCCTCTACCACCTGGCTCCCCATTGTGAGGCAGTCCTCTGAGAGGGAAAAACTGTATCGGACCCTTCCACCGTCCTCAGCGGAGACCGAGAGAGGAATCGGTTTTTGAAACAGAGCGACTATCTGCCCACATCGCGAGCCGGATAGACCATCTTCATCCGCCTCTAAGAATTCCCTCAATTCGTCGGTTGTAACTTCTGGATCATCGACTAATTTTTGAAGCACTGAGCGTATCGCTCCCTGAACAGCGGCCATTGCAATAGCCGCGCTTCCCTCCGAGATCGCCGGAACTTCACTCTTCATCTCCGGCGTCACAAAAAGCCCACTACTACTCCAAGCGGCTATGAGATCAGCAACGGTCCGATGTTTACCTTCGGAACGTTCTGTTACGAGCGCGCGAAGAGCCAACCGGATCTCCGAAGCGTCCTCCCTGCACCTACGCAGCGAGGCCGCTCGCTCAGATGAAAGATCACTTCCTGAAGCCGCTTCCTCAGAATCATCGTCCTGATCGGCGTCGTACTCAGACTCCCCCTCCTCGTCGCTTTCGTTGCGTAACCTTGTGGCGACCGCCTCTACCGCGCCGAAGATCTTCTCGACGATTCCACCGCATAAAGCTTCAGTGGCATCAACGAGATCCAGCACATCGGAGGCGAGATTCGATCCGCGAACCATGGCTCCAAGTAATTGAGTTTGCGCGGTCACGCCATGTAGATCCCCGAGAAGTTCCTCAGCGCGGCCACACGCCTCGTCCAATTTTGCGTAGATCCTCGTCAACTCAACATGCTCTGAACTGGTTGATTCCCGGATCCACCCCAGATCCTCAAACTGCCTCGTCATATCGAGCAGCATCTCGAGATTACGGGGGATTAGCTGTACGACGAGGTTGCGATACGCTGATACCGAGGTCGCTGTAAGTGCCGTTTGTACCGAAGGTTCGCCCCCCTGCGATGGGGTAAGGTCGACTTTTTTTGCGGTTTGAGCGTCTTGCCGGTCGTCTCTCACAACTACACCCTCTTACAACTTGACAATTTTGCGCTTGCGCCTTCTCGTGTACCGTAAGTGGCCCCCCTTTTCCAGAACGTTGTGGTCTTAGGACACTCTTTAAACTAAAAGCGCCCAAAAGAACCCAAAACGGACGAAGCTGCCCCGCTGGCATAAAGGCAATACGGCGGGACTATCCGGCGCTAGATTACCCATGGATCGGCTGGTGTCTCCTCAGGTATACCGAGAAGACTTTTCAATAATGGAGAGCTCTCTCATGTTACTATGCGGTGTCGATGAAGCTGGTCGTGGCCCCCTCGCGGGTCCGGTAGTAGCCGCCGCGGCTGTGTTTGAGGAATCTTTTACGCACCCGGAAATTAACGACTCCAAGGCCCTAACCGCGAAACAAAGAGCGAGATTGTTCGATTACATAACCGCAAACGCTTCAAGTTGGGCAATTATCGCGGTCGGCCCGAGGCGCATAGAGGAGCTCAACATCCTCCAAGCCACGAAGCTCGCGATGCGACTAGCAGTGGAACGAGTTACGGCAGACCTCGTGCTCATCGATGGGAACCAGCCGATTGTCTGCGCGTTACCCCAACGAACGGTTATCGGCGGTGACAGACTCCATGTTCAGATCTCAGCCGCCTCGATCCTCGCCAAGGTATGGCGCGATAGGCTGATGGAAAAACTGGGCGCGAGATACCCTGGCTATGGCTTTGAGAAACATTCGGGTTATCCAACTGCGGCGCATAAAAAAGCTATCGTGGAGCTAGGGCCGTGTCGCGTTCACCGAAAGACCTTTGCCGGCGTTTTACTCCCCGTGAGCTCTGGCGCCGATACGTTCTCACCGTTAGCGGTTGGCGATCTCGGATAGATCGGCACCTCTCCGTAGGCGCTTGGGGGGAGCGGGTTGCCGGCCGCCATCTGCGCCGGGACGGTATCAACGTACTAAAAAGAAACTGGCGGAGCCTACGTTTAGAGGCCGACATCATCGCCAGAGATAGATCAACGCTTGTAATTGTGGAGGTCAAAACTCGGCATCACTCACTCAAAGCCCGCTTTCCAGGTCGACTCTCTATAACCGAAGAGAAAAGGAAACACCTCCAAGCGCTTCTCTATCAGTTCGCGAGAAATAACGGTCCACTAAGGCGCCGCTTCGGAATCTCTCGCTATCGCATCGACTCAATTGAGGTGTATTACTCACCAGTGGTCGGTCCTCTCCGAGTGGCGACCAGTGTTGAATGGATCCGAGGCGCGCCCTCTCATCAACCGCGCGATTAGCTCCACCGCGGAAACTGGCCGCCCCGAGCGGAAACAAAGATAGCTACCTTGCGAAGACCGCCACAGCGATATCGCTTCGCGATAGAGATACTCGACATTTCGACCGTGAGTGCGTACAGGCGCCGAGCCATCTAAAGAATCTGTACCCCCGGCTGGGGCGAGCGGTTAAGGTAAGGGTCCGCCCCGACGCGAACTGCGCGCCGCACCGGGTACCGCATCGAAGTCCGGCTGGCGAACTGACAACCTCTCCCCTTCCCCGCTTCCTTACCCGGAGCGTGCGGCGAGGAATTGCGGAACGGGGCTGAGGGGTACCAAGTGAATAAAGCCAGAGCGCCGCGTATTTAGGAGACGTACTCTGTTCTATCTCCTCCAGGGCTCCCCACGAACCGTACCGTGAATACGATCCTATATCAGTGAAGTGCATGAAAAGCCCTCCACCTAAGCTTTCCCAACCTTGTAGGAACTCCGTATACAGGTCGCCGATGCGCGGATCACGATTCGCCTTTGTGAATAGATCAGTCAACGCGTCTATCGAGCTCGCGCCTCCAACCCCGACAAGGTGCTGACCTCCCTCGTACGCGACTAGTTGAACTCCAAAATTTCGCGCCACTGCAAGATTATCCGCGACCCAAGACAAACTAAGCGCCTTCGCGCCACCAGAGGGACCCGATGAAAGCTCCCCACCACTGTTCAGTTCGGAAAAGAGTCGGGTGAGGCTCCAGTGCGACACTTCATAGCCGCTTTCCTCCTGTCCCAGGTAATCACCCATATATGGCGCGATGGCTAGAGCGGTGATTCCGTGGCTCTTGCATGGAGCGCTACTCCACAACGGACAAGAGAGGGCCTCACTCGCTGTCCAGCTGTTAGCCGCCTGCGACGCGATCACGCAAACAACGCGTTCGGGAGAATCAGCGAAGACCCCCCTCCAGATATCACAGATCTCAGCGCTCCTTTTGCCATACCAGTTCATGCGCTTGGTGAAGCCGCTCTCGGGTGATGACGGCCACTCAGATTCCCCTTGAGCCTGAACCCAATCCCCTTGCGAGAAGCCGGAGTTCCACACCTCGTTGGAGTACTCAACATAAACCGACCGTTGCGGCGCGAGGGCGTTCTTCACCACCGAAGCGAAATGCGCGACGTAATCATCGATCGCTTGGTGTGGCATGTTAAACCAGGGTGTTTTTCCGGCAACATTCGCGAGCTCGACCATAACCTCCACAGGAACACCTTTCGCGGTTGAGTAGCGCGCGTCGGTCGGTTGAGCTCTCATACCCCAGGTTGTCACTACTGAGTTGTTGGTTCGCGCCCAATCCATGAAACGAAGAGCCTGATAGGGCGCAAGCCCCTCTACAAAGCTCTCTGAGAATCGGTTGTCTACCAATCGAGCTTCATCCTTTTCGGCGACAACCCTGATTGACCGCACATAATTACCCGCGTGTTGGGGATCCGTCGCGACTATCTTGAGAAAGATCCCTCCACCGGCGATCTCTACATCGATGACATCTCGACCAACACGTGAGAGGTCTGTCACTTTACGGGCCCCCAGGCCGTACTCGATAGTTCCCTCTCCTTCGTAGAGAACCACAAACCTTCCCTTCGGGAACGAAGAGGGGAGATCCCAAATCGTGGCGACTGATGTAAATATCGGCGCCGCTGCCCTGGTGGGCAGGCTCTTTACCCATCCATTCGAATCCAGATTGATCTGCTCAGACTCGCCGGTATCAAACGCGATCCCCGAGGAGCACCCGGGATCACGACCAACTTCGCATTGGGTCAGCCATTCGCGAGAGTTTAAGAAAATATCGGTAAAAGGAACTTGGGGGGAGTAGTCAACGACTCCGTCAAGATTCGTTCCTAGCCGTTCTGGCGAGGCGTCTTGGGCAAATGCGCTCACAACGGCCAGAGAGCTTATCAAACAGCCCGCCACTATTCTGAGAGCGACTCTGAGCATACGGGCCGCGTTGCGCATAGTTATTTAGCCACTACCCTTATACCGTAGCACACCTCACTATCCACCCACACTCAAACTTTAGCTAACAGCCCGGCGGCCCTGAGAAAGATATCATTGACGAAACGAACTGCGCGACGGATCCCTGGGACGCATGGCTCAGGAGGGACGAAGCGCCGAGCTACTTGATCTTTCGCTTCATCTCTAACCACTTCTCACGCTCTTCTTGAAGCTCATCTTCTTTCTTGGAGAGCTCAAGCCTGCGCATGCGTGAGAGGATATCCTCAATTAAGGTCCTGTTAGCGGAGAGAAGATCCGCGAGAATCCCAAGCACGAACATCTGCACCGCGATAACGACGCAAACACCACCAACAACAACTGACTGGACAAGACCGGTTCCCCTTCCGTGCAAGAGGATGTAGAAGAAAAAGAATCGGGCGAGGAGGAAGAGACCAGGCACTAAGAAGACAAGCGAAAAGAGCGAAAAAGTTTTAAAGGGCTCGTACACCGTGACGAGCCTGAGAATCGTCGCCCCAGACTTTCGCACTTTAGAGAGGAGGCTCGTAATGAGCCGGGACTCTCGCGTTTTACGATTCGTGACAATCGGGACCCACACGATATCCAAACCCTTTTTATGAGCCTGAATGAGAGTGTCGACCGTGTACGTGTAGTTAGTCAGAACATGCAGCTTTAAGAGCGACTCACGACTGTAAGCTCTAAAACCGCTCACCGCGTCGCGCACTTCCGCCCGCGTCAGAAACTGCACCACTCGACTACCGAACACCTGCAGCTTGCGCTTTATCCAAGAGAACTCTTGAATACTCCCCGGATTACGATCCCCGATTACGATATCAGCTCGACCTTCTAGGATGGGCCTTACAAGGGATTCTATCAGATGCGACGGGTACTGATTGTCGCCATCCGTGTTAACAACGATGTCGGCGCCTTGGAGCAACGCGTGATCAATGCCCGCTCTAAACGCTCGACCAAGCCAGCGCCGATTCACACGCCCGGCCCTAACGATATGACGAACTCCGAGAGACCGCGCTATCTCTACCGTTCGATCGTTCGAGCCATCATCGATAATCTGATACTCAATCTGATCAATGCCCTCGATACGTTTGGGCATGCCCTCGAAGACAAGCGGTAGGGTACGCTCCTCATTAAAACACGGAATTTGAATGATCAGCTTCACTTTACGCGCTCACGAAAACTATTCGTTCTGCGCTCTCTCGGTCTCCTCAAAAGACTCCAAGAGCGACGCAAACTTCTCTCGACTCGCCCGCAACGAAAACTTCCTCTCCGCTAGGGCGTGCAGCTCTTTAAACTGTTTGAGCTGATTGGGATCGCGCCTCAGCCCCTCGATCAGACTGACCAACTCACGCTCCCCCCGAACGACGTATCCTACACCATTCTCGTGGACAAATTCAGCCATCAGCCCAGTTTCGTTACATACCGAGGGGATATTCATCGCCGTAAACTCAAAGAAACACACAGGAATTGACTGATCTACCCCTGGCTTTCGAAAAATAAATCCAAGATCCATCTGCTCAAGGAGCCGAGGTAATTGGTCGTGCCCCATGCTGCCATGAAAAACAACCTGTAAACCACTTAGCTCACTCGCTATTTTAACCTTATTTCGCCCCTCTCCGATGAGGTGGATCTCAATACCCTCGATCCCCCTCAGACCAGATAGCCACGTGAAGAGATCCTTCTCAGCGAAATTACCGAGATACGCGAGGCGGAGTGGCCGTCGCCCATCGTACCAGCTCTTTCCAACCGGCTTGAAGGTCTCAGTATCTACACCATTCGGGATCACCGTTACGTTGGGGTGCGCAATAGATCGTCGAATACCTTCGTTAGCTACCGTTACCAACGTAGCGGAACGAATCGCGCGCTCCTGTAGGACACGGTTCGCGCGCGAGAGTAGTCCCCCAATTTTGTTAGCGATCGAACCGGGAAGAAAGTGCGAGAGGTAAGCCCCATAGTCTAGAAAAGCCAATGAATCTCTAAAATCCAGGATGAGGGTCGGCGCAAGCTTACGTAACGCCGGCGCGAAGAAGAGCATCTCGTACTTGGGCACCGAAAGAAGGATAAAGTCTGGCTTAAACGCGCGCGCCTTTCTCAGAGAGAGTCTTCCAAGCCGGACGAGAAAGAGAATGAAGGCCAGCGGCGACCTTTCTGATGGTCGCTTAATCAACGTGAAGCCTTGCGGTTCTTCCCCCTCAGCGAGCCGACCACCGACCGCGGCTCTGACGAAACTTGAAACACCTGCATAGAGGTTCTGGATCCGAACTTGCGGCGCTCCCCGAACTGGAAACAGCTCATCAAGGACGAATAATATCCTTTTCATGCGCTCTGGCCCAAAACTTGTTCACACAGTGGTGGGGTAGGCCCCCCGTCCTCCAGGGAATACACTCGCATCGGATGCGATCGGGTCGCCACTCGACGTGGCAAGCGCTTGCGCCCACCCAACGTTCGCATCGTCATCGGCAGGCGTATGAGCCGCTTAAAACCAAGCTCTCGCTCCCATACATCCTGGGAACTCAGAACGTAAACCTTCTCGCCCCTACCCTTGAAGTACTCGATTAGATTTCGAAGCCTCTCCGGGTGTGAGGCGAAATCTCCGTATCTAATCGAGAAGGTCCTCTTACCAAACGCCACTCGCAGGGGAGTCGCGAGCGGATAGCTGCCAAAGGCGAGGTCCTGCTTATCGATTATCACCACTCCATCTCCCGGCGTAATGAGGTCGACACATTCAACAGCCCGAGAGAACTCTTGCGCCTCCGTCAGAGACAGGCGCGCGAGGAGCGCCGGGGAAAGCAAAGCAACCACAAGAGAGGTGTAAGCGGGAAAGATGAACCGACCCGTTGCTGGGAATCGCTGGCGCGCCGATTCAATGAGCACCACCGCGCACACAACCGCCAGAGGGACGAGCTCACTCACGAGATAGCGCCCGTAGTAGTAGAGGTACGGCGTAGTAAGCTGCACAACGAGGAGCGCCCCCGAGAATCCAGCCGTCAAGAAGACTAGTGGCGCTAGCGAGGCTCGCGTGCACGCTCTGGCCCCCAAGACGCACAATCCACCTACGAAAGCCAACAAACCGAGAGGCGAGAGCATCAAGCCAAGAGTGTAAAGAGAGAGGTGCCCCACGGACCCCACACCGTGCCCAGCCATCCCCCATCGTCTGGCGAACCACCGGTGCGCGTTGTAGTGATCCGTGAACGCGAGGAGGTACCCTCGCCCAAGCGCGGCTAGAAAAACAATCGCGACGATAGAGACGCTGATAGCGCGACGATTTCGCACAACAAGCTTGAGCGAGCTCTCCAGCGTCTGCCACCGTTGAAACACCACGTAACAAAACCCGCTCCACACAAACCCGAGCCCAAGAAAAACGAGCCACGCGTATGAGAGCATCGACGAGGTGAGCCCTAACTTACCCCGATAGATATCGATTGAGTAATTAGGGGAGAACCAGAGGCCCCAATAGAAGCTCACCGCGTAGGCGAACAAAACCCCGATACCAGCGAGGGCGGCCCGTCGATCCCGGCGCTTGACGACCATCCACGCGAGCGCTACGAGCAGCAGCGGTGCCGTCAGAAAGCCAGTGATCCTCGTGAGAAAGAGCGCCGTGAGAGGAGCGAGGAAGAGAATGAAGTGATTTCTTAAAAGAAGGTATATTGTCGCGAGAAAAAAGAAACCCGCGATCGTCTCTGAAACTGGAAATGTCGCCATATACGAGTGCGCGGGGTTAGTCGCGAGGAGGATTGCGACGCAGATCCCGGGCAGGTCATTCCCAGTTACCCGTCGAGTGACCAAATAGCCCGCGACTATTGAGAGAGCGGAGAAAAGCACGAGCGCCCACCCCTGCCCTTCAACTCCGAATATCCACCGACCGATCGCCAGCCACGATGGATGAAGAGCGTAAAACTGAAAAACCCACTCGTTCTTATCAAGATTGTGTAGGTATACACCGGGTAGCATATTACCCACCCATGAACCCTGCGGCCCACTCTGCCTTAACCTCAAGATCGACGTGGTGAGATAATACGAACGAATATCCTCACTCCCATTGAGGTCCGGTAAGATCGGATCGCGCATCACCAAAGACCCTGTGCGCGCAAAGTGCCCGGCCATCGATGAATACACACCCGGGTCTTGCCCACCGTATAGATACGTGGCGGGATTAGACCGTAATGCCACACCGGCCAGTGCGACCGCCACCACCACCCCCTCCTGCCAACGGAGCGAACCAAGGAACCAACCTCGGCCGAAAGACCACCACACGCCAAGCCCCATAAAGACACCGCCGATAGCGACGTACAGGGGTGTAAAAAACCCCAGAGCTAGGAGAGCTAAATTTAAAAAAGAAACAAGGGCGAGCAGACAACACAACGCCGTGAAGTGCCTATCCAGAACGGTTCCATCCGGTAGTGTAGACGGTGCCTTCGTCAAAACTTCCTCAAACTACAAAAGACAACAAGGAAAGGAAGGGAATGTACCTCATGCGCGGGGTTGAGGAATAGTGCTAGGCCCCAGTTTTTGTTGGAAGTTATCGATTCCTGGTCGATAAATCCTCACAAATCGGCGGCGACAGCATTTACACCTTGCCCCAGGGACGTCCGCCTTCCCACCATAGTCTGAAGCGATTATAGTTTGGCCTCCCTATGAGCAGTACCCCTCCTCCCCCCGTTTTTATCGTCGGAACACCTCGCAGTGGAACCACACTGGTGAGGCTGCTTCTGGATTCTCACCCCGACCTCGCCGTCGCTCCGGAATCGGGATACCTCTTCCGGCTAGCTCAACGGGCAGCCCATCACTACGGCGACCTATCGACCGAGGAAGGGGTCCGCAAGTACGTGCGAGACATCTCTCAATCCCCGCGTGTCCGAGACTGGTTTCCTCAGTCCTTTGACGCGACGCCCCTCCTACAAAAAGTGAGAGAATCGGGTCGCGTGGAGGCACGCGACGTACTCGCCGAGGTGTACGCGCACTACGCCCGCTGCCGAAACAAACGAGCGTGGGGAGACAAGACTCCCCGTAACATAGAGTTTTTTTCAGAGATCACATCTCTTTTTCCGAACGCTAAATTCCTCATCGTTGTTCGGGACTGCCGAGATGTCTTTCTCTCCCTGAGAGAGGTGAAATTCGGCAAGCTATCGGCCGCATCGTCGGCGCTCAGATGGCAAACCGACGCGCGACGAGCGCGCTTCCTTGCCACTGAGCATCCTGACAAAGTGCGCGTGATTCGATACGAGGACCTCCTTCAAAGACCGAAGGAGATGCTCCCAGAGATACTCTCCTTTTTTGAACTGCGCGGTGACGTAGACCTGGAGGATCTCTATCTGCGACATGACGATGATGTAAAACACTCCAAGAGCTCACTCTACAAGCAGCCGATCTCTCCGAAGAATCTCGATCGGTGGAAGACCACGATCTCCCAGCGGGATCTCGCGATATGCGAGGCCGTGGCGGGCTCCGAGATGAAGATGCTTGGCTACGAGCCGCGGCTTGAGAATCCGCGGATCGCGTCTTACGTGCTAGCGCTCTACCGAATCGGGGACAAGCTCTCTCGCCTCTACAACCGCACGTTTCTGGAGAACTATATCGGGTTCACCAAACTCGCCGCGAGACGGATTCTTGAGCAGGTTGTTGGAGGGTAGGGTCACCTACTCAGAGGAGCTCTGAGTCCCGGCGTCGCACGTATCGCGCGACCCTGAAAAAAGCATCAGAGCCCCGGTCATAAGGGCGACAGCGATAATAGCGGTTATATTGAGGAAGGCCGCCACAAGAATGGAAACCGCGGCTCCGCTCTGAAGCTCTTCCCCCAGCACGCCATACAAAGTCTCAGTAACACCAACGTTACCGGGAGTAACAGAGACCGAGTCGGTTGTGCTCTTGGCGAATTTTAATATCGCCAGAACCGGAAAACTCACCGGCGCCCCGAAGGCGTCAAAACAGAGCCAGTTCGCGTAAACACTAATAAACAAACTCATGAGGCTAAGGACGAACACTCCCCCGATAATTCGAGGACTAACAAAGCACTGAACAACGCACTCCATCAGCTCCGCCACCCTATCCACGTACTTGCTATACTCAGACCAACGCGCTCTCCCGAATCGACACACCGTCCGCGCGATCATCAGTGCCCCGCACGCGGCTAGTAAAATAAAAAAGAGGAGCGCCCCGGCGTTATATCCCGCGATAACGAGGTCAGGCCTCCAGATCAGCACGATCACGAGCACATACAGGAGGGTCAGAAGACGGTTAAGCACCGAGAAGGCGGCGAATGAGGCCACATATCGACTAATGGGAAATCCGTGAGAAAGCTTGAGCTCCCCCAATCTGTACGCGTTGCCGGCCTGCGGGAAAAATCTGTTGAGAAACCGGGCGTACACGGCGATCCTAAACCACGCCCCGAACGAGATCGAAAGTCCAAACGACTTAAGAACGATGAACCCCTGCATGGCGTTCAGAATAAGAAGCGCTATACAGAGCGCGACCTGTACAGAGATGAGTCCGACGCTCGCCTCTCGAATGACTTTAAACTCCTCAAGGTGCAGGAACACATACCGCGCCAATCCTCCTATTAGTAGTGCTAGTAGGATCCATTTGAAGACCTTCCACGCTCTCATAGTGTCTCTATCTGCCACCTTCGACCCGACATAGCAACCCGCCACGCGACTCACTCGCACGATCTCATTACAGACCCGAAACGGCTGAGCTACCCTCTCCGCAATCAAACTACATTCGTGTGATTTTCACCACCATAGGGCCAGATGCAAGGGAGTTTGAGGTCGTTCACGAATAAGCCTCAGTGCTATGCGATTGCTCGTGTCTTATCATCAAGGTAGGCTTGGCTACGATTAGAGCGATGAGAGGGTAGGACCTTCTCGTAACACTCCTCGGCTCATACCTCCCTACGGGCGATATGAAGATCTTAATGATCGATAACTACGATTCATTCACCTACAACCTCGTCCACATGCTAGAGGTCTTTGACGGAGTATCCGTAGTTGTAAAAAAAAACGACGCGCTCTCTCTCGATGAAGTTATCCCGTTTGAGAAGATAGTTCTCTCCCCTGGTCCCGGGCTACCCTCACAAGCGGGGATAATGCCGGACCTTGTGAAAGCCTTCTCTCCCACCAAGAGCATCCTCGGCGTCTGCCTTGGACATCAGTGCATAGCCGAGACGTTTGGCGCTTCACTCCACAACACACAAGAGCCAATCCATGGCAAATCGACGCCGATCGATGTAATTGAGCCTTCGGACCCCCTCTTCCAGGGACTACCACAACGATTCCACGTTGGGCGGTACCACTCATGGGTAGTGTCCCAGGAGAGCTTCCCCTCCAACGAGCTCACGGTTACAGCCGTTGATAAGGCGGGGAGAGTGATGGCTGTGAGGCATAAAGAGTTTGATGTTTGTGGGGTACAATTTCACCCTGAGTCAGTGCTTACTGAGCATGGGAGCGCGATCCTTAAAAATTTTATACGCTAACATGGCACTCGCCACTGTGATTGACCCCTTGCCCCTTACAAAACGCTCCCCAACCCTATGGAGAGCGGAGAGTGATTGCTCAACCCCGCATACTGGTATAGTTAAAAGCTACCTCTTCAAACGCGTGGGGAGTAAGGAATGAGCATCCGAAAAGCTAAAACATCCGACCTCCCGATTATCCAAGAATTGATCGAATCAAATCCCGATACGATCCTGGCGCGCCCAGAGGAGGAGCTCTCTACACTGGTGGATAACTTCTGGGTCGCCGAACACGAGAACGAGGTCGTAGGGTGTTGCTGCCTTGAGATTTACAGCCCAAAGATAGCTGAGATCCGCACGGTGATCGTTAGGAGCGATCGACAAGGTCTGGGAATCGGCGCCGCGCTCGTTAAGGTAGCCGCTGACGAGGCTGAGAGACAAAAGATTCGTGAAGTCATGGTGGTGACCTCTTCCCCCGAATATTTTACCAAGCTCGGTTTTGGTGAGTGCCTACACGAAAAGTGGGCGCTCTTTTACCGAGGGTCCAAAAGAGCAAAATAAGCCGCCCGTCGCCGCCCGCATACATACGGGTCCGATAGAGACAAGATGAGAGATGATAGGGTTCGACTCTGAGGATCGACTACCTTCTCTCAAAAACACCAACCCATTCCATCCCGGGTCGTCGAGTAGGCTCACTTCTCATCGCCGGTCGCAACGCTTTTGGAACAAAGTGAGTAGAGAAGCATCGCCGCAACTCACTCTCAGTGGTGGCGAAGGGTGGCCCCTCTCCTTTCTGAGTAAGTGAGAGTCCGGGGAGAAGTTTCGCCTCTTCCGGCGATACTACAAAGAAGTTGCCCACAAGAAGCCCTCCCTTGGGAAGCCACTCGGATATCTTTTGCGCGTATTTTACCCGATCGGATGGATCGATCGCGCAGAAGAAGGTGTGCTCAGCGACGTAATCTACAGGCTGGGGAGGCACAGAGAAGAGATCCCCAGCGATAAGCTCTAAGGACCCGCTCACTGAGCAGGCCACCTCACTGTACCGTTTCTCTATCTCGGCGATCGCCGCTGGCGACCAATCGATCGCGATAACCTTCGCGCCTCGCTTTACAAGCTCTAGCGCGTCAGATCCCTTACCGCATCCAGGCGATAAGATCTTTCGGCCGAGCAGAGAGTGCGGGACTCCCGCTTGAACAAAGGCTTCAAGGAGCACGGAGGATGGATGTCCGAGCTCCCACGGAGTATCGGCGCTCTCAAAGCGCGCCTGCCAATAGGCGGCCTTACTCCAATCAGTTTTTACTTCACCTTTCATGCTACCCGCCGCGCCTCAACTCAAAGCACCCTGGATGGGGTATCTTTTGGCAGAGCTAACTCCACCCTCGCTAAAATAGCTCTGAAACGGCCTAAAATACATCGATACCGGGCTGCCAGCGCCCCGCTACTTCTCAAAGGAACGCGGTATATACGCCTCCTTGTACGGGTTGCCTTTTTAACTCATCGTAGTACCATAACTGACAGTATATACACTTGTTTTTAGGTCCGCTGTTATTGTGGGAGAACGCATGAAGAGAGTTATTGTTCTATCGATTACTATTCTCACCCTGACCATCTCAAAAGCGCACAGCGATGACGCGGCATGGAAGAACGCCTTTGCTCCCCTCCCTGCGGTCGCTGACTCAGTCGAGAATCCGGTAACTCCAGAGAAAGTAGCGCTGGGGAAGAAGCTTTACCTCGATACGCGACTCTCAAAAGACCAGGATATCTCGTGTAATTCGTGCCACAACCTGAAGAGCTTCGGAGTGGACAACGAGCCGACATCCCCCGGTCACAAAGGACAGCGTGGGGGGAGAAACTCTCCCTCGTCATTCAACGCGGCACTCCACGCGACTCAGTTCTGGGATGGCCGAGCCGCTACCGTTGAGAAGCAGGCGCTCGGACCGATCCTTAATCCGATTGAGATGGCGATGCCATCTGAGCAGGCGGTTATCGATCGCCTCAAGAAGGATAAGGCGCTCGCATCCGAATTCGCCAAGGCTTTTCCGAATCAGAGTGACCCCGTTACCTACGCGAACGTGGGAAACGCTATCGGAGCGTTCGAGCGCACTCTCATAACCCCTTCTCGCTTTGATGATTACTTGAAGGGAGACGAAAACGCCCTCACCGCCGAAGAGAAAAAGGGGGGCGCCCTCTTCACTCAAACAGGGTGCGTAGCGTGCCACAACGGAGCGACGATTGGGGGCACGATGTTTCAGAAGCTAGGCCTTGTGAAGCCTTACCCATCAAAAGACTTGGGTCGCTTTGAGGTTACCAAGAACGACGCCGACAAGATGATGTTTAAGGTCCCCTCTCTGCGAAATGTCGGTAAGACCGGGCCCTACTTCCATGATGGAAGCGTCAAAACGCTCGATGAAGCCGTCTCAAAGATGGCGGAACACCAACTCGGAAAGAGCCTTACCGCGGAGCAGGTGAAAGAGATCATAACATTCCTCAACGCCCTCACCGCTTCAGACCCAGGTAAGGTACTTTAATACCAAGTCGTGCCCGACGGGCGCGAGGGATCTGAGGTCACGATGAAGTATAGACGGGAGATAGATGGCCTTCGGGCCGTTGCGGTGCTCCCAGTCATTCTTTTCCACGCCGGATTCTCCATCTTCTCGGGTGGCTTCGCCGGAGTCGACATCTTCTTCGTAATTAGCGGCTTCCTTATCACCTCGATCATCATTCAGGACTTAAAGGAAGGAAGATTCTCTCTTACTGTTTTCTATCAGAGACGAATTCGAAGGATCCTCCCTGCTTTATTTCTGGTGATAGTCGTTTGCCTCCCGTTTAGTTGGCTCGTTATGCTGCCCAGAGAGCTAAAGGACTTTTCGGGAAGTCTTGTCACCGTTCCACTCTTCATCTCGAATTACTACTTCCGAAAGGACACCGGATACTTCGCGGCGGACGCTGACGAGAAGCCACTTCTCCACACATGGAGTTTGGCTGTAGAGGAGCAGTACTATCTACTTTTCCCCGCGATGGTGTGGGTCTTATGGCGGTATTGTCGGCGCCTCTTAGTGCCAATCCTTCTCACCTCCGTAGCCGCGAGTTTCGCTTACGCCCTGCGCGAGCTAGAGATCGACGAAGAGAAGCTCTTCTTTGATACTCGCGGTAGAGCCTGGGAGATACTAGTGGGGGCCCTTATGGCGTTCTGGGTAAGCTCATCACGGTACCGGCCACTTCCCAAGCTAGCCAACCAAATAGTCGCGGCGCTCGGACTCTCCGCGATTATTTACGCTATTATCGGATTCGATGAGTCGCCGCGCTTTCCGAGTGTCGACACATTATTCCCAACGCTCGGAGCGGCGGCGATTATCCTCACAGCTTCTCCCGACAATCTCGTTGGACGGCTTTTAGGTAATCGTTTCTTTGTGGGGATAGGCCTTATAAGCTACAGCGCCTACCTCTGGCACCAGCCCCTCCTCGCCTTCGCGCGGATACAGTCATTGGACGGCCTCAGCGCTCTCTCTCGGTTTACGATATGCGTAGCGTCTCTCGGGCTCGCCTATCTCTCATGGAAGTTCGTTGAGACCCCATTGAGACGGCCTGATCGAGTCCGAGCCAGCGCGCTCTGTTGGGGCGCGGCCACGCTGAGCCTAGCGTGCGTCTCTCTGGGTGTCGTGGGGAGTATAAACAAGGGATTCCCTCGCCGATTTGATCAGAGCTACGCGGATTTTAGGCAGAAGTTTAGGGAGGAACAAAAGAGACGGGCAGTATCCGCTCGACTCGGCTACTGTCACTTTAATAGCAAAGTTGGTCGCACGAGTATAGATGAGTTCCTCTCATCCTGGAGTTGCGCCGAAGATCCTTCCAACCCAACCTTGAAGAAGATTCCTGCGATCGTGGTTGGTGACAGCCACGCGGCAGATGTAACCATGTCGCTTCGAGAGAATGGATACCTGCCGGTGAATATGTCGGGCAATGGGTGCTCAGTTATCCCATATTTTATGGGGAAAAGATGCGGCCGGCAGTTCGCTTTAGTACGAAAGTTCGCTGGAGAAAATCCATTTTATACCACGATCATTCTGGCCAATCGCTTCACACGAAATGAAACCTCGAAGAAAGCCATAACAGCCATGATCGACTACTGGTCAGCTCCTGGTAGGGACCTAGTCTTTATCGCATCAATTCCGGAATTTCACGAATACGAGCGCGCGATGGTTCGAAAACGCAAGCCTAGTGTCGACCTGACGAAATACGAGGTGACGACCCAACCGGCCGTGACCGAGCTTCTTGCATCTCGAGGTGTGAAGGTAATCGACTCTAAAGCCCTTTTCTGTGGCACATCAGGTTCCTGCCCTTCTCACACCGACAAGGGGGAGCCTCTCACAGTCGATGGTCACCACCTCACAACTACAGGCGCGCGAATCTTTGGGGAGCGGCTTCTTCAGACAGGGCGGATCCCTCACTGACTTGAAACTATGGCCCTGCGGGAGGCAACTACCTACCCCGGCCCTATCTTGTAAAAAATAGAGGCGTCTAGGACCACGAGACATCACGAATATCAAATTGGCAAGTCGAACTGGAGCTAGCTGGGGATGTACGCGGAGATCACCACCGACTGAAGTAACCACATCGCCCCCCAGAAAAAATCTATCTGGAGCAGCCGATGCCTTGCTTATTTAAGGCAGCAAGGAAGTCCCACTACACCCAGACTTTTCATCATCTCACCTGGTTTACATAACTGCCCTGTAAGGACCAAGACGGGTCGACCAATCAGGGCACTAGCAGATCTCTGCGGAGCATCAGTTGTGGGCGGCTCGGATGAGACGTGGTCCGATGCAGATGTCCAGCAAGTGCCACCTATATATTTAATCGGGACGTTATATCTTCCACATTATGAGCCTTAGAGGTCCTCAGTTTGACGCTCCCCAAAAGAGAGCGCGCCGCGGCAAGATTCACCACTACCAACATTCATGCCTTGTAGTGGCTAACTGCATGCCCACTTTGACTGTGTTGGTAATATGGATATAGTTGCGGTCAGTGACGTTCTGCGGGGGATGACCACAAGTAATGGGTACACTACATGGAGATAGCTCATCGAGCACTCTTTTTTCATGGCGATTTCACCCGTCGTGCATCGAGCTGCTTTGTCTGATCTGCGGCGCGGCACTCGTCTTCTCCTACTCCTGGCTGATGGACGACGCCTACGTCTACTTTAGGTACATAGACAATTTTGTTATCCACAACCGAGGCCTGGTTTGGAATGCGGGAGAATATGTCGAGGGCTTTTCGTCGCCAGCCTGGGTATTCATCATGAGCGGCTTACGAGCCATTGGTCTTAACTACTGGACCGCCGCTCGCGCGGTGGGATTACTTTCATTTGTAATTTTCTGGTGGCTTTGTTGCCTCGTCAACCGCGGCTTCATTCAATTGAACAACAATCGAGAGTCTCTCAACGCCCCTCTTGTCTATCTAACATTCAATTACGCGGTCTCATGTTATTTCACCTCAGGACTGGAAGCGCCGTTAGTCAATCTAATGGCGGCAGTCTACGCGGCGGCCATCTTGGCGCCACTTAATGTGCCCCTCCAGCTAATCGTAGGAGCGTCACCTCTAGTACGGCAGGAGCTTTTCATCCCTTTCGTCATGTTTTGCTTTTTTGTGAAGAGTCGAAAGGGGTCTCCGTTCCCATGGTGGTCTATCGTATCGTTTTTGAGCCTAGCGGGCGGGTATGAAATCTTTCGTGTTTGGTACTATGCTGATCTTCTTCCCAACACTTTCTACCTGAAAGATCTAACGTGGATCACGCAGGGACTTCGCTACCTGTGGGACTCGCTTTTACCTTATCAGGCGATTCCATTTTGTGCGGGAATGGCGCTAGTGTTTGAGGCTCTTCGACGACGAGACGGGCTCGGTCGGTTACTATGGAGAGAGCGATTGGCACTGTTGCTTTTCGCGGCCCCTGTTTTTCTGTATGTAATTAAGATCGGTGGAGACCCTCGACATTTCCGATATCTGGCGTTTCCCTTCATCATTACGATTTTCGCGACAAGTGGTTTGATTGAGCGGTTAGTGGCGGGCGCCTCTCGAAATATCTTGCGATTTTCGAAGGGTTGTTTGGTAGTTTTAGCGGTTGCTTGTCTAAGTAATTTCCCTCGTCAGATCAATCAACATCCGTTACTACGAATACCGATGAGAAACTCGAATACTAGAGTAAATCTGATAACGGACGCGGCGGCTCATCGTTTGTCAATTAATCAAGTCACTCCACCGTGGAGCCCTTCTAGTAGCCCATCACACGTGGCCCTCTCCTATTCTGACTCGATAGCGCGCTTTGAGGCAGAGAGCGCCGCAAACCAGCTAATCAACAGAGCACCGCTCGGCAGAAGGATTCCTCGCTCCTCTTTGCGCCTCGGTAAGACCTTGGACAATCTTCCAATACTATCAGACTCCTGGTGTCAGAATGGCTATCTACACCAGGCGATACCGATTATTCATAATCTAGGACTGACAGAGCCCTTCTTAGCTCACACAAAGATGCGTTCTGACCGACCAGCCCATAAGTACGGGCTACGTCCACTAGCACAGGACATCTTAGAGATGCGGGCAGAGTTTGGCTTTGGGAAGGGAGTATTTGACCGCACGATTGCGGAGGATGCGAATCCTCCACGTTGGGTCGTTCAAAATATCGATTCCCTCCGGCTGATCGAAAGCAAGGTCTACAATCAGCACAATATTGTTGAGAATCTGAAACTTGCGCTGACGCCAGTCAAGCAGATAGTTCCTTAAGAGTTCTCCATCGTCTGCGGCACATCGATTGCTGGGCAGCCGCGGGGAGAATCACATCAACCCTAGAGGTTCGCCAATACAAGAGACATTCGGTTCATCAGCCCGAAACTAGTATCGATCGGAAGATTGCAATATGAGAATTAACGATCGGAGTGCCCACCTACCCGCCGAAGCTGACGCAAAAGCGATCAACCCTCGGAGCTATCGACCGCTTAATCGTTAGCCGTTCCGGAACGGGAAAAACTCCATTAAGAAAGTTCCCGTAGCAAAGCACGTCTTGGTTGCCTTTTCTAATTCTTCTCTTGATTTTGTAGGGGCTTGATGAAGCGCTTCCATCCCACAAGCTATTTGGGTTACGGTCCTGCCCATCCGAAGAGCCATCATCCCATCGAAAAGCAGCGCTGAAAGACCTCCTCCAGCTTCCCTGAAGAATTACCGTCGGAACTCTTCCACAATCTCTGGACCGCTGCACAACCTTAATAGAATTCGGCAGAGATCTGCAGGAGTCCATACCGCCTGAACTACTCACAGTATCACTGTCTTGCGCAACGCTTACCTGCGAGCAAAAAATGGTGGCGCACATTAGAGCAAGGAATAATTTCATGCGTTTCACCTAGCTCCTGCTTTGCGATTAATCCGGCCCCCTGCGCTCCTACTTCTTATCGCGAAGCTCCTCGATCCACTTCCGCACTAACTCGACCCCTTCATCGTGGACGAGACGACGCCCGAGGGGCGGCATCATCATACCCGGCTGATCGGTTTCAAGGCGGTGGACCATAATCGACTCGTCTGGCTTGCCGGGTACGATGTCATAGAGACGTCCACCAGCTCCATGGCCGGCGGCTACGGGCCCCTTCCATAACCCCATGCGCGCGAGGTCGGTCTGCTCACGGCGTAGGTCGAGCCCGGTAGTACGAGCCGTCCCTTCTGGATTGTGACAGTGAGAACAGTTCATATCCAGCCATGCGCGCGCCCGCTCAGCGACGCTACCGGTTTGCGGGTCGAACGCGGCTGGTAAAACGGGAACATTCTTCATCTCAGGAAGGTCCCGAAGATATCCAGCCTCAGCGAGGAGCGCCAACTGATTGCGCTCGGAGTCGGCGGCACGCCGGTTCATGTTAGCAGCGGTTGGACCGAGAGGCTCATAGGCGGGCCGAGCATCGCCATGCGTCTGAGAGTGGCAGGAGATACACTGGTTAGCACCGGGCACCTCGTAGTGAAATGTCCCCACGACCCCATCCGCCGCGAGTCGTGAAACCTCTACCTGCCGACCGGCCAGGCAGAGCACCGCGTCGGTCTGCGCCTCATTCCACACATACGACGCGCCAAACCACCCTTCCGGTGTGTGCATCTCTATGCGGGTTTCAATAAGGCGCTCCCCACCAGTGGCCTTCGTGTCAGGAAACGAGAAGGTTTTGGCGATCAGCGTTCCGACCGGAAATTCGAGAGTGCCTGATTCGCGGTACCCCATCGCGCCACCCTCGGGGAGGCGGATAAAGCGACGTTTAATCGCGTAGTCAGTGAAGAGCTCTGTGGAGAGGTTGTATTGTACAACGCCCTCAGCTGGCACCTGTAGAGCCGGCGCCCCAGAGAAGAGCCTGTGCTCTGATAGCGTCATCGGTAGCTTGCGGTAAAAGCGTAACGCGGCTGGTAGTTCGCGGCTCGGCGGGTCAAAAGGCTTCAACTCGATCGGAGGGAGCGGAGCGAGATTCGCTGAGAGCTCCTTCGGATCAGTTTTTGGAGTTACCCACCCAGTTAGGAACTTGAAGGTGGTGATCTCTTTGATACGAAAGTTAGCATACGTCGCGGCGCCGTTATCTCCCAGGCGGAGCCGCGGACGAGTAGTGCCAGCGGGAACAATGCCGTCCCAAAGGATATCTGGCAACTTCTTCCCGAAGAGCGGAACGAGCTGCGTAGCTATCTCCCCTTCAGGTTTAGTACCGCCGTTAGAGATTCGATTGCCATGGATCCAGATATCCTCTGGAATCGGATCGTAGGCGCGGTCATCGTACTTCCTACCAACCGTGTCGAAGCTAAGTACAATAACGCTAGCTGAATTATTGCCCTTGATGTCGTTATCAAAAACCTCGACCTGATCAGTACCGAGGATCATTACGCCCGTGCCGGGAGGAACACTGGCGACTATAGCGCCAGCGTCGGCGAAGTTTCGGTGGTTGTTGTCGACACATAAGTTGCGGAAGACACGCACACCGCTCCCGTTTTTTTGGGGCAACCCGGGGAGGTCAAAGACGAGTATCCCACCCGCGTTGTTGCGAGCGACATTGTCATACACATCAGCGCCGATGGTGTTCTCGATCTCAAAACCAGCGACGTTTCGCTCGGCGAGGCAGCGACGAACCACCACTCCTCTGCACTGACCAACATAGAGACCCGCGTCGGATGAACCTCTGGCTATACAATCCTCAACGAGCACGTTTTGGCACTGTACCGGGTAGAGTCCGTAAGCGCCGTTTTCGACCGACGCTTCCCCTGTCCACTCAGCGCGAACGTTGCGAAATATGACATTCTTGCTACCCAAAACCTTAATAGCGTCGCCCGCCGTGTCCTCAACAGCGAAGCCTTGAAGGAGGAGATTGTTGCTGCAAGCCTCGATCCCGTGAGATCCACCCGACTGGTTCTTAAAGGAGAGGATCGTACGCTCCGATCCTCGACCACGGATAGTGACCGAGTCAGTTACGAGATCGAGTTGGTGAGTCAGATGATAGGTACCCTCCTCAAGCTGAATCACATCGCCCGGCACCGCTTTAACGAAACGCTCCCGGAGCATCTCTTGTGCCTGAGGCCCGGGGGGGATGACGTATTCTCGCGGCTCAAAGCTCTCACTCGCTACTCCGGCTTCCCTTGAAGCCACATCTTTTGATGGGATCGCCTGCGCGTCCTTGGAGAGAGCGGCCGAGCTCTCTTTCTGGGGCGCCTGAGCCTCGCTAATACCTGGAAAGGTGAGACCTAGAAGGGCTGTCGCGGCCTTAAGCCCCTCCCATCCGGACGTATGCTTCGATGTCTGGTTAGCACCAATCTTAGTAATCATGCTTTCCTTGTAATTCCGTGATGCAGTGTAAGCGAGAAAGGAAGATCGATCACAACTACTCACCCGTTTTAAGCTCTGTTGTCGGCGAAAAAGCCTAGTTAGGACGATAGTATAGGGAACATGGGTGTCAAGAAAAAAGCCAATCATTCGGGGCCAGTTAGGGCCTCTTTAGCGCCGCAGTAGCATATAAGAATCAGATCTTTTTAGTCGATTACGGGCGCTCTTGAGAGCTTCGGTGCTTTGCGCGACCTCAGGCAGAACCATTTGGACGAGTCCGACCGCTATCCTGAGGGCGGGGGTCTCAGTCGAATTGAAAAATACCGGGAGATACTGCTGCAACCCCAGGAGCCAGACCTCCTCGGGGATGACCACAAGAATCGCCTTATTGAGAAGGGGTCCCGTGGCCACCGCCGCGACGACCGGTAGCTCTCACGAGACGCACGTTCGCGCCAGTTGATTAGCGGCGAGCGTCTGCTCATTACCCATAAGACCAGCCGTTTTCTTGATCGCCACGATTCTCTTCCTGGCGACAGTGTCGAGCAGTGGCGTGCTATCGTCCGGCAACGCTATGAGGCCAGCGGATAACATGGATTGCTCCATGAGGTGAATAAGCCACTACCTCGCCACTCCGCGTTGTGCATTGATTTGTTATCACCGTATATTTCCCTGAGATGGTAATTAACAAGCAGGTTCGAGTTCCGGTATATTGGTGGGCAATCAGAGCGATCGGACTAGTGGTTAGCGTCAGCACGCTCGCGCCTTGCGCCACTGGTCAACAGTGTGAGCGCCCAAGTGAGGAGAAGCGGATGGAGAAGGAGAAGGCGTCAGAGAGTAAGAACGTACTCGGTCAACCCCTACAACAGTGTGGGTGTAAACCTATGACCGGATTCTATCGTGATGGATTTTGCGAGACCGGCGCGAGAGATCTCGGTAGCCACACCGTGTGCGCGGTGATGACCGAAGAGTTCCTCACCTTTACGAAGGGACGCGGCAATGATCTCTCCACCCCTGCCCCACACTTTAACTTCCCCGGCCTAAAAAGTGGTGATAGGTGGTGCCTGTGCGTCTCACGGTGGAAGGAGGCTTACGAGGCTGGAGTAGCGCCACCGGTTATCCTCGAAGCGACGCATGAGGGGGCGCTACGGGTAGTGAGTATCGAACAGCTAAGGGGGAGTGGGGTGCAGTAGAGGGGTCTCGACATATCGGTGACTGTCGCTAACGATAGCAACACCTTGCTCCTCAAGCGTTGCAAGCCTGAGATATCCACATGGATCTCATTCGCCCCAAAACTTGAAGGCTCACGATATATTTTCGCAATCTTTAAACAAGAGCCCCTCGTAGCCCCTCTGCAAACTCCGAGAGGCTCTCATCTCGCGAACCCATAACGAGCACCGTATCACCCGGAGCCACACGCTCTTGGATGAAGCGGGGGATCTCGGCGCGATCTGGGATGTAGTACGCTAAGCGCCCACGAGCAGTCACCGCCGAGGTGATATCCTCTGAAGAGATATCCCTCGGGATCGTAACGACCTCCCCATTGACCAGGTTTGCTGTGCCGCCAACGTAAAAGATATCCGGCATAACGAGCACATCATCTTTTCTAAGAAGGGAGGCGAACGTCTCAATATACCCATCACGCATCATCTTTGTTGGCTGAAAGCCGTGTGGCTGAAAGACAACAAAAATCCGTTTAGCCCCCTCCTGAACTGCTTTTAGTGATGCTGCGATCTTTCCGGGATTTGAGGCGAAGTCGTCGATGACGGTCACTCCGTTGGAAACTCCTATCACCTCAAGTCGCCGCTTGATCCCGGTAAAGGTTGATAGCGCCTCACGCGCTACGTCTACCGGGACACCAAGGAGAGAGCACGCAGCGATAGCTGCGAGGGCGTTAAGCTTATTGTGATCACCTGCTATATTGAGGTTAGGAGAGATACTGGCGAGTGAAAAATCTGCTTTTGGAGAGGATCCAAAGGTTACGGTCTCTCTGCTCTTTCCAATAAGGTGTTTTGAGTTGGGGCAATCGGCATTTATCACGGCTCCGTGGCTCGCTCGTTCAACGAATCCACTGAACATCTCCCGCAACTCAGAGATCTCAAAGTGGTCGAGCGTGATATTAGTCACGACTGCAATGGAGGAGGGACACACCGAGATCACATCCTCAAAACCATCACTCTCATCGGCCTCAAAGACGGCGAGGTCGCTTGAGCCACTCACAAAGTTAGTTTGGCCATTTCGCATGACCGCGCCGTTCATGATAGTGGGGCTGCTCCCTACGTGGCGCATAATGTGCCCGATCATCGCCGTTGTGGTAGATTTTCCACTCGTTCCACCTATAGCGACGTTGCGAGTCTCCCTAAAGACCTCGGCCATGAAACGGGGTCGCTTCAGTATCGGAATGTTAAGCTCAAGGGCTCGCTTTATATCGGGGATTGAGGATTCAACCGCTCTCGTTACCACGAACGTCTCGATGTTTGAGTTTATCGCGGAGCCATCTTGAGGGACGAGCTGTATCCCCTCCCCCTCAAGTAGGTTAAAGAGCTTCCAATTTCGCCCGAGGTCATACGAACGATCGGAACCGATGACTCTGTATCCCCGCTTCGCCATAATTCGAGCAAGCGGACTCATTCCAGCACCACCTATACCGCAAAAGAAGATCGTGCCCCGATTCGGCATGGGACCTAGGTCGCAGAGTAGGCCACAAGAAGGGAGAGAAGGAGGAGCGAAGCTGCGGGGAGCGCTTTTTGTACCGGATCGCCAACGCGCGCGTGCATGATCACTGCCGCCAACATAAGACTCGCCATAACAATTGACGGCGCCGGGGCAAACCGCGGATACCAGATGCCGATTAAGAGGCAGGTTGCGAAGAAAAGCTTACACGCGCCGACTATCTTCATAAAGGTCGGGGAGAGTCCGTACACCTTAAACTCCTCCTCCATAGTCTTGGCGTCTCCTCCCCTCCAGGCTGTGGCCTTATTCGTTCTAAGGAGCCACACGTTGTAGATCCCAAGGGCGATGATGAGCTGACATACAGAAGCGAGTAGTGACACGATACGATCCCCTTTAAAAATTTGCGCTATCCAAATCCCAGGATAGCTGCCCCAAAGCCTTTAGCGCCAGGGTACCAGGAATAGGTAAAAGGCGTTAGGTGCCATGTGGTGCGCGCACTTAGAGCCCGAACACCCTATATCCGATTATCCTTTTGGGGGATTAAGCCACGGATAGGTCGTTATTCCGCATAACCATACGGTTACAGGAGGGCTAAAATGGATAGGGCAAATGCCGCGCGGTCTGCGGCAGATCGTAATTCGGGCCATATGGGAGCGAGACACGCTCCTTTGCAGAATCCTCACTCAGTGAGAGAGATCTCTCCCCTTGCTGAGCACAACTTCTCTCCCATTAGGCCGAATTCTGACGCCCCGCGGGTTCATCGGGAAACCTCCGCATCATCCACCTCGGTCGTTAAAGATCAGACCAATACGTTATTCTACGACCCAGCTAAACCCAATCTGGGGTGGCAAGTCGTGGAGATGGTGTTTGGCCCGAAAAGATTTGAATTAGAGACCAAGCTCTACCGTTATCTGGGCGTGCACCTATTTAAGGGAGCCCTCATGGGAACCTTACACACGCTAACGAGCGGCATGCTTCGGGAGGGGGGGCTGAGGAAATCAAAAGTTCTGCAGAGCCACGGGAACTACTACCTGATGGGTCAATCTGAGAGCGGGATGCGCAGCTATTGCCGCGCGACCCTCATTCCGGAAATTCTGCACGGGGTATTCGCTATACACTCCGCTATCAGCTTTTATAAAGCTCTTCACTCTAGTGATAGTACCTTTTTTGGAATCGCATGCGCGGCGGCCTACCCCGTGATTAACGCATACTGCGTCATGCTTCAACGTTACAATAGAGCCCGCGTAGCTCGCGTGTTGAGCAAGGCATCTTCACGAGGATAAGAGGGGATGTTACCCGTCTCCCCAACGATTTTTCCTGGTTCGCTACCATTTCGACAGAGACACTACAGCGCAACCACAGCCGCTCATCTGGAAGGGAGCGACTCTTCAAGCAAGTAATCACGACAAGCTTCGACAATTCGGAGTGTTGGGCACCCAAAGCAACCCCGAACCAACGATTGAGAACCAACGATTGAGCGAGAAGAGTTGATGTGCCTCAGTGCAAACGCAAAAAAAAAAGCCCACCATCGCATCTCTGCAATGGTGGGCATAAATCTGGCAACGACCTACTTTCCCGGGAGATCCCAGTATCATCGGCCTTCGAGAGCTTAACTACCGTGTTCGGTATGGGAACGGGTGTGACCTCTCGGGAAGAGTCACCAGAAAATCGGATGCCCCCTCGGGGACATCCTGTTTTCTGTGCGAGTGATAATAACTTCTTTATGCGCCCACTTCAATAGTGGGCTCCTATGTAATGACGGGTGCAGGAACTCCTGCCCGTCATGAAAATCTTGGGGCTCCAATAATGTTGGAGGTCCAAGTTTTCATAGGAACAAATCAGTATTCTCGAGCGCAACCAGCGATTATCGTAATCACCAGCTGCTACTTTAAAATGTTCAGAGTTTAAACTTCAAACTTTGAACACCATGCTTAACGCTTTAAGAAAAAAGGTTAAGCCTCACGGCAAATTAGTATTGGTCAGCTGAACGTATTGCTACGCTTACACCTCCAACCTATCAACGTTGTAGTCTACAACATGCCTTCAGGGGTCTTGTGACCCAGGGATATATAATCTTGAGGCTAGCTTCCCACTTAGATGCTTTCAGCGGTTATCTATTCCGGACATAGCTACCCAGCGGTGCCATTGACATGACAACTGGTACACCATCGGTCCGTCCCTTTCGGCCCTCTCGTACTAGAAAGAGCTCCTCTCAAATATCCTACGACCGCAGAAGATAGGGACCGAACTGTCTCACGACGTTCTGAACCCAGCTCGC
>Ga0214921_10001071_pt1 | contig 47550 bp, 43 predicted proteins | sample LL1505_MetaG_FD_177992 | JGI IMG/M metagenome (GOLD analysis project Ga0214921, IMG submission 177992) | Freshwater microbial communities from Lake Lanier, Atlanta, Georgia, United States - LL-1505 | ecosystem: Environmental > Aquatic > Freshwater > Lake | place: USA: Georgia | collected... | reverse complement strand
GACCGTGCTGGGCTTGATGTCGCGATTCGGTGGGGATTCCCGCATGGAGGCTGGTGTCCTAAGGGCCGGAAGGCCGAGGATGGAATTATCGGCGGGCAATACCAACTCGTCGAAACGCCGTCTGCGAGCTACCTCCAACGGACCGAGTGGAATGTCCGGCACTCGGATGCCGGAACATCCAAACTTGTTCAAGTAAACATCGGCTAGCAATGCCCACCACAATGACTCAACAAGAACTCACAGCACTCATAGAAAAGAAGCGCAAGCACCAAGAAGAGATCAACCGTTACAATGCGAAGTTTTCGCGCCCTGGTGCCTGGAGCATCGGCAAGGAGCTGGGCGAGAATGATGCGTTCGTCGCCCTGGGAATCCGCAACGCCAACATATCTCCGCGTCAAGACGCCTCCACCCTCCCAACTGCTGCACAGCTTGTCCAAGCCCCTCAGGACGCCGAAGCCTTCGCCCCGAGCAAAAAACCAAAACAAAAATGAACACGCCGAACAACTCTCAAAAGCCGCGTCTATCAGTCTCAGAGATGGAAAAACTTATCTCAGGGGAGACAAAGCACTCGCACAAAGCTCGATTCCTCTCAATCGAAGAGCAGAAAAGATTAGGAATTCCCACGGACAGCGTAACACTTAACTTCAATCTGTTGAGAAAGAAACAATGAACACGCCCAACAACTCTCACAAGCCGCGTCTATCAGTCTTAGAGATGCAAAAAATTCTCTCCGGGGAGACGCCAATCGACAGGTCGAGGCCGGTGCGATACCTCTCAATCGAAGAGCAGAAAAGATTAGGAATTCCTACCGACAGCGTATCGATCAGCTTCAATCCTCTGAAAAGGCAGTGACGGTTTTTTCAAAAAAAATCTCCGTGGCCGCATCAGTGGCGGGAAAAATCTCCAGCTTCCAATCGATCCCCCTCCCCCCGGTGGGTGGGGGGGTAGCCCTGCAAACGTGAAAAAATTCCCCACCGATCCGAAAAGCCACTCCTCGCGAACTATTCGGAAACAGGTTAAAATGCTCTAATCCAATGACAAAAGCAGTAATTCGGGAGAGCGGTGGGGAAAATTTTTACGGAAGTGCAGAAAACAGGGTGAGTTGCGAATTCCCGCAAAGCATATCAAAGAAGCATTTTGCTTCATAACTTCTGATAACGACACTATTAGATAGTGCCTCTGCAGCCCCCCGAAAACCGGAGGTGGTGGGGAAATGCAGCAGGTCTTCTTTTTATAAATCCGCTTCGGCTGGCTGCACTGGTTCAAAGGCGAAGTCCCCCTCGATCTCTTTCGGGATGCTGTTGATGAGTTCCTCGAAGGAAAGGGCGTTGATCTTCTGATTTATGCTCAAAGTGATCTCGGCGACATTTGATTCCCTCGCAAGTTTGTCGGCACTGATGCCGGCGATCAAAACCAATTCTGAAGACTTCAGCTTGTCGGAAGCCTCTCGGTCGGCGAGGCGCTCCCGTAGCAAATCGCAGGAGAGGCGGCGGATTTCACTCCAGCCGGCCTTTGCGATGGAGGCGTCCTTGTCGCGGGTCTCCGGGTGGTTGTCGATGATTCGGTTCACAACAAGCGCCCCGCAGCCTACGGCCTTGGAGATTCGATGGACTGAAACGCCAGCAAGTCGCATCGCGACAACAAGACCGACAAGGTTGCTGTATCGCTCACTGAGGGATTGGAAGCTCATCGTCTCGGCCTCGGCTGCAGCGAGGTTGCTGGCTTCGTCGATGGCAAGCAAGGCAAGAGGCTCCGGCCCGCAGGGACGCCGGACGGATTCTTCAGCGATGCGCTGACAACGCCACGCCACAGCGCCACTGAAGTCGGATGGCATTCCATCGCTCCACCAGTTGAAGACGGTTCGGCGGCAGACTTGGAATTCTGCCATGAGTTGGCGGGCGATTTGATTCTTGGAGGGTTTCTTGGAGGGTTTTTTCATAGGAGGGTGGATGGGTCTGGTGGTGGTTTTCATCTTAATGCGATGAGTTTCTCGATCTCCGCATCGATGACGGCCTTTTCAGTGCCGAAATCCAGATGCTCGGTGTCGAAGTTGATGATGATGTTTCTGGCAAGTCTGGCGACTACTGGCCCGCCATATCCGGCATAGAGCTTCGCCTCCAGAGAGCGGCCTGTGCAGTTCGTGGTGATCATGGTGAGGAAGCCGCAGTGTTCGCGGCCCTCGATGATCTCCAACAGGGTGGACGACACGCCCTCGGCCTTCGACCCCTTGTCGATGTCGTCGAGGAGGAGCGGCCCGCCGTGGTAGGCCGCTTTCTCGACAAAGTCGGAGCGGTCTGAAATGGAGAGTCTGGAGAGAGCCATGCCGCTGATGGCAATCGCAGGTCGATCCTCCGAGTTGCGGAGGCGTCTCCAAACAATCGCACGGATGGCCGCAGTCGTCTTGCCCAAGCCCGCAGCGCCGTGGAGAGTCACAATCTCGGCCTCTCGGCCTGCTAAGACCGCAAGCCGTGTCTGGATTGGTCTCGGCGCCTTATGGTGGCGCGAACGGGTGAGATAGTCCTTCCACGCCAGATGGCACTGATTCTCGTTGAATGCGGTGGTGGTGTAGATTTCACGGCGCTCCATGCTATCGAGAATGTCGTAGGCTTGGTTCGTGGTGAGGTGGCCAAGCTCCGTTCTTTCGAGAATGGAGTCTTTAAGTGCCCGGTTTTCTGGGGTTTGGAAGCGAAACCAGTCTCTAAAGTGTCGAATGCTCTGCGCTACCTCTGGTGATGGAGCATCCGGTCGCGGCGGCAGGTTTGCCTGTAGCCAAGTCAGGCGCTCCTGCTGCTCGGTGGTGAGGGGTTGCCGTATCTCAAGCCATATTCTTTCGTGTTGGAGTTTCGCATTGTCTTCTGGCGGTGGTGAGGTGTTCATCGAATCCAGCCCTCCTTTGAAGTTGCCACTGCCTTCGGCGGATTGCTGTCGCCCCCGGCGGAGCCGGAAGGGGCGGCGGGCAAGCCGCTTTCTTTTCCTTCGGAAGAAAGTTCTTTATCCCTCCGGGAGAACTTCCTTTTATGTCCGTGTTTTGCGTGTGAATCAGACGCGGATGCTTCCGCATCTGATTCGGATGGTAAGCCAACATTGAGCAGGCGAATGCGGTTTGCGATGTGCGCTCCCGACTCCCCCTTGCCGCGACCGGACTCAAATTCGATAAGACCTGCCTTTTCAAAGACCGGAAGATATTTTTCAACCGACCTTGTTCCCAAACCTGAAGCGGCGGCGATGTTGCGGGCGCTTGCATAAAATGCATCCTTCACCGCTTTTGGTGCATCGCTTTCCAACTTCGCCAAGCCAGCGAGGAGTGCGGCCCCAGTTGGCCCTGCGGCGGCAATGGCACGCTCCTGTGCGGCCTTGGATGTCCAGAGCCACGGGCTGTAGTCCATGTAGCGGTGCGGCTTCATGCAGCCTCCTCGAAAGCCAGTGGCTCATGGTGGTCTTTTGCGCGAGAGGCGAGCCACTCGGCGAGTTCTTCGTGATCGAGGGCTATGCGGGCGAGCCGCAGTGTTTCTGACAAATTCGGGATTGAAATCCCTGGCAATGTGATGGAAGTCTTCATTGTGGTTTTCATTGGGGCGTTCCGCCGGCAAGCGGGGCGCCCCACTTTCTTGTGGTAGCGCCATGCCCCGAGGTTTGTTAGGCGATACGGGCTTTCAACTCGACGGCCTCAACATCTTGGAGAAGGAAGCGGATTCCTCTGCCGATGCTGTATTTGGGGAGAGTGCCGTCCATCTCGCGGCGGCGGATTGTCATTTCAGACACACTCCATCGGCGGGCGAGTTGGCTGCGGCTAATGAATCGTGGGGGTTCGTGTTTGATTGGTTGGGTAGTTGGAATGAATTGTTTCATTGGTGGTGGCCGGCTGGTTGTGGCCGGTAAATTCAGAATGACGACAATTCTCCAATTCGGAACCCACATGGACCCCGATTAGGGGGAACCGCACCCAACACTCCCTATTAACCCTGCAGAAAATTAGTGACTGCGCTTTTGTGATCTAATCCACGCAAGGTCGTTCTCGAGAGTCTTTCGAGCCTGCTCTTTGGATTGCCCGACCTTTCGCGGCTGTTCATTATTATTTGCTATAGCCTCTGCCAATGCAGCTTTGCGGGCGATGACATCACCCCTTGCACCTGTGTTGCGTTGATAATAAGCGGTCAAGAAATCAACGCAGGCCGAGGGGTATTTCTCAAGGGCCTCAAGGATTGGCGCCATGAATAAATTCTTCCCCTCGTCCCCGGCTTTCTGTGCGGCTTTAACGGCTTTTCTGATTCCTCCCTTGAGGCGCATTGCATCTTGTTTTGTGATGAAATAGCGGTCCCGCGTAGCGTCTCCGATTCTTCTTTTCTTCGTAGAAAAAATCGCGCCTTGCGGATCAAGAATCCGCCGCCAGCGGGCCTTGGGTTTACCTTTACCTGTAACCTTCTCCACCTCTGAAAGCCACTCCCCGAGGGCTTCCAATGCGAGGGCGAGCTCGCCATGAGTTTCGATGGAATGCACGGGACGAGTGAGCGCCCCATCGATCTCAAGACCGGCTTCGGATAGCGCATTTATTCGTTCCTTTCCTTCGTCCTCCGGCGGCGAGATGTGCTTTGCCACAACCTCTGAGGCGATGTCGGCACCGGACTCCAGCCCGATCAGTTGCACCCTCGCCGCATCCAGTCCCTGTTGAGAGGCTTTGAATTTCTCGAGGCCCGCTTGCGCCTCTGCCAAGGCGAAGCCGTCCCGAATACCCCGATCATAAGCCTGCATGATGAGATCCTCGGTTTTGGAAAACCCCTTGAGCTTTGCCTTTGCCTCGACGCGCAACGACCGCATTCGAACAATCCATTTCGTAAGTTTCGGCAGATATTTTTTGCGTCTCTCGTTTTTGTCTTTTGCTGAACCTTGAGCGACCGCAAGCCGCTCCTCAAATTTCTCCAGCCAATCATCGTGCCAAGCCTGCTCAGAGCTGGAAAGGCTCATGCGGGCCGCAGATGCCCCGCCAAGGCGTCGAACCTTGGCTGGTGCTGTCTCTACCTTGCCGGATGCCTTTGCGGGCTTTGCTGGGCGTTTGCTCTTCACCTGGTTGGTTGGCTGGTTGGCTTTTTTCATGTCGCGGCGTCTGGAAAGGTTTTAAGCGGTCCGGCGAGTCTTTGTCTTCGCGGCGGGTTTCACTGGGTGGAGTTCCACAACATTGTCGGGAGCCGGTTCGGCCTCGGGCTGGGCGAGGAGGGATGCCATATCGATGGTCGTCTTGGTTTTTTTGTCGGCGTAGTATTTCGCGGTCACCGCGATGTCGGAGTGCCGCAGGAATGTGGACGCAGCGAAAATGCCGTCCCGTGTGGCGATGATGGAACCGGCCTCCTTGCGCAAGGTGTGGATTGGCTTGTTCGAGTCCACCCCGTTTTCCCGCAGCCATGCGCAGGCTTTTTCAAATGTGCTGCCGGTTCGGTAGCGGTTGCCCCACTCCCGCGACATATCGCCTGCCGCTGCCTTGAGGGCAGGGATCACGAAGTCCTCGGCCTTTGCATTCAGCTTGGCGCGATAGCCCTGCAAGAGTTGCGCCGTGGTCCCGTCCATGTCCACGGCCCCCCGCGAATCCTCGGTCTTGAGTTCGCCATGCTCGGAAAAATCGATGTGGATTTTCTGTTCCTTGAAATCGATGTCATCCCATGTAAGTGAGTCGATCTCCCCCCGCCGCAGTCCGCAGGCGACCGCCATCAAGAGGACGTGGAAAATCTCTGGCTTGGACTCGGCGAGTTCTGCCTGGGCTTTTCTCATGATCTCCCCCGCATCGATCTTGCTGTGGTAGCGCATGGATTCTCGGGCGAACTGCTCCACGCCTGTAAACGGGAGAGGATTCGGAAGCCTTAGTGTGGCGAGGAATTTGACGACCCGTGGAGAGAAGAGGCTCTTGGCGTTACGAACAAAGCTGTTGGAAGTGATTCTCGCGGCCCTCGCCAGCTTGGCGTTGCGTCCGGCCCTCGCCACAAACGCTAGGCGCCATGCCTGCACCGCAGTGGGTGTTAGAATATCAAGTGATGCCTTGTCGATTTCGGCCTTGGTCGCGTTCTTGGAGGCAATCTTGGCCCGCCGCGACCTTTGCTTGTTGAGTATGTCCCCCGCGATCCGCCGCAGGCTGGCGGCGTAGCCTGCGAAGCTGGCAGGCCGGACATCCATCACCACCTTGGCGGCGGCAATGTATTCGCCAATCGTCGCAATTGCCTCGCCCTTCTGCTCCTCCGGGCGGTGCTTGGCGAGAGTCTCATCCACCCCGAGTAGTAGTAGGTCATTGTAGATGCCGGCGGCGAGACGAGCCGCCATGTCCTTGTTGGTAGTCCGCAGAGTAAACGAAAATCGCCGTCCTTTGAACTGGACCTTCATGCTGTAGTTCGGTGACTCCTCGGCGCGGTCATTCTTCGCCTTGAAGACCCGCGAGGCCCAAAACAAGGGGCTCAGCTTGTTTCCTGCCCCGCGAAGCGGCTTGGGGATTTGGTTTGCCACTAGTTTGCCACTTTTTCTGTCCGCACCCGAACTGGAATGAACAGGTTTGTGAGATGTAGCAGATGCCTTCAAAGCCTTTGCTGGTGCGGTTTCGGTGGGTTCATTGGTGTTCATATTTGTTCAAATTAGAACACAGCAAAAACAAGTCAACGTCAAGATTCTGGATCTGTTTGTCATGGTTCGAATCCATGCGAGGCAGCCAATTCCTCTTTGGTTTCTTGCGATTTGTATCTTTAGCGCACGGTAAGTTGGCGGAAGACGACATCGGCTGCGCCTTCAGTTGCCTGCGGGTAGCAACCGGCTTTAAAATAGTTGAGAAATTTCCAGAATCCAAGGTCTCGGCGTACCTTTTCTTCGCCGTCGGCTGAGATGACGAGATGGCCATTTTCGACACGGACATCGATTTTCACGAAGGACGCGCCAAGCCCTTTGCGTAGGAGAATTTTTTCTTCAGGGGTTTTTTTTTCGTTTAGACTCGTGGTCTTGAGCATGGCAAAGAGGTCGCCGTCTTCTAGGGCGATGCGCAAGAGTGGCGGCGCGTCCTTCTTTTCTTCCGTGATTCCGTGAATTTGCACGATGGTCACCTTGTTGGGCTTGAGGTTGGAAGTGGTTCGCACCTCTGCAGAGAGAGCGCGGGATTCGTCGGTCCTCCAATTCTGCAGATGGCGTAGCTCGGATCTCACGTATTTGGCATTGGGAGTCGTGCCTCTTTCCGAGGCATCAAGATGAAAACACATTTCATTTTCCGCGTTGAGGAAGAAATAATCTGAGCTGTAGCCGTCGAGGTTCTTGATCTCTTTTGCGCCAGGCAGAGTGATCTTCCAGTCGTGCAAATTAAAAAGAGATGAAGGGGTTTGCGTCCATCCTGCTGAAACGTCGAGGAAATGAGACGCGATCAGCACCGAATAAAAAACTGATGAGTGGCTACGTAGCATGGTCGAGGTTCATGCTCCATTTGCTTCCCAGGGTCAAGAATGCTGGATCCTCTCGTTGCGGCTCCGGCTTTCTGTCTCTGGTCGAGGCGGTGGAGCGCACATTGTGGTTTAGCGAATGAGTCTTCTTGCCGTCGCGATGGTGTCGATCTCTTCGGGAGATTTGTCTCTTCGGATGCGGGTGATGCGCGGAAAGCGGAGGGCGAGGCCGGAGCCGTGGCGCGGGCTTTCGCGGATCGAGTCGAAAGCGATTTCAAGGACAATATGAGGTTCAACTTCGATCCGGTTGCCGGTTTGGGAGACGGCGCTGGCAAGGAACTCGTCGGTGAGTGTCGCAATATCAAGATCAGTAAGGCCTGTGTAGGCTTTGCCGATAACAGCGAGCGAGCCGGTTTTATCGTCTCTGACGGCGAACGTATAGTCGCTGAGAACGCCATGGCGTTTCCCGTGGCCATATTCCACATGAGTCACGACAACATCGAGTGTGGCAAAGCGTTTTTTGAGTTTGATCCAAGCGAGTCCTCGACGACCCGGTTGGTATGGACTGGCTGGGTCTTTGATCATCAGCCCCTCGTGACCGCTCTCTCGGATCTCATGAAAATGGGTATCGATCTCCTTGGTATTGGAGGCCTGGAGAACTTCCGCGTGTCGTAATGGGGATGGGAGGGCCAACTGATGAAGTGCCTCACGGCGATCGGCTAGGGGTGCCTTCAATTGGCTCTGCCCATCGAGTTGCAGGAGGTCAAAGACCACGCATACGACCGGTATGTCGCCTCCGAGAAAAAGGTCGGGTTCTTGACGGCCGAGTCGTTTTTGAAGGTCGTGAAATGGCATCGGTCGGCCATTGCGCCAGGCGACAATTTCGGCATCGAGGATCATCTCCCGGCCCATGGAGGAAGCGGCCAAGGCTATCTCAGGGAATGTTGAAGTGATGCATTTCAGGTCGCGGGTATAAATCTCGGCGCGCTTTGTGTCGGCGTGGATTTGAGCTCTCATGCCATCGAATTTTGGCTCGATCCAAAGAATGTCTGACCCCGCAAAGCGCTCGTAAACGGCTTGTGCATTCGGTTCCGGTGAGGCCAGCATGCACTTGACCGGCTGAAAAAGGCGCATCGTCCGCTCATCTAGGCGGCATTGACGGGCCAACAGCGCCACTTGGCCAAGGTCCCCGCTGAACATATTCGCTTCGCGCACATCTGAGGGATTGGCATGAAAGGCCTCAGCAATGGCTTCCTCTAGTAAACCGCTTTTTAGGCCGATGCGAAGGTCCCCCGAGAGAATCTTCACCAGAAATTTTGAACTTATTGCTGGAGTGGACAGGAAAAAGCGGGAGAGAAGATCAATTTTAGCAACGCCCGAGCGGGATGAGCGGAGATTCTCTAACAGGCCGGCTATCTCTTGCATGGGGGGATTTTCTGCCCCCTGGGAGCTGGCCATCACGCTCTCCGCAGTGAGGCCGCTGTCGTTGAGACCTCGTGCGAGTTCACGGAATTCCGCAGCGGGCAGCCCGGAGGCCTTGATGAGAGCGGCATGGACGATGGCCCGACCGGTTTGGTGTGGAGCGGCGTTCGACGCAGGAAAGGCGTTTCCCGAGAGCCACAAGGCGGCATGGCACAAGTCGCCATCTTCGGCCTCTCGAAAGTATCTCGAGAGTTCCGCAATTTTGGCATGCTTCCCGGTGAGGCCTGCGATCCGCTCTGCAACTCCGCAGAGTCTCAGGAATCCCGATTCAGCTGATACGGCATGGCTCGTTTTTTTTCTTTTTTGGGGGGCGGGAATCGAGAGGGAGAGGTCTAGTTGGTTAGGTCCGGTGAGTGCCCAAGCCTCTATGCCCCGGGAACGTAGGTCAGCAGCAAATTCCGACGCGTAGCCGTGCAATGTCAGAACCCGTTGCGGGCTGACATGATCCACATGGCGCAGGAGATCATCGTAACCGGCATGATCCGAGAGCGGGAAAGCTGCGTCGCAGCGCATCCTGTGAACGGCTCCGGAATCCATCGCCCATCCCGTGATCGCCGCGACCCGGCGATTTTTTACCGAGGCCATTGCTCGGCTTCCGGCGGTGGTCGGGGGGCATATGAGCACATGACCCTCTGCCATTTTGGTGTCCCAGGCTGCGTATTCCGGAAAAGCGATGCCCTCGGATTCATAGACCGGCACCAGCTTTGAAATGGAGGAGTGGAGCATGACGCGGAGACTTGCTCCTCGGAGGCGGGCCAGAACCTCCTGCGCCTTCCCCAGCGAGTAGCCAAGCAGAACGGGAGTGGCTCCTTCTTCAATAGCCTCGATGCAGAACTTGAGGATCGCAACCATCACCTCCTCGAAGGGAGGAAACACATATCGCGGCAGGCCATACGTGGTTTCCATGATCAGCGTCTCGGCTTGATGGTGCTCTGCGCTCTCCGCGCTGGCTCCCGGCCTCAATTTGAAGTCGCCCGTGTACAAAAGGGTGCCTTGGTCGGTCTCCACAAAACATTGTGCGGATCCAAGAACATGGCCGGCTGGAAGGAGGCGGATGCGGAATTTTTCGAAATCCCGAAACTCTCCGAAGGGCAGGGGAATCTGAATACCTTTGAGAGTGCCCATGCGCGCTTCCATGAGACGCAGCGTTGTGGGGGTGGCAATCGTTTGCTCGTGGCGTCCCGTGTGGTCACTATGGGCGTGGGAGACGAAGGCCAGAGGCTTCGAAAAGTGCGGATCCAGCCAGAGTCCCGGGCCGGGGAGGTGGACGGCACCGTGATGCTGGACCTCGATCACAGGCAGTCTCCTAGTTCATGGCCCCGGTGCCCCAACGCTTGTGGAAGAAACGTTCCCATGGAGAGAAAAGAATCCGATCCGCCAGGAGGCCGATGGCGACAATGATGACCATCACGGCTACGACTTGGTCCATGGCCAGGAGCTCACGCCCGTATTGGAGAAGTTGTCCCAAGCCAAAGCCAGTGAGGATGGTGACAAAAATCTCAGCGGCCATCAGCGAGCGCCAGGCGAAAGCCCAGCCCTGCTTCATGCCTCCGATGAGGTAGGGGAGTGAAGCGGGGAGGATCACATTGACCCATGTGTGAAGTCCCTTGGATCCCATGGTGCGTGCGGCGCGGAGGTAGATCGGCGGCATGGAACGAACCCCATCGCTCGTCGCGATGAGGACCGACCATAGCGTTCCCATCACAACCACAAAGAGCATGGCTGCTTCTGTCTGACCGAACCAAAGCAGGGCTAGGGGAACCCAGCAAACGCTCGGGAGCGTCTGAATGCCAAGAGCCAAAAGGCCGAGGGTGTCTTGCAAAAGGCGGAAGCGTGCTGTGAGGAGACCGAGTGGAACTCCCACAAGGAGTCCGATGCCATAGCCCATGAGTAGGCGTTTCATGGTCACCAGAGTGGCCGTCCACAGCGTGCCGTCGAGCGTGGCCTGCCGCATGTACTCAAGGACATTGAGCGGCGAGGGGAGTAGCACGGGGGACCATAGGCCCGACCGAGATGCAGCCTCCCAAGAGGCGAGCAAAATTAAGAAAAATGCGAGGGATGAGATGGTGCGGATCATTCGGAAGCTTCCTTCCCCTGTGTGCTGGTGAAGCCTTTGAGGGCGGTGGTGATTTCCATCGAGTAGCGGGCCAGTTCCACGCTATTGATGTCTCGGGGTCTGGGTAGCTCGATGCGGAACTCGGCGCGGATTCGGCCGGGGTTTGGTGAGAAGAGGAGGACCCGGTCACCGAGGCAGGCGGCCTCCCGGACGTTGTGCGTGACAAAGATGATTGTTTTGCGTCGGGCTTCCCAGATGCGCTGGATGTCGCCGTAGAGATGCTCGCGGGTGAGGGCGTCCAAGGCGGCAAAAGGCTCATCCATGAGGAGGACGCGGGGATTCGGCGCGAGGGCTCTTGCCAAGGCGACGCGTTGCTTCATGCCGCCAGAGAGTTCATGTATGTTTGCGTGCTCGAAATTTTCCAATCCGACGAGGTGGAGATAGTATTTGGCGACCTCGTGGCGCTCCTTGGAGTTCAATCCAGGTTTGAGACGAAGGCCGAAAAGGACATTGCCCATCACATCTAACCAAGGAAAAAGGGCGTGCTCTTGGAACATGACCATGCGGTCGCGTCCTGGTCCGGTGATGTTTTGACCATTAGCCAGAATGTGGCCTTGGTCCGGTTGATCGAGGCCGGCGATGAGGTTGAGCAGGGTGGACTTTCCGCATCCGCTCGGCCCGACCAGGCAGAGGAATTCACCTTCAGCCACTTTGATGCTCACATTGTCGAGTGCGAGGACCCGTCCCCGCTCGGTGGTGAAGGATTTTGAGATCTGGGTTGCCTCGATGCGCTCGGGCGCTGTGTTGGCAAGTTCTTTTTCGAGGCTCATGGGAATTGCATTGTTAGGGTTGCCAGAGGAGGTTTTTTAAATCCACGCGGGCACGGAGGAATCCGACTTCCCGTGCATGCTGGAGAAAATTTTCAAAAGGCTCGATGGAAATGTTGCTCTGCGGATCAAGGCGTGTCCAAGCCTCGTCCACCAGCTTTTGTGAGATTTCGCGGCGGGCGAGGGCGCTGAGTTCATCGCGTACGCGGCGGCGGGCCTCATCGGGGTTTGAGCGAATCCATTCGGTGAGTGCCTTGTGAGCCTCGAGAAACTTGGCAGCCAGATCGGGGTGTTCCTCAAGAAATCCCACGCGTCCGGCCAGAATGGTGGTGAGTGCTGTGGGGTCGGAGTGGAAAATTCTACCATCTGCTTCGTTGATGAGGCGGGTCACCCACGGCTCCACAGTCCAGGCGGCATCGAGTTTCTTTTGGGTGAAAAGCTGGAGCATGTCGGGATTTGCCGTTGGGATGACCCGTGCCTCGCCTCCGATCAGCGTGACCTTGATGCCTTGCTTGAGCAACCAGGCCCTGCACTCCACATCCTGCGTATTGCCGAGTTGTGGAGTCGCTATGGTTTTTCCTCTCAGGGCATCCGCTGAGGTGATGGTATCCCCTCGTACCACCAAAGCTTCGCCTCCGCGCATTGACCCGGCCATGACCCGCACTTCCTTGCCATTGGCACGTGCGTGGGCGTTGACCACGGGGCTTGGTCCCACATAGGTCATGTCGATGGCTTTGGTAAAAAAAGCCTCCATCGCCGAAGGACCTGCATTGTAAACGGCCCACTCGATTTTTACCGGTTTTCCGAGGCGGGACTCGAACCATCCATGGCCCTCCCGCGAAAGATTCGCTGCTACCAGTGCCTGAGCATGAGTGATATTCGGAAAAAAACCGACTCGAATGACTTGAGCATCCTGAGCCATGACCATCGGGGCGCCAATGAGCAGCAGTATGCAGGCCTTCAATAGTTGATCTATCAAATCAACTAATGCTCCCGATTTATGCTTTTCGGCGTCTCGACTTTTCGTGCAACCCATCGCGCGGAAGCTTCTCCGGAAAAATCCAGGAGTCAACGAAAGAGTCAGCCTGAACTCTTGGCAAGTCTCTGTCTTTAGGGCAACCTCGCAGGCTATGGGAAAACGTGTGTTGATTTTATCCGCATCTGTCGGATCGGGACATGTCAAGGCGGCCGACGCCTTGGCGAGGGTCATGCGCAGCCGCCCAGATGTGGACGAGGTTTTTTCCGATGATTCGTTGGATCACACGAATGTTCTTCACAAGCAATTCTACTCGACGCTTTATAAAAAGCTTTCCGCCATGCTTCCGGAGTTTCTTGGTTGGTGGTATGAAACGAGTGATGATCCTTGGGTGGCTGACAAGGGGAGGTTGCTTATTGATTTGCCCCAGGCTTTGCCGCTGATCAATCTTGTGAGGGAATTCCGTCCAGACGTGATTCTTTGCACGCATTTCATGCCGGCCGGGGTGATCTCGTGGCTCATTTCCAATGGCAAACTGGATGCGCGGCTTGGGGTGGTGATCACGGATTTTCATTTTCATGCGTTTTGGATTACGCGGGCATTCAACTGGTATTTCGTTGCGCAGGAGGACGACAAAATCCACATGGAGGCGCTTGGTTTGCCGGCTGACCGGATTGAAGTCACAGGGATTCCCGTGGAGCCTGAATTTGGAAACCCAGTGGATGCTGACGCGGTGCTGGAGTGTCATGGCTTGCAGCCTGGGCGACCTACGATCCTTGTGGTTGCTGGGGCTCTCGGGATGAGTCCTGCTACGGCTGTCGTGCGCCAGTTGCTTCAAGCGGATCGGGATTTTCAAGCGATCATCGTTTGCGGGCGGAACGAGGAGATGCAAAATGAGATCGTCGAATTGCTCAAGGATCGACCGTCTGATTTCCGGGTTCTTGGGTATTCCCAAAACATGTCGGATTTCATGTCGGTGGCTACGATTTTGCTTAGCAAGCCCGGTGGCATGACGACAGCGGAGGCCGTGGCCTGTGGAGTGCCGATGATGATTCTCGATCCGATCGGCGGTCAGGAGGAACGCAATGCCGATGTGCTTTTAGAAGCAGGCGCCGCTGTGAAGTGTACGGAAGTGACCCTTGTCGCCCACAAGCTTCGCAGGCTCCTCGACGATCCGGAGCGCCTGAGGCAGATGGCACAAAATGCTCGCAAATTGGGGCGTCCCAATGCGGCCTCGGAAATCGCCCGCATCGTCTTGGAACAGCCGGATAGGAAGCCTGCGATCATCTCCAAGCTTCGTGAAAAGGTACTGCGCAAACGCATCGCCGCTGCGGGATAGGCGAGGATTTTTCATGGAATCACGCACACCATTTTTAATCGGAGTCGCCACCTCGGGATACCAGAGCGAGGGGGGATACAACGGGCCGGGCCAGCCTCACAATAACTGGGGGGCCTGCGAGCAATCCGGCCGTGTCGATCGCACGGGGCGTGCGGTGGATTTTTGGAACAGGTATCGCTCGGACTTTGATTTGGCGCGAGGTATGGGGCTCAACGCATTTCGCCTCAGTATCGAGTGGTCCCGTGTGCAACCGTCTTTCTCAAACGCTCCAGGCCCAGCTCCCGATTTTGATCCAGACGCGGTCGATGCTTATGCAGATCGAGTGGCCGCCTGCCGTGAGGCTGGGATGGAGCCTGTTCTGACATTGCAACATTTCACTCATCCGGCTTGGTTGGGAGTTGATGCTTGGCTCGACGACCGCACACCGGCGGCCTTTCAAGACTTCGTCCAGTTTGCCATGGCGCGCTTGAACGAAAGGCTCTGCAACCATCATGGTCAGTCGCCAGTAAAATGGTACGTCACTCTTAATGAGCCTAATATGCTCGTTTTGAATACTTATTTGAATCGCCAATTCCCCGCTGGTCCTGAGGCTGGGATTCCCGTCGGCTTGCGTGCTTACAACCGCCTTTTGGCAGCACATGTGAAAGCCTACAATACCATTCACGACCTGTACGAATCCCGTGCTTGGCCAAAGCCGATGGTTTCGATGAATACGTTTTGTAGCGATGTCTATTGGTCCGAGAATATGCTTCTCGATTTGCTGACCCTCAAAAAAAACGGCGTCAAACCCGGTGAGTCAGCCGATTATTTCCGTTCCAGAGCAGAGGCTCTCTCTCGCCATTTTACTTCGATTGCCCTCCAGCGGCGCACAGATCTTGCTGCCATGGCGGGGGCGGGCTTGCACCGTCTAGCCAATTACTTTGCCTCCCGTGCGGCGACTTCCGAGGCATTTCAATTTTTCTTTGATGAAGTCGAGCGTTCTCCGCGTGAGGTTGCTCTCGATTACCTCGGCTTGGATTACTACGACCCCTTTGCGAGCCATGCCTTGCGCTCTCCGGATTTTTCTGACTTGGAGTTCAAGAGCAGCAGTATCTCTGCCCACATGCTCGATGTGCTCGCCTGCAAATGGTGGGACTGGCACTTCCTTCCCGAGGGCATGAGCGCCTTCTGCGAATACTACTCCAGAGCCTTTCCGGGCATGGGTGTTCTCATCGCAGAAAATGGAATGGCCCTACGCAGCCGCTTCGATGAGTCCGGTGGGGAGCCTCGCCGTGATGGACTCACTCGCAGCAACTATCTCGAGGCGCATCTCTTGGAGGTTCGTCGCATGCTCGATTCCGGTGTTCCTCTTCTGGGTTATCTCCATTGGTCGCTCACGGACAATTACGAGTGGGGCTCCTTCACTCCTCGGTTTGGGCTCTACCGGGTTGATTTTCAGCACGACCTCAAGCGAGTGGAATTAGATCATCTGGGTGATAATCCCTCATGGACCTATGCGCGATTGGTGCGGGAATTCGGACTTAACTCCCTTAACATCAAAGTCCCAAATCCAAGGTAATTTTTTCTGATCGATCTCAAGAAAAATTGACAATAATGTTGGCATCGCGATTGCTTTATCCTTCCTGCCGTAAGGGAAGATGGGAAAAACGAAAAAAAAGCTACACCAGACGGCCTGGTCTGCTCAAAAAACTACACCTAATAAATGGCTAAATATAAACTCGAATACATCTGGCTCGACGGATACGAGCCCGTGGCAAACCTTCGCAGCAAAACCCAACTGAAAGAATTTTCCAGCTTTCCCAAGCTTGAAGAGCTTCCTCTGTGGGGATTTGATGGCAGCTCGACCCGCCAAGCGCCCGGCGGCAGCTCCGACTGCGTGCTCAAACCCGTAGCGGTCTTCCCGGATTCAACCCGTAAGAACGGGGCCTTGGTTATGTGCGAAGTGATGATGCCTGATGGCACCCCGCACATCACAAACTCCCGCGCCACGATTTTGGATGATCCCGACGCTTGGTTTGGCTTTGAGCAGGAGTACTTCCTCTATCAACACGGACGTCCTTTAGGCTTCCCCGAAGAGGGTTTTCCTGCACCGCAGGGCCTCTACTACACTGGTGTGGGCTTCAGTTCCGTCGGTGATATTGCACGCGACATCGTCGAGCAGCACCTCGATATCTGCCTCGATGCCGGCATCAACCACGAGGGCATCAATGCCGAGGTCGCCAAAGGCCAGTGGGAATTCCAAATTTTCGGCAAAGGCTCCAAGCGTGCTGCTGATGAGGTGTGGGTAGCCCGATACATTCTTCTGCGTCTCTGCGAACAATACGGTGTGGACGTGAACTTCCATTGCAAACCACTCGGCAAGGACTTTGATTGGAATGGTTCTGGCATGCACTCAAACTTCTCCACCAAGCATCTTCGTGAAGTCGGCGGGAAGGAATACTTCGAGAAGCTCATGGCGGCTTTTGACAAATACAAAAACGAGCACATTGCTGTTTACGGTCCGGATAACCACTTGCGCCTCACTGGTCTCCATGAGACGCAGTCCATCGACAAATTCAGCTACGGTTTGGCTGACCGAGGAGCTTCGATCCGTATGCCACACAGCTTTGTCAACAGCGGCTATAAAGGCTATCTCGAGGATCGTCGTCCGAATTCCCAAGGCGACCCGTATAAAATCGCGAGCCGTATCCTTCAGACGATTGCCACAGTACCCACGGCGTAATCCTCTGCAGTTTTAAGCAGACCTCATCATGAGCGCCGCCTGTGCAAACAGGCGGCGTTTTGATTTTAAATCATCCCCTGTTTGCTGATGCTGCTTGTTCCCTCGATGCCGTCTTGCGGTTGAATATCCGGTGCCCACTCAGGTCAGGATTTTTCTGAGTTTTGTAGAGAGCGCAGGGCCACGTCACCGAGTTCTAGGTGGAGGGCATTGGCTGCGGTGCGGAGGAAGCGTTCGGTGGCGTCTGTGAGGGCGACGTTGAGTCCTCCAAGTTGTTCAGCGGGTGCGGAGAGGGCGTTCTTCTCAAGGACGTTTTTCACTGCCAGAGCGCAGTTCGCAGCGGAGTCCACAAGAGCCACCCCGGGTCCGGCTATGCGGGCGATGGTCTGGCTCAGGAGCGGATAATGGGTGCATCCGAGGACAAGCGTGTCGATACCCGAAGCAAGTAGAGGGGCTAGGTAGCGGGCAAGCATGAGGTCGGTGATTTTATCTTCAAACATTCCCTCCTCGATCAGTGGGACAAGAAGTGGGCAGGCGACGCTGATGACGCGGATGTCTGTATCCAAGGAGTGAATTTCGTTTTCGTAGGCGGCACTTGCGATGGTGGCACGGGTGCCGATGACTCCGACGATTTTGTTTTTCGTTGAGGCGACAGCTGCAGAGGCTCCCGGCGCGACGACCCCTTGCACCGGTACTTTGAAACATTCTTTTAAGCGGGGTACAGCGAGTGCGGAGGCGGTGTTGCAGGCAACGACGATAATTTTTGCTCTTTCTGCGAGGAGGAGATTTCCAATTTCGATGCTGTAGCGCTCCACGGTGGTTCGGCTTTTTCCGCCATAGGGAACACGCGCTGTATCGCCGAGATAGAAGATGTTCTCCGCAGGCAGGAGCGCTTGCAGGGCGGAAACGACTGTCAACCCGCCGATCCCGGAATCAAAGACCCCGATTGGGGCGGTGATTTGTTCAGTTGGCATTGGGAGTGGGCTCCTGTGGCTGGGGATCCTTCGCTTTTATCGACTCAGCGGCACGCTGCACGGCTTCATTCAGCATGGGATGCATTCCAATCGGGGAAATGCTGCGGCGCAAGTCGGGGATTGAGGTTTTGTCCGTCGCAGAAGCGACTGCGGAGGGTGGTTGGTATGTGCTTTCTCCTGAGACTGCGCTCCGGTAGCGCCCCACGCCCTCTAAGATTGCCCGTGCAAAAGCATCGCGATAGGCTGGAGACGCAATGAGTTTTCCATCCAACGGATGGTTCATGAAGCCGCCTTCAAGGAGTACGCCCGGGATGCGAATGTCGCGGATCACCACAAAGCGCGCGCGCTTGATGCCTCTGTCGGAAAGCCGCATTTGGCGAAGCATGGACGAATGGAGCGCGGTGGCGAGAGCGATGTTTTCGGCATCCTGTGTGTGTCCGGGGTGTAGCTTCAGGTCGCTGTAGCTGAAGTTTTCTTCATCCATCGATGGCACGCCTCGTGGCGCAAGGGCAAACGTTTCGATGCCAGATGCCGGACCTCCTCCGCTTTTGTTAAAGTGCACGCTCACGAAGACGGCATTCGTAAAGCGGTTTGCAAAAGCCGCTCTATCCTCGAGAGGTATAAAAACATCGCTCGAGCGCGTGAGGCGGACGTTGTAGCCGTTCTGTTCGAGGAGTCGCTTGGCTCGAAGAACGACGTCGAGAGTGGCCTCCTTCTCAATGCCTCGCTGGCCCATTGCCCCGCTATCGTGTCCACCGTGACCGGCATCCAAGATCACGGTGCGAATCGCATGGGCATTTTTGATAAGTCCAGGTCGCATGACGGGCTCAATGATTTTCGTGACATCCATCGCTGAAATCAGAATCTGGCCGTCCTTTTGAGTGATAGGGAAGCAGAGGATGTACTTCACATTGTTGATATAAATCTCCCGCGTTCCAGCACGGCCGCGAATTGTTTTTGTTCCGCCGGTGAGAGTGAAGGCTGGGCCGTTAAGAACGGGGTCGCGGAGGCGATAAAACTTGGAAACGTCCTGGATGGAAACGTAGCGACGACCCTCGTGGGTTATCACTTCCCAAGCGGGGACTGTGGTCTGCAGGGCAAGAATCAAAAAAAGCAGGCTGGCGATGCGTTTCACGAGACATGTTGGAGCGGGTGGGCTCAAGAGCGCGTGGAGGAATTTTAGGTCCCTGATCGTGGGCGCATGTGCGGAAAGAGGATGACATCGCGAATGCTTTCCACCCCAGTGAGCATCATCACCAATCGATCGATCCCAATGCCGATGCCGCCGGCGGGCGGCATTCCATATTCGAGAGCTGTGAGAAAATCTTCGTCTAGCTTCTGCGTTTCTTCGCCGCTTTGATGCTCCAGGCGCTGGCGTTGCACATCTGGGTCATTGAGTTCTGAGTAGCCGGGTGAGATTTCTTGTCCGTTGATGACGAGTTCGTACACGTCAACGACGGATGGATTGCCTGTGTTTTGTTTAGCCAGAGGGACAAGCTCTTTGGGGCAGTGTGTGACGAAGAGCGGATTGATCGTTTTTTCTTCGACGAGCTTTTCAAAGACATGCTGGGTGATCTCGAAGTCCTCTTGGCAGTGTGTGACATCGACGTGATTCTCGATGCACCAAGCGCGTCGTTGCTCGGTTGTCCGTTCGTACCAGTCTGGCACGACACCTCGGATGAGATCGGAGTAATCGGTACGGTGCCAAGGGCGGGTCAAGTCGATCGTGCGGAGCACTTGGCCTTCGGAGTTTTTATGTTCGATGGTGAGGGTTCCGCAAACCGTCATGGCAACATGGCAGACCATTTCCTCCACGAGTTTGGCCATTTTTTCGAAATCGGCACACGCCCAGTAGGCTTCCAGCATGGTGAACTCTGGGTTGTGGCGACGGGAGATTCCTTCGTTGCGAAAATTGCGGTTGAGTTCAAAAACTTTTGAAAAGCCACCGACGAGCAATCGTTTCAGATAAAGCTCGGGAGCAATTCGGAGGTAAAGATCCACGCCCAATGCGTTGTGATGTGTCTTGAACGGCGCTGCTGCTGCGCCACCCGGCACGGCTTGCATCATGGGGGTTTCGACTTCAATGAATCCCCGGTCTTCCAGAAAGCGACGAATTTCGCGGACGATGGCAATGCGTTTTTGAAAAACCTCCATCGACTCAGGGTTGGAGATGAGGTCGAGGTAGCGCTGTCGGTATTTGATTTCCGTGTCTTGGACTCCATGCCACTTGTCCGGCAGTGGACGCAGGGATTTTGAAAGTACGGTGAAGCTGGTTGCTTTGATACTTGGCTCGCCGGTTTTGGTTACAAACGTCTCGCCTTCGATACCAATGAAGTCGCCAATATCGAGGAGGTCAAAGATGGACATCGCTTCCGCGCCGAGATCTTTGGCATTGAGGTAAACTTGCATGCGGCCGGTGCTGTCGGAGAGGTCAATGAAATGGCTCTTACCCATGTTGCGATGGGCTGTGATGCGTCCAGCGGTGCGAACGTGTTGCGCTTCTGCGAAAGCGGCCCGGATGTGGCCTGGCTCTCCAGTAGTTTCGTAGGCTTTGCCAAACGGGTCGATTCCGGCACTGCGGAGGGCGTCCAGTTTCTGCCTGCGGACAGCAAGAAGTTCGTTTTGGGATTGTTCTTCCATGGCGTTGATGTCTGGAACCCGAGGGGTGACTCAGGCCGGAGGTTGAAAAATGATGTAGAGGGCAGCGCCCGCAGCCAACAGGCCTACGAGTGCTGCTGAGGCGACGATGATCGGAGTGAAATCTTTTCCGTTCTTCTGACGTGGGATTGGCGAGGAACTCACGAAAGACTCAGGGCGGGCGCTCAATTCTGCCGGCTTTTGTTGCTCCAAAGCCGAGGAGTTATTTGTTGCTGTGGAATCTGTGATTTCCGAAAGAAAGAGACAAGCCACTGAGCCGAATCGAACTTCGTCCTTGTGATTGAGCACAGCGCTTTCGGTTTTTGAACCGTTGATAAATGTGCCGTTCGTGGAGTCGAGATCACGAACGTAAAAGTTTGCGTTTTCGTAAACGATCTCAGCATGCAGGCTGCTTACTGAGTCATCCGGGATGTGCAGTTGGTTTTCGGAGATACGACCAACGGAGGTTTTTCCCTCCATGAGGTCGTGAGTGGCTTCGGTGCCGTTGGGAAAGAAGATCTGGAGCTTTGCCATGGGGAAATGATTAACCTCTGGCCTTCGAGGCGGCAACCTCTTTGGCGAACTCGGCGAAGAAGTAATCCGCATCGTGCGGTCCAGGGCAGGCTTCCGGGTGATATTGCACGCTGAAGGCCCGGTGCTTCGAATGGCGCAGGCCGGCAACTGTTCCGTCGTTCAGGTTAATGTGCGTCACCTCCACTTCTGCCGGCAGAGAGGCCGGATCGACTGCGTAGCCGTGGTTTTGCGATGTGATTGCGATTTTTCCCGTGCGAAGGTCCTGCACCGGTTGATTTGCACCCCGATGGCCGAATTTGAGTTTGAAGGTGCTTCCTCCCAAGGCCAGCGCGAGAATCTGGTGGCCGAGGCAGATGCCGAAGAGAGGTTTCTTGCCGATCAGGTCACGAACGGTCTCACGGGCGTAATCCAGGGCCTCGGGGTCACCTGGCCCATTTGAGAGAAAGATACCGTCCGTCTCGAGAGCGAGAATCTCCTGAGCAGATGCGGTTGCAGGGAGTACTGTCACATCAAATCCATTTCGGCGTAGCGAGCGGAGGATGTTTTTTTTCAGCCCGAAATCAAGGGCTGCGAGCGTGAAGGTGGCTGGCGGGAGATCGTTAAAAACATTGCCCTTCTCATCGGCCCCGACGGCCTCTTCCGACCCTCGGTGCATGATCCACTCTCTGCTGAGAAGGCCTTCTTCATCCCAGTGGTGTTTTTTGCTGCATGTCACTTCCTTTACAAAATCCACTCCTTCGTAGGACGCATTGCGTGCCATTTCGATGGCCTGGGATTCGTCGGTCGTTTCAGTAGTTATGCAGGCGCGCATGGAGCCGCGTGTGCGCAGATGGCGTGTGAGAGCCCGTGTGTCGATGCCCTGAATGCCCTGAATGCCGTTTTTTTTCAGGTACTCGGCAAGGTTGGAATCGGAGCGCCAGTTGCTGACGACGGGGCTGAGTTCCTCGATCACAAAGCCGCGCACTTGCGGCGCATCGCTTTCGGTGTCGAGGTTGTTAATTCCGTAATTTCCTATCTCCGGATAGGTCATCGCAACAATTTGGCCGCGGTATGAAGGGTCTGTGAGAATTTCCTGATAGCCGCACATCGAAGTGTTGAAGCAAACCTCCCCGGTCGTCGTGCCGATGGCCCCAAACGACTCGCCTCGAAAAACCCTTCCGTCTTCTAATGCCAACATTGCTATCATGTCACTTTGGTTAACATACCGCGCGCCGCCTTGAAATAGATTTTGCTTGATGGCAGGAGGTCTTCAAAAAACGCGAGCAAGATTTTTTTGAACGATCTCTGCTGTTTGCTGGATATCCGCAGCGGAGTGTGCGGTGCAGAGGAAGCCGGCTTCGAATTGCGACGGAGCAAAGTAAATACCGTCGCTGAGGCACCCGTGGAAGAATTTTCCGAAACGCACGCGGTCACTACCCATGGCCTCTTGGAGATTCCTCACCGGCCCCTCGCGGAAGTAGAGGCAAAACATGGATCCGATTCTCTGGAAGGTGAGGGGAAGCCCTTGAATGACCTCTCTCGTCGCGGCCTCGAACGCGGCGCCTGTTTTTTCAAGGGTGCTCCAACCATCGGTCCGCTCCATCTCGCGGAGTTGGGCGAGGCCTGCTGCCATGGCAATCGGATTTCCCGAGAGTGTTCCGGCCTGATAGACAGGGCCGTCTGGCGAGAGGCAATCCATGATCTCGGCTCGGCCACCAAATGCACCCACTGGCAATCCGCCACCAATGACTTTGCCCATGGCTGTGAGGTCGGGCGTGATATTATAAATCTCCTGTGCTCCGCCGCGCGCCAAGCGAAAGCCGGTCATCACCTCGTCAAAGATGAGGACGGCTCCTTCGCGTGTGCAGATATCTCTCAGATTCTCCAAAAAATGGGGTTCAGGCAGATACAGGCCCGCATTGGCTGGGACCGGCTCCAAAATGACGGCTGCGATTTCGCCTGGATTCGCCGCAAAGGCTGCCGCGATGGCATCAGGGTTATTGAAAGGGAGTGTCACCGTGAGCCGCGCCAAAGCTTCAGGCACGCCGGCGCTGTCGGGATTGCCATGGGTGAGGGCGCCGCTCCCTGCCTTGACCAACAAGGAGTCCACATGACCGTGATAGCATCCTTCAAATTTGATGATTTTAGACCGTCCGGTGAATCCGCGTGCGAGCCGAATGCAGCTCATAGTGGCTTCGGTACCGCTGTTCACCATGCGTACTTTTTGCACGGAGGGCACCATGCGGCAGATTGTCTCCGCCATTTCAATCTCAAGAGGATTGGGAGTTCCGAAGCTCAATCCTCGCCCTGCCGTCTCACGCACCGCCGCGATCACAGGTTCTGCGGCATGCCCGAGGATCGCAGGGCCCCAGGTTCCAACAAAATCAATGAGCACATCATCATCGACCGTTGTGAGTCGGCATCCACTTGCCGATTTGACAAAAAACGGTTCGCCTCCCACGCCTCGGAAGGCCCTCACCGGCGAGTTCACTCCCCCGGGTATACGTTTTTTGGCGATTTCAAAGAGTTGTCGGGATGTGGTCATAGAAAATCCGGATTGAGGGCAATCATGGTTGACAGCGTGGCGGTGAAATACAAGATCGTTAACTGCTTCCCGTTTCCGCAGCGATGCCATCGGGAGTGTTTCTCAGGACATCCTATGGCCACCATTAAAATCGACCCGACTCTGCACCAGCAAAAGAAGCCCGACTGGATCAAGGTTCGCTTGCCGTCCAATCCCGTTTTCTTTTCTACGAAGGGGCTCATTTCCGACCTCCGCCTCCACACCGTTTGTGAAAGCGCGCAATGTCCAAACCGCTGGGAGTGCTGGAGTGGGGGCACGGCCACTTTCATGATCGCTGGCGATCGTTGCACACGGGCCTGTGGGTTCTGTGCTGTGGATACCGCCAAGCCTTTTGCCCTGGAGGACGACGAACCCCAGCGCGTTGCCGAGGGAGTGAAGCGTCTCGGTCTGAAGCATGTTGTTATCACTGCCGTGGCTCGTGACGATCTTGCCGATGGCGGGGCCGATCATTTTGGGAAAACCATCGAGGCGATCCGTGCGCTTGATCCCAAAATTGTGATCGAAGTTCTCGTGCCGGATTTTAATGGCAAAGACGAGCCGCTCCAGCGAGTCCTCAATGCCGGTCCCGACGTCTTCAATCACAATTTGGAAACGGTCGAGCGCCTCACGCCTCTGGTTCGTTCCCGCGCCAAGTATCAAGTTTCGCTCGACTTCCTCGCCCGTGCACGCGAGCTGCAGCCTGGGATGATGACCAAGAGCGGAATCATGCTCGGTCTCGGCGAGACGGAGCCGGAACTTTTTCAGGCGATGGATGACCTTCGAGAAGCCGGGGTCCGCGTTCTCACGCTTGGCCAATATCTCCGTCCCACACCGAATCACCTTCCAGTGATCGCATATATTACGCCTGAGATGTTCGACCACTACGGCGTCATTGCGCGCAGTAAGGGCTTTGAATTTGTCGCCAGCGGTCCGCTGGTTCGCAGCTCTTACCATGCAGCGGATTTCAATCCCGTTCAGCGTTGACCTGGAAAATCATTGCCGCTGGGAAGCCGGCCTTGGCATTTGCCAAGATTGGCATTGAGGAGTATCTTGGCCGCCTCAAGGTCTTCGCCAAGGTCGAGTGTCACTTTGTGAAAATCGGACCTCGGCTTCATGAACGGATGCTGGAGCTCTCTGAGGGCTGCCACCGCATTCTGCTTGATGAACGTGGAAAATCGTTCGGCAGCCGTGCGTTTTCCTCGGAGATTCAGAACCTTCGCAATCGTTCCTTTTCACGTGTGGCCTTGTTGGTTGGAGCTTCCGATGGCTGGGACGATGCCACTCGCTCGAGAGCGGATTTGCTATGGTCGCTCGGTTCCCAGACCCTCCAGCACGAACTGGCCCTGCTTGTCGCCCTCGAGCAAATTTACCGCGCCGAGACGATTCTCTCCGGGACCCCTTACCATCGGGATTGACTGTCCTCCTTAGGGCGTCTGAGGGCATCACCCCATACGCAAATCTGCTGTGTCGGTTAAAAACCATGGTTGCACAGCATGAACTCATCTCAATCTCCAACCAGGGCGGCAATTCTCGGTGACTATCCGCCCAGAAAATGCGGTATTGCAACATTTACACGGGATCTTCGAGATGCCCTCAATACCAACAACTCGGATTGGGAGTGCCCAGTGGTCACGGTTACGGAACCGGGCAGTTCGTATCATTATCCACCGGAGGTGAGATTTGAGATCGCCGAACCTGAAGCCTCGGGTTACGAGCGTGCTGCAGATTTTCTGAACCTTTCGCATGCGGATGTTCTTTGTCTGCAGCACGAGTTTGGCATCTTCGGCGGGCCAGCAGGCGGGCATATTACAAATCTCCTGCACCGCGCACGAATGCCGGTTGTGACAACGCTCCACACGGTGCTTGCACATCCCACTGGCGAGCAGCGCAGATCGTTTTCCGAACTCATCGAATGCTCCAGCAAACTTGTTGTGATGACGAATCACGGTGCGGAAATGCTGAGAGATATTCATGGAGTCTCTGAAGAAAAAATCTCGGTTATCCCTCATGGAATCCCTGACATTCCTTTCACAGATCCGAATTTTTACAAAGATCACTTTGGCGTGGCCGGCCGTCCTGTCCTTCTCACTTTCGGCCTTCTCTCGCCTGGAAAAGGCGTCGAGTACGCCATCCGAGCCCTGCCTGAAATCGTTCAGGAGCATCCCGACGTTATTTACATAGTCCTCGGCGCGACGCATCCCAACCTTGTGCGCCAAAATGGAGAAAGCCACCGAGAATCGCTCGAGCAGCTTGCACGCGATTTAGGAGTGGAGAGGAATGTCATGTTCGTAAACCGCTACGTCGAAAACGCCGAACTCTACGAGTTTATTGGCGCGGCGGATATTTATCTCACTCCCTATCTTAACGAGTCCCAAATCACATCCGGTACGCTGGCATATTGTTTCGGAGCAGGTAAGGCCGTGGTCTCAACTCCCTATTGGCATGCGGCGGAGTTACTCTCCGAGGGCCGCGGTGTGCTCGTTCCTTTTCGCGATGCAAAAGCCATCGCTACTGGCGTTCTGGAATTATTTTCCAACGAGGCCCGGCGGCATGCGATGCGGAAACACGCTTATCTCATGGGGAGGGAAATGGTCTGGTCCGAAGTCGCCTTAACCTATGCCAAGGTTTTTGACGAGGCTCGCCAAAGCTTTCAAGCCCGGGGGCGACGGCTCCCACCGAAGTCTTCCGTTTTTGGAAAATCCGAATCTCTTCAGAGCTTCCGCTTTTCTCATCTGCGCCGGATGAGCGATTCCACGGGAATTTTCCAACACGCCATTTATTCTGTGCCGTGGTTTGAGCATGGCTATTGCACGGACGACAACGCGCGAGGTCTCCTTCTCACTGTGATGCTGGAGCAACTCGATGAATGCGACGACTCGATTGCCTCCATCCAGTCCAGTAGCGCGGCTTTTCTCCAATTTGCATTTTGCCCTGAGAGTGGCCGCTTCAGGAACTTCATGAGCTTCGATAGGCGGTGGATGGAAACGATGGGATCTGAGGATAGTCACGCTCGAGCGATATGGGCGCTCGGGGCGGTAGTCGGTCGCACACGTGTGGGAGGCCTCCGAGCCTGGGCGGCTTCTCTCCTCGAGCAGGCATTGCCTGTTGTGCAGGGTTTCACCTCTCCGCGAGCTTGGGCTTTTGTGATTCTCGGCCTGCATGAGTATTTTCGTTCTTTGCACGGCGACCTGCATGCCCACCGCCGCCGCGATGAGTTGGCAGGTAGGCTTGTCGCGCTTTTTCGACGCAATGCCTCTCCCCAATGGCCCTGGTGTGAGGACATCGCCACCTATGACAACCCACGGATCGCACAGGCTCTCATTTTGGCTGGAAGGTTCACCGGTGATGAGGAGATGAAAAAAATCGGTCTCAGCGGGCTCGAATGGCTCATGGAGCGGCAAATCGGCATTGACGGATGTTTTCGTCCCATCGGATCCAATGGTTTTTGGAAGAGAGGAAAGGATGCGGCCCTTCACGATCAGCAACCTCTTGAGGCGGCAGCTTCTGTGAGCGCATGTATTGAAGCCTTCAATGCCACTGGCGATCCCATTTGGAAAATATCCGCCAAGCGGGCTTACGAGTGGTTCCTCGGGCACAACGACCTCCGGCTTCCCCTCTATGATCCCTCGACAGGTGGTTGCTTCGACGGCTTGCATGATAACCGGGTGAACCAAAACCAAGGTGCCGAATCCACCCTGTCCTTCCTCCTTGCTCTCGCCGAAATGCGCTCATTTTCAAAACTCCACACTGAAAAATCCTATGAATGACATTGAATCCCAAATCCGGCGTGTTCCGCTGACTCTCCATCCCGATCCGAAGCGCGTTTTGCTTCGGCCTTTTATTCCATCGCTCATTGTTCGCCCTCTCACTTGCGTGGAAGCAAATCCTCGTATTGTGAATCTCTTCTCGCGCATGATGCAGATGAGCGATGAGTCGGTTGAGGAAAAACTCAAAGATGTCTTTGCTGAGTTCGATGAACGCCACCAGCACATTCACAATATTTTTGAAGAGCGGTATCGCCAGATCCAGAGCATCTTGCCCACAGACATTGATCTCAGTGAGTCCCGGCGACTTCTTATAGGAGCGTATTTTACGAATGAATATTCGTTGGAATCCAGCGCGCTTTTCAATCCCAGCATCGTTCCTTTTCCGGATCAGAGTGGAATAAGCGCTGGCGAGTTGAGATTTGTTCTAAGCCTGCGCGCTACCGGTGAAGGGCACGTTTCATCGATCACCTTTAGGTCCGGTGTCGTTGCCAGCGATGGGGATATCCGCATGGATGATGTCTCACGCTTTGTGCATCAGCCTCGGCCCATGGCAGCAGCCCGTTATGATCGGAAAACGTTTCAACGCAAACTTCAGGAAATTAATGTTGAGCATTCCGATGCGATGAGTTGCACGCGCGACCTCAAGGAGAGTTTCAGTATTGGGGAACTTATCGAAATGGTTCAAAAAATGCGTACCACGGCTGAAGAGCCAAGCACGCGCCGGGCCGCCGAGCGGGCCCTTCTTTTGGCCCAGGCGAACTACAGCGTGAGCTTTCCCGAGGGCCTCAGCATGTCAGAGAAAATTCTCTTCCCTTACGCTCCTACCGAAAGCAACGGCATCGAGGATGCGCGCTTTGTCAAATTTTGTGAGGACGATGGATCTTCCAACTATTATGCCACCTACACGGCTTATGATGGCAATGTGGTTTTGCCCCAACTAGTGCAGACCCGCGATTTCCACGAGTTCGACATTTCGACGCTCAATGGTCCTGCTGTCATGAACAAGGGGATGGCTCTATTCCCCAAAAAAATCAACGGCCGGTACGCCATGTTGGGTCGCCAAGATGGAGAAAATATCCACCTCATGTTTTCGGACCACTTGCACTTTTGGTATGATTCTCGAGTGATCATCCGTCCATCGGAACCGTGGCAGTTCGTGCAAATCGGAAATTGTGGTTCTCCTCTGGAAACGCCTGCCGGTTGGCTTGTGATCACGCACGGCGTCGGGCCGATGCGGAAATACTCGCTGGGTGCGGCTTTGCTCGATCTGAACAATCCGGCAAAGGTTCTTGGGCGCCTGAAAACACCGCTTCTACGACCGCTCCCTGATGAGCGTGAAGGTTACGTTCCCAATGTTCTCTACAGCTGTGGAAGTCTCATCCACGCTGGCAAACTGATTCTTCCTTATGCGATTTCCGATACATCGACCCGGTTCGCGATTGTCCCGCTTCAACCATTGATCGAGTCGATTCTCAATGGTTGAAATTCACTTTTTGTCTTCGGAAGTCGGATCTCCAAACAAGCGGCGATAGCCCTCAGCCCACACACAATATCCGAGCGGCATCGTAAAAAGGATGCCTACGCAGCAGACCAATAAACCCGACACAGCCAGCAGTGAGTAGATGAAAATAAGGCCGGCCGCTGGAAACCATTGTGCGTGCACCGTTGATATGGCCATTCGCATCGCCTCTTTCCAGCCTAAGCGGCGGTCAAGGATCAGGGGGAAAACGAATCCCAATCCGATCGAGAGATAGCTCAGCGGGATTAGGAACAGCAGGGCGCCGATCGCGGTAGGAATCTGAGATCCCATTCGATCGCTGAGAAGCAAAGCCGGAGCCATCGTGCAAAGAGCAAGACTCAGCATGATGGCCCCCCAAGCCACCGCAGCCATCAGAACCTGTATCCATACTCCACTCGAAAACCCTGAAAAAATATCCGCAAACTCAGCCTTTCCTCGGGAGTTTTTTATGAACATCCAAAGAAACCCCGCCGACAGGATCGTCGTGATGGTGGAAGTGAGAAGCGAAAAAAACAGGCCAACTCCAATGGCGACCACTTTTAAAAAGTGCTCTTCGCCGCCCTCGCTCTTCAGAAAAATTTGCACCACCTTTTGGGCGAGTTCTGAAACGAACCAGAGTGAGATGCTAACCACGAGAAAGACAAAAGTTCCCAGTATGAGCACCCCCATATTTCTTTGAAAACATTCCCACCCGTTTGAAAAGCACTCGCTCAGCGAAATCCGGCCGATGCTGGCTCCAGTGGAAGTAATGGAGGTTTCGACATGAGCGGTCTCGATCACTTCTGGGGGCGGCAGATCAGTGAAGCCGGCGAGAGGTTGCCAATTCTCCATCGGTTCACGCCACGCCAGATCAGTTGGTAGGAAACGCCCGGATTTCAATCCGTCTGCAACCTCCTGGTCATTAAATTTCCCGATACTCTCGCGGTTGCGGTTGATGTGGATCATCGCCATCACACCTGCCTACCCATTCGGCCCACCCGGAGCAAGTGTTGATCCATCGGCGCAAATTTAAACAATCTGGTTTGTGTTGAGAATAGGCATTGACAGACACGTACGACTTCCCTTTATTACTTCCATTCTCAAACCCGCGATGCAGATCCCCTCCGCATGCGGCGTTTACTGACACACTGTCGCAGGATCTCGTGAATCGTGGGAAAAATTTCGAATATTTCACGGAACTCCACGAATCCCCGACACACCATCGTAGCGAGATTTCATGCCTGAACAGGGAATAAACTTCACGGGCACTCTCAAAAAATCAATCATGACAGAAGAACAGCAAAACCCGGAAAGCGGGGCGCAAGCCACAGAGTCCGCCGGCACAACAGAAACTCCACGCCGTCGCCGCACCACACGCACTCCGCGAATCGGTCGTGTTCGCAGGCAGAAAAAGACATCGGAGTCTCAAAGCCCATCGCTTCCAGAAGAACCTTCTTCTTCCCCTGCTGCGGAGACCGCGGAAAATCCCGTCGTATCGGATGTCGTAGTAGCGGTTGAGTCTGTTCCGGTCGCACTGGAATCCCCTCAAGTCCCCGCTCCCGTCATTCCTGCTGCGCCACCTGTGGAACGACCTCCGCAGCCTCCTGCGCCCATCGTCTACGCCGAAGGCATCATTGAAGTCAGCGGCAAGGGCTTTGGCTTCCTTCGCGAAGCGCGCCGCAACTTTACTCAGTCGAATAACGACATTTTTGTTACACCTGAGCTTGTCCGCAAATATGGACTCCGGGACGGAATGTGGATTAAAGGGGAAATTCGGCGAGGGAATCGTGGGCCACAGATGCACAAGCTCACCGAGCTTGAAGGTGGTGATCCAGATCAATTTCAGAACCTCCCTGTTTTCGAAGAACTCAGTGTCATCAATCCCAACAAACGCATCAAGCTGGAGACTGTTCCCGAACGCTTCACAACGCGCGTCATCGACCTTGTCGCTCCTGTGGGCAAGGGGCAAAGAGGCCTCATTGTCGCTCCTCCGCGCACGGGTAAAACCACGCTTCTCCAGCACATTGCCGATGCTGTCGTAAAAAACCATCCCGAGATGAAACTTCTCATCCTGCTCGTGGATGAACGCCCTGAGGAGGTCACAGAAATTCGGCGTACAGTGCCGACAGCTGAACTCATGGCGAGTTCAAACGACTCGGATATCAAAACCCATACCCGCATCGCCCAACTCTGTATCGATCGCGCTCGTCGCCTTGTTGAAATGGGCAAGGACGTCTTTGTCCTCATGGACTCTCTCACACGCATCGGTCGTGCCTTCAACAACGCCCAAGGGGGTGGAGGACGCACGATGTCGGGCGGTGTCGATGCCCGGGCGTTGGAGATTCCTCGCAAACTTTTTGCTGCTGCGCGCAACACCGAGGAGGCTGGTTCGCTCACCATCATGGCCACAGCCCTCATTGAGACGAACAGCCGCATGGATGAGCTGATCTTCCAAGAGTTCAAAGGCACTGGCAATATGGAGATCGTCTTGGATCGAAAAATCAGCGACCAGCGCATCTACCCAGCAATAGATATTTTCCAGTCTGGTACTCGCCGAGAAGAACTTCTTATCTCTGAAGAGGACCTCCATAAAATCAGTGTCATCCGCCGTGGTCTCGCAGGCCACAAGCCGATCGAGGCCATCGAGCGGCTTCTGTTTTTCATTCGGAAATATCCGACCAACGAGCAATTGCTCAAAAACCTCCCAGGTTAAGAAAAAAAACCTCACATGCCATTCTCAGCGCTTGGGCTTACCAAGCATATTTTGCAAGGCGTCCAAGCGATGGGTTACGGCGATCCGACGCCCATTCAATTGCGCGCCATCCCGCCGGCCATCGAGGGCCGGGATCTCATAGCCTCTGCTCAAACCGGCACCGGTAAGACGGCTGCCTTTGCGTTGCCCACGCTTCAGAAGCTTGGCTCCCACGGGCGCCTTCGCTGCCTGGTGCTTGAACCGACGCGCGAACTCGCCATGCAGGTGGAGACCGCCATGCGTGATTTCAGCCGCTTCACTGATCTCAAAGTGGGTTGCGTCTATGGCGGCGTTGGCTATGGAAACCAGCGCACCGCACTCAAGGAGGGGCTCGACGTTCTGGTTGCAACACCCGGGCGCCTTGAAGACCATCTCCAGCAGGGCACAGTTCGACTCAACGATATCGAAATCCTTGTTCTCGACGAGGTGGACCGCATGCTCGATGTCGGCTTCCTTCCGCCTATGCGTCGCATCATTTCGAAGGTTCCGAAGAATCGTCAGACGCTTTTTTTCTCTGCGACCCTTCCGCCCGAAATCGCAGAACTCGCCGCCTTTGCTCTCCGCGACCCAGTGCGCATTGAGATCGGAGCCTCCCGCTCGGTGGCTTCCATCGTCAAGCACGGCGTATACATGGTAGATCCGAGTCGCAAATTTGACCTCCTTCTCGCCCTGCTGACAGCCGTGGACTACCAGAGTGCCATTATCTTCAGCCGGACGAAACATGGTGCCGACAAGATCGCCAAAAAACTCCGCGCCAATAACCACGCTGTTGCTGTTCTGCATGCCAACCGCTCGCAGAACCAGCGTATTGAAGCGCTCAGCGGCTTTAAGTCTGGTAAATACGAGGTCATGGTTGCGACGGATATCGCCGCGCGTGGCATCGACATTGCCGGAGTAAGCCATGTCATCAATTACGACATTCCCCAGCATCCCGAAGATTACGTTCATCGAATCGGTCGCACGGGCCGTGCGAATATGTCCGGCGATGCTTTCACTCTCGTCGCACCTGATGAGGAAAAAAAACTTGCGGCTATCGAGCGTTTTATTGCTCAGAAAATCGAACGTCTCACGCTCGAAGGATTCCAAGTTCCACCAAATGGCAGCAATGCGGCTCCGAAATCTCCAAAACCCGAGGTCCGCATGGACGGACGCAAATTTTTCCGCCGAGGCCGCGCGCCCCGGCGATAATCCCGATAAAAAAGTGCGCACCTCAACAGGGGCGCACTTTCTTATTGAAGTTGTTGGTTTGAGAGATTGATTACCACTCCGTTATTTTGCAGGTGAAGCGACCTGAACAACCACATCTTTCAATTCAAATGACTCGGTGGAGAGAAGTTCATGGGTTGAAAAGCCTAGAGAATCAAATTGTAGTGTCGAGGGGGCGTCATCCGTAACCGTGTATTCCATCACTGATTTGTTTGGATCATCTACTGGTGTCATCGAGGCTACACACTCAATCCCAGCCGAGATTTTGGTTAACCGCATCGTGATGTTGTAGCTGCCATCTGTGATGTTTCGGAAAGCGCCTGTTGCTTCGCCAAGGAGTCTTGCGGTGGATGAGTCGAAAATAACGTCATTTTCTGGCTGGCTTCCATACAAGCCACCCTTGGGAAAATGCTTATCGATTCCCGCATACGCACAGTAACCAAACCATCCGCGAGGGTGATCCAAGGAGCGGCGCTTAAAAATACCAAAGCGGAAATTTCCCATCCCAGACACGCCTGTAAATGTGACTTTCGCGCTCAGTTCGAGAGCTTGTCCATCATCTAGGGTCGTTTTTGGAAAAAGAGCAGCCATGGTTTTTCCTTTATTGCCAAATCCTGCCCCGCTAAACAAAATTGTCCCAGATTCCTCCTTCGGTCCGTAAACCTTCGCCTTGTCGCCGATAACCATCCAGCCAGAGACCGGTAGCGCACCTGCTCCGCTTGAGGTCTGGCCGAATGCGGGGAGCGTTGCAATGAGAGGAACCAATAATATCAAAGGGAGGTGTTTCATAATTCCGCCCAGATTCGCCTACTAGAGCGAAAAGCGCAACCCTGAATTTCATTCTTTTGCATGAATGTGCATTTTTGATTGCGCGTTGCATTTTTTAAACGATGCTTGCGAGAAGAATTCACTTTATAGCTTCAAACCTTCCCGCCCCATTATGATTCCAATACAACGCCTTCTTCTTGCCGTCGTACTTTGCCTTCCCTTCGCTTCAGTCCATTCCAGTGAGCATTTTTTCACCCCGCCAGACATCGGGTTTATCATGGCTGCTGAAGAGAGCGTACTGAAAGTCGAATTACCAGCATTGTCCAAGTCAAGTGATGTGAAAAATGGCAAGAGCCTCTCTGTCGAGTCTGCACAAAAAGCGATCGATGACGCAAGGGCTCAAAATCCCGATGCCGTCTTGCTGATTGAATCTGCGTCTCGTCTAGTGGTCGGGGCCTCTCCTCTGCGCCTTGGTTCGCGGATGTGTCTTCGGTTTCTCCCGGGTGCTGGTATTGCGGCGGGGTCGGATTGCACGGCGGCAAGTCTGATCGAGATTCAGGATTCAGAGTTTGTTTCCGTGACGTCCGGAGGGGCTGGGCTCGCCCTCATCGATGGTTGCGGCAAGCAAATTACCGGCATTAACGTGCTCGGTGGATCGAGGATGAATTTCGACCAGTTGGCAATCACCCGCTGTGGCGTTTCGGGTATGGACTTCAAGGGGCGCGATGCGGCTGCACTCAACCAAGCTTCCAGTGTGACGCGTTCTGATTTTCGTGAAAATGGCTTCGGCTTGCGCGTTGATGTAACAGGCGGATTTCAGTGTCTCGACAATATTTTTAAAAATAATCAAGGCACCGCTCTGACGATAAATTCTCTCGCGAGTGTCGTTGCGGGTAATGAATTTTCCGGTAATAAAGCGGCCATTTCCAGCGCATCCGATCGAGGCGTGATCGCCCGCAATCGGATTGGTGATGTTGCGGCTCTGGAAGTGACTCCTGCCGGGGTGGGACAATTGATAACTGAGAACATCGGTACGACCAAGGACCTGAATATCACTCTTGCAGGCTCCACCCAGCAACTTTTCCGGAATGACCTCCAAGGCACGACAACGATCGCCCCGGAGAGCAAGGATATTTTTCTCATTGGAAATACTGGTTTGTCTGTGGATCCGGCTGCTCCAGGTCTGAAACTTTTCAACCCGCCGACCTACGGACATCCCCACAAAGACACCGTCATTGTGGCTGGTATGGGCCGCTTTGATCTGCCTGACATTCAAGGTGGAAAAGTCAAAAAAGGTGATGTGGAAGGCATTCCTCCGGTAGAAGTCTCCGTCGTCCAAGAAGCTCTCAATGCCGCGAGCCAAGAGCATCCGAACGATGTGCTCGTTCTGAAATTGCAGGGCGAATTCATTTCTCGCTCACTCGCGGGTCTGGAGTTGCCCCCCAACACCTGCCTGATTCTTGACGGTCGGATTCTGGCGGATCTTGGACAGCCCCTTGACCCGCCATGGGTGCGTGGGGAACCCGTCGGGCAGGTCATCATGCTGCCTAAGACTGGGTACTCCTCAGTCTCTGGTGGCAAACTCGACGGAGGGCGCCAAGCCAACCATCCGATCAATGCTTTCAAAGGCAGCATTGCGCTCATCGAAAACGTGAATATCACAGCGGGAATGCGCGATGGCATCAACACCAAGGCTCGGAATGCGAACCATCCGCTCTTCATTTACCGCTGCAATGTTTATGGAAACAACGCACGCGGCATCTGGGCTCACGTTGCAACCCGTGTTCACTCGATTGCTAATACCTGCGTAGGCAACAACTCCGATGGAATTGATCTCGATGCCCACTCGATTGATTGCACAGCTCTCTTCAACACGAGCAACGGAAATCGCCGGCATGGTGTGTTCATTGAGGAGGGTGTCGATCACAACATCGTTTTTGGAAACACACTCAACGACAATTTTGGTGCGGGCGTCCACACGTGGAACGAGGAGGTTAAACAAAACACTGGCCCGAACGTGATCTCTGCAAACGAGTGCAATGGCAACCACCGAGGAACCAGTGTCGGGGGGCGTGCCGATGAAAAGACCTCTCACGAAAACCTCTTTTTCAACAATGTGACTCGATACAACCGAGTCAACGGAATCATGGCTGGCAACTCAAAAGCTAAGGGTAACTACTTCACCCAATGTGTCGTCGGGCAGAACATCCAACAAGATGTCGCTGGTTTCAAAGATGCGGTTTTCTTCAATACCATCGTCCCGTAGATAATTGCCATACCCTCCGGGTTTTGCTGACTCTGGCCGCATATGATATCGAATTTACGCATCAAAGCCTCGTTCCTTTCGGCATTGCTACTTGCCTCGTCATGGACCATGCCCGCTCAGGGGGAGCATCCAGAGCCGCCTCTAGTGCGCTCCAAGCCAGAGAGCCAAGCTGAGCGAGATGCAGATGTGGTTGTGTATGGAGCCACGGCAGGCGGTGTGATGGCAGCCGTGGCGGCCGCCAGGCAAGGCGTAAACGTCGTCTTGCTGGAACCAAGAAACCATGTTGGGGGAATGCTCTCAGGGGGGCTCGGTCGCACTGACATCGACGGACAGGAACATCTTATTGGGGGCCTGGCTTTGGAATTTTTCAGACGTGCGGGAAAACACTATGGCAAAGATCTCGCTTGGATTTTTGAGCCCCACGTAGCCGAGGAGACTCTAAAATCGATGCTTGCCGAGCAAAAGGTGCCTGTGAAGTTCGGTCAAGTCCTTGCTTCTATTGAAAAATCCGATGGCCGTATCCGGTCGCTCAAAACGACCGATGGGAACAACTATTCCGCGAAGGCTTTTATCGATGCTACTTACGAGGGGGATTTGATGAAGGCGGCAGGCGTCGCTTACAGCGTTGGACGGGAGGGACGCGACACCTATGGGGAGTCCCTCGCGGGTCGTCGCGACCTCCTGCGCAGTAACCATCAGGTCAATTTCCCCATCTCACCATGGAAGGATGGCAAACTGCTTCCATACATCACCGCTGAGGAAAATCTGGCTCCAACCGGGGTAGGGGATGGAAAGATCCAAGCCTATAACTTTCGATTGTGTCTTACGAACGTGCCGGAGAATCGCATTCCGATCGCTCAACCCGAGGGCTATGATCCCGGGCGCTATGAGCTCCTGCGCCGATGCTTCGAGGTCGGGGGTGATAAGGTGAATGGCATTCTCGGTATCAAGCCCATGCCAAATGGTAAGTCGGATGTGAATGCCGGGGCTCCCATCTCCCTCAATCTTTTGGGAGCCAATCAGGATTACCCCGATGGATCGCTGGAACGACGCAAGGAAATCTGGAAGGAGCACCTCGATTGGACACACGGGCTTGTCTATTTTGTCCAAAATGATCCCTGTGTTCCTGAAAACATTCGCAAAAAATACTCCGAGTGGGGGCTCTGCAAAGATGAGTTTACTGATACGGGCGGTTGGCCCCACCAACTGTACATTCGCGAAGCTCGCAAGATGAAAGGCGAATACCTTCTCACGCAGCGAGACCTCATGGAGGATCTCCGTAAAAACGACCGTATCGGCATTGCTGGCTATAATATCGACATCCGTGAAGTGCAGTGGGTTTCCATGCGTACTTATTTTTTTCCAAAAGCTGAGGACCAAGTTTACATGGAGGGCTACCTGAGCCACCCTGTGAAACCATGGGATATCCCTTACCGCGCCCTGCTACCGCGCTTCAGTGAATGTCAAAATCTGCTTGTCCCTGTGTGCATCAGTGCCTCGACGATTGCCTTTGCTTCTTTCCGCATGGAGCCCCAATTCATGATCGCTGGGCAAGCTGCTGGGACCGCAGCAGCCCTTGCCAGCAAAGCAGGAATTGCCGTCCATGATGTTCCCATCGCGGAACTCCAGAAATGCCTGCGCGATGGGGGACAGATTCTCGACTTGTAGATGCCCGATCGCGAGCCCGATGTCCTCTCGGTGGCTGTAAGCCATGCTGTCGCCGCACTCACTAATCCCTCATCATTTCCATTCCGGGCATTTTCAGGGTGGGTGATTTCCCGATTACTTCCTTTTTGTTTTTTCGAGAGATTTGTGTCATTTTCTCGATTATGAAATTTCGATGTCTTCTGGCTCGTTTGCTTTGTGTTCCTGTGGCGGCTTCGCTCGTTCTGAGCGGTTGTTCAAATCTTACCCCTGGTGAAAACGCGGCTGTTGCTGGCGTAGCGACCGGACTCGCTGTGGGGCTTCCGCTGGCTCTCACTGGAGTAAATCCCGCCGTCACCATCCCAGTCACAGCCGGTGCCGCTCTGGCCGCAGGGGGTGGGGCTTATCTGATCTCCCGAAACCAAGCCACTAAACGCCAACGTCAAGTCGCGGAGGATCGAGCTAGGGAATATGTCGCACGCACGGGAGAATATTCGAAAAAATCCACACGTTACATCGCTGTCCGCACGGAAGATTTCCGCACACAGGGCAAGGCCCAAGTTATGATTTATGATATCAACTCCGGCTCGATTGTGAGCGACACCGTCTATGACATGCGCTCGGTTCCTCCAGTTGGTGAAATGGGCGAGTTCGGCGGATACCGCGCTCGTTACATCGGAACCGGGAGCTGAGACTTCGACAGGACCTGAGCCCGGCCTCAGGCTTCGTCCTTTTCCGCATCTCCGGCCTCTCCGCTCTTCTGGAGTTTTTCGAGCAGGGGCTGCATGTCCTCCACCTCGTCCCATACGACTCCACTCACATAGATGGGAGATTTTTGGAGCGCGGCCATGGCCATGCAATCGCTCGAGCGGGCATCGATTTCGATGATCTTGCGTTGCTGGAGTTCGTTTTCGGCCGTGATGATCAGACGTCCGTAGTAAATGCCATTCCGAAAATCGTTGATAACGACACGTTCGACTTTAGCTCCTACAGAGGTCAGTACACTGGCGAGAAGATCATGGGTGAGAGGGCGCTCTTTTTCGACGCTGTTTAGATAAAGGCCGATGGCCGCTCCGATCGCTTGGTCAATGTAAATGGTGAAAACCTTTTCATCATTTCCCAGAAAAACGGCTGTCCCCGCATTGGTGGGAATCAGGGCGCGGATTTGCACTGGAATGGCAGATTTGTTCACAAACAAAAACTAACACCCGTTTGCTCTCAGGCAAGCAGACCGATTATTAGGTGATTTTCCCAGCACGGCGTAGGACGAGGATAACGATCGCCGTGCCGAGGAAGATGATGTCGCGCGCCATGGCCAAGAGCATTTTTGCGATGGATGGCGGATCGTCTCCGCCAAAGCAACCGCAGCTCACGATGATTCCATTCCATAGAGCCCATGAAAGAACGCCTAAAAACAATAGGCACAGGGCGCAAATAAGCCCCGCTCCAATATCGATAAATTTGGGCATAAGGAGCAAGATAGCCGCTAGGATTTCTGTGCATGCCAGACCATGAGCAAGAGGCAAGGTCCACTCTGGTGGAACAAAAGTGAAAGGCAGAAGTGTGAGAGCGAATTGCTGGCTGGCTCCCGCCTTCACTACGCCGGCGTAAAAAAATACACCAGCCAGAGCCAATCGTATGCAGAGGACGACTATGGCCTTCACCTCAAAGCCTCCAGAGATCGAAGCGCAAACCACGCTGCGGAGACATTGTGCACTCGGAAGATGGAGGCCCCGCGCAGAGCCCCGGCGACAAGGCATGCGATTGTTGCTGCATCACGCTCTTTCGGATCTTGGATTTCCAGCACATGTTTTATGACGCTCTTGCGGGAGACAGGTAAAAGAACAGGAACTCCCTGGCTGGTCAGACGCCCGAGTTCGCGGAAGATCCGAAGATTGTCGTCCACCTGCTTGGCAAAATCGATCCCAGGGTCGAGGATCAACGACTCGCGAGGGATGCCCACCTCGGTGGCCAGGCGTATTTTTTCTTCGAAGAAATCCCTCAACTCCTGCATGACGTCGGCATAAGTGACATGGGTGTGGCGCACCTTTGGCTCGCCCCGTGAATGCATGATCAGGAGGGCTGCGCCAATGCGGGCACAGAGTTGAGCGTTCGTGCTGTCTGGCAGGGCGCTCATGTCATTCAATATGTCAAATCCTGCTTCAAGTGCTCCCTCAATCACGCCCGGTCGCCAAGTATTCAAGGAAACAAGGGGTGGAAAAACCTGTGTCGAATCGCGGGGAGTGGCGCCTTTCATTGTCCTCTCAAAGTTTTTCAGGAATGGCTCGATGCGGCGGAGTTCCTCCAGCTCGCTGATCGCTTGCCGGTTCGTTCGGGCACTCTCGCCACCGACATCAATGATATCCGCGCCCTCGGCGACCATCTCGACGGCGCGCGCCAAGGCCCACTCAGTGTCGATTTTTCCATCCGACGAGAAGGAATCATCGTTGATGTTCAGAATGCCCATGACCAGTGCCCTGTTCCTCAAGGCGATCCGGCGCCCGCGTGCCTTCAGTTCGCATACAAAATCCATCTTGTCCTTGTCTCCCTGTTCATTCTTCGACATCTTGGAGAGTACTGGAGCGGGTATGAGTTTCATCGAAACAATTTTTGAAAAAGTCAGGAGACATCCGAAGCGTATTGTTTTTCCTGATGGTGAGTCGCCCCGCGTGATAAAGGCTGCAGAGCTTTTTTACCAGAGTCAACTCGGTATCCCCATTCTTCTTGGACGCCGTGAGGTCATCCGCGAGCTAGCCGAGAAGGATTCCATAAGTCTCGATCACGTTTCCATCGTCGAACCAGAAAAATCCTCAGAGCTTCCCGTTTTCTGCCGCCGCCTCGAAAGGATAGAGCGGTACCGCAAGGTTGACCTGAAGGATAGCCGCGAGCTGATGGTGCGTCCGAATTACTTTGCGGCCATGATGGTCCAATACGGCCTTGCGGACGCTTTAGCCGGTGGTGTGAACGCATCGGGTGGCGCACTCTTGCGGCCAATGCTTCACCTGGTCAAACCACTTCCATTTGCTGATGTGATCTCTTCCTGCACGATTGTTGAACTCCATAACCGCTCTTATGGCGACGACGGGGTTCTCTTCTTTGCGGATACCGGTGTGGTTCCTGATCCCACCATGTCACAGCTTGCCACGATCGCAGTTCAGGCTGGTTTGCTAGCAAGGCAGGTTTTTGGCCGGCGCCCGCGGATTGCGCTCTTGAGTTTTTCCACGAAAGGCAGCGCGCGCACGGCATCGACGGAGAAGGTTTCTGGTGCTGTCCAGTTGGCGCGTCACATAGCCGAAAAATCCGGTTCCGACATGGCGATCGATGGCGAAATGCAAGCCGATGCCGCCTTGGAATCGGCATTTTCGGAAATCAAGTTGGGAGAGAGTCCCGTCGGCGGCAAAGCCAACGTACTCATTTTTCCCGATCTCAATAGCGGCAATATCGCCGTCAAGCTCACAAGGCTTTTTGCGGACTCCAGCACGTACGGACAGATCCTCATGGGGTTCACGCGGCCGGCAGCTGATCTTCCCCGAGGAGCTTCCTCGGAGGATATCCTCTGCACCGCTGCGATCGTTGCTTTGCAAGCCATCGAATACCGAAAACTTTATCCTCCCGGCGACATCGGGAATTAACGTTTTGAACACGGTTACGCCGCGCATTTTCATTGCTGCCACGGAGCAGGATACTGGCAAGACAACGACCTCGCTCGGCCTCTACGCGGGCTTGCAGCAATGGTTCCCCCGCATCGGCTATATCAAGCCGGTCGGGCAGCGCTTCACAGAAGTCGATGGACGTCGAATCGATGAGGATAGCCTACTCATGCAAACGGTTTATCAAACCAGCACCCCGATCGAGGATATGAGTCCCATTGCCGTCGAACCGGAATTCACCCGCCGATACATCAACGAGGCGAACCACGACGCTCTGGTGCGTCGCATTCAACATTCTTTCGACCGTTCCACTTGGGAAAAGGATTTTACCATTATTGAGGGCAGCGGTCATGCGGGGGTGGGGTCGGTCTTCGATCTCTCAAATGCCACCGTCGCAAGAATCTTGTCCAGCAAGGTTCTTCTTGTGGTTCCTGGCGGAATCGGGCGCCCTATTGATGAGGGCGCCCTCAATAAAGCTCTCTTTGATCGTGAGAGAGTGGAGGTCGTTGGCGTGATCATGAATAAGGTCCTAGCGCATAAAATGGAACAAGCGGCGGATTTTGCGCGCCGCGGGTTTGAGCGTCTCGGATTGGAACTTCTTGGCATCATGCCAGTCCAAAAAATCCTCACCGAGCCGTCGCTTCAGCAGATTACCGAGAAGATTCGCGGGACCTTTTTTTGTAATGCCCAGTTTGCACGCAATCATGCCAGAGACATTGTGATGGGGGCTGTGAGTGCGGCGAATATCCAGCGAAGGTTCTCCCCCGGCACATTGCTCATCGTGCCTGGTGATCGGGAGGATATTGTGCTCGCAGCGATCTCTGAAGCCTCTGCATCAAATGAACAGAGGCTCTGTGGGCTGATTCTTTCGGACGACCTCAAGCCTCACCGCACGCTTTTAGACATGCTGGAAAAAACCAGCCTGCCAGTCGTTTTTTCTCCGCAGGATAGTTACTCCATAGCTCAGCGGATTCTTTCCCTCACGATCAAGGTGCAACCTGGCGACACTCACAAAATCGAAAACATCCAGGACCTCGTGCTTCGCCACATCAACATTCCGCGTCTCATCGAAAAACTGGGATCAGGCGCCTGATCCCTATCATTTTTTTGCCAAGGCAGCTCGAATCGCGTTAATTCCCTCAAGGGCCTCTTCGACTGTTTCGGCCATCAGGCACACGTGGCCCATCTTCCTTCCGGGGCGGGCTTCAGATTTGCCATAGAGGTGGAGTTTTGCGCGAGGATCGCTGAGCACGGCGTTCCAATTCGGTGCTCCATTTTCCCAGAGATCGCCAAGGAGATTCCACATCACAACGGGTTTCATCAGCTCGGGCGACCCCAGGGGAAGACCGCACACGGCCCGCAGTTGTTGCTCAAACTGGCTCGTTATGCAGGCGTCCAGGGTGAAGTGCCCGGAATTATGTGGGCGCGGGGCGAGCTCATTAACCAACAATGCACCATCGGTCGTGAGAAAAAATTCCACGGCCAAGAGCCCGACGACTTCGAGTTCATGCATGATTTCGGCAGCAAGATTCTCTGCAGGCTTCAGGATGGATGGCTCAAAGCGTGCGGGAATAATTGAGAGATCAAGAATGTGGTTGCTGTGGATGTTTTCAGAGGCTGGAAATGTGGCGATCGTTCCATCTTGACCACGGGCGCAGACTACGGAGAGCTCGGCTTGAAATGGAATCCACTTTTCAAGAACACCTCGAGGCGCCCCGAATTTCTTCCAAACTTCGCCGGGATCAACATCTCCGCTGATTTTGATTTGCCCTTTGCCATCGTAGCCAAAGTCGGCGGTCTTCAAAACTGTTGGCGTGCCGAGTTCCGAAAGTGCCAAGCGTAGAGCCGCTTCAGAATCCACCATTCGGAAGGGAGCACACGGAAATCCCTTCGCTGTAAGGAAAGATTTTTCCCGCTCGCGGTTCTGACAAATATGCAATACCTCGCCGCGCGGGTGGACTGGACACATCGCAGCGACGGTCTCCAGAGCCGAGCGCGGAATATTTTCAAACTCATAGGAAATCACACCAACCCCGGCTGCAAAAGACTTCAAGGCCTCCTCATCCGTATAGGGAGCGTTCACCTCGACATCGCAGATCTGACCCGCTGGACAGCCCTTTTGTGGCTCAAAGGTGTGTACGTGATAGCCCATGCGACGTGCGGCAATGGCAAGCATGCGGCCGAGTTGACCACCGCCAAGAATGCCAACTATGGCGCCTGGAGTAATGGAATTGGTTTCCGTCGGCTTGTGATTCCGGTTAATTAAATGTTTCTTCTCTGTCATGGCAGATCGTCTGGTTTACATTCTTGCACTGCTCGCTCTCGGGTTCATTCGACTCCTGCCGCTCCCTGTGTGTTTTGTTTTGGGACAGGCAGTGGGTGCGCTTCTCTGGTTCATCCTGCCCGGCTACCGCCGCCTCGCAAGGGAAAATCTCACGGTGGCATTTGGTGGGGAAATGTCGCCCGCTGCCATCCGATCTCTTGTCTTCAAGCATTTCACCACCTTGGGAGCCAATGCAGTGAGTGCGATAAAAATTCCATCCCTCTCCCACGATGAAATCGGCCGAATCGCTCAGATCGAAAATCTCGACCTCATTCGCCGGAACATTGCAAATGGGCGTCCTGTGGTGCTTGCCATCAATCATATCGGCAACTGGGAACTCTATGCCCAACTCGTTTTTCAAGTGCCCGAGGCGCGCTTTGGGACTGTTTACCAAGCCCTCCACAACAAGCTTCTCGATGACCTTGTGAATCGCGACCGCCGCAGGCTGGGGGTTCAGACTTTCGATCGCAAGGCCGGATTCCAAGGGGCTCTGGCCCTCCTGCGCGAACCCGGAATCCTCGGCGTGCTCGTGGATCAACACGCTGGCAATAGCGGCCTGTGGACTCCATTTTTCAACCGCCTCTGCTCGACCTCGCCACTCTCGGCTACGCTGGCCGTCCGGACGAATGCCGCCGTGATCCCAGTCGCTATTTACACACAAGGCTTTGCCCGTTGGCGTGTCGTGATCAGCCCTGAAATTCCTTGGTCTGCTGACAAGCCAGAGCAGCTCACGCTCGACATCAACAAGGCCCTTGAAAAGCAAATCCATGTCTCTCCAGCAGATTGGTTTTGGGTTCATAACCGCTGGAAGACGCCACTCCCCAATTTTCTGATCAATGAAGCCAAGCGGGGTATTTACCAGCCGCCGACAGATCCCGTGCCTGCACCATTCCGCATCGTTGTTCGCTCCCCAAACTGGCTTGGCGATGCAGTGATGGCCATCCCCGCCGTGCGCGCGTTCAAGCTTGGTCGTCCCGATTCGCGCCTCACTGTTCTCTGCCCCGAAAAACTTGCCGGTCTCTGGCTGCGAGTGTCCGATGTGGACGAAGTGATCGGCATCGAGTCCGGCGAGTCTCTTTTTTCTACTGCCACAAAGCTGCGAGGGCACTTTGAAGCCGCCGTTTTATTTCCGAATTCGCTTCGATCCGCTCTCGAAGTCTGGCTTGCAGGCATCAGGCGCAGGGTGGGGTATGCAGGACACTCGCGCACGGCATTTCTAGATCAAGTCATCACTCCCCGCAAAAAATCCGGCTTCTTGCCACTGCACCATGCTGACCGGTATTGGCACATTGCGGCCCGCTGCGGAGCTGAGTTCCTGCCCGCCTCGATTTCCTCTTGGAAGCCGAAAGGCAGGAAATGTGTGATCGGTATCTGCCCAGGTGCTGAGTATGGCTCGGCCAAACGCTGGCCTGCCTACAAATTCCGGATGCTCATGAAACAGGTCAATGAACTGATCGATTGCGAATGGGTCATTCTCGGCACGGCAGCGGACTCCGCAACCGCTGCCGAGATTTCGCAAGGCTTGCCAAATGTGAGCGATCTCACGGGAAAAACCACCCTCGGTGAATTGATGGATCTGCTTGCGAAACTCAGCGGGCTTCTCACCAATGACACCGGCACCATGCACCTCGCCGATTTCATAGGCACTCCCCTTGTTGCCATTTTTGGCTCAACGGAACCCTCTCTTACTGGCCCGAGGGGACCCGGCAGCCAAGTTATCCGACAGAAGGTCGAATGCAGTCCCTGCTTCCTCCGCGAGTGCCCGATTGATTTTCGCTGCATGGAGGAAATTCCCATGGAGAAGGTCGTTGCAGCGGTCTTGAATTTCCGCAAAAAAGCCCAGCCGTCTTCGAATCGGAGAGGGGATTAGACTTGTTCTTAGCCTGCTCCCTGAACAGGTAGAAATCGTCAAGCCTCCCGATTTTTCGCGAGCCAGCTGGTCTCTGAATTCGAATTTCTCGGGTCCGGCAGTTATTCTTTTCTAAGTGGATAAAAAATGTTCATTTTTTCTTGAACAAAATTTTTCCCGAGTGATAGTCTTCCTCGTCTCCCCCGCCAATGAGGCTCGCGGAAACCTCCATTTCAACTCGGCAAATGGCAAATTCCCCAAGATTTACCAAGGGCGGTAGCCCGCGCTCAAATGGTGAGCCATCCCTACAGGAAGCGGCAATCAGCGCGGCTCCACCCGAACTCAGTTCTTTTCAGGTCCAGTCGGTTTCACTCTTTATTCACATCTTCGGTGCCCTGTCTCTCCCGCGCTCCATCGGTGAAATTTACGGCCTCCTTTTCAGCACCCCGGAGCCCCTCTCGCTGGACGATGTGCAAGCGCGTTTGAGGTTGAGTCGAGGATCTGCTAGCGAGGGGCTGCGCTGGCTCCGTTCCCTTGGTGCCGTTAACCAAGTTTACGTTTCTGGGGTTCGCAAAGAGCACTTCACTGCTGAGACCAGTCTGCGCAAGCTCGCCAGCGGCTACCTCCGCGACCGCATAGACCCCCATCTCGAAAACGGCCCCAGCCGCCTCAGCGCCCTCGAATCCAGCATCGACTCCGCCTCTCCCGCCTCCCACTTCGAAAAATCCCGCCTAGGCCAGATCGCCGGCTGGTATAAATTTTTCGGCAAAGTCCTGCCGCTCATTAAAGCTCTAGCCGGCAAATTTTAAAAATCCCACTCCTCGCATTTGCTCACTCAAGTCAATCCATGCAAAAAGCTGTCGCAAAATACGAAATCGTCATTAAGCCATCCAAAAGCTGGTTCGGCCTCGACCTAGTTGAGATTTGGCGTTACAGGGATTTATTGTTTCTCCTTGTTCACCGGGATTTTGTATCCAATTACAAGCAGACGATCCTCGGTCCTCTCTGGTTTATTATCCAACCCCTCATCACCACGGTCATTTTTACCATTATTTTTGGGAAAGTGGCGCAAATTCCGACCGATGGGATGCCACCGATGCTCTTTTATCTAGCTGGCTTGCTCGGGTGGAACTTTTTCTCCCGCACGCTCGGCGGCACCTCCTCCACGCTGGTATCGAATGTTGGCATGTTTGGAAAAGTGTATTTCCCTCGCTTAGTCGTTCCTCTTGCGGCTGTTGTGTCGAATTACATTGCTCTCGCGATCCAGTTGGTTACTTTCCTCTGCTTTTGGACCTACTATAAATTTTTCTCCTCAGTAGGGCCATCCATCCACATCGGCTGGGACATTCTGGCCTTCCCCCTGGTGATCCTACAAATTTCCGCCCTTGCGCTCGGTGTCGGCCTCTGGCTTTCCGCCCTCACGGCCAAATACCGTGACCTCGCCTTCCTCACCGCCACGATTATCCAACTCTGGATGTATGCCACGCCGATCATTTATCCCGTCTCTCAAATCCCCGAAAAATGGCGCTGGGTCTCCTCCCTGAACCCCATGGAAACGCCCGTCGTCGCAATCCGAGATCTGTTTATCGGACAAAATATTAGTCCCATTGGAAATTTCGGCATCTCCCTCACCATGACGCTTTTCATCCTCGCCACAGGAATTCTCATCTTCAACAAAGTCGAAAAAACCTTCGTCGATACGGTGTAGGAGTTTTCAAAATGAAAGAAAATGCACTTCTAGCTTTGAGCAGTGTACCGGGTAACGAGTAACTGGTAACGAGTATGGGATTCGCAGAAAAATTTGAAGACTTGCAGATTTGGCAACGGTCACGCGTTTTGACCAATGAGATTTATGACGCATTTGAGCAGATTCGCGATTTCGATTTCCGCAACCAAATTCAAAGCGCAGCGGTGTCCATGATGAACAATATATCGGAAGGTTTCGAGCGGCGGACTAAGAAAGACTTCGCACATTTTCTGGATTTGTCGAAAGGATCTTCTGGGGAAGTGCGCTCCATGCTCTACCTTTCCGAAGACCGTTGCTACATTGACAAATCCGCTGCAGAACGGCTGCGCTCCGAATACAAAGACCTCTCCAAATCGATCGGTGCCCTCGCCTCAAAATTGCGCTCGCAACAATAGCCGCGCCAGCAAACCTGGCGTTAGCATGTAGCGAGTTACGGGTGGAGCGAAAAAAGCGGTAACGAGTAGCGGGTTACGGGTAGCTAGTCGACCCTTAAAAACAAATCAACCTGTTTTCGGTTAATGGAATAGGCATGATTCTTGCTGTGCTGGATTGCAGGTAAAAGTTGCCTCAACGCTCAAAAACCCTGCAATCCGATTCCAT
>Ga0214921_10001070_pt1 | contig 47567 bp, 46 predicted proteins | sample LL1505_MetaG_FD_177992 | JGI IMG/M metagenome (GOLD analysis project Ga0214921, IMG submission 177992) | Freshwater microbial communities from Lake Lanier, Atlanta, Georgia, United States - LL-1505 | ecosystem: Environmental > Aquatic > Freshwater > Lake | place: USA: Georgia | collected... | reverse complement strand
TTTCGGCGCTCTACTACTGGCTACGATTTTTACTCCAAAATCTCGTCGGCCATCAGAAATTAGCAGTATCAACCCCTTTTTAAGGGTCGACTAGCTAGTGAAAACAAAGCCGCCGAAAGCGGAAATCGCGCCGCATGCGCCTCTGAACCCGCCACCAGTTACCAGTTACCAGTTACCGGCCACTCGCCACCCGTTACTTCTTCGCCTCTTCCCATGTCCAAGCCCATTATCGAAGTCAAAGAAATCTCGAAGTGCTACAAGCTCGGGACCATTGGCGCGCAGACCATGCGCGACGAGGTGGAGGCATTCTTCGCCCGTTTCAAAAAAACAAAATCACCAGCCACCAGCCACTCGTTACCCGCCACTTCTTCAAACCAGCCACTCGCCACCAGTCACTCGCTACCGAATTCCGCGCGAAGCGCGGAATTCTGGGCCCTGCGCGATGTCTCGTTTGATGTCCAGCCTGGCGAGGTTGTTGGAATTATCGGTCGCAATGGAGCTGGCAAGAGTACCTTGCTGAAGATTCTGAGCCGCATCACAGAGCCGACCAGCGGCGAGATACGAGTCCGAGGCCGCATCGCCTCGCTGCTCGAGGTTGGCACTGGATTCCACCCGGAACTCAGCGGCCGCGAAAACATCTTCCTCAACGGCGCCATCCTCGGCATGACCAAAGCCGAAATCCGCGTCAAGTTTGATGAAATCGTCGATTTCGCCGGCGTCGAGCAATTCATCGACACGCCGGTGAAGCGGTATAGCTCCGGGATGTATGTGAGGCTCGCCTTCGCCGTCGCTGCGCACTTGGAGCCTGAGATTCTGATCGTGGACGAGGTCTTGGCGGTAGGCGACGCAGAATTCCAAAAAAAATGCCTAGGTAAAATGAAGGATGTTGCGGGCCATGGCCGGACTGTTCTCTTTGTAAGCCATAACATGACCGCTATTCAATCTCTTTGTCGCCAAGGTGTTCTCATGTCCCACGGCCAAGTTGAGTATGTAGGCGCAAGCTCGGAGTGTGTTCGACGCTACTTAGTGAATTCCGGAACAAAATCCCCCCTTGCATCTTGGGAGAGTCCGAATAATGCTCCAAATTGTGATCTTGTGTGGATCAAATCGATGCGAGCAGTTTCTCTGCGCAGCGATGACCAAGGCGATGCACTCTTTGATCTTCAAACGCCAATCGACATCGAGATCGAGTACGAGGTGATCAAGCGTGGTCATTTCCATATCACGCTCCACTTCATGTCGGAAAATAACGATGTCGCATTCACTTCTGGCTGTACGCTGCTGAAGCCAAATGAATCTTATATCGAATTAGGAAATTATAAAATCACGTGCAGGATTCCAGCCAACCTCCTCAACGAAACGGAATATTCTATCAAATTGCTCATTATTGTTAATGGAAACCAATGTGGTTACGAGAAATCAGATGTTATCCACATTGACGTAAAAGATTTGGCTCCACGAGAAATTGGAGGTTATCATGGCAGGGAGCCTGGGCCGATTCGTCCGAAGCTCGAATGGAGCCAGCGTAGGTTATAAAAGCCCAAGACTAAAACAAGATAGTTTTGAACTCCTCCTCTCATAAAAATCCCGCGCTGGCAGACCATATCGTCCAGCACGCTGAACGCACATTGTTCAAGTGTGATGATGGTCGGAGCATTTGCTATGGCAGTGCCTTGGATTGGAGTCAGCATCTTGGCTTTCGCGACGCATCCCGGCGGCTTGTTTTATGCTTTTGCGAAAATGAGTCTCCAAGTCTGCTTGGCTACTTGGCCTTAATGGCTTGCGACGCCGTTCCAATGCTTGTTGGAAGCTCTCTTTCTGAGTCGCAACTTCAAAAGCTTCTTCAAGCCTACCAACCCGATTTTGTTTGGTTGCCGGATTCACGTCTCTCAGAGATGCTCGAAGGTCGTCCAGTTCTCTCTTTTGGTGGATATTCCCTTATAGCATCAGGTTATGATAAAGCGTATGCGATTCACAATTCCTTAGCACTCCTTCTGACCACGTCGGGAAGCACGGGCAGTCCAAAGTTCGTCCGCCTCTCTCATGAGAATCTCATGAGCAATGCCATGGCGATCTCTCAGTATCTGGAACTTACTCCAGACGAGTTGCCAATCACGACCTTGCCGCCGAGCTATACCTACGGATTATCAATCATTCATAGCCATATTCTCAAGGGAGCTTCGATCGCCTTGACGAACCAAACTTTTTTCAATCGTGGTTTTTGGGATTTTCTTCAAGCGACCGGTGCGACAAGTCTCAGCGGAGTTCCCTACCATTACGAGATTCTAAAAAAACTGCGATTTGCCAGAATGGATATCCCAAGCTTGCGGACTCTTACTCAAGCCGGTGGGCGCATGAATCCTGACTCGACGCTTGAGTTTGCGATGCATTGTAGGAGTCGTGGGATGCGTTATTTTACAATGTACGGGCAGGCTGAAGCCACTGCTCGGATGTCGTACCTGCATCCTGAAAATGCCGTGGAAAAAGCTGGTAGCATTGGTCGAGCTATTCCAGGGGGCAGTTTTTGGTTGGAAAATGAATTGGGGCAGCGACTTGAAGGTCCGGATTTTGATGGAGAATTGGTTTACCAGGGCGGAAATGTTTTCATGGGGTATGCCGAGAGGTATCAGGATTTATCGAAAGCTGATGAGTGCAAAGGCATCTTAAAAACCGGAGACCTTGCCCGTAGAGATGCAGATGGAGACTACTATATCGTAGGGCGATTGAAGCGATTCTTAAAAATTTTTGGCCATCGAGTTAACCTTCAAGATGTGGAGGAGCTTATTTCTACCTCGGGATTCTCTGTTGCCTGTGCTGGGCGCGATGACCATCTCGATATTTATCTTTCGCATGAAGATTGTGCGATAGGGCAACAGATCAAAGAAAGATTGGTCGCCGAGTTAAAAATCGCACCCGGAGCGCTTCGTGTCCTTGGTATCTCCGAAATTCCTCGCAGTGAGTCTGGCAAAATTCAATATAGCCTGCTTGAAACGCATCCCTCGCAACTTCTCGCATGACACCTCCAGATCTTACATGCTGGCTGGACTACGCTCCCTACTCGCTCAGATCGGGGGAAAAATCCCGTCTGCTTGCCAAGAGCCTATGCGATCTGACCGAGTGGCATCGGGCGGCATGTCCTGAATACGCGCGGATTTTGGATTTGATCGGTTGCCCGCAGCTGCCCGTCGAATCTCCTGAGAAAGTTCCTTTTATTCCGGCTAGGCTTTTTAAAGAATTCCAACTATCGAGTATTGATAAGTCGCTAGTTTTTAAGACGCTCACCTCATCCGGCACTACTGGGCAGCAGGTCTCGCGTATTTACCTCGACCGGGAAACGGCATCCTTTCAAAGCCGTATTTTAACCAAGATCATGGGGAATGTTCTTGGCAAGAAGCGTGTGCCGATGTTGGTTATTGACAGTCCCAGTGTGCTCAAGGACAGGCTATCCTTTTCCGCACGCGGGGCTGGAATTCTTGGCTTTTCTTTTTTTGGTCAGGATTTGACCTATGCCCTTAACGATAAAATGGAGCTTGATTTGCCGGCGGTGGAGGGCTTTTTAGAGCGCCATAGTGGGCAGCCTATCTTTCTTTTTGGTTTTACCTTCATGATTTGGCAGCATTTCTATTTGGCGCTGCGAGATCGCGGAATCCGACTTCCCTTAGAGCAAGGGATTCTCCTCCACGGCGGCGGTTGGAAAAAATTGCAGGATCAAGCGGTGGGCAGAGAAGAGTTTGCCAAGGCTATGCATGAGTGCGCGGGTATTCTACGGGTGGTGAATTACTATGGCATGGTGGAACAAACGGGTTCGATTTATCTGGAATGCGAGGCGGGGCACTTGCATGCACCAGTTTACTCGGATGTTTTGATTCGCGACTCCAAGAATTTTGAATCTCTTCCCCACGGGGAGGTCGGTCTTGTGGAGGTCTTGTCTTTGATTCCTCGCAGCTACCCTGGCCATGCACTTCTCACAGAGGACTTGGGAAGGATTGATGGGGAAGACGATTGCCCTTGCGGTAGATTTGGAAAATATTTCTCCATCCTCGGTCGGGTGGCAAAAGCGGAAACAAGGGGTTGTAGCGATACCTATGAGAACCATTCCTGACATTTCCGTCGAAATTTGTGTCGGAGAAAGTTTGCGCACTCTCCACACCAAACCACTCACTCCGTTTTCCGAGCCAGTGCTGGCTTTTTTGTCTCAACTCTCCAAAAACTTGCTGTCATCTCCAGAGAGTCGCGAATTCCCCGATATTGCCGCCTTTGCCTACTGGTGCCGAGCGGCCAATCTTGCTCGGATGTCGCGCGAGTTTGATGGTCGTTTCAAGAGGTTGGGAAGAGGACTGGCCCTTCATATTGCCCCAGCCAATGTGCCTGTAAATTTTGCGTTCTCCTTTGCCTTCGGATTACTTTCTGGAAATGCAAATATCGTCCGCCTGCCGGAAGCGAGGTTTCCGCAGTCCGCAATTCTCTGTGATGAGATCGCTCGACTTTTTTCCGAATCGACGCATGCCCAGGTTGCTTCCATGAATCGATTCGTCCGTTACCCTCGCAACGATGAAATCACGGCAGCCATCTCAGCTTGCTGCCAAGCTCGTATCATCTGGGGAGGCGACAGTACGATTGCGCGGTTGCGTGCCATGCCAAGCCCGCCACGCTGCGTCGATATCGCTTTTGCTGACAGGTATTCCCTCTGCTTGATGGAAGCCGGAGCTGTTCTGGAATGCAGCGAAAAAACTCTTTCCGAACTGGCTCATGGTTTCTACAACGATGCCTACCTCATGGATCAAAAGGCATGCTCCTCACCGCATCTCGTTTTCTGGGTTGGAAATGCCGACCAAGTGGAAGCCGCAATGAAAAGGTTTTGGGCTGCGGTGTCGAACGTTGTGCAGGATCAATATGATCTCCAACCCGTTCAGGCCGTCGATAAATTTCTCCACCTTTGCCGAACGGCTATCGATTTTCCTGAAGCTAAATCTTTTGCATCAAAGGGTAACCATGTTTACAGAGTGAGACTCAGTCAATTGCCGGAAAACATTGAAAATCAAAGGGGGCAGTGTGGTTTCTTTTATGAGCATGCAGCTGAGACCTACTCCTGTCTGGCAGAAATTGTCGGAGATCGTTACCAGACCCTCACATGTTTTGGATTTGATGCAGAAAAAATTGTCGACTTTATCCGCGAAAATAGACTAACTGGAATCGATCGCGTGGTTCCGGTTGGAAAGGCACTCGATATTGGTATTATCTGGGATGGCTATGATGTAGTCGGAACGCTCTCGAGAATTGTTCAGGGTTAAGTCTAATTTCTAAAAAATACTATATGGACTGTTTCATCTGTAATTCCAAAACAGAATACTATTTTTCTAAGACATATTCAGACTCGCCTTGTGACGAGTTTATGCGTGAAATAGGTGAAGTTGATTACTATAAGTGCAAACACTGTGGGTTTGTAATTTCTAAAACACACGCGGAGCTTCCTTCTTATATTTGGAACAAATTGAATCATGACTGGCATCATTTTTTTGAGGCACAACCAGCAACTCTTAAGGTATGCAACCAGCCGCCATATGCAGAGCAAGCTATGATGCTGCATTTACTTAGCAGGCAAAAAATAATTAATGCATCAAAATGGATTGACTATGCGGCTGGCTACGGAACATTGAGTAAAATTCTTAAGAAATATTTTGATTTGGAACTTCCGATTTATGATATATATGTGAAATCAAATAATGAATTAAATTACATAGAGTATCCTACTGAAGGCGATTATAATGTGGTTATCAACTCAGCAATGTTTGAGCACGTATTGAATCGCGAAGACCTTGATAATGTTAATCGGCTTGTCTCTCCAGACGGGTGCTTAGTTATTCATACTTTAGTTTGTGAAAATATACCCAAAAATTCAGACTGGTTTTATCTAGCTCCGCCAGTTCACTCTGTTTTTCATACTAACAAGAGTATGGGGATACTCATGGAGCAATGGGGGTATCATGCTTCTATTTACTCACCGAAAAGTAAGTCTTGGATATTGTTAAAGTCAAAAGAACTTTTCACTGAAAAGTTATCAACTTTAAACGAGGAATTGCAAGCTGGCTGGTTCTATTCCAAAAAGGGCTTTGTTGACTATTGGAAGGGTTTTTAAACTAATATTGTTTAGAGTTATGATAAAATTAGATGCATATTTTCATGCTCTGTTTTCTATTTGGCAAGTCACCTTCTATTTCGCTCTGGTTAACGTTTGTAAATGATTAATAATTTTTATTGCAACTACCAGAAAATAAAAAACAAATTAGTTTAAAATTTACAACAAAGTTACATGAAAAAACTAATTATCATTGGAGGCGGTAACTTTGGTCGCGAAGTTTTTACTTGGGCCAATCAATGTGTTGAGTTTGGCAAAGATTGGTTAGTTGCGGGTTTTCTTGATGACCGCCCCAATATTCTTGATTCATTTAAGGATCACTCCTGTTTGATCGGTGCACCCCACTTGCATATTCCATCCAAAGACGAAATCTTCATTTGTGCCGTTGGAAGTCCTGCTGAAAAACGAAAATATTGCGATATTCTTTTGCAGCGTGGGGCAATATTTGCGAATGTTATTCACCCCACGGCGGTGTTTGGTCAACATGTGCAGATTGGCCAAGGAGTGATTGTTTGCCCTAGGGTCGTCGTTAGTAATGAGGTGCGGTTGGGTAGCTTCTCGGCAATCAACACGCTTTGCTCAATAGGCCACAATGTGGTTGTAGGTGATTACTGTCAAATCAACCCTTGCGCCGCCATCGGAGGGCATGCGCTTTTGGAGGATGGGGTAACCTTGGGATCGAACGCCTCAATGCTGCCGCATTCAGTCGCAAGGCAAGGCTCGGTTATTGGTGCTGGCAGCGTTGTTTTAAGGCAGGTTCCAGCGGGTCAGACCGTCTTTGGTGTGCCGGCTAAAGTCGTTAGATTTCCTAAAACACAGAATAATACAAATGAGTAATATAAATAGAATACAAATCATATTTGCTTCTTCTCTAAACTTGCCCCTAGAGAAATGCACTGACGAACTTGCTTACGGCATCGACTGGGACTCGGTGGCGCATATGTCTCTCATCGCTGCCCTAGAGGATGAGTTCGGAATAATGATCGATACAAATGATGTAATTGATATGAGCAGCTTCAAGAAGGCGAAAGAGATTTTGACAAAATATGGTGTCGCTTCTCAATCTTGAGGGCAAGGTTGCGGTTGTCACTGGCGCCACGCGCGGCATAGGCTGGGCTACATCACAAATACTTGCAGCACATGGTTCTACCCTCATGCTGGCCGGGCACTCAAACCGTGACCTTCTCGATCAGCGTGTCGAGGAAATTCATTCCCAATTCGGAGTTAGTGTCACCGGGGAGCTTTTTGATGTCAGTGATCCCGATGGGGTGCGTGACTTCTATGGTAGAGTAAATAAGCTACATAAGAAAATTGATATCCTAGTCAATAATGCTGGTATACTTGATGACGGATTAATGGGAATGATTAGCTTAAAACAATATCACAATACATTTAATACAAACGTTTTAGGTGTTGTTCTAAATATGCAATATGCTTCGCGTTTGATGTCTCGTAACAGCACTGGTTCTATTGTTAACATTTCATCTATAATTGGTCGTTTCGGTAACGCGGGCCAAGTGGTCTATGGGGGTAGCAAAGCTGCGGTCATTGGCATAACTCTTTCGGCTGCAAAGGAACTAGCTTCTAAAAATATACGAGTGAACGCAATTGCTCCCGGCTTTATTGAGACTGACATGGTGAATCAGTTGCCTAAAGAAAAATATCAGGAGAGGATGGCGAGTATAAAAATGGGCAGAATTGGAACGCCTGAAGATGTTGCAAAGGCGGTCCTTTTTTTAGCGTCTGATTTATCAAACTATATAAGCGGTCAAGTAATTGGTGTTGATGGAGCTATGCTTATTTAAAAAATGATCTCTGTTTTCTCCGTATGCACCTCTCGATAAGCAAGATGACGATTGAGAATGATGTCACGATCGCATTGAGAGCGACTGTCTTCCAAAACCTCCCAAGTGGATTCACTGGCGACTCATTGGCCGGAGATTATCGCGGTTTTAGCGTCACGGATCTAAAGGTTTTTAGTGAATTTTCTGCCAATGATCTTTAATCTCGGTCAATTCAACTTATGGTTTGCTGATAGAATGCGTTGTCATTCTTTTGATATTCAGCATATTGCTTTCGATAAGCTGGAGAAGTGGGGGTTTGATGATCGATTTGGAAATCTCCGCCATACGAGCGGCAAGTTTTTTAGTATCGAGGGTATTCATGTAGAGACAAATTCACAAAGTCTTACCAATTGGAACCAACCGATTATCAACCAACCGGAAGTAGGTTTTCTGGGATTTATCGTGAAGCGGGTGGAGGGTAAGTTGCATTTTCTGATGCAGGCAAAAATGGAGCCTGGAAATATCAGCTTCATTCAGTTGGCTCCGACTTTGCAAGCTACACGGAGTAATTACACCCGGGTGCATCAGGGCGCGGCGCCGCCATTTTTGGAGTATTTTCGAGACAGGCGGAAGGCCAAAGTACTGGTTGATTCTCTTCAGTCTGAGCAAGGTGGACGTTTCCTAAGGAAAAGGAATCGAAACATTATCATTGAAATTCCGGAGGATGAGATTTTGCCTGAGTCCGAGGATTTTATCTGGCTTACGCTGGAGCAAATTCATGAACTCTTGCGCCGAGATAATGTCATCAATATGGATGCGCGAACCGTCCTCTCCTGCCTCCCTCCGGAGTTTTCTGACTCTGTTGAGCCAGAGAAGGATGAAGGCGCTCCAATGCATAGCCTCCGCGACATTCTCTCATGGTTTACGGAGTTGAAGTGCAAATATGATCTGAGTGTGAGAACGATTCCGCTTGGGGAGGCAGATCCTTGGGTGATAGAACCAGATCGTATTTTTCACCCTTCGGGTAATTTTTTTGAAGTGATTGCTGTGAGGGTGGAAGCTGATAACCGCGAGGTCAGGGCTTGGACGCAACCGCTCTTGAAGCCCTGCCGCGAGGGGATCATTGCTTTTGTTGTGAAAGACTATGAGGGTGAGCCTCATTTTCTCATGCAGGGAAAAGTCGAGGCGGGGAATTTTGACATCGTTGAAATGGCACCCACTGTGCAGTGTCTCACGGGTGACTACCGCAGAGTGGCAGATGAGGACAGACCGGCATTTTTGGATTTCGTTTTGGATGCGACATCAGAGTCGGTGCTTTTTGATAGTCGGCAGTCCGAGGAGGGGGGGCGTTTCTACCGCGAGGAGAATCGCAATAGGATAGTGCGCGCTTCAGCAGATTTTCCAGAAATGCTGCCGGATAATTTTATATGGGTATCGCTGCGGCAATTAAAAGAGTTAATGCGCTTTAATAATGTGGTGAATGTGCAAGCTCGGTGTTTGCTCTGCGCCGTGACTCCAGAGTTGCTGGCCGCCTAATTTCCTGCTATGGCGACAACGATGTCAAAAAAAAACAAAATTTTAAATGTAGGAATTCTTGGTTGCTCGTCTTTTGCCTTGCGGGCGATGGGGCCCGCGATCCAAGAATGTCCTGGTTTTCGCCTCAGCGCCATTGCAAGCCGGAGTGCGACGAGGGCTCATGAATCAGGAGCAAAACTCGGCTGCCGAGGAGTGGAAGGCTACGAAAAACTCATCGAGGATTCTGAAATCGATGTCATCTACATGCCGCTACCTACGGGTTTGCACTTAGAGTGGGGAATGAGGGCGTTAGATGCGGGTAAGCATCTCTTAATCGAAAAATCGCTTGCTGGTGAAGTTTGCGAGGCTGATGCATTAGTTGCAGCAGCTTGCCGGAATAAGCTGGCACTTTTGGAAAACTTTCTCTTTTTAAGGCACTCCCAGATTCGTTGGATTAAAGAGCAGTTGGCTGAGGGTATAGTTGGGCCTTTGCGTTTAGTGCGCGCAACTTTCACGATTCCCGCTTTGGATGATGAGAATTTTCGGTATTCGAAGAGGCTTGGAGGTGGAGCCCTGCTTGACACGGGAGCTTACATGGCGAAAACGGCGGCTGAGTTTCTCGGTGAAGAGGCGAAGTTGCTCGATGCAACAATTCAGGATAGTTTGAAGCGAGGCGTGGATATCGGAGGTACAGCAACGTTTCAGGGGACAAGTGGTTTGGTAGCTCAAGTGGCTTGGGGCTTTGACTGCCACTATCAATGCACTTGGGAGTTTTTAGGTGAGAGCGGAAAAATCCTCTGCACCCGAGCCCTTACGCCTCCGCCGGGCTTCCAACCGCAGGTTTTTATCGAGAAAAATGGCCAAGTGGAGAGCCTCGCGCTGGATGCTGCGAACCACTATGTAAACCAGTGGAACTATTTTTCAGAGTTGACGCAAGGTGCGGACTTGAGGGAAGTCGAATACCAAAAAACTCTGTATCAAGCCGAAATGCTCGAAAACATTAACAGAACAGCAAAAAAATCGACAATCCTATGATCCATGTCACCCAACCCTCTCTAGCCCCTCTGGAAGAATTTACTGAATTATTGCGTGGCGTGTGGGAGCGCGGCATTCTAACCCATAATGGCCCTCTTGTTCAGCAACTGGAGAGGGAGCTTTGCGCGTCGCTTGGTTTGAAGAATTTTGTAACCGTGAGCAACGGCACCATTGCAATCCAAATGGCAATCAAAGCGTTGGGTTTAAGCGGTAGCGGAGGGGAAATTCTTACTACACCTTTTACCTGGGTGGCTACACTCAGCGCGATTCAATGGGAGGGATGCAAGCCAACTTTTTGCGATATCGACCCGCAGACTTTCAACATGGATCCTGCGAAAATCGAGCAGGCTATCACGCCAAAGACGGTCGCGATCATGCCAGTCCATGTTTTTGGAAATCCCTGCGATGTGGAGCAAATTGAAACCATCGCAAAAAAACATGGTCTATGCGTCATTTATGATGCAGCCCATGCAGTTGGATCCACTTATAAAGGGGAAAGCCTTTTAAGTTGGGGAGATATTTCCGCAACCAGCTTACATGCCACTAAATTGCTCAATACGGCTGAGGGTGGGGGATGTATAGCACGTGACTCCGAAACTCACGAAAAGCTGAAGCGCATCCGTTTTTTTGGTCATAATGATGCCAAGGAAATTGTGGAGCAGGGATTTAATGGAAAAATGACTGAAGTCCATGCGGCTCTTGGATTAGCGAATTTAAAATACCACCGAGAGGTTTTGGTTGATAGACAAACAAAATACATGCTCTATAAGGAATTGCTGGGTGGTGATGACCGTTTTGAATTCCAAACAATTCTTCATGGAGAACCCAACTATTCATATTTTCCAGTATTGTTTCGATCTGAAAAAGAGCTCCTCGATGCTCAGGGAGCCCTCTTGGCGCAGCAAGTTGTGCCTCGAAGATATTTTTACCCATCAGTGAACACATTCCGGGCAATCGTGCCCGATGCCTCGGCCATGCCAATTTCTGAGGATGTGGCGTCGAGGATTCTTTGTTTGCCGCTTTATTGGAAGCTCTCAAAGAACGAAATTGAGCTGATTTGTAAGATTCTCCTCAACTAAAAAAATTTCAGCATGGCAGAAGTTTTACAACCTACGCGGCTCCTTGCGCCTACTCGCATTGCAGAGCAAGTTTGGCCTGAAGGCACCCTGCCAGTGGTAAGCGTATTTTGCATTACCTACAACCATGTAAATTTCATTCGCGATGCAATCGAGGGTTTCCTCATGCAGGAAACAACCTTCCCCGTCGAAATCTTTATCCACGACGACGCTTCGACGGACGGCACAGCAGATATTGTCCGCGAGTACACGGAAAAGTATCCCCAACTCTTCTGGACAGTCCTGCAAAGTGAGAACCAGTGGTCAAAGGGAAATGCCGTCGCTTATCTCTTCGGATTGATGCAAAAGCTACGTGGTGAATTTCTTGCTCTCTGCGAAGGGGATGATTATTGGACCGTCAAGGAAAAGCTTCAGAAGCAGGTGGAAATTTTAGAGAGAGATAATAGCTTCTCTGGCTGCTGCCACGAAGTAACAAGCAACTTTCACGAAGGCAAAGAAATCCTGCACTTTAACACTTACTGCGGACTTAGTGAAAATCAAACCATAAGTTTGAGGGAAATATTAAATGCCAATTTGGTGGCTACTTGTTCCAGTTTAATTCGACGGAAATATGTTCAAGCTATACCTGATGTTTTCTCCGACTTAGCAATGGGAGATTGGCCTTTATCCATATGGGCAGCAATGCATGGAGACCTTTTTTTTGACTGTAAACCTATGGGATTCTATCGCAGGCATGCGGGAGGAGTCTGGTCATCGATGCAATCTCAAAAACAAAACTTAGAGACTGTAAAAATGTTCTCAAGAATCTCAAATATAATTGAATCTGAATATGAAGATTACGGTGTCAACAGATTATTGGAATATTACGCTCCGATTGTTTTAGACGGTTTTATAACTGGAAATCTGGAGTTTTTTCGAGCTGCACGTGAGTATGTCTACAATTCAAAGTGGTGTAAAAATAAAATTCGTATTCATTTAGCTAAAAAAATATTAAAATCACGTTTAATTGGCAATCATGGAACTTGTTGTAAAAATATCCATGACAATTTTTTAATGTGTTTTGAAATTAATAATTCATTTAAGGCTTCAAAAATACTGCCAAAAAACGGGAGTGAAATGCTGGCAAAAAGTATAGTTTCTCAAGCATGGGTTAATAAAATTATCAAACCCGTTTTCGCATTAGAAAATATCACTTTATCGATACTGATATCCTTAAAAGGAACGATTTCTGCTCTAATTGAAATGTTTAAGAAATCTGCATCTAATATTTTATTTTCCTCTCATGCATAGATTAGTGTCAGTTATTATCTGCACTCATAATCCGCGTGAGGATTACTTGCGTCGTGTTTTTGATGGGCTCGAGGACCAATCGATGGCCAAAAATCATTGGGAGCTTTTGCTTATAGACAATGCTTCAACGGATTTACTATCAGAAAAGTGGAATCTTTCTTGGCATCCAAGCGCTCGGCATGTGCGTGAGGAGGAACTGGGATTGACTCCAGCTAGATTGCGGGGAATTGGTGAGGCACAAGGTGAAATTCTTATCTTTGTAGATGATGACAATATTTTGGCAAAAAACTACTTGGAACAGGCATCCAAAATTGCAAGTGAGCGACCATGGGTAGGCGCTTTTGGGGGCCATATTGAACCGGAATTTGAATGCGAACCGGAACCAGGTCTAGGAAAACTAGTCGACTGGGTAGGCGTGGTTCGGGTCGAGGAGGAGAAATGGGCGCTTGCTCCAAGTTGCTCAGCAATGAACTACGCGCCTATAGGCGCTGGGATGGTTGTTCGGAAGAAAGTAGCCAAACATTACGCCGATTTAAGCGATGCTCATCCTTTGAGAAAAAACTTGGACCGTGTGGGCGCGTCCCTGCTTTGCCATGGTGATACAGATTTGGCTCTCTGCTCTTGTGATATAGGTCTGGCCGTAGGACAATTTCCCCAACTCCAACTGACTCATTTGATACCTTCACGAAGAGTTTGTGAAGAGTATATTTTCTCCCTCATTGAAAGTGCTGCTTTTTCAGATGCCATTTTTCGCTTTATTCGTGAAAGCAAAATTCCACATAAAAAACCAGACTATGTGCAATGCCGATCTGAAAAGCTTTTTAGAGCTTACCAAACTTTTCGGAATGAATTTACTCGTAAAACCCAGCCCAAAACAAATCAGGAAAAATTCGATGAAGCCTGGGGAAGAGGGGTAGAACGAGCGCGCATTCATATTGAATCTTTGAGCCAACCAACATCATTGTGATATTTTTTTTGTATCCGAGGAGTACGGATTTGTATTTTGTAAACTAGGCTGGAGTTTACGTAATCTCAGAACTTTGTACTGCTGATATCTAGGCAAGCAGCTATTTTTCACTTCATAAATTAAAGTCCCAAGTGGTATTTTTAAATCGCACCAATCCAAAGGAACCCCTCAGTGCATCAGCGTGGGCCTTTCTTGCTTTGCTTCGCTTTGGCCTAGGAATCTCTGTATTTATCGGCCACTACGCTTTAATGATCGATAACAAGAGTTTAAATTTGTTCGGATTCGGTTTTTTTGCCGCTGTGAGTGCGGTTTATGGATTCTTTATTCTATCGGGCTACAGCATCGCGGCGAGCTTGGAACGCAAGTCGGCAGGATTTTATGGGCGAAGATTCATTAGAATTTGGCCACTGTATCTGAGTGCATTGATCTTTGGTCTTCTTGTGTTGGCGATTCTGCCTAATCCCTTCAAATTTCCACTTGACGAGAAGTATCCGGAGGCGATCACATGGATTTCCGTTCTCGCCTCTCTTTTGATGCTTCAAGGAATTTTGTCCGGTCCTTTTTGGATCTGCGGGGTGATCTGGTCGCTCAGTCCAGAGTGGTGGTGGTATATGGTCTCCCCTCTTTTGAAGAGGCTTTGGGTTGGCATTCTTTTTGTGTTGATGGCTCTGTCACTGGTGCAGTTCATTCAGATGAATTGGGGGTTTAATTTCTTGTGGTATCTGCATTCCCGTCAAAATAATATGCATGCTTTCAATGTGGCTGCATGGAACCAAGAGTGTTTTGGCTCCCCGATTATCGGCTTGTTTTGGTTGTGGATCGCGGGGTTTTTGTATTACCGTTACCGCAGGTCGCCACTTGGATTCTGTGTTCTGGCGTTCCCTTGTGTGTTGGCATTCCTATTCGGACGGTCAGTGGGTTTTCCCTGTTTTGCTACGATTTTTGCACTGGTGCTCTGCGAGGAGTTTCAGTTTTCAGCTAAAATTGTGAGTTTTTTTGATTTTTTAGGCGATCTTTCGTATCCAATTTATCTTTTTCATCTTGCGGTTATGGCGTTGATGGTGTTCTGGGGCTTTCATGGGCTATTTGTTATTGCCGCTGGCGTATTGGGCATTTCAATTGTATCTTTGTATCTGGTTGATTATCCTGCGCGGAAATTTTTTAGACGGTTTCAAGTGCAACCGATGAAGCCCCTGCCTCAAGAGTGAGAGAGTGTCGCTGAGCTCTATCAGGAATTTGTTTAAAAAATGATTTTTTCCCGTCTTTTTTGTGGTCTGGGCAACCAGATGTTCCAATATGCGGCGGGATTAGCACTCGCACACACACGGAATACTGTTCTGAAGCTTGATGTTTCTTGGTTTTCGGAGAGCAATGCGGCGGCAGCGCATGAGCGATATGGGTTGGATTGTTTCGTCTTCAATGGTCAATTTGCTACGGCGCACGAGTTGGACTCGTGCCGTGGGTTGCAGCGGAATATGGCGGAGCATCGTTATGCCAGATTGCTGAGTAAAATCGGCCTGCGGCGTTACGCGGATTTGATTCCCCTCGGCGGAACTTGGCATGTTCAAAAACAGTTTCATTTTTATCCCGATTTTTTTGATTTGGCTGATGGGTGTGTGATTGACGGGACATTTCAATCGGAAAAGTTTTTCACACCGGTATCGAAGGTTTTGAAGAAACACTTTGGATTTCGCTTTGCGCCGTCTGCGAGAGTGGCGGCATTAGCGACCGAGATCGCGGGCTGCGAGGCGGTCGCCATTCATTTTCGGCGAGGGGATTTAGTTAATAATCCCAAGTATCAGACATCGCAGGCGCCTTTGGGGGCGGAGTATTACAAGCGAAGTATCGATCAAATTCGTAGCCGCATCGCAAAGCCCGCTTTTTACGTTTTCTCGGATGATCTTGCCTATGCAAAGGGATCTGGTCTCTGTCCAGATGGGGCTGTTTTTGTAGATTGTGTCGAGGATTGGAATGCTTATGATGCATTGCGATTGATGTCTTTGTGCAAGCATTTCATCATAGCAAACAGCACTTTTTCTTGGTGGGGCGCGTGGCTTTCAGAAAATGCTGACAAGGTTGTGATAAGACCCGATCCATGGTTTGCCAACATACTGGAGAATAACACTCGCGACTTATGTCCTGAGAGGTGGCTTGCGATTCCGAGGTAAGTTTTATTCAGGTGGATTTGTTGATTCAACCTGGTGGTAAAAAATAGCTTTCGAATTCAAAGTTTCTGATGACCCTAACATGACCAAGTCGTTTTCCATTGCTCAAAATAACCTTGTGCAGGATTAGTGGCTTGTGGTGTGACCGAGCGGGCGTGGATACTCGTTTGATAGAAAAATTCGGGTGGTGTCGGTGGGCAATAGGCACTGGAGTTTTGCGACAAGATTTCCGGGTAGTTTCTGGGGGCAAGACGTCGCAAAGCAAAATTCCTTCATAGGAGTCGGCACAAGAAATAACTTTGAGAATAGCTTTAATTAGTAGCGAGTACTCCGGATTGCCGGGGAGTGGGGGGATCGGGACTTATTTTGATCATCTCGCTCGCGGTTTGGTGCGGGCGGGGTGCGAGGTGGAGGTTTTTACTTCCGGGCGGGTGGGGGATTTAGCAGTGCGCCAGGGAGTTGTTTTTCATCATCTGGGCGATGCTTCGCCACCGGATTTTGCAGTTTTTGCCGGATTGGCTTTTCGGGACCGGCATCGGGAGAAACCTTTTGATGTTTTGGAATGCGGTGAGTTAAAAGCCGAGGGGGCTTGGGCTGCCCGCTGGGTGAGGGATGTGGTGCTCGTCGTAAGGCTGCACTCGCCTTCGGTGATTTTGAATCGCTTTCTTGATTTTCCTCTTACGCCTTGGGCCTATTTCAAAAAAATCTTTTTTCAAGTGACTGTCGCCTTTGGGGCAATGCGGCGTGGACTTCCGTTGCCGCCTCTTTATCTCGAGCCTTTCGCATTTGCATGGAACCAGTCGGCTGATTTCGAGGAGCGCGCTTTGGCGCAGCGTGCCGATTTGGTTTTGGTGATGAACGAGGAAATGCGGGGCTTCGCCAAGGGTTTCTGGGGCATCGATAAAGATGTCGTCAAGGTTCTTCCAAATCCTTACATTCCAGTGGAGGAAAGCGTGCCCCGCTCTTCGAACTCGGATAACAAGGTCGTAGGATTTATAGGTCGCTTGGAACCTCGGAAGGGCGTTTTGGAATTGGCGCAGGCGCTGTGTCAGGTGCTACCGGATTTTCCAGAATGGAAAATAAAAATTGCTGGCTCCAGCACAGGATCCTGTGTTTCAGGAGCAAATCCGGCGCAGGTTATTAAAAAAACGCTCGCTCGATTCGGCAACCAGATTGAATTTCAAGATCGCATTGAGCCAAGCGATGTGCCGGATTGGCTTTCATCGGTTGGAATTTGTGTTTTTCCAAGTATATGGGAAACATTTTCTTATGTAACCCTAGAGGCCGCTCAGATAGGTCGGGTGATTATTGGGACTGAGACGGGAGCGGTGCCAGAAATTCTGGATAATAGCCGTGCGGGTGTCATCGTGCCGCCGGGAGATGTCAAAGCCTTGTCGAGGGCTTTGCGTAGGCTTATGTTGGATAATGAACTTAGGCTTAAAATGGGAGTTGCGGCAAAAAAAAGGTTTGAGGAAAGGTTCAATCCAGATCGGGTGATGGGGAAGATTTTGGAGGTGTATCGTGATGCGATGGAGCGGGCGAGGGGGCGCCGCAAAGAGGTTTAACCACAGAGAACACGGAGTGCAAGCGGGTTGCGCTTGGGAAAGCCAAACTGCTTTGCGAATCAATCCTGTATCTGAGCTTTTTTGTGTTTATTCGTGTGATTGGTGGTTGAAAATGAATCATATTCATAACAAAATCTGGACCGCTTGGAGCAAGTTTCGATTCTTCAGCCTGCCCGTCGAGAAGCGGGTGCGGTTGGAAGTATCTACGGACGGGCGGCATGTCACTTTTATTCTGGTTTCACTCTATGAGTCTGGGTATGGTGTGCAGGTGGTGGGGAGTCCGGCAGTGTTTCGGGAGTTGATATGTCTCAGGAAGTCAGCGCCCATCCCGTTTGTGATTGGGGGTAAAGAGATGAAGTGCGGAATTTCGATTTCGGACAAATCTAGTTTTGAGCAGCGAGGGCACTTAGAGCATGGAAAAGTAAAACAACTTGTGTTGGATTACGATTTTTTTTCGGGATTAACCACAAAAACGAACAAATCTGAAGCTGAGGAATTAACCACAATCGAGCACTGGGGCAGGTGCGAGAAAGAGCAACCGAAGGTTGGCCCGAAGGGTGAAGGAGTTGGCGCGACTGAATCAAAAGGCACGAAAATTGCCGCAGGACCGCCCGTGGCAAGCCAAGCCGGCGCTTCCGAATCAGACTCTTTGGCATGCGAGCTCGCCGACACGCCTGTTTCTGAATTGCTCATCCGCTCCGCAGATGCCCCCGCTTCTTCACCAGCGACCAGCCACTCGTTACTCGCTAAAGCGCCGAAGGCGCTCCGCATGCCTTACTTCATGCATCACACTGTCTACCATCGAGGTTTGCACAAAAGCCGGTTGGTCGGAAAAAATCTCGATTCTCGATTCTCGACCCTCGACTCCTTCACGAGGCGGCGCTTCCGCATTGGTTTTTTCGGGACGCATGACCGCGATTTTTACACCAAACATTACCATTTTCCGGGGATGAACCGCTTTGAGATTCTTGAGGCATTTGTTGAGAAGTTTGGCGATACTTTTGTGAATTTGCAGGGAGCACCGCGCGAGTGGAACGCTGCTCAAATTGTAGTTGCCATCGATAGCCAAGGGGGAGATCGGAAAGGGAAAACCTTTTTATCCCAAGATCATTACTTTGCCGCCTTGCGGGAGTGTGACTTTGTTTTGTCTCCACCAGGATGGTGCATGCCGCTTTCGCACAATTTGATTGAGGCGATGTTTTGTGGGGCAATTCCGATTACGAACGCGCAAAATGACATAGGGCCAGAGTTGTCCGATGGGGAGAATTGTTTGAACTTTCAGGATAAAGAAGGTTTGGTAGCTGTGATCAAGCGCGCTCTGGCTATGGATACTAGCGAAGTTTTACGCATGCGGCAGGCCGTGAGGGATTTTTATCAGCGGTATCTGGAGCCTAAGTCTTTTGCCGAATCTGTGATTCACTCCCGCGCAGGAAAGATTTTGCTCAATGCTGAGGAGAAGAGCGTGCTATTTGTTTTCCCCGGAAATTTTTAACCATAACCAAGCGGCTGGGCGGCCGCGCAGAATACTGCCGAAGAGCCCGAAAGGTTAAACAATCGAAGCAGTGAGAAATACTGCTTTAATCAGCCGCAGAGTAGAAAAAAGCGTAATCAACTGGGCACAAGTGAGTCAAAAATTTACAAAAAAGGCAGAATGTATGTTGCGCTTGGGCAACACAAACTGCGCAACGAATCGACCCTGTGATTCCGGGTTCTTGTTTTCGTTTTTATTTTTGTGATCAGTGGTTGAAAATTTTGCTTCGTTGTTGCAATGAAACTTCTCTACATTCTGTCTGAATATCTGCCCGACTCGGGCGGGGGGATCATCACACACTATTCCAGAATTTTGCCGCGTTTAGTTGAGCGCGGGCATTGTGTCAAGGTGATCCTGGCTTCGGCAGGGAAACTCGATCAGCCTGCTTATGTTGTTGATGGGGTGCATGTGGAGCCGTTGAAGTCGAGGTTTTTGGAAAAATACAAGGGGTGTTTCGATCGCTGGGCTGGGCTGGATATTTTTTACTACATGCTGCCGCTCGCTTGGGCGGCGTGGGCGCAGGCGCAGGAGGGATTTGATTATGATGTGGTCGAGGCCACGGACTGGGCTCTTCTTTTTGCCCCTTGGGTGGCTAGTCCGAAGAGGTCGCCGCTTGTGGTATCATTTCACGGAAGTTGTGGCCAGGTGGATTGGCATGTGAAAGGTGGGGGGAAGGGGCTTGATGGGGATTTGGTGCGTTTGGCAGAGGCTGTCGCCATGCGGAGCGCAGATGTGCTCCATGCCAACAGCAGGGCCAACGCGGAATTTTGGACCGAAAAGACGGGTCGCGAAATCTCTATTATACCACCCGCTTCTGAAGTGTCAGAGAATGCTGATTCCGAATTCCCCACAATTGAAAGTCAAGGTACTAAAGGATTGGTTGTGGGCCGCCTGCAGAATTGGAAAGGGGCTGAGGTTCTTTGCCAAGCGCTTCGAGGGACGCCGGAAATCCAAATTGAATGGGTCGGCGGTGACACGGAGTGGGAGGAATCAAAAAAAACTGCCAGCGAGCATCTCGCTGAAAAATATCCTGATGTGTGGGGTTCGAGTCTCTTCTGGTTGGGGCGGGTGGATCATACCGAGGTGCGCCAGAAAATCCTCGAGGCGGATTTTTTGGTGGCGCCATCGATTTGGGATGTTTTCAATCTGACGGTTGCAGAGGCCATGGAGAGCGGTTTGCCGGTCGTGTGCTCGTGTGCTGCAGGAGCCGAAATGCTGATTATTGACGGAAAAAGCGGGTTTCTCTTTAAGAGCGGCAATCCGGAGAGTCTCGCCGAGCGTCTGTGTGAAGTCGCGAATTTGAGTGCGGAAAGGCGTAAAGCAATTGGCCGTGAGGCAAGAGAATCGGTACGCCAGGTGATGAATCCCGAAACAATTCTCGATATGCTCGAAAAATCCTATCAATCTATTGCAAATCAGGGAAATTACAATACTGCCGATGAGTGGATTCAATCGGTTTTTGCGGCAGAACCGGAAGAGAGCCAAAAGACCCCTCCTGGTGTAATCCGCAGAATCACGCGAAAAGCAGGTCGTATTTTATCGAATGTCTAAAGAACTTGGTTTCAGCGTGGCCTGCTATAAAGGCGATGTTCCGCTCTTGCGCGGTTGCTTGGCGAGTATCAAATACTTCGCTCCAGATGCGCCGATTTGCTTGGTGATCGACGGCGACTTTGATTCGCGGCCTTTTGAAAAACGATACGGGCTGCGATGCATACGGAGGCGAGATGTAAAAAATGCTGAGCTTAAAAAGTTTAGTTTTGGCTATGGGGTTACAAAAATGATCGCACTCTGGGAAGCTCCTTTTGAGAGAATCATTCATGTTGATGCCGATGCAGTCTTGTGGGGTGATATACGAAATAATCTGCCTGAAACGGATTGGGATTTTGTATATAATGAACCTCATGAAGTAATCACAGATTTTATTCAAAAGACACAATACTTTGACCCCGAAAGTGTCTTTCAACATATCGAAAAATTTCACTGGCAGGGTAATCCCTATTTTAATTCTGGTGTTTTTGCCAGTAAAGTAGGTGTTCTCGATTTGAATGAGTACGTAAAAATGCTGCATATTCAGAATCTAACCCCCGGGCCTTTTTTTCTTCAGGATCAATCCTATTTAAACATCATGATATTTCGGGCCTTGCATGCAGGTTCTCTTAAAGTGGCAGAGGCTCATCTTCAGAGTGCTGTTCCCGTGCTTTCCAAGTTGGATTTGGAAAATCGATTCCGAGTTAATGGCGGGGCTCCTATTCCATGGATTCAACCCACAGTGGTACATTGGGCGGGACCGAAACCTTACAAGGTAAATCCCGACGTTTTTTCCCTTCCAATGGATTTTTTTCGAGAACTCGGAATGAGGGAATTTGGCCTGCCAAAGTGGTTTCCGACGGACTTGGCGATGCGTTTGGATGAGTGTGAGTGTCGGAGTATTCCGAAAGTCGTATCTGGATTAAAAAGAGTGGTTAAAAAGGCAATTGGCAGGCCTGTTTAAAATTGCGTCTCAACCTGAGCTCTAGGTTTAATTTGAAGGAATATCAATCAGTATTTTTGGTGTGATTTCTGGTTCATGACAGCCAAAGCCGAAATCGTTCTTATATCCCATTGGTTTGGCCACACGCCGCACTGCTTGGAGTGCATTGTGCCGTTTTTTTTGGAGCGCGGCTACAAGATCTACCATCTCACGGATAAACCCACGGATGCCGAAGCGTTTTTTACTTTCGCGCTTAAAGGCGCCCAGGAAAGCGTTCGTCACATTCCGATGGTCCCTGTGGAACCAGTGAAGCCTCGCTGGGGTAAGGACGTCTCACTTTGTAGTGTCGAGGCGCACTGGAAGGGTGTGCAATTGGCCTTGGAAAAGTTATATGTGGAACTTGGCAGAAAAGTCGGGATTTTTCACACCTGGGTGGATCTGTATTCGCATGAGTATTTGGAGCGTTGGCTGATCGAGGAGGCGATGCCGGCGCCTTGGTGTGGACTCTACGTGCATCCGGCCGAGTTGCGAATCTATAAAACTTGGAAACGTCGAGCCTTTGAAAATCTGACGGGTCTTTTTAAATACGGGAAAATGTTCCCAAGTCGATTACGGGCGTTTGATGTTCCCAATGCAAAGATAATTTATTTTTGGGATGAGTCCTGTCCTGAAATCTTAAAAAACCGCTTTACGAATCGAGTGAAATTAGGTGTTTTTCCTGAGTCTAAGAAACCCGATGCAAGCCCATCTTTGGATGATTTTTCTATAATTGATGATTTTGCTAAAAATAATTTTCCATTACTTTGTCTAATCGGCTTTCTATCAAGGAGGAAAGGCTTGCTCAAACTGATAAGGATAGCCAAAGCTTCATCGACGCATTGGTCTTTTTTGATTGCTGGAGAAATATGCTGGGATAACTTTAACGAACAAGAAAAGTCCGAAATTCAGGATTTTATATTAAACCAAGCGAGCAATGCCCTTTTTATTCCAAGACACTTGAGCGACCAAGAGTTTGAAAAAATCATTAAAGTGAGCGATTGTGTATATGTTGCTTATGAGGACTTTTTCCACAGTAGCAATTTGCAACTGCAGGCGGCCATTTTTAAAAAACCCATTATCGCAGGCCCTCAGCACCTCATCTCGGAGCGGACAAGACGCTTTCAAATGGGTTGGTGTTTACCTGAGATAACTCAACGGGCGGTTTCTGATTTACTCAATCAAATTGATAAACAAGAAATTCAGCGTGTTGTAGATAGCGCGCATTTTGAAGAATTCTGTAACGAGCACTCGCCTGAGCGATTGAATGAGTGCCTTGAGGAAATCTGCAGATTCGTTGGCTAGGTGAACCACGAAAACACAGACAATCTTTATAAAGTATACAGGTTTGAAAAGATAAAATAGAGGTGGGTCTTGCCAAAAATGCTCCAAAAAATTGGGAGCCTCCCCACTAGCCAAAATGTAACCGGTTTGTTTCGGGCGTTCACCAATTTGAGTCGCGGCTTGTCTTGAGCCTATTTTTTTGATGATCACAGTCATTATTCCCATTTTAAATGCCATGCCGTACTTGCCTCAGGCCTTGGCATCTCTGGAGGAGCAGACATTTAGGGACTTTGATATTTGCCTCTGGGATAATGGGTCGACTGATGGTTCTGTGGAGGAGGCGATGCGCTGGATTCCACATCGCCTTCCTGGGCGCGTGGTGACTGGAAATGCGCTGCCGCTTCACCAGTGTCTGGCTAGAATGGTGGAGGAGGCGAAGACGGAATTCATCGCGCGGATGGATGGGGATGATGTTTGTGCGCTGCAGAGATTCGAGTGGCAGGTTGGAAAGCTGTTTTCACGGCCTGAATTGGGAATTGTGGGTGGGCAGTGCCCGATAATGGATGCGAACGGGAAATGCCTTGGGGTATCCCATCCGGGGCCATTGTCGCATGATGATATCTTATCGGAGATGATGTTGCGCAGTGCGCTGACCCATCCTGCACTCATGTTTCGTCGGGAAGCGATTCTTCGCGCGGGGAACTATACTCGGCCGAAGCCAGTCGAGGATTTGGACTTGTATTTGCGAATGGCAGGGAGTTGCGAATTTGCAAATTTGAGTCAGGAAATTTTGCGCTACCGAGTTCATTCTAAGAGTATTTGCCAATCGGATTTGGAGGGCCAACAGAGTGAAATGGTGGATGTCGTAGCCGAGCACGCGCTTGCAGTTTATGGAATGCAACCGGCTGATTACAGGAAGTTGCGTGCCAAGAAAAGCTTTTGTGCCATTTCTCTTCTGCTGCGCAGTGCTTACCATCGCTCAAAAGGCGATGTGTACCACTTGAGGCGGATTATTTTTTCACCATCATTTATCGCAATCGGGCGTTGCCTTACCGGAACGAGGGATTACCCTTCAAAAATAGCCTTTAGGTTTTTAGAGTCTTTCGAAAAGCGAAGAAAATAAATTTGCAATGAATAATCATGGAGTCCAAACGCGCAGAACAGATTATGGCGCTTTGCTAGGGGATCAGGAGTTTTTTGTAACTCCTTTGCTCAAAAAATCTATTGATGAAGTGCTGGGGTGTATAGGGAAGCCGCCTTCAGGTGCAAAGGTTCTTGATATTGGCGCGGGAGAGTGTCCCCTGCGTGGGAAGTTGGAGGCCCTTGGGTATGCATACTCGAGCTTAGATATCGAGCAAAATGCGACTGAAACGATTGATTATTTGGCTCGGATTGATTGCGATCTTCCGGAATCTCTCGCCTTGCTCAGAGGTTTCGATTTGCTGATCCTCACTGAAGTGCTGGAGCATGTAGCGGATTGGTCGAAGGCTTTTGATAATCTTTCGAAAATGCTAAAATCAGGTGGGTATTGCCTGATCACAACGCCCTTTTTTTATATGCTCCACGAGGAGCCTTATGATTTTTGGCGCCCGACGGATCATGCCATCAAGTATTATGTGGAATCAAATGGTCTTGAAGTTGTAAAATGCAAAAGAAATGGTGATGGATGGGATGTCTTGGGGACTTTGTTGTGTTCGACCTCCCTATGTCGTCAGGAAAAAAGAATTTGGAATTTTCTGCCGCTTATTCCCGCAAAAATTATTCTAAAAATCGCGCAAATCTTTTTTAAGTCTCGAATCTTTCAAAAGAATATAGACTTTCAGATGAGATTTTACGTTGGCAATTTATTCCTGATTAAAAAGCCTTAGATGTATTATTTATGCAGAGTAGAGTATTTGTAATCGGCGCGGGAGGCTTCCTCGGAGGGGAGTTTTTATCGCGAATTAATGGTGCGTTCGAGGTCGTTGCTTGTGATTCCTCTGAAAGATTGCAGTTGAATGGTTTAAATGGGATTGAATATGACTTTGGGAATACCCCACCCGAAGTATTGCCATGTAAAAGAGGCGATACGGCTGTAATTTTTTCTTGGAGAGGTTATCCTGCTACGCATGAGTCAGATCCTGTTGGGAAATTAAGCTTAAATCTGAACCATACTATTGATCTTTTAACTTGGTTGGCCAGATGTGGCGTTAGCAAAGTACTTTATGCTTCCAGCGGAGGAGCAATTTACGGGAATGTAGATAATACTCCCGTTAGCGAGTCCGTTGTGCCCAACCCGATTGGATTTTATGGAATTGGTAAAGCCACGGCAGAAATGTATGTTCGCAAAATCTGCTTGGAACATGGGGTGCGACATCTCATTTTTCGCATTGGGAATGCCTATGGGCCAGAGCAACTTCGAAAAAACTTATCGGTTGGTTTATTGGCAAAAGCTGTAGCTGCGGCCAAAACTGGATCACAAATTCAAATCTGGGGTGCCAGAGATAATCGCAGGGATTATATTCACGCAGAGGATGTGGCGCGTGGATTTTTGGCAGGCTTGGAATGCTCTTTGCTTGAATCTGGCGTTTATAATTTAGGCTCCGGGGAGGCGTTATCGATAAGTGATTTGATTGTTCTTGTTCAGACTACGCTTGGGGCAAGGATCGATGTTCTAAACCAGCCTGGCAGAAGTTTCGATGTCGGAAGCATCTGTTTGGATTGCTCGAAATTTCAACGTGCAACAAATTGGCAAACAACTTGGAGTTTGCGAGATGGCATTCTGCAACTCGCAAAATTAGTTTAAAATTTAAACTCCTATCCATTTATGGAACTCGCTATTGTATCAAATGTATCTGGTTGTGCATGGGCTGGAAGTGAAGAAGTGTGGTATAGGATGGCGCTTATGGCTCTACAAAATGGAGACCGAGTTTTAGCTTGTTTGCACCAAGACTTACTTGTTGGTGAACCTCTTAAGCGGTTTGTAAAAAGTGGCGGAGAGTTGATCAATTGGCGAAGAAGGAGGATAGCTCGTTTCGAGAATTTTGCCCAAAAAATTGCGCCTAATTTTACTAATCGCCGTCTTGGTCACCCTGAACTCATTTTGTTATCTTGCGGTTCGTTACCTGGAATAACCTATGTTCCTGGTCTTTTGAATTATTTGAAAGAATCAAATGCCAAGTTCGCTGTGCTTTGCTTATTTAATGCCGAGTCTCTTGCAATTTCTACCAAGGAGCGTCAAGAAGTAGCTTGGCTTCTAAGAAATTCAAAAGCTAATGTTTTTGTTGCTGAGCAAAACCGAGCACTTGCTGTGCGGCAATTTGGAATCCCACTAAATTCGGCATCAGTATTTTATGGTCCACTTCGAGAGAGGTTTGAGGCTCCCTTGACTATGCCGTGTGTTGATTCGACACCAATTTTTTCCTGCGTTGCACGATTGGATATGCTTTGGAAAGGTCAGGATATTCTTCTGGAGGTTTTAAGTTCCGAACTCTGGAAGTCCCGACAATGGAAGTTACGCATCTACGGCAATGGAAGCGATAAACTACATATCGAGCATTTGATTAAAATGTTTGGACTTGAGGAGCGCGCAACTTTTGCGGGCTTCGTAAACGACACGCGCGAAATTTGGGCAGACAGTCAACTAATGGTGTTGCCTTCACGAGGCGAAGGAACTCCACTAGCCACGCTTGAAGCGATGATGTGTGGGCGTCCCGTTGTTACAACAGATGTAGGTGGAAATCGCGAAGTTTTAGAGGAAGGACTGACAGGTTGGATCGCAGATGCGGCAACCCCTCGATCCTTTGGTCAAGCTATGGAACGAGCGTGGTTTGATAGGAGTCGCTGGGCTGAAATGGGGCGTACTGCCCATCTAAAAGCCCTCGAAGTGGATGCCCAAGAACCCTCACGCTTGCTCTTGACACTTATAAAAAATGCTATCGGAAATCTGGTGGGAAGTTCATGAGCTTATTGGAAAAATTTTTTAACAAGGCAACTGCGATATCGGTTTACTCGGTTCTGAATGTGCTACCCGTGTCGAAACCGCCGGTTATTGGTAATTACTTGTGAAAAATAATCCAGCTCAGATTCCCTTCCACCTTTTCCATTCCGGATGGACCCAGCTTGCGGTAACCCTGCAGAGGGCATTTTGCATGGTTGATCCCAAACCCGTGCGCTTGAGGGCGCTGGAGTTTTTTCGCCAAGGTGCGCGACTTCGCGCCATGCATTGGCAGGGCGAGCAGGATTATCCGGTTTATGTCATTAATCGCTCGAAGGATATCGAGCGGATGTCTCGCTTTGCCGCATCTTGCAGGAAGTGGGGGATTAGCTATGAGCGGGTGGAGGCGATCAATTGCGCTGATACAGAATTTGATTTTTCTCCCCATGAAGCTGACATCGCTGAAACATTCTATGGTAAAACGCAATTTCTTCGTGGGGCAATCGGCTGTTTTTTAAGCCATGTCAAAGCATGGCAGAAAATTATTGAAGCCGATATTTCTGGAGCACTAATCTGTGAAGATGATGCTCGATTTTTGGGGCCTATTCCTCCCAAAATTATTGATTATGATTTTCCCAAGGATAGTGATTTAATCTATCTGAATCAAAGAATTGCTGAGGGATTGTACGAAATCTGCGCTTCAAAACAGGAGTCAGTTCCTAACTTATGTTTTTGTACATTATTGGATGCCGCATTTAAACTTTTTGGTGTTCAATCTCAAATTACAGCACCAGGGGGTGAAGGGTATTTCTTAACTCGCAAGGGCGCATTGAAAGCCCTCTCGATTTTCAAAAAATATGGCGTTTACATGGAAGTCGATTGGTTTCTTTTTTTTCATTCATTGTCTCAAGACGAGCGTAAAAAATTCATCCATAGAGACGGCACGGGCAGGTTTGATATGCTAAATTTTGCGTCCGAAAAAATGATTTCTTATGTAATGATCCCATCCTTTGTAGAACAGAGTTCCATGGATTCGATTATTGGTTTCGATAAGCCAAAAAATTATATTGATCGTGATCTTATGAGAAAGTGATCAGGGCGCTTCGATGGTTGCGATCCTTTTAAAAATCCGTTTTCGGCTTTAATCAAGGGCTGCTAATCGCAAAAATTTCATAAGTTTGTACTTAAAAAATAAAGCTTTGTGTATTTTCAAAAGCTATTCATTATGAATTTATTAATTTTTTATTCTAATCTTATTCTTCTGAGTTTATTTCCATTGGCAACTCTTCTTGTCGCTGGGGCTTCGCTGGAAGTTTTTTTTCATCGGTTCTTTGGGTCTGGAATTCGCCCAGAATTACGCTTGGCAAGAATCGTGGCGCTTGGCTTTAGCTGGACGCTTTTTTGTTTTGGAGTGGCATTATGGTTTTTTAATAAGGGATTTGTTCCAATAGCCACTTGGAGCCTTATTTATGCATCTGTCACCTTATTTCTTGCGTTAGTCGCTATTAAATTTTCTTCTTGGCGCAGCATTGTTGATTCTCACTTTATATTTTCCTTCTCATGCATACTCGGGGTCGCGGTGGTTTTTCAAATCATCTCGGTGATTTGGTTTCCTCATGTGATGGATTCGACTCAGCTCGGCTGGACGAATAAGTTCACAGACCCCTTGAGCATCGACTATGGCGTCATGAATGGTGCTGTGGGTTATTCTGGGATGATCTTTTTTACGGGGTTACTCGCTCCCTATATGCCGCTTGCCGTTTCGGCGGCTGCCACAAAGATCGTGTTGTATTTTTTGCTTGGGATTCTCTGTATTGCGATTTCTCGCGTTTTTTATGGCAAAAACTTCATTGCTGGCTTGTTTTTTTCCGGATGCATCTTGGTCGGTAGTTCTTTTGGAATACTCCTATTTGCCTTTGGTAAAGATTCGCTCCTCGGTGTTTTATTCGCGCTCCTCTATTTTACGCGTTTAGCGGATGAAGAATCGCCGGACTCATATCGCACGGCAGCGCTTCTCTGTGGAGCGGCTGGATTTACGGGCGTGATTACCGTTCCTTATATGGCGTTGGCCGCTGGCTTGGTGTTTTTGCTGATCTCAGACTTCAAAAGGAAGCTGGAATTTGCTGGATCACATCTACTCCTTGCTGGGCCTTTGCTCGCGTTTCCGTTGATGGGCATGGCAAAATTACCTTATGCCCCAGTGGCGTTTGGAATGTCCCTGATCGGTGTGTTTGTGCTTCTCATTGCCAAGTTGAAGCTTTGGGAAAAGATTCGGATACCGAAAATTCCATTCTGGCTGCTAGCGTTAGCCATAATTGCAGCCGTCCTAGCCTCTCTTAAGTTCCTGCCGGTGGTTGTTTTATTATTGGATGGGACAACGCCTGTCTTGCCGCCGCTTGATGGCAAAACAGGTTTCATTGGATTGCTTTACGAATATAATTCCTCATCAGGAATCATCGCAAATATCTATCTTCTTGCGCCATTTGTTGCTTTATGGTTCTGGCGCCATAAATCCTCTGAAAGTTGGGTTCCTTTTTTTTTCCTACCTGTGGCATTGGCTCTTTATTTGTTCATTTGCAATACATCGCAACATATTCTCACTGGATCGAATCAGTGGGATCTCGTCAAGAATACCATAGGATATTTTCTTCCGCCCATTGCAGCCATGAGCCTCGGGCCCCTTGTTGCTCAGTTTCCACTGGGTTGGGAGGCCGTGAAAGGATTTGTTCCTCTTTTGGGAGTGCTCATGGTTGGGTCCTTTGTTCAATCGGTTTTTGTTTTTCACTCGAAAATCGGCATTCTTAGTCCATTTATTCGATGTGGGGTTATCCAGCAGGGAAGAAACAATGCTGAAATTGCCTACATCGCAGATTACCTTTGGCGAAAAAACCAGCAAGCGATCCTACTTATTGATTCGCATTGTGGGGTTCCATCATATGGTAATCTTCAATACCTTTCGCCTCGCGTGGAAATGTCTGTTGTCGCTAATATTATAAGTGAATTGCAGAAATATGCGGATAAGCCGCCCTTCGTTCTTATTAACTCCACCAGTCTGGAAGAGGTTGCTCGGGAGGCGAACTTCAAGGTCCTGGACACATTTAACATTCCTGGAAAAAACCTGGTAATTATTGAGTTTTCTCGGTAGTGGACAACATGCAGAGCCTATCCTGAATGTTAAAAATTTCTGCTCTTTTGAGATCAGGAAGCTTTGCTGAAAAATAGTAGTCAATTTATTCCATGCGAATGAACTTTGAAATTATTAAATCCCGATCAATGGATTTAAAGGATGCCTGATATTTCCGTCATAATCCCGGCTTACAACCGTGCCGAACTTATTGGCGAGACGCTACGGAGTTTGTTGAAGCAAACAATCCCAGCGAAGGAGATTATTCTGGTCGATGACGGATCTACAGATGGAACGGTGGAATCTGCGGAGCGGGAGTTTTCAGTTTTTAGGGAGCAGTTCTCAGCCTTACAAAAACCTTCCTCTGTGTTCTCTGCGCTTAAACCTTCTCTGCGGTTGATTCGCCAGCAGAATGCCGGGCCCGGAGCGGCGAGGAATCGGGGACTCGCGGAGGCGACGGGGAAGTTTATTCATTTTTTTGATAGTGATGATATCGCCGCGCCAAATAAGCATGAGGTGCAATTGCGGGCGCTTCTCGAAACCGGCGCGGATATTGCCTATGGGCCGTGGGCGAAAGGGCGGTTCGTAAATTTAACCACAGAGGACACAGAGAACACGGAGGAGGAAGCGGTGCTGCGATTGGGCAAGCCAAACGGCGCTGCGTTTTCAAATCCCTTCATAAGCGAGCTTGCACGGGATTGTGAAAACACATCGCCCACGTGCTCCGCGAGTGCGTCCGCTGATAGATTTTCAAGTTTCAGATTTCAGATTTCAGGTTTTTCTGCCGAAGGCCCCGTCCTTCAGGCAAAAGGCTTGCCCAAGGGTGATTTGTTGCGCTCGCTGCTCACGAATTGGTCGGTCGTGCCGCACGCTTGTTTATTTCGGCGGTCGATTTTGGAGAAGGCGGGCGGCTTTCCGGAGGATATCTGGGTCGGGGAGGATCAGTTGCTTTTTTTGAGATGCCTCCTTGCAGGTGCCAAAGTGGTCCATACGCCGGAGACGATGGTTTTTTATCGGCTGGGACACGAGGGGAAGTTGACGGAGTCGAAGGATGGGCATGTGCGTCGTGTCACGCATTGGGCAAAGTTTTTGGTGAAAGCAAATGAGGAAGTAGCGAGTGCAGATAAAGCCTTTAATCGAGATCCGTTACCTGTTACCACCATGCCATCGTCGTTGTTCGGGTTTTGCCTGCGGGCCTATGAGGTATGGAAAGATTTGCTTCAGCTCAATGAACGCGATCGGGATTTGGAAAAAGCACTAGAGAAAATTTGGAAGCGGGGCATGTTTTCAGTCCTCGGTCTTGAGGTTTCCAGTTTTTTGCTGTCCAAATGGGGAGGGCTAAAGCAGCGGATTTTTGGGCATCGCTGGTCTTCTTCTTTTCAATGTGGAGTCGTCGGTAAAAAAATGGCTGATTCAATTCTGCAATGAAGTGGTTGATTGTTGAGGATGCTTTGAGAGACCGTAAGGGGCATTGGCTCGAGTATGTCTCGACTTTTGTGCGAGGGCTCAAGGAGCTTGGCGATGAGGTGACGGTGCTCTGTGATCGCAAGGCCGAGGTGTTTATCATGGAGCAGACGGGGGCGAAACCACTGTTGCCGGAGTCGATCTGGCATCGGATGGGGGACGGTGCGGGGGCGTTGAGACGCTATGCGCGAGTACCAGGGCATGCGTTTGCGACATTCATCGCGTTACGCAGATTTTTTAGAAGTCTCAACCACGGAGAACACGGCGGAGGGGGAGGAGAGGTTTCTCAAGGCGAAATGGCAAGTCCGCCGGATTGGATTTTCGTTCCAACGGTGTTGGTGCATCACTTACTGGGGTGGCGGATTTTGCTTACGACGGGTTCGGTGCCGAGGAATTCACGGGTGGTTCTGTTTTTTCCCAATTTGCCGATTCACTTGGATAATGCGGGGAGGGCGTTCTGGAATGGGGGGCCAACGACGAAGTTGATGGCATGGTTACTTGCTCAACTGAGGAAGGGCGTGGATAGTGGACGGGTTGTTTTGGGGGTGGAGACGCACGCGATGCGCTTGGCGTTGGAGAGTTTGATCGGGATGAGGGTGGCCTATTTGCCTCATCCGGTGGAATTTCACGCGGAGACGCGGAGACGCGGAGGGGAAGAATCTCCAACAGCTTTAACCACCGAAGACACGGAGAGCACCGAGGACTGTTTTGTTCAGAAGCAGAGCTGCGCATGGTCAAGCCAAACTGGCCCTTCCGAACCCGACTCCCTGGCAAGTAAGCCTGCCGACTCGTCTATTTCTCAATCGCCCACTCGCTCCGCGACCGCCCCTGCTTCTTTACCCTCTACCAGTTACCCGCTACCCGCCACAGCGGCGAAGCCGATTGTTTTTGGGTGTTACGGAGCGGCGAGGTGGGAGAAGGGAAGTGACATTTTTCAAGAGGCCATTCGTCTTATTTTGGATGGTGTCATCTCAACCAAGAACAACGCGAAAGGGGGCGAACAGATTAAACCGTGGAAGACTCGCATAGACACCCCAGAAGGTAGGCCGATCCACTTTGCCATCCAATGGGTAGAGGATTTTCAGGATGAAAAAGGGAATTTCGTGGCCCTCGATCCTCTGTTAAAAAACCATCCGCAGGTGGACGTCATTGACCGCTACTTCCAAGGTGATGAGTATGAGCGGTGCTTGGAACAAACTGATGTGATGGTACTGCCTTACCGTTCGCCCTACAGGTTGCGCGTTTCGCGTGTTGTGATTGAGGCGATGATGCACGGAATGCCAGTGATCGCGACCAAGGCAACGACTCTTTTTGAGCAGGCACAGGAGTTTGGAACTGTCGTAGCTTGCGATGGGGCAGATGCAAAAAGTCTGGCGGAGGCGATATGGAATCTAGTCACAGATTTTGAGCGGATGCAGCACGAAGCTCATCGGAAATCTGAGATCGCCAGAACGAAATTTTCAGTGAAGTATTTCCGCGGGTCGCTGATAAAATTTAGTTCGCCAAGGCTTCATTTTTTCGAAAATAATTAAAATAACTGCTGCTTAAAAAATATCATGAACAATAACAATGCCCTCAGTTTTGATCAGGAGATTTCTGCTCTTTACGCTGACAATATGGCGTGGGGTCGAAGCGGTTCTAAAATTGCTGCAACAGGCCTCTCCTCAATAAATAATCTCATTGCAATTCGTAACCTCGTTCTGTCGAGTAAACCCAAAAAAACTCTGGAAATTGGTTTGGCGTACGGGGGGTCAGCCGCAACAATTCTCCGAACGCTTAAGGAGTGTCATGGAAACGGTCCATTTCACCACACGGCCATTGATCCCGGGCAGTCAACTTTTGATTATTGCGGTGTCGAAATTGTGAAGCGAGGCGGTTTTCTGGAAAACTTTGCTTTGTTTGAGAATTCAAGTGACCTTGCTCTCCCAGAGTTAGTTAGGCTTGGTGAAAAGTATGACCTCATTTATATTGATGGATACCATATTTTTGAAAATGTCTTTGTAGACATGCATTTTTCGCTTCAATTGCTGAATCCTGGGGGTGTGATGTTATTTGATGATTGTGCAGATCCGCATGTGGCCAAAGTACTTAAATTTGTAAAAACTAACCTTTCTGATTACCTTGAGGAATTTTCTGTGTCCAAATTCCAGCCGAAAAAATCTCTCTTTAAGAAGATCGCAAACTTTTTAGGATATTCCCAGATGAAAGCCTATGTAAAAAAACGGGACTTGCCTAGAGCTTGGAATGCTAAACTCAGTGCTTTTTGACGCAATTTATAGCGGAGATACTTCTCGATGAACCCAAGAATTTTTGCAGGTTCTGTTCTTGCTTATGCCTACAATTTTTGGGTGACTAACACGCCATCAAGAACGCTTCGGAGTATTTACTTAAAATCTTGGCTTGGAAAATTAGGTTTTAAAACAGGGGTGCAGATGGGGTGTCGATTTTTGAACGGGCGAAAGGTTTTTTTAGGTGATCGGAATGTTATTAATTTCGGGTGTTTATTCGATGGACGCCATTTCTCGATTCGTACTGGTAGCAATGTCTCGATCGGGCCTGAAGCAACGATTCTGACATTGGGCCATGATCCAAGATCGCCGACCTTTGCCGATCGCGGTGGGGATGTGGACATTGGGGATCGAGCGTGGATTGGTTACCGGGCGATTATTTTGCCGGGGGTTAACATCGGCGAGGGGGCTGTTGTGGGAGCGGGAGCGTTAGTCACCAAGGATGTGGATCCCTACGCAATCGTTGTGGGGAATCCCGCGAGGAAGATTGGGGAGCGCATTGTCGGAAATGCTGAAATGCTGAAATCTGAAAGTGGAAAACCATGGGACATCTTATTGGCTGCTCGTCGGTTTGAATATGAGTTGGATTATCGTCCTTGGTTATTGTGAAAAAGCTCCTTTACGTTTGCGAAGCGGATTCGGGTGGTATCATGGAGTATGCGCTCCGGCAGACGGCGGCGATTGCTGGGATCGGCGTAGAAGTACATTTTTTGTGCATGGGAATGTTTCCTACGGAACGCTTGTCTCCAAGAATCAAATTTACTAAAATTGCGATGAGCAATCTACCGCTTTGGTGCGGCGGAAAACTCCAAACGATTTGGCGGCTGACTTGGGTGCAGTTTCAGAATTCAATGCGGGTTTGTAAGATTTTTGAAACTGGGAATTTCGACGCGATCTTGTTTTCGTGCTACAAGGAATACTTCGCGCCGTTTTGGGTGGAGCCGCTTCGGCGCTTGGCTAGTAAAGGCGCGGTGATTGGAACGATTGCTCATGACCCAGTACGTGATTTTGTGATGGGTCCGCTTTGGTGGCACCGGTGGTGTGTGAGGCTGGGGTATTCGTTTGTTCGCCATGTCTTCGTTCATGATGACACGCCGTTGGATTTCGGGGGCGGGCAGCCTGAGGGAATCCAAATCCATCAGATTCCTCATGGGCCATATGAGCTTGAGGCAGCAAAGGTAGGGAGGTCCGAAATGCGCAGGAGGCTGGGGTTTGATTCTAAAGAAACCACAGAGATTCCTGAGAACGCGAGGTTGTCAGCGGTGGGGCGCTTAGCAGGACAAGATGGCGCCGGGTTTTTAAATCCTTTAACTAGCAAATCGTTACCCGTTACTCCAGCTTTGCAGGATGTTGTCTTCCTTGCCTTCGGTCAAATTCGAGATGGTAAGAACTTGGACTTGTTTCTGAAGGCGATGCCTAATTTGCCTGAACATGTCAAACTTTTGGTGGTCGGAAAAGGTGATTCGAGTTCTTCAAAGGCACCGCAATTCTATCAAAAACTAGCTGATGATTTGGGTGTTAGTCATAGATGTCGCTGGGATATTCGCAGAATTCCTGAGCAAGAGGTTGGTGATTTTTTTGCTGCTGCGGATATGGTGATCCTAACCTATAGTGCCAATTTCCGCTCGGCCAGTGGGGTGCTGAGTGCAGCGGTATCCGCTAGAAGACCTGTGCTTTCATCCTCAGGAGAGGGGCCACTGAAAAAAGCAGTTCAGAGGTATCGCCTCGGGGTCTTTGTGTCGCCAGATGACTTGGACTGTATTGTTCAGGGAGCAAGAACCTTAATTAATACTTTTGGGAATTCACGTACCAGTTCTATGGCCACTCCAGAATGGGAACTCTACGAATGCGAAAACTCTTGGGAGATTAACGCAAATCGCGTAGCTTCTGCCTTGATGATTAAACTCTTTGGTATTTGATACTAAAACTTCCCACATGGACGAAACATTTGATTTGCCGATAGCTTTTTATCTTGCCTTAGTGTTGACTGCGGTGGGTATGATCTACGCTTGGAATCACAGGCAGGGGGGGGTTGGTTTGCCGATGTTGGCTGTGCTAGGGACGGTGTCGGCATGGTATTTTGGCGACGCTCTTTACAACGACTATACCCTCTATATTGCTACTATCGGTGCGGATATGCTGGATTTAGCTTGGGGGCAGGTTGTTCTATTTGTGCTGGCGTTCTGCCTGTTTGCTCCCTTCATGCACCGTTTGATGAATAAGGATTTATTAGGCTCTCGAAGTCATTTGATTTATCTAACCCGTTGGGGAGGATTGGATAGCTCTGTTTTTCAGCATCGTCTTGATCTCGCGATGGGAATGTTGGCCACTTTCTGGATCGGCTTGATGGCTATTGCGATGCTTAAAACAAATTTCGATTTTATGGGCATGTTTGCGCCGTACATCAGTGGCAAGGCGTATCCATGGAATCGTGGCCGTGTGGGTACGGGTTTCGATGCCGTTATTGCGTTTTTTGGATACTTCCATGTCATGCTAGTCTCATCGATTGGAGTGATTCTTGCTTTGTCCAAAAATAAACGCACGCGGATTATGGCGCTGGTTTTTTATGTGCTAAGCGCTCCGTGGTTCATATTGGATCGCGTAAGAAATTTGATGCTTGCAGTGATATTGCCGGGTCTCTTGGCTTGGGTTTTTATTCGTTTCAAAGCCAATATTTTTGTAAAAATCGGGATTTTGGCTCTCTCCTTTCTTGTCGTGAATGGATGGATGAAGTTTGTCATCCAAGTTCGGAGCGAGGCAAATGTTGCCGCGCTTTTCCAGGAGGTCGGAATTGCGGGCGTTACCGAGAGGTTGCAAGGATCAACTACGAAGCATGCTGGTCTGAATATGTTCGAAGAACTGGGATGGGTGAACTCGTTTATTGAAAAGGGAACATTTGAGCCTAACTGGGGATCGCGCTATTTTGCAGAGCTTGTGAATCCAATCCCAAGGGTAATCTGGAAAGACAAGCCGATGATTGGAATCGATTACGCGATCGCACGCGGTCAGAAATGGTCGGGAGGTGCTGCCAATAACGCGGGAGTCGGGGCGACAATTTCCACGGGCTTGATCGGCCAAGGCGTGGTGAACTTCGGAAGGTTTTTTGGCCCAATGGCAGCGGCATTTATTATGGCGTGCTGGGCAGCTTTATTGGCAAGGCAAGATTTGCAGGGTGAACAAACTGGGCGTCTCCTCCTGCTTGTGGTGGGACTGGTTTTAACCTTTAATTTAGGCCGCGATATCACGCTTATTACCTTGTATCCATTTTTCTTTGGTTTTTTTATGCTCATTGCATGGAGGCGAATCAAAGGGGATTGATAGTCTCGCTTTTCAGCCTGTTTTTTCGTTATTCATGAAAGCTGCTATCTTATTTGATAATTTTGGGCCGTATCATGTCGCACGTTTAAAGGCTGCTGCGGAGTTGGTGGATCTCACCGCGGTTGAGTTTGGTGCGGATAGTTCGAGTTACCAGTGGGAGGGATTGAGTGCTGACCTTAAAACCTACACACTGAACCCCTCTGGAACGAGTTGGAATATGACGCGAACGGATTTCCAGAAGAGACTTTATAGAGTTTTGGACCTTGTCAAACCGGATGTCGTTTTTGTTCCAGGTTGGGCCACTCCAGGTCCCCTTCTTGCTCTGCAGTGGTGTCTGCAACAACGGATTCCAGCGGTCATGATGTCGGAGTCCACGGCAGGGGATGCCCCGCGGGTTTTTTTGAGAGAAATCATCAAGCGATACATAGTTTCATTGGCTTCGACTGCTCTTGTTGGTGGGCGACCTCAGCGCGACTACCTGATCCAACTTGGAATGTCCGAAAAGCGCGTCTTCCTCGGCTATAATATGGTTGACAACGATTTTTTCATTTCCCGTTCCGACTTTTGGAGAGATCAAGTTGGAAGTTCCACGGCCCCTGCTGAACAGACTTATTTTCTGGCATCAAATCGTTTCATCGCAAAAAAAAATCTCTTTTCTCTCTTGGATTCCTACGCGGCCTATGTGAAGTGCAGCTCATCTCAAGGGATGGCAAATCCTTGGCCCTTGGTTTTACTTGGGGATGGGGAATTGAAGGATTCACTCGTGCATCACGCTCGGAAGCTGGGTTTGACCATCGAGTTTTCTGCGCCATGGGAATGTTCTGCAAATATCCAGTCTTGTGTTTATTTTCCGGGTTTTCGTCAAATCGATGAATTGCCTCGTTTTTATGCAGGCGCAGGCGCATTTGTGCATGCGAGTCTCAGTGAGCAGTGGGGACTTGTCGTCAATGAGGCAATGGCATCGAGACTCCCTGTCATCGTGAGTGACTCTTGTGGGTGTGCGATTGATCTTGTGGCGGAAGGGGAAAACGGTTATACTTTCGTAGCATTAGACTGTCCTTTCTTGACCCAGCTATTATTAAAAATCTCAAACATGGATTCCTCTTCTCGGATAAAAATGGGTGAACGCAGTCGCCAGATCATTCACCAATGGGGAACGAAGCGCTTTGCCGAGGGGTTTATCGGAGCTGCCGAGACCGCCCTTCAATTCCCTCCGAAGGCTCCCAATCCGATAGCCCAAGTTATTCTCACCGTGTTTTGCAGGCGTATCCTTGCCTAATTTATGTGTGGCATCGCTGGCCAATTTGGAAAAGTCGATCCTAGCTTCCCTCCTGAGGCTTTGCGTTCCCTCTTGCATAGGGGGCCAGACAGCCAAGGGGTGTGGTGCGCGGATGACGTGGCCATGGTGCACACCCGCCTGGCAATTATTGATACCGCCGAGAGTGGCAATCAACCAATGTTGGCCCTGTGTGAAGGGCGTATATTCAACGTATTCCCCTCTCAAAATCTTTGCTCACTAGCCTACGAGGAATGTCCACCCGCTCAAGCCTGTCTGGTTTTCAATGGGGAAATTTACAATTACAAAAATCTTCGCGAGGATTTGATTCAGCGAGGCGAGGTGTTTCAAGGCAGTTCCGACACCGAGGTTCTGCTTCGTTTGTTAGTTTTAGATGGAGAAGCGGCGATTCCAAAACTCCAGGGCATGTTCGCCTTTGCTTTTTGGAATAATTTGAAACGCGAAGGGCTTCTCGTTCGCGACCCCCTTGGAATTAAGCCTCTCTATTACAAAGCTGAAAACGGGCTCCTCAAATTTTCCTCCGAAGCGCGCGTGTTGCTCGATGGCGACGAGGCTCCGGATGTCGAAAGTATTCGCGATTATTTTCTCTGGGGATCTTTTCAAGAACCAGCCACGCCTTACAAATCCATCAAGCAAATTCCTGCAGGAGGGCTTCTTCGCTGGCGGGATGGACACTCGGAGATTACCCGTTGGGTTTCTGTCTCGTTCCGATCCACAAATGTCGTAAAATCCGACGCGTCAAAATTTGCTCGAAAAAAACTCGAGGAAAGTGTGGCGCGCCACCTGCAGAGCGATGTGCCTGTGGGGCTTTTCTTGAGCGGCGGGCTTGACTCCTCCTCCCTCTTGGCCCTGACCCGTCAAATTCTTGGGCGGCAGGCTCGGATTCAGACGTTTTCGATCGGCTTCCATGAAAGCCAGGCCGACGAATCTTCGATTGCGCGCCGAACGGCTGATTTTTTCGATACCGAGCACCACGAGTGGATCGTCTCATCCGATGATGCGAGTCGTGAAATCCCTCATTTTCTCAAGGCGATAGACCTCCCTACGATCGATGGCTTCAATACTTGGTTCGTCTGCAAGCTTGCAAGAAAGCATGGCTGCAAGGTCGCGCTTTCTGGCCAAGGAGGAGATGAACTTTTTGGTGGATATCCCTCCTTTAAAGCCGTTCCGATCCTGCACTCCCTGCACGGATTCCTTGGCTTCCTGCGTCCTCTATGCACCTTAATGGTGGCTTTGAAAAAAATCCCTAAATGGAAACGACTCCATCTCTTTCTGGCCGGCCGGGGAAATTGGCTGCAGGCTTACCATTGCCAGCGTGGGATATTCACTGAGCCAGAGGCCAACGCACTGGCAGAATTTTTTGGAGGAATAAAGCCGGCTCCTGTGGATTGGCAAATCCACAGCCTTGCAGAGGCGGGGTCAGAAAAAGTTGCCTCCTTAGAGGCATCGCGCTACCTGCGCAACCAACTCCTGCGCGACAGTGACGTTTTTTCCATGGCTCATGGAATCGAGCTGAGGGTTCCCTTTGTGGATTTGGAATTGCTTTCGGCTCTGAATTCGATCCCGTCAAACGTTCGCTACCGCCCATATAAAAATCTGCTTCTAGATTCCGTGCCAGAGTTGCCTGAGTGGCTAAAGCAAAACCGTAAAAAGGGGTTTGCTTTTCCCTTTGAGGAATGGATGCGACTTGGTTTTGGCGACATGCTGCAAGAAGCTTGCCAAGGCGTTCCAGTAAAGCCAGAGACCTGGTATCAGACATGGGCGGTTGCCATGCTTAAATTGCGACAGACGTGGTAGAAAATTTGAAACGCGATCGCCGTCTCGCCTCTAGCGAGTTTTTTTGAAAAACAATGAGACTTGCTCTAACAACGGGCTCCCTTTCGCGCGATGCCGGCGGGCTTTTTGAGAGCGTGAGGGCCCTTGGTAAGGCTTTATCTGAGCGGGCGCTGGATGTTCGGATTTACGGGCTTTGGGACAAGCACTGGGAGCTTGATAAAAAACACTGGCTGCCTCTCGAAGTAGAGGCTCTTTCGTACATCGGGCCTCGATCTGCTGCATGGTCACCTCAAATGGATGCGGCCCTTAACCAGGCGGAATCTGATTTGAACCATCTTCATGGGTTGTGGCAGTACCCGTCCGTCGTGACACGGCGACAGTGGGAGACGAAACGGACGCCGTATCTGATATCGCCTCGGGGAATGCTGGATGCTTGGGCATTGGCAAACTCTCGTTGGAAGAAGGTGGCAGCGGCTTGGCTTTTTGAGAATGCCGTCCTGCGCGACGCGGCATGCCTGCACGCCCTCTGTGACTCAGAGGCCGCTGCAATGAGAAATTACGGGCTCAAAAATCGGATCGAGGTCATTCCGAATGGGGTCAACCTGCCGGAACTGGGCAAGGCTGATAAGCCAAATGGGGCGAGGAGGCAGCTTTTATTTTTGGGAAGAATTCACCCGAAAAAAGGACTCGTCAGAGCACTTCGTGCGTGGGCCGGAATCAAAAAAAGAAACTCGAATATTCCGATTTCAAAGGAATGGCAGCTTGTGATAGCGGGGTGGGATCAGGGGGGGCATGAGTCGCAATTGAAAAGGCTTTGTGTCGAACTGGGATTAAAAGTTTTCAGTTCTCAGGGTCCAGTTTCCAGTGAAATTGATGCTTCAGTCGGTATGACTCGAGGAGACTTAACACCTAATTCTCTCCATCTTAAAACTCCTTTGCAGGAGGCTCAGCATGCCGACGTGGTTTTTGTCGGTCCGGCTTATGGGGCACAAAAGGAAGCGTTGTTGCAAAGTGCCCACGCATTCATTTTGCCGAGTTTGAGCGAGGGATTGCCAATGTCGGTTTTGGAAGCCTGGGCTGCTGGCTTGCCGGTGGTGATGACCCCTGAGTGCAATCTGCCGGAGGGCTTTGCTTGTCGTGCGGCGTTGGAAATTCGGAATGATGAAGATAGTTTTCGGCAAGGACTCCAGACATTGCTTGAAATGACGGACGGAGAGCTTGTGGAAATGGGATTGTGCGGGCGGCGCTTGGTGGAGGAGAAGTTCACCTGGTCGAAGGTTGCCACCCAGATGCATCGCCTCTACGAGGACGTAATTGAGCGGTAGATCTCGCCCTTCCTTAAAAATTTACACCGTACTGGGTTGACCAGTGCGGTTTTTTTATGCCTTCACGATTTGGCCATGCGCTCAAGGCGCCGGAGGTAAGGGTAAGAGAATAGGCCAGTCGAGTGGCCATCACCCCAGGAAGGTTGTATGGCGTAGCCGCCTACCATTTGCCAAGAGGTGAGGTCGAAGCTGCGATCGTTGTACGTCACTGCAGGCAGAGCAACTTGCCCGAGGACATCGGGTTCACCCCCGCACGCGGCACAGGGACAGTGACGGCGAAGGAATTCGAGAGAAAGGTAGGACTCGCCGCCATCATTCCAAGCGATGGCAAGTTCGGCTCCGATTTTTTGAATCGCGTTGGGCTGGAGTGGTTGGGTCATTGGAAAGGTGCGGGTTTTGTGATGTGAGGAGGTTTCAGGTAGATGGGCTCAGCGGTTTCCGCCTGATCGGCTCGGTAAGCGAGTTGGACGGCTTGAGGAGATTCGCAACGCGCAGACTCCATGAGCGGCGATGTGGTGAATACCGGAATCCCATCCGTGAGTTGGGATAAAGCCTCCTCAGGCTTGAGAAGGACTGGGGGAGAAGCGAGGCGGCCATTGCGTATGTGTGCATGAAACCATTGGCCTGCCCGCGCATCTCCGAGGACATGATACTCTAGAGCATCATAGCCTAGGAGGGAACAGATGCCACGCACGGGAATTTCCCTCGCACGAGCGATCCCCCATGCGGCCACAATGGAAACTCTCAACGGGTTGTAACTGCCCGGTCCGATGCCGACGAGAATCGAGTCCAACGAGCCGATCTGGCGGGTTGCTTTCTCGAGGAGCGCAAAAAATGACGTGCCGCGCCCACGGGCATTTTCAAAGGAATAGTTGTGGAGAATATCGCCGTCGCGGGTCACGGCGATGCTACCCGTCGGGCTTGAGCATTCGATAGTCAGAATAGTCATGAGCGGATCTGAAGTCGGCGGACTTCGTTCTCTACGGAAAAAACGAGGTGTAGGGTGTGTGCGGGGAGTTCCTCTGCAAACTTGTCTCCCCACTCGATGGCGATAATGCCATCGCTGGCGAGATAGTCATCAAATCCCAGTGGAGCAAGCTCAGGCTGGGTTTCGATGCGGTAGAGGTCCATGTGGACGAGTGGCAATCGACCTCCGTGGTATTCGTGGATGAGGGTAAATGTTGGGCTGGAGACCTCTCTTGGGTCGCAACCGAGTGCTTCGGCGAGGCCTTTGACGAAGCAGGTCTTTCCAGCGCCCATGGGGCCTTCGAGGCTCAGGATGGCGTTACGGCTTAGGCAGGCAGCAAGATCGTGAGCCGCTTGCCGAGTATCTTCCTCCGTTGCGCAAATACGCTCTCCTCCGGGAAAAATATTTTCGATTTGCGTGTTTGCCATGCGAGCTGGAATCTAGTTCGCTCCGTTGTGAGATGACAACATCTTCCCTTCTCGCTCGTCTCTACTCGATTTCTGTCTTAGTTGTTGGAGTGGCCTTACTCTGCCTCACCGGCTGTGACTCTCCCGCGCGCACGATCCGAGAAACCCGGCGAAACATCGATGATTTCAAAGCGGCTCCGAGCCAGGCCTCGCTCGAGGTGATCGATCGGTCCTTTGTCAAGATTGATGCCGTCATAAAGGATTTTGAGAGCAAGGAGGACTTTGCGCAGGCGGATCTCTTCCGCAGGCAGGCCCTCACACTGCGATATGAGTATCGGGCTATGAGGGCGGCTTATTTGAAATGGAAAGAGGATCAGGCCCGCGCCGGTAACTCAGTGGAATGATGGCAGCGTGTCCGTACTTGGCCATTTGACAGAAGCTTCGAGGGTACGGAGATTTTTATCCAGGTGGTTCAGGCTAAACCGGCGCACGGTCAATTGCGCTGCCTCGCGCATGGCCTGGAGTCGCTCGGGGTCGTCCTGGAGGGTTCTCAGGCGGTCTGCAAGTGCTGCGGAGTCTCGCGCTGGGATAACGAAACCGTCGAGACCATCTGTTACAACCTGTCCACAATGTGGAGTGGTGATGACCGGCAGCCCGTGAGCCATGGCCTCGATCTGAGTGAGAGCGAAGCCGTCGGAAATTGTGGGTAGAACAAAAACATCGGCCTCACGGTAAAATTCTCGTACGCGGTCGCGAGTCACGGCGCCGTGGAAACGCACATTCGGCGGAGCCTTCACGACAAACTGATCAGCTATGGCAATCGGACCGGCAATTTCGACTTGGATATTTTTAATGAGTCTCGCGGCTTCAAGGAGGTATGGGATGCCCTTGCGCAGATTCACTTGTCCCAGAAAGAGGACTCGAAGTGGCTCGCCGTCGGGCTTAAGTGGGGTGGGGGACTTATCGTTGTCGTTCAGCCCGGCCTCATAGGCGAGGGGGATGATGTGAATTTTTTCGGTGGGAACTCCTTGCTGGACGAGGGCGTCGAGCGTCCATTGCGAATTCACCACAACGGCGTCGGCAAGCGCCCACTCAGCTTTGCGCCAATCGAAATATGCCTCTGGCACCAGGATCGGAGTCTTCGCCCAGCCGGGCCACCGTTTTTCCTCCGCGCGCACCAGATCGAATTCGGTGCGTGAGGGGTCCATCTGACAAACGATGCAATGGGCACCTTCATTTTTCGCCCACGCAGCTGCTTCGAGGAAGCCTGTGTCGTAGCCAAAAAGAATCGTGTTTTCCCAGTGCTGCTCGCGGCGCTTGATGAGCTTCGAGCGCACTTGTTTGCCAAACCTGCTGCCTATGCGGAGAAATTCGCTGTAGGCATCCGTGTTAGGTCGTACGCGTTTGCGAAGGCCGTCGAGTACGGCGGTGCCATTGAAGGAATACACCTCCGCGTCGCTCAAATCTTCATGCTTCCTGCTTCTAAGGCGTGGAGAGCGGAGCAAATTTTGCCAAAGACCGCGCGACCAATAGTCGGTAAAGAGGGCCTCCAGCTTGCCTGAGCGGTGTAGCACACGCGGTATGGCATAATGCTCCCGGGCTCCGATCTGCGTGCAGATCCAAGAAGTGGAGGGAGCATGGACTTTGAAAATTTGCTTTGCGATCTTCCTAAAAAAACATCTTGTGCGGCGGGTGGGGAGTTTAAAATGCGGCCCTTATTTTTCCTTGCCGCTGCGGAAGCCGAGTGGTTGATTGCGATCCTTCGCACATGGCATCCGCGCGGTGCGAAACCACACATTTACCGGGGGTATAGCTCAGTTGGTAGAGCGTCTCGTTCGCAATGAGAAGGCCAGGGGTTCGAATCCCCTTACCTCCACTTCATCATCATATGCCCGCACTCTCTGTTCCAGATCACCTCCGCACATGGGTCGAAATCAACCTCGGCGCACTTCAGCGAAATCTTGCTTTTGTGAGGAAACGCATCGGGCCGCAACCGGGGATTCTCGCTGTCGTTAAGGCAAACGCCTACGGGCACGGAGTTGAGGGTGTTGTCCGGGCTCTGGCGGGTGACACCGAGGTTTTTGGCGTGGCGAATGTCAAAGAGGCGTTGGAAGTCGCCTCGGCGTCCACCAGTCGCTGCGTGATGTTGCTGAGCCCATGCTTGCCTGCGGAGTACGAGATGGCTGTACGAAGTGGGTATATCGTGACCGTATCCAGCGCTGAGGAGGCCCTTGCTTACTCAAGATATGGCGATGTGCGAGTGAATTTCAAAGTTGACACGGGCATGGGGCGTGCGGGCTGCTCAAGTGCTCTGGCTGTCGATGAGGTGCGCCAAATGCTCGGTATGGAGCACGTTTTTCTTTACAGTATTTCGACCCATTTGCCTTCAGCCGATGAGGACTCGGATTTCACGATTGCTCAGCTGACCAGCTTTGACGTGCTCAGTGATCAGTTGAGGGCAATAGCACCGGGTGTGAAGTTTCATGTCTTGAATAGCGCCGGGGTTCTGACTCGCCCGGAGCACCGCTTTGATCTCGTGAGACCGGGGCTGATTCTTTATGGGGTTTCTCCTTTGCCGGAATACTCTATGAAGCTCGAACCTGTGCTTTCTTGGAAGTCTCGAGTGGTCTTACTTCGCGACTTGCCCGCCGGTGCCAGTGTTAGCTATGGACGCTCATTTATTGCGCAAAAGCCAATCCGTACTGCCTTGGTGGCCGTCGGCTATGCGGACGGTTTCCCGAGGCAGGTTTCAGGTCGCGGCGCCTCTGTGCTTGTGCGCGGAGTCCGATGCGCTGTGCTCGGGCGGGTTACGATGGATCAAATCGTCGTCGATGTTTCGATGTTGCCTGAAGTGCGACTTGGCGATGAAGTCACCTTGGTTGGTCGCGATGGCGCTGAGCGAAACGATGTTGACGATCTGGCTAGCCAAGCTGGAACGATCTCGTGGGAAATTCTCTCAGGCATCGGTCGACGCGTGGAGCGTTTCCACGTTTGAGTGGGCCGCCGTACGCTGAGTCGAATCAACTGAAAAAGCGGATCGTAAGGGGAAAACTCACATTCACTCCATTGCTCGCCTTGATCGCCCCGTTGATCACAAATGCTAACCATGCGATGAAAGTGCCCACAGGTAGTGCCAGTGGGACAATGAGACAGGAACCGATCGCCGCAACCACACCTGAAACGAGAAACCAAATGCTCCAGGAAATCTGGAAGTTGAGTACGTTTTTTCCTACTGCATCCAAGCTCGGCAGTTCGTTTTTTTTGAGAAGCCAAATCACAAGAGGCCCGAGGACATGGCCGAACCCTACGATAACAAGCCCAGCAAGAGCACTTAAGTGAAGAATGGCCGCCCATTGACGAGCAGATACATCATTCGCGCTAGGCGGCAAGTTCGGAGGAGATGGCGTCGGTGAATCATCCATTTGCAAGCACATCTCGGAGAAATTGACGGAGAAATCAAGCCTCCTTCTCGGAAGAGAAATCTAAAAATCGGTTGGAATCAGAAGCCAGCTTCGTCTATGAAGGTCCTGCTATGAATAAGCTGTCCGCATTTGTTCTCACCTCTTTGTTATCTTTTTCATTCTTGTCAACTGCTCTGCACGCCCAGTCGCAGGCTGCGGCTCAGGAAAACGAAGCCGCCTACGGGTTGCTTTCAAACGCCGATTACAAGGGCGCTGCCGCCGCTTACCAAGGCATCATCACCGGCTATCCCACAGATATCCTCGTCCAGTCGGCAATCATTCAGCTTGGTGTGTGCCAATTTTATTTGGGCGAATTTGACAAGGCGCTCGCCAGCTTGGACAAATCCAAAGTCGGTCCTGCGCTGACTCCCGATCAGGTTTCTCTGATTGATAATTTGCGCTGCCAGATTCTAGCGGCGAAGGCCATGTCGCTACCTCCCTCGGATTCCAGTCGTAAAGGCATCTTCGAGCAGGCGATCAAGAGCTATACCGACTTCATCGCAAAGTATCCCCAGTCGCAGGATCTCGAAGCGATTACCTACGGTCGCGCTCTTTGCGAATACCAGATTGGTCAGTTTGACAAAGCGGCAATTGATCTCCGCGAGAATGTGCAGAAGTTCCCTGCATCTGCTACGATTGAAGGCAGTAAAAACCTTCTTGCCATCACTCTTGCTTCTCAGGGTGGAGAAGAACTTGCCAAAGAGGGAGGTGACAAGGCAAAGGGCCTCGACCTCCTCAAGCAAGCTGAGGTTATCTTAAGCGGTATCATCTCAGCAAAAAAAGATCTCGCCCTTGTGAACGATGCCAATTTCCAACTTGGTGAAATCCTTTTCATGAGCGCTTCGTTCAGCCCTGAAGCCAATCGTAAGGCGATATACGAGCAGGCTGCTGCCGCTTATAAAGCGATTCTCCCGAAGGACGACATCGTCGCCATGCAGCAAGACAAGGTGAAATCTTTTGGTCCCCAAAAAGTCGCGGCACTTCGTGCAAAGAACCTCGCACTGAAAACCCAACTCGATAAGGAAAACGAACGCGAACTCAAAAAACTCGCCGAGATCAGCGCCAAGCCCGACCAGACCTCGCAAGCCCTTCTCAAGCTCGGTGAAATCTTTTTCAATGCCGGCAGATATAACGAGTCTCGAGTGGTTCTCATCCACGTGACACCCTTTTTAGCCAGCGACGATGAGAAGATGCGCGCCCTCTACTACAAGACCATGGGCTACGCCGTGCAGAATGCCGTGGAACCCGCTCTCGCCTCCTATCAGGCATTCCAAGCCGCTTATAAAGGCAAGCCCTTGGCTGAAAACCTGCCGTTTGTGATTGGGAATATGGTACTCGCCCAAGGCGATGCCGCCAAAGCGAGCCCTTTC
>Ga0214921_10001069_pt1 | contig 47583 bp, 37 predicted proteins | sample LL1505_MetaG_FD_177992 | JGI IMG/M metagenome (GOLD analysis project Ga0214921, IMG submission 177992) | Freshwater microbial communities from Lake Lanier, Atlanta, Georgia, United States - LL-1505 | ecosystem: Environmental > Aquatic > Freshwater > Lake | place: USA: Georgia | collected... | reverse complement strand
GATTTTCGAGATGGGAAAAAACCGCACCAGACTACGCCAAGGCTACGTCTGGTCCTACATTATCTCGCCGGCCGTAGCTTTAGCGAAGGTCGGAAGTGTATCCACGACTCGACTGACTTCGGCGAGCTCAGTCGAGCCGAGCTCGCCGAAGTCTGCGATACATTGAGGATTTTTTCCCATCTCGAAAACTCGAAGAGCGGCTCAAGATCCGCTTTCGTAGTAGGGAGGGGTTTTGCCGGCCTTCCCTAAGGCAAACGACTACAGAAGAGCTTGTTGGGAAAAGCGATTTGAACAGTGATCTCCGGCATACGGTTTCGACCTGAGCATTGGCTATCTTCGCTAAAATGCACGCGACAAGCACGGAAGCCGTTCAAATTACAGCACCAGAGGAAGTCAGGCCAGCCAAAGACGCCTGTAGCTCACAGAGTTCTGACTTCATATCCGCTACGGATGGGGCCCTGTTGGAGCAGTGGCATGACCTTAATAAGAGAGTAGACGACGCGAAGCCGTTTGATACACCAGAATGGTATCAGGCATTCGCAGCTTCGTTTGTTGATGACAGACAAGCAAAGCTAGTCACTGTCAGCAGGGGAGGCTCTCTTGTTGGAGTCGTTCCACTTCTAAGATCCGAATCATTCTTTGGTCGAGTGCCAGCCAAGACCCTTCGGAGTCTCTCGGGGATTCATTCGTGTCGCTTTGATATGGTATCCGATAGCTCTGATGACCCCGACGAGATAGCCCAGGCGGCCTGGAGGGAGCTTGAACGGGATAATAGCTGGCAGGTGATTGAGGCCCTTGATGTGCCCGAGAACTGTAATTTTCAGAGAATAGTTGAGAAGGCTGGAGGAGAAGGTTTTCTTGTTGGTGAGTGGCCAACAAGATTTAGTCCGGTTTTAAGACTCCCCCATAAACCAAGCGATCCATTCTCTTATTGCCCGCGTGGCTTTCGCGCATTTCGTAAGAAGCTGCAGCCCAAACTCGATTCACTTGAAGCGCTTGGGCAGGTTTCGTTTGGTGTAGATACTCTGCCATATGGTGATGGCTTAGTTAAATTTATGCGGCTAGAGTCCTCAGGATGGAAGGGAACTAACGGCAGCGCGATTATTTCTAACAAAAAGACCGCTAAATTTTATTCACTCTTTGTAGAGAACCTGCAGAAGCGGGGAGTACTTCGCATGTACTCTCTCAATCTTAACGATAAGCCTATAGCTATGCAGCTAGGGCTATTTATGAACGGTGTGTATTATTCACCAAAGGCGGCCTATGACGAGAGCTTTTCCAAGTTTGCTCCAGGACATCTATTAGTTAGATATCTAATAGGTGACTTAATCGAAAACAACGCGCGGCTGTTTGAGTTTCTGGGACCCCGGGCGTTCTGGAAGACTATATGGACCAAGGACGTTGTGCGGCACAGTAACCTGTACATTTTTCGGCCGAGTTTAAAGGGCCGGGCGCTGCATGGTTTAACTATGGGTTTAGGCCCGAAACTAAGATCGTTAAAGCATAGATGGTTCGGTGATCCGCAGAGCGTTGCTAAATAGCCCAAGCCTCTTAGGCAAATCAGGATGATAATACACCTCAAGTAAGTCGGTACCGCTTGTCGTCGTGGAAGAAGGAGCAACTTCCCCTAGCTCTGGAGCTGACTTTCCTCGATATAGCATCATAGGAGAGGTGAAAACGCGCGCCTCATCCCAGAGATTGGATTCAATAAAGTGGCTTAGAGTTGTAGTGCCGCCTTCTATAATTATCGATAGCACCTCGCGCTGATACAGGTCTTCGCAAATCGTTTGGATCAGTCTATTCGAGGTGTCGCAGATGCTAACTGAGACAGTTGGACCGAAATGAAGTCCTGGTTTATTTGAATAAGCCAGTGTTGGAGCATCGGGGCCCCATAGCTTTAGTCCGTCTGGGAGTTTGGAAGCATCGCCTATTACAACACGCAGAGGTTGCATCGGCGGTAACTCTCGCTCGGCATACAACTCGGTGTACCGCACCGTTAGACTCGGATCGTCAGTTCTAGCTGTGTTCGCGCCAACTGCTATCGCCATCTCTTGGCCACGCCAGTAATGTAGTAATTGATGAGACTGTTGAGAAGAAATCGTCATTCGAGCCCCATCCTCGGGAGCTATAAAACGATCCGTTGTTTGAGCCCATTTAAGAATTATGTATGGACGTCTCTCTTTGCGCGCCAGTATGAATCGTCTGTTCAGAGAGACGCACTCGTCGTGTAGCACCCCGACTTTAACTTCCATCCCAGCCGCTCGCAGACGTTCTACGCCCGCTCCAGAAACTTTCTCGTAGGGGTCTAGACAACCGACCACTACTGATGAGATGCCGCTTCTAATCAAGAGATCCGCACAGGGTGGAGTTTTTCCATAGTGAGAACACGGCTCCAGAGTCACGTATACAGTTGAGCCAGCGAGCTTTGATTGATCAGAGATAGAATTAATGGCGTTAACTTCAGCGTGCGGCTGACCAAAATATTGGTGGTAGCCCTCGCCAATAATTTCTCCACTTTTTACCACAACAGCGCCAACGCTTGGGTTCGGAAGAGTTCTGCGAGTCTCCTGCGCGGCAAGCTCAAGCGCTCGCCGCATAAATCTCTCGTCACTCATCGTCTATGGATTTGGGGGAGGTTCTTCGATTGGTACGAAGAGCTCTGGGGTATTGGTAGGTGAGACATCCGCGCTACTTTTATTTAGCCACTCGACACGGTTGCTTTCAGATGAGACCCCTTTAAGGGACATTAGAAGATTTCCTCGTACCTCAGCGGGCAGCTCTATTGATTGTCCTACCCAGGCTGGCGTATTTGTTGGGATCTCCTGTCCCTCCATGTAGGCATCCATCAAGCACTCTGCAAGTCTAAAGGGCACCCCAAATCCCTGATCTGGTGTGCTGGATTCGCTTCTCTCCGCGGCCGCAACGAACTGCAGCGCGACAGACCTCGGAAACCCCATCTGTTCCAACATTAATCCAGTAATCTGAACAGTGGTGCACTGCCATACGCGCTGCTCGAAGGCTAGATCGAATACCTTGTCATTGGTCTTTAAATGAAGCCTGTACTCTTTGAAAGCTTTGCGGTTCTCGCGCATTAGCGGAGCAAAAGCGAGGTAGCGCAAACCTCTTGTCATGAGACCTATCCCGAGACCAACTTCTTTTACTGTGAGCCCGATCTTTCCGCCTATAGCCAGTGCCTCGTAAAGCGGGGTCTGTACATAATCCCATTCCTCTTTCTCAATCTTCTTACTTAAGTTCTTAAAGAGGTAGCAAAGTGTTAGCACTGCAGCATGGTCGAGTGGCTTATAGGCGTCTACAAAATCGCTTGGAGTTAAGTGCTTCTTTGATGTGAGAAGTCCCGGATTGAATTGGCGCGAGAAGAAGTAGTAGGTCGCTTTTAGAGTATCGTTTTTTAAAAGTCTGATGAGGTGATTTCGGCTCCCGTGAGAGAATTCGGTACCATTGATATGGGTAGATACTAGGAGCCTAATCGCTTCGGAGAAATTCGCTGCGATCGATCCAAAAGACTTTAACAGCTCCGCTGCTGGGCCCCAGCCCAGAGTCAGAAACTGTTCTGCGTTTGTTGATGATGGATTAGCTTCAGTCATCGGTCGTATATTTCTATCACGCGTTCTCTCACTCCGCTATCTTACTTAGTCGGCCAATTCATAGCATAACTTTACGTGTTTTAGGCTGCCTGAGCAGTTAGCCCAGATCGCTTTAAAAGCGCCGTAATATCGGCCCTTCGTCCCATAAAACTCTCAAAGAGTGCTTCGGGATCTTGGGAATCCCCTGAGCTTAGAACGGTATTCCTAAATTCTGCGCCTACTTTGCTGTTGAATAACCCTTCCCTCTCAAATCGAGAGAATGCGTCAGCGTCGAGAACCTCTGCCCACTGATAGGAGTAGTATCCAGCAGCATACCCAACCGGAGAGCTAAAGAGGTGAGTAAAGGTTAAAATCATGGCGTAATCCTCTGGCAGTGGGAGGCTAGTAAAGCGAGATAGGATCGACCTGCAGTAGGCAACAACGTCCCCGTTCTTGTCTTTCGAGTATTCGCGGTGAAGCGCTAAGTCGACTGTTGAGAAACCTACCTGTCTCATTAAATGAGACGCGCTCCTAAAATTACGAGCTGCGAGCATCTTCTTAAAGAGTGGATCAGGGATCTTCTCGCCTGTTTGATAATGAGAAGCTATTAAATCTACAGACTCGCGATCCCAACACCAGTTCTCAAATATCTGCGATGGGAGCTCGATAAAGTCCCATGCTACTCCGTCCATTGACTGTCCGCGCAGTTCCGTTGTGTTGCACAGGAGGTGCATCAGGTGTCCAAATTCGTGAAACAGGGTGGTCACCTCATCGTGAGTGAGAAGCGCGTCGGTGTTGCCACTAGGTGGTGTGAAATTACCGGCGATTAATCCAACGTGAGGTAGATCGGGGCCATCAGCTCGAGCGTGAGTTAGGAGCGTGTTCATCCAAGCTCCACCACGTTTATTTTCTCTTGGAAAAAAATCAGCGTAAAAATAGCCTATTACTTCGCCACTCCTAGAGTCCTTAGCCGAGTAGGCAGTAACGCCAGCGTCCCACACTGGGAGATCCTTATTCGGTGTGACAGATACTCCAAAGACGGATTCGGCTATTGAGAAGAGCCCCTTCATCGCGCTTGTCAGAGAGAAGTAAGGACGAAGCTCCTCTTCGTCAAAATCGTACCGAGCTTTACGCATCTTCTCGACATAAAAAGCGATATCCCACGGCTTAACCGAATCTTTATCTACGCCGTACTCGGCCTTTATAAAATCAAAAAGCTCCTGGTTGTCCCTCTCAAAGTGAGGATTGATATGAGCTTTAAGCTCATTTACAAAACGTTGAGCCTCTTCCCCACGTTTTGCCATACGGTCAGCCAAGACTAAATCTGAAAAATCCTTAAAACCTAAAAGAGCTGCCTTTTGCGCGCGTAGCTCCAAGATCTTGTAAAGGCACTCGCGATTATCGAGTGAGCCACCGGAGCAGCGAGTGTTGTAGGCGTTATAGAAGCGTTCGCGTAGAGAGCGATTCTCGGCGTAGGTCATTATGGCGATAAAGCTCGGAGCTTGAAGGGTAAAACGCCAGCCTTCTTTGCCTTTAGCGGACGCGGATGCTTTGCCCATGTTCATGGCGCTCTCTGGTAGTCCAGCTAACTCTTTCGGATCTGTGGTAATGTACTCAAAGGCATTTGTGGCGTCTAAGGTGTGTTGAGAGAAGGTGTTAGTGATATTAGCTAGCTCGGTGTTGAGTTTGGAGAGAACCTCTTTATTAGCCTCTGAAAGCTCGGCTCCGCTTCTTTTGAATGAGTCGATGGTTTTCTCAAGATAGCGACGGCGGGGACCTGTTAGGCTAGCTGCTTCAGGTGTTCGCGAATAATCTTTCAGCGCGGCCCAAAGCCCAGGGTCGAGAATTAAGCGAGATCGGAATTCTGTTACTTTAGGCAGTACAGTGTTGTACGCCTCACGCCACTCAGGTGTCGTCGCCACAGATTCGAGATGAGAGATTAGACCCATTCCGAAGTCCAATGCGAGACCCAAGTTATCAAGGGCTAGTAAGGTGTTTTCGAAAGTCCGGGTGGCTTTACTGGCCTTTAAATCCTCAAGCTCCTTTTGAGCGACCGCGATAAGCTCATCAACAGCAGGTACTATCTGTGACGCTTTGAATGAGTGAAAGGGGATAGCGGCTACGCGCTTAGTGAGTGGATTTGTTTCAGACATGTTTGTAATTCCAGCTTTCTAGTTCGTAGTAGAAGATTGTAATATCTTGGTAAAATTTCAACAAGGGAAGCATCGCTACTACTAAGAGCGCTTCTTGGGGCTAATCTCCAGATAGCTTGAAATTCGCCTGTGGTATAGCTCCAGAGATATTTTTATTCGCGCGCTTTATAGGTCGCCCAGAGCGCGCGGCCAAAAGCTCCTCGCACTGTTCTGGGTTTGAATCGGGATTCCTTTTACATTGTTCAATTAAGCGAGTTTCGCTACCCAGAAATGAAAGTGAGTTAGTGCGTTGTAAATAGAAGCACACTCCGCCGCAGAATATGATCGACGCGCTGATGACAGCGGACCACTTTATCATCTGGAGCGTCGAGCCACTGTTGATGTCTGTAGCTTTTTTATTTTCCCCTGACATATTTGCCTCTAAAGATACAGACGGCAGCCGCAGATTAAACTTTATAAACCGTGCCTAATCCCGCCTAACCATCTGATAGTATTAGCTACGAGGGTGGCTCTTCATCGTACTCTGTCTAATTAACTCACTTATGCAGTATCATCCGAGCCCATGAAGAGCGTTGATTTTTTGGTAATAGGCGGAGGCATCGCGGGCTTAACATACGCCCTGCGTGTGGCCGATCATGGGCGGGTCGCGATCCTTTTTAAGAAAGATGTTGGGTTGTCCTCAACTTTATGGGCGCAAGGTGGTATCGCCGCGGTTAACCAGCCAGATGATAGCTTCGATCTTCACATCAAAGATACTCTTGAGTGTGGCGCCGGGCTATCTGACCTGGCAACAGTTGAGCTGGTTGTAAAAGAAGGGCCTGAGAGAGTTCAGGAGCTAATCTCAAGGGGAACCCATTTTGACACAGATGATAGCGGGAGTTTTCATCTACATCAGGAGGGCGGACACTCGCGCAGACGCATATTTCACTCAGGAGACGCGACCGGCTTTGAGATTCAGCGAGCTCTGCTTGAGGCTGTGCAGAAGCATTCAAATATCGAGTTAATCAGATTTGCCAGCGCGATCGATCTGATAACAACTCGCAAGATCGGATTGTCGAATGCGGGATCTAATAAGGTTCTAGGAGCCTATGTTCTTCACGGAGATGGAACAATAGAGCCATTTTTGGCTGATAAAGTTCTGGTCGCCACTGGAGGAGCAGGAAAGATCTATCTCTACACCTCGAACCCTGATGTTGCCACGGGAGATGGCATCGCGATGTGTTACCGGGCAGGCTGCCGTGTCGCGAACATGGAATTCATTCAGTTTCATCCAACCTGCCTTTTTCATCCGCAAGCGAAGAGTTTTCTTATTACAGAAGCGATGAGAGGCGAGGGCGCCAGGCTATTAAGGATTAACGGCGATCGTTTTATGGGGCGTTACGATTCACGACTTGAATTGGCGCCGCGTGATATTGTAGCGAGAGCGATCGACGCTGAAATGAAGCTTCATGGCGATGAACATGTGCTTCTTGATATATCACACAGGGACCCTGCTTTTGTAAAAGCACATTTCCCAACGATTTATGAGCGGTGTCTGCGGTTTGGTTTCGATATCACAAAGGGACCGATTCCCGTTGTTCCCGCGGCGCACTATATGTGCGGTGGAGTTGTAAGTGATCACGATGGAGCTACTGACATAATTGACTTGTATGTGGCTGGCGAGTGCGCATTTACCGGTCTGCACGGAGCTAATCGCTTGGCGTCCAACTCGCTTCTTGAGGGGGTTGTTTTTGGGCATAGGGCAGCGTTGCACGCAGTGAAAAACCTGCGTAAATACGAGTTGAAAGCGACGCCAAGACCGTGGGATCCAGGCAACGCGGTTGATAGTGATGAGCAGGTTGTAATTACGCAGAATTGGGATGAGATTCGCCGAACGATGTGGAACTATGTTGGTATCGTTCGCACAACTAAGCGCCTAGAGCGCGCTTTGCACCGCATGGATCTAATCAAGAGCGAGATTCAGGAGTATTACCGGCAGTGTATCGTTACATCAGATTTGCTTGAGCTAAGAAATCTGCACTTGGTGTCGGAGCTAGTGATCCGTTGCGCTTTGGCGCGTAAAGAAAGTCGGGGGCTGCATTACACCCTTGATCACAAGCAGACGCTACCTCAGGCGGCAAACACTTACCTCAGGCGCGCGGATTAGCGAGCTGTGTGTGATTCGGCGCAGCAGGAGAGAGCTTGCAAAGCTCTTGAAAAAGTTTTGTTTAATTTGTCAAGCAAGGGACTGGTCTAAACATAACGACGTTTGTCGATCATGGGATATTCCATTATTTCTAATTCTGATCTACAAGTTAGCCCGTAGCTCATCCTCTGTTTCGGTTTTGGCGCGAGTAGTTTGCCAGAATCTTAACGGGACCCGGGGTGCGCCAGGGGCTTCGCCCTGGCTCCTGGATCGTAAGAGGTGGACGAGTTATCGATAACTGGTAGTAGGGGTAGTTTCTTATCTCTTTAGGCGGTAGGTAGTTTGGCAAACGATTGCCGGCATCCTTAAGCCGCGGAAAGATCTGAACCTTCCCAACTTTTCTTCTCTATCCATGATCAAAAAATCAAGATTGTTTTTGGCAGGTGCTTGCGTTCTGGCCCTCGGGATTTTCGTATTAGACTCCCAAGGGTTGCTAAATAGTCGTGAGGCAGTGGCGCAAGCTACTGGCTATCCGGCGGCAGGAGTGCGGGCAGGTGTATACAACGACGGCCAGGCCGCATTGTGGGATCTGAACATTACCGATCACTTCCATTATTTCGGACCAGAGCAACGAGCTCGTGGCTACAAGCCAACTCAGCCGATTAATTTTAGCCACGTAATCCACGTTCAGCAGAACAAGATGGAGTGCCAATATTGCCACTGGTCAGTGGGCAAGGCTTCCTATGCAGCGATTCCAGAGGAAGAGACCTGTATGGGATGTCACGGCGCTTTAGTAGCAGGAAAGAGCGAGCAGGGGAAAAAGGATATCGAGAAGCTAAAGGATTACTACAATCGCGGCGAGCCGATTCCTTGGGTCAAGGTTCACGTTATGCCTGACCATGTGAAGTTTAATCATAAGCGTCACGTAAAAGCTGGAGTTTCATGTCAGGAGTGTCACGGCCAGATTCCAGAGATGGAGAAGGTCGAGCGCGTATCTTCGATGAAGATGGGCTGGTGTATTAGCTGCCACCGTGAGAAGGGCGCTAGCATCGATTGCTTAACCTGTCACGGTCACCGTTAATTCCGATTTAGTTTAGATTTTCAGTCGTTTTATTGAGGACAAAGATGGAAGGCGACATTGTTCAGTTGAACGCGAGCCAGAAGAATTCGAAAGGCTCCCAGAGTCAGGAAAATAACGGATCTCTGGTAAACATTTCTAGAAGGCGGTTCCTTCAGGTGTTGGGAGCGACTTCAGCAGTTGGAGCGGCGGCGTGCGCCAATCCTGCTGAGCAGAAGATAGTTCCATATGTGAAGCCTGACCCAGAGCAGATACCGGGAGTATCGGTTTGGTACAGCTCGACATGTACAGAGTGCTCTGTGGGCTGCGGAATCCGAGTGCGCGCTCGCGAGGGTCGCGCTGTAAAGATAGAAGGTAACCCAAATAGCCCGGTCAACCGTGGTAGCTTGTGTGGATTAGGACAATCAGCGCTACAGTCGCTCTACGATCCAGACCGCGTTCGTGAGCCGCAGAAGAGGAAGAGCCGTGGCCTAGAGCAGGATAAGCTGACAGCTCCGACAGCTAACACATTTACAGCTGTATCGTGGGATGACGCTTACGCGAAGGTTCAGGATGCGGTCTCTAAGGCTACCAATAAAAAGGTGCTTTTAACAGGCGAGTTAACATCAGCTCAGGCTGATCTAGTTGAGAATTTTGTATCGCAATTGGGCTTTACTCACGTTATCTGGGATCCGACTCAGCCTGTGGCGGTAGCTAAGGCATCTGAGATGGTTTACGGGACTTTTGGTGTTCCGACTTATTCGATCGATAAGGCTCAAGTAGTTTTAAATTTCGGCGCTGACTTTTTAGAGACCTGGGGTAATCCAGTTGGCTACGCGCGTCAGTGGGCTGATTCGCGTCGCTCTGAGTCTCCTCTTCGGTTTATTCATGTTGAGCCGAGGCTTTCGTTGACTGGAGCTAACGCTGATCTCTGGCTGAAATCAGCCGTAGGCTCTGAAGCGCGTATTGCGCTCTTCCTGATTGGCGAGCTTCTAAAGGCAGGGCGCTCGAAGGGCTTGTCAGAGGACGCTAAATCAAAGCTTCAGAAGCTAACAGAGGGGATCACTGTTCAAGCTATTTCACAAGAGACAGGAGTTGCCGCTGAGAAGCTTGTGATGGTGGCGCATTATTTAGCTGAATCTGAAAGCTCGCTAGTTTTAGCAGGTGGAGCAGCTACACAAACCAGCGATCCTTTGCCGCTCTTAGTTGCCGCCAACATCCTCAATCTCATGTTGGGTAATGTCGGCAAGACTGTAGATGTAGCGGCTATGAAGAAGCCTCAATCTTCAGCAAAGGCTGTATCTGAGCTAATAGCGGATATGGAAGCTGGCAAGGTTGATGTGTTGATGACTTACAACACCAATCCGCAATTTACCTTCCCGTCGGCTTATGGATTTGGCTATGCCGCGAACAAGGTTGGCATCAAGGGTGAAGGAACGGGTAAGAAGGCAGGTCTAGTTGTAGCTCTAACAAGCCACCTCGATGAAACCGCTGAGCTAGCTGATTTCGTTTTACCAGTGCACACAAGTCTTGAGGATTGGGGTTACGTTAAGCTTGTTGATGGTTCTGTTAGTTTGATGCAGCCATCGATGCGCCCAATCTTCAGCACTAGGAGCTTTGGAGATGTTCTAATAGAGATCGCTTCAAATGCATCTAAGAATATCGCTGGGGAAAATAAGAGCTTTGACGCCTTTGTTAAGGCTGGATATCTCAAAGAGTGCGGAAATAAAGCCGGGGGCGATGTTGAGAAGTTCTGGATGGCTAGCCTTGAGAAGGGTGGTCTGTTCGAGGCTCAATCAGCATCGAAGGCTGGAAGTGCTGCGAGTATTAATCCGGCGGTTTACTCTATGTCTTTTGGAGTTACAGTTCGCCCAGGAAGTGGAGATTCATTAGCGCTTTATCCTTATCCATCAGTTAAGTCTTTTGATGGACGTGCGGCGAATAGGCCGTGGCTACAGGAGCTAGCTGATCCGATTACTCAGGCAGTTTGGGGTGCGTGGGCTGAGATTCACCCAGATACAGCTAAGGAGCTAAAATTAGCTCAAGGTGACGCGGTTGTTCTGCGTACAGATAACGGCGAGGTTCGCGTACCCGCTTATGTAACAGAGCACGTTCATCGTGGAGTGGTTGCTGTTCCAGTTGGTCAGGGTCACTCAAGTTACGGCCGATTTGCCAAGAGCGCCGCGGAGGGAAGCGGTAGCGTTTACAGCCTGCTAGACAAAGCTTTAGCGAGGGATGTTGACGCCCTAGTTATGACCGGCGCGTCTGTTAAGGTTTCACGTGGTCTAGGTAAGGGTAACTTAGTTACTGTTCAGGATTTCGCCTCACAGGAGAATCGTGAATTGGCTAGGACAACGATGTTGGTAGCCGGAACAGCGGGAGCCGCAGCGCACGCTCACGGAGAAGATCACGGCGAGGCTCACGGAACAGCACACGGCGGAGGCCATGGAGAGTCGCACGGCGGTGAACACGGCGGTCATCATGAGCCAAAGCAGATGTACGAGCAGCGCGAGCATCCATTGTATCAGTGGGGCTTGGCAGTTGATCTCGCGGCGTGCACAGGTTGCTCGGCGTGTGTGGTCGCTTGCTCGGCTGAGAATAACATTCCAGTAGTCGGAAAGAAGGTTGTTTCACAGGGACGTGAGATGGCTTGGATCCGTATCGAGCGCTACTACGATTCAGTAAAGACAGAGAACGGTGGCGAGGAGCTAAAAGTAAGCTTCCTTCCGATGATGTGTCAGCACTGTCAAAATGCTCCATGCGAGCCTGTTTGCCCAGTGTACGCGACCTATCACAACGAAGAGGGTATGAACGCAATGATCTACAATCGTTGCGTTGGTACTCGTTACTGCTCTAACAACTGTTCCTACAAGGTTAGACGTTTTAACTGGTTCCAATACGAGTGGCCAGAGCTACTTGATTGGCAGTTAAATCCAGATGTGACCAAGCGAACAGTAGGTGTCATGGAGAAGTGCTCGTTCTGTGTACAGAGGATCGCCGAGGCTAAGGATATCGCTAAGGATCTCGGCAGGCTCGTAGAGGATGGAGATATCACACCGGCGTGTGTGCAGACCTGTCCAACTCAGGCCTTAACTTTCGGAAACCTAAAGGATCCGAACAGTAGAGTAAGCAAAGCAGCGAAGAGTGAGCGCGCGTATAAGGTGCTAGATCACCACTTAAATACGCAGCCATCAGTGAGCTACTTAAACGATATCCGATACAAGGCTTAAGCGACGAGAGACGGAAATCATGGAAAGCAATCATAATACAAATAGGTCGGACGCGGAGGCACCACTTACCTACGCGGAGGTGAATGACACGGTCTTGAAGATGCTGGAGCCGCCAGGAACTGGATGGTTTCTTCTTCTCTTTACCTGTCTATTTTTCTTGGCTATCGGAGCTTCTTGCTGGTTTTACCAGATGTGGAGCGGCTTCGGAGAGTCGGGTAAGAGCCACCCGATCGGATGGGGTACATACATCACCAACTTCGTATTCTGGGTAGGTATCGCGCACTCAGGAACTCTGATATCCGCGGTTTTGTACCTCTTCAGAGCGGCATTTAGACAGCCGATCTATCGGTTAGCTGAGGCGATGACAGTTTTTGCTGTTATGACAGCGGGATTATTCCCAATCATCCACTTGGGCCGTCCTTGGTACGCATTGTGGCTGATGCCTTATCCAAACCAGCGTGCTCTGTGGCCGCAGTTCAGATCGCCACTTCTTTGGGACGTGTTCGCGGTTTCAACTTACTTTACGATATCGGCGACCTTCTTCTTTGTGGGTCTCATTCCTGATATCGCGGCAGCTCGCGATAGGGCAGCAACTAAGTTCCGTAAGGCTCTTTATGGAGTTACTTGCTTGGGCTGGCGTGGAAGCCACACTCAGTGGAAGCACTTTCAGGCTGCTTATTTGATCTTCGCCGCTTTCGCGACTCCTCTGGTAGTGTCAGTTCACTCCGTGGTTTCTTGGGACTTCGCTATGAGTATCGTTCCAGGTTGGCACGCGACTATCTTCCCGCCGTACTTCGTAGCAGGAGCGATCTTCTCCGGAGTTGCGATGGTTATCACTTTGGCGATCCCGCTTCGTAAGGCGTTTGGACTTCAGAGGTTGATTACTCCTTTCCACTTTGACGCTATGAGTAAGTTAATTCTCTTAACGTCAGGTGTTGTGTCCTACTCATACATTACCGAGTTCTACACCGCTTGGTTCAGCAATAACCCGTTTGAGAGGTATCAGTTCTGGTTCCGTCCATTCGGTGAGTTCTGGATGGCATTCTGGGGTATGACTTTCTGTAACTGTATATTCCCACAGCTACTTTGGGTTAAGTCGCTGCGCACAAATATACCGTTCCTGTTCGTGCTATCCATTTTTATCAATATTGGAATGTGGTTAGAGCGCTTCAATATCATCTTCCAGTCTCTTACTCGTGAGTTCATCCCAGCTGCTTGGGGTGGTTACAACTTCTCGTGGGTTGAGGTTGGTATTACAGTTGGAGCCTTCGGCTGGTTCGGAATGTGGATGACACTTTTCATCAAGTTCTTCCCTTCGGTAGCAATAACTGAGATCAAGGAGATTCTCCCTCCTCCAATGAGAAGGGGAGAACACGGTCATGGTGTGGCGGTAGGATCGGGACATTAGGATTAATAAGTACGGAGCTTTGCTATGGTAGAGTCATCAAGTCGAGCGGTAGTAGGTGTTTTCACCTACATGGACGACGCCCTCGAGGCAGTTAAAAAAGTTAAGTCCGCAAATATGGACTATCGCATGTACTCCCCAGTACCTCGTCATGAGATTGAGGAGGTTACGTATCCAGAGAAGAGTCCTGTAAGGACAGTCTCGCTAGTATGCGCAATTACTGGTTGTATGGCGGGCTTCGCGTTAGCAATCCTTTGCTCTCTTGATTGGCCGATGCGCACCAGCGCGAAGAATGTTGTCTCAATTCCGGCCTTCTTTGTTCCTGGTTATGAGTGGACGATTCTGTTTGGTGGATTAGGTACTTTGGTGGCGATCCTGGTTTTCTGCAGGTTGCCATCGGTTTGCCGTGCCGCTGGTTATGACCCACGGTTCTCAAATGATAAGTTTGGTGTCGTGGTCGCTTGCGCTGGGAATCAGGTCGACGATGTTAAGCGTCGCATGCTCGATTCCGGAGCTGATGAGGTCGATGTTAGGGATAGTTTGTAAATTAGTGTGAGGAGCAGATGAGCGCAGCTCGATGTGTTAAAGGTTTCGCTGTAGTGGCCTCGTGCCTCCTGGCTTTCGCGGCTATGGATGTTAGAGCGCTTCCCTTCAACGACGATATGGTTAATGTACAGAAGCGTACAGGCGTGATGATGCGTCCGAAAGCTCCAGGGACGGTTGCTATTGGCATGTCGCAATATCACGTCAAATCGCGAGAGGAGGCTGAAGCCCTGACGAATCCGATCAAGGGTGACGCTCTTTCAACCGCGAACGGCAAGAGGTTGTTCGCTGTTAACTGCTCGCCGTGTCACGGTGATATCAGCAAGAAGCCGTACGAGCCAGGTTCTGTGGGCAAAAAGGCTCTCCAGACTCCGCCTGACCTGACCTCTGATATGTATAAGGGCAGAACAGACGGCAGCATATACGCGACGATTCACTTTGGTATTCGTTTAATGCCAGGGCATGGGTGGAAGCTCTCCCCGACTGAGCATTGGGATATCGTCAATTACGTTCGTAGTCAGCAGGGTGTTAATTAGTTAAAGGTAGAAAAGATGTCGCACGTACACATGGTTCCAGTGAACATCGAGAAGGTGGTAAACGCCGGTCCGATCACAACAGAATCCTCAACCTACACGAAATTGTGGTGCATGGTGTTTGTTGGTGTTTTCGTATTCGCTTACGGTTTGTTAGCTGGAGATGCCGGCCATACATGGGGAGCGTTCTACGTTAACGCGGTGTATTTTCAGGGTTTGGCTTTGGGTGGCGTGATGACTACGGTCATTATGCAGATCGTTAGAGGTACGTGGGGAGCGCCAGTGCGTCGCTTGGCTGAGGCGAACGTCGCTTATCTGCCAGTCGCGTTCGTTGTTTTTCTAACGACTTACTTTGGTCGTGAGTACATATTCTACTGGGGTAGTAATCCTATGCCAGGACGTGAGTGGTGGATGACTCCCGGTTTTGTATACGCGCGATTCGCGATACTTTTCTTCGTTCTTTATCTTCTAATGGCACGTTTTGTTGGTATGTCACTTCGTGGTGATGTTGGTCTCGCTAAGGATAGGGCTACTAATAAGTCGACGTGGAGCTTGCCTATTCACAGGTATTTGCTCAGGGGCTGGAAGGGAGCTGAGCGAGAGGTGATTCCTCTACAACGCAAGATGTCGGTCAATGGTCCAGTTGTTGTGTTAGCTTATGTGGTGACCATTTCCCTGTTCTCGTTTGAGATGATTATGGGGCAGAATCCAACCTGGTTCTCAAACCTCTTTGGAGCCTTCATCTTCGTTAGCCAGATCTATATCGGTTGGGCAGGATTAGCTTTGATGAGTATGTTCTTTTCAAAGAGGAATAAGGGCCTCGGAGAGTTGATTACAACCCAACAGTTCTGGGATCTCGGTAAGCTAAACTTCGGATTCTGTATGTTGTGGGGATACATGTTTTGGTCTCAGTTCCTTACCCAATGGTACGGAAATCTGCCGGAGGAGACTCAGTGGTTAATCCTCCGTACACGTGAGTTCCCTTGGAAGGGGCTAGCGTGGATCGTATTCCCGATGTGCTTCATTATTCCGTTTATCTCGCTTTTAAGCAGAGACGTTAAGAAGAATCCGGTAACCTATGGCGCTGTATGCTTGATTCTGATGACTGGTGTTTGGTTGGACAGATATCTAATCATAATGCCGGAGATCAGCCCGAGCCATATCCCATTAGGACTAACTGAAGTGGGTATCTTTATCGGATTTCTAGGTGCTTACCTGATTTGCATCAGGAGCTTCCTAAGCAAGTTTCCTTATGTGACAGTTTCCCATCCGCTTACTCACGGCAGTGCTGAGTGGTAGTAGGATAGAGAGGTAAGGGGTTTTATTTCTTGGTTTTATTAGCTAAACACCGGGCATAAGTTGAGAAACAGGGTGCCTGGTGTTGAAAGTAGGTCCCAAAGCGTGGTAATAAACCACTCTCGTTTTTACAGGCCTGATATTATTTTGGTAGTGATTTATGGCAGTTCCAAAGAAAAGAACATCTCGATCTAAGCGTGATATGCGTCGTTCCCACCACGCCCTCACCCGTACATATGCAATCGTTTGTCCAAAGTGTGCTGAGCCGGTATTACCTCACCGCGCATGTTCAAGCTGCGGCGCATACAGGGGCAAAGAGGTAGCAAAGACTAAGGCAGTGGCTTAAGTTCCACTCGTTTTCAAAACCTGTGACCCAACAATCAAATTCACAACCTTCGGCGGGACTCCCAATCGCAGTCGATGCGATGGGTGGTGACCACGGCCCCAAAGTTGTAGTAGAGGGAGCTGTTTCAGCAGCGCGAGATTTTGGTGTCGCGTCAGTCCTAGTTGGAGATGAGAGCCAGATTAATCCTCTGCTGAGTTCCTGTGATCCAAGTCGGGAGCTCCCGATAACGGTTCAGCATGCTTCACAGGTAGTCGGAATGGACGAGGCTCCCGGCTTAGCGATTAGGGGAAAGCAGGACTCATCTATCAGAGTTGCCTTTGATCTGGTTTCTAAAGGTAAGGCAAATGCAGTTGTAAGCCCTGGAAATACAGGTGCTATAATGGCGGCCGGGGTTTTTGTTGTAGGAACCCTTCCAGGTATCGCAAGACCAGCTATAGCTTCTCTTATTCCTAAGGGGGTTTCAGGGACTCCAACGGTTCTTTTAGATGCCGGCGCTAATACGGGGTGCCAGGCTTTTCAGTTAGTGCAGTTCGCTCTAATGGGGCACTACTACGCAGAGGCAGCGCTAGGTTGCTCATCGCCACGGATCGCGCTGCTTTCTAACGGAACAGAGCTCGCCAAGGGGAACGATATAATTCGTTCGGCGGCGATGATGTTGTCAGAGTTAGAGGGTATTAACTTCATCGGCTATGTCGAGGGGCGAGATATCGCTCGTGATGTGGTAGATGTTGTTGTTTGTGATGGATTTGTTGGCAATATCGTTCTTAAGGCGATGGAAGGTTGCGTTGGTCTGGTGACTGACTCTATCAAATCGGTGGCGCAGACCAGCTTACGTGGAAAGATCGGTCTTTGGCTAGCTCGACCAGTTCTTAGGTCTGTTTTTAGAGAGAAACTGGACCCTTCTGCTTATGGAGGAGCACCACTTCTTGGTCTTGGACAAGTGGCGATTAAGTGTCACGGCTCATCGTCTAGTCGCGCGGTCATGAACGGTATTCGCGTCGCCAAGCGATTCGTTGATCAGGGAGTTCTTAATAGCTTAAACGTCGCTCTTCAGCAGCTAGACGCCCGTGTCGCGGGAGTTGATTCTGAGGGCGGAAACGGCTGGTCGCGAGCTTTTGACAAGAAAGCTAGCGGGATGAAGAGTCAGGATAAGAGTTCAAAGGGTTCGCTTGGAGGAGAAAATGGCAGAGAGTAAGAAGAGGGTAGCGCTAGTAACAGGAGCTTCACGTGGTATCGGGCGTTCGATCGCTGTTGCATTAGCTAAGCAGGGCTGTTTTGTGATCATCAACTACTCATCATCTCCTGAGGCTGCTCAAGAGACTCTAAACGAGGTGAGAGATGTCGGTGGAGACGGCGAGGTTCTTAAGTTCGCCGTGCAGGATAGTGAGGCCGTAGAGAACGCCTTTGATGGAATTAAGTCTCGTCATGGTCAGTTAGACATCCTAGTTAATAACGCCGGAATCTCACGCGATGGTTTGGTTCTGAGAATGAAGGACGAGGAGTGGTTAGCAACGATGGGTGTAAACCTAAATGGAGCTTTTTTCTGCTCACGCGCAGCGGCACGACTCATGTTGAAATCTAAATGGGGTAGGATAGTGAATATCTCCTCCGTAGTAGGAGAGATGGGTAACGCTGGCCAGGTCCCTTATGTATCTTCTAAGGCGGGTATGCTCGGCCTAACAAAGGCTTTGGCCAAGGAGTTAGCGTCGCGCAATGTAACAGTGAACGCTATAGCGCCAGGATTTATCGAGACCGACATGACAGCGGCTCTCGATGATAAGGTGAGGGGAGAGCACATGAAAGCTATCCCTCTAGGGCGTTACGGCCAAGCTAATGAGGTAGCAGAGCTGGTGGCATTCCTAACGTCTGATAACGCCGCCTATATTACCGGTCAGGTAATCGGGATTAATGGTGGGATGTATATGTAGGGGAATCCCGACCGTGCACGTGGTCGTAAACGTACCCGACTGGCCACTTCTACCATGTTAGTTCGGCTACGGTATGACCCTGAATTCGTGTAAGTTCACGTTTACGTGCACGAGCAGGTGCAATAGGCAAATCCCTAAACACCCTCCCCCAGCTAACCACCTGAGATTAAAGTGGTTGTTCTTGAGTCGATAGCTACCATTTTCAGGTACATCCTAAATTTATACCGGCTAGGTCTTGACTATTATCCAATGGTCTAATTAAATCAGGTGATTGACGTTCGGGGGTATAGGCTGCTTGGGTCTAGTTAGACTTAACGAGCATTTTGGACTGATGTTCAATCCAAAATGCCTGTCCGCTAAGCGAGTTTGGTCATAGACCTAACGGTAGTGAGGCGAGATCGCGATTTTTAAAACAGACGCGCCAACAGCAAAAGCTCGAGTCGTTGAACTTATTATAAACTAGAAACGTTTAGGAGACGTGTTTTTCATGGCAACACCTGAGGAGAATCAAGAGCGCATTAAGTCTATTATCGTAGAGCAGCTAGGCGTTAGCTTGGAGGAGGTTACTCCTCAGGCATCGTTTATCGAGGACCTCGGTGCTGATTCGCTTGATATCGTTGAGTTAATCATGGGTCTAGAGGAGGAGTTCGATATTGAGATTCCAGACGAGGACGCTGAGAAGATCCAGACAGTTGATGATGTTATCAAGTACATCGTTGCTAAGCAGGCGTAAGGTAATAGTGGCGGGTAGGCCCCGCTGATTACTGCTAACGCTAAGGGGCCCTTCGAGGGCCCTTTTTTGTCATAAAATTCCGGAGTTCAAATGGTTAGTTCAAACGGCAATTACGAAGCTAGAAAGATGAATTTAAAGGCGGTCGACGCAGAGATTTACAACCTTATTCAACGCGAGACAGAGCGTCAGGAATATGGTCTTGAGATGATCCCTAGCGAGAACTTCGTCAGTGAGGCCGTTCTGGAAGCGATGGGCTCAGTTTTAACGAACAAGTACGCAGAAGGGCAGCCAGGAAAGCGTTACTATGGAGGATGCCACGTAGTCGATGAGGTAGAGAACATCGCAAGCGCGAGAGCTTGTGAGCTTTTTGGAACAGATTTCGCAAACGTTCAGCCACATTCCGGAGTTCAGGCAAATCAGGCGGTATTTGAGGCATTTTTAAAGCCAGGCGACACCTTTATGGGGCTACGCCTTGATCACGGTGGGCATCTTTCTCACGGTAGCCCGGTGAATTTCTCTGGTAAGCATTACAAAGTGGTAGGCTACGGAGTTAGACAATCCGACTGTTTTATCGATCCAGATGAGGTCAGGGACCTAGCGCGTCAGCATAGACCTAAACTAATCATCGCAGGAGCAACAGCCTATTCAAGAAAGATAGACTGGAAGCTTTTCCGCGAGGTAGCTGATGAGGTTGGCGCTGTTCTGATGGCTGACATAGCGCACTATTCAGGTCTTGTAGCTGGAGGCGCTTATCCATCTCCCGTGCCATTTGCTGATATAGTTACCACTACTACGCATAAAACCTTGCGTGGTCCACGTTCCGGAATGGTGATGGGAAGGGAGATCCATAGAAAGGCTATTAACAAGGCCGTATTCCCTGGGCTACAAGGTGGTCCACACATGCACACGATAGCTGCTAAGGCTGTGATGCTGCGTGAGGCGCTCTCTCCATCATTCAAGGAGTATGCCGCTCAGGTGGTGAAGAACGCTCAGGCTCTCTCGGCAGCGCTAATTAAGCGCGGTCTTCAGGTCGTCTCTGGAGGAACTGATAGCCATCTGCTGGTGGTCGATCTTAGACCGATGAACGTAACTGGTAAGGTGGCTGAGGAAACCTGTGACAAGGTAGGAATCACTGGAAACAAGAATACAGTCCCGTTTGATCCGCAGCCACCATCTGTGTGCAGCGGTATCCGACTTGGAACTCCAGCTCTGACTACCCGTGGTATGAAGGAGCAGGAGATGGAGCAGGTCGCTAACTTTATAGTTGAGGCATTAGCTAACGCTGAGAATGAGTCGAAGTTGTCGTCGATTCGAGATGGAGTTGTTGAGCTAAGCCGTGGCTTCCCTTTGTATAAACACAGATTAGTCGCTTAAAGCCGAAGATATGTTCTGTCCTAAGTGTAGCTCAGATAAGACGTCAGTTACCGATTCCCGCGGTGATGGTGGAGCTATACGTAGGCGCCGCGAGTGTGGAGAATGTGGATATCGCTTCACGACATTTGAGCGTGTCGAGATAGCTTTCCCGGTGGTTATTAAGAAAGATGGCAGCCGAGAGAACTACGACCGTGAGAAGATTCGTGGTGGTCTCCGCAGGGCGTGTGAGAAACGTCCGGTCAGCATGGAGACGATCGACGCGGCTTTAGAGGCGATTGAAAAGAGGATCCAAGAGCTTTGCCAGAAGGAGGTTGAGAGCCGACTTTTGGGAGAGCTCGTAATGGATGAGCTCCGTAAGATGGACAAGATCGCCTATGTTCGTTTTGCCTCCGTATATCGCGAGTTCTCAGATGTAAGTCAGTTTGTGGATACGTTAGAGAGCCTAGATAACGGCTCATCCACCAGATGAAGCTAAATCCCAAAGATGAGAGTTCATTTGAGTCGGCTCTGAGCCGCTTTAAAAGCGGTGAGCCGATCTTGGTTCTTGATGATGAAGATCGCGAGAACGAGGGTGATGTGTTTCTCGCGGCGGAGGTTGTAACTCCTGAGATGATAGCCTTCTTATCAAGGGAGGCGAGGGGACTAATCTGCGTTAGCATTTCGCGAGAGCTCGCTCGTAGGATTGATCTCCCATTTCAGGTTGATACAAACAACTCGCCGTTTCAGACCCCCTTTGCTATCAGTATTGACGCTAAAGAGTGTGTGTCATCTGGTGTAACCGCGCGAGGGAGAGCTCAAACTATTCGCGCTCTCCTTAACCCCGAAGTTAAACCGGATGACTTCGTATCACCGGGGCATGTGTTTCCACTAATAGCTGACGATGCTGGGGTTCTGGGGCGTGATGGCCATACAGAAGGTGTTTTAGATCTAACTCGACTCGCGGGTATGGCTCCGGCTGGAATCCTTTGTGAGGTCTTAAATGTTGATGGCACGATGGCTAGAGGAACCGAGCTTCAAGCTTTCGCCGAAAAACATAATATGGCAGTGACCAGTATCGCTGAGATTAAAGAGTACCGCATAAGGCACGAACTAGCTGTTAGGCAGGTTTCCAAGCGGATTGTAGGTACTGATTTTGGTGAGTTTACGGCTCTTCTATTCGCGGATGACGCAGGCCACAAAGAGCACTTAGTAATGGCCAAGGGAGATCTATCCTCTGTGCCTGCTTCTTACGCGCCGCTGATAAGGATCCATTCGGAGTGCCTCACCGGAGATGTTTTTGGGAGTCGTCGTTGCGACTGCGGGCCGCAGTTAGCTGGTGCTATGCGGCTAATAGCATCTGAGGGGAGTGGCGCGGTGCTGTATCTGCGCCAGGAGGGACGAGGAATAGGCCTTGGAAATAAACTTAGAGCTTATGCATTGCAGGACCAAGGTCGAGATACTGTTGAGGCTAATATTGAGCTTGGATTTATGGCAGACCAGCGCGATTTCTTTGTTGGGGCTCACATACTAAAAGCTTTGGGATTAAATAGAATCCGTTTGATTACTAACAACCCGAGAAAGGTCGCGGCTATGGAGCGGTTTGGAATATCGGTTGTTGAGAGAGTTCCGATGATAGCTCCGCACGACGAATGTAGTGTAGCGTATCTAAAAACTAAGAGAGAGAAGTTGGGGCATTTGTTGTAGCTACATCACCCTCACACGCGATATTGACCAATCAAACGGCGCTCTACCGGTCTGTTTTACAAAGATACATTGAACGGTCCGTGGTGAGCTAAATATCACCTTAACCTGATTTCTTGGTGTGTAGTAAGGTAGACCACGATAAGTAACTCGAAGGGAACCTTGCCAGATAGGATAATCGACGATCTCTTCGGCGGTATTTTGATCGCACGAGCCACCAGTTATCCGGAGTCCCCGCGGATAATCAGTAAAGTACTGGCCCGGATCAAGCTCTACACCATTTACAACAGTTGCGGCGGCGAAGCGTATCGTTAGAAGCTCATCTCCACGTTGTATCCCGGTTCTGGTTGACCAACGCCAGTGAGTCTCGGACTTCTTCGCGGCCTCGAGTACCTCAGCGCTAGGGGCGGGAGATACCTCTATGGACGCGCCGAGTTCGGCGCTATCTCTGGCCTTGAGCTTTGAGGCGGCTTTAACTCCCTCTATCCAGCTTGGAATGTCTTCTCCGGATTCAATAAGATTCCTGAAGATACTAGCCGATGGGGACAGGATTAGCTCCCTATAGATTGGTTCAGAGACCAGTCCGCTCTTTCGAAGGCTAGGATGAATAATATTTGGAGAGCAGAACGTCAACATGATTGCTGGACCGATGGCAAGAGGGATAAAGCTGATTAATCGATTGTTTAGGATTAAAGTAACCCCGGTCATCCAAGCCGAGAGCCCTAAAGCGACAGAGGTGATTGAATAAGTGGTTCCCCAGGGAATCAACCTTGCTAAACTGGGTAACGGAGATATCAAAGCCACAGACTCAGGTAGCGTCGCGTTGAGGGTAGCCAGAAGCGCCATCACCATGGCGACTTTAGCGGTGTATCGCGCGACTGGAGTTTGATGCCGGCGCCTAGTCCACCAAGAGAAGATCGATATCGACAGGAGAGTTAATGCGCGCCCTCCATATTCATTGCGCATAGCAGCTCGGTCGATAGATTCAAACTGATAAGCTGGTCCGATTAGAGGTCGGATATTTCCCTGAGATCCATCGTACTGAATGACGTGGGCCGAAGGGGGATATTTTGGGGCCTCCGCCATCGGTGCGGTGATTGTTATGAAGATAGCTGGCGCGAGAATCACGATGGCCGTTAGACCTAGATTTTTAGCTGCGCTGTCCCGTGACTTAGTTAGTAAGTAGGAGATCCACAGAGCGCTTGCCGCGCTTACTATGGCGGCCTGATTGGAGCTTATGGCATTTTCTATGCTGGTAGCTAATAGAGCGGTTAGCATGAGCCAGTGAGGCTCAGAAGCGGCTATAACTTTGCGGGCAATGACGGTGAGCAGAGGTAGCCACGCCATAGCTCCTATCACCACAGGATCCAACCCAGTGGTGATTAGAAGAAATAAGATGGCAATAGGGGCACCTACGGCAAATATTAAGCACCAGGTAAAGCGCGGCCCATCGCTTGCTCTGAAAAATAAGAGCGTGCCAACTAGCAGAGCCAATATGCCGGGTATTGGGCGTTCGGCGAAATTAAAATTAGGCCATATTCCAGAGCAGATTTTAGAGATCGGCTCGAGTCGCCACGATTGAAAAGCGTTGTGGTTAAGATTTACTAGAGAGAACCAAGCAGAGGTGTGAATATCTCCAGATAGCGCGAGTGAGTCCATTCTCGCGATGATAAGGCCCAGTGCCGTGGCGGCCACGAACAAAGCCCCGAAGAAGATCGACAATCTAGTTTGTTGCTGGTTCACTAAGCGCCTCCAAGCATTCGGCGAAGCGGGGATACGCTTTTAATAGTTACCTGGGTGCCTGGGGCGCACTCAGATAATGAGATTAAATTAAAGCCGGCCGCGGATGGTTCAGGTTTTACTACGCAACTGGAGGAAGTCACAAAAGGAAAATGTTTAAACTTTAGGGTCAGTGAGCTGGTATGAGGGGTGAAACTAATAGAGTTAGATGTAAACTTAAGATCGGCTATCTCTCCCTGAGTCGTGTAAGATGGTGAGTATTTCAGTCTCTTAAAAATAAAGAAGCTCTCTCCACGCCATATCTGCTGATATTCATCTGGATGGTTCTTGAACCGCTCGATCCATGTCGGTTCGTGGGCGACCACGAGTGTCGCATTCACTAAATCTAGATATTCCCTAATCCCTGAGTCTCCGCGAGCCAGCAGTTCAGGTGGTATCGGCTGCTCATAGCGCCAGATGTTGTGCGCGTAGCTAGAAGCTACCATTGGGGTATCAGTCCAAAACGGAAGAGGCGCGAGGTGACCACCACTTAGTTCATGCAGCACGCATCCACTGAAGAAGACTCTTCCGCCAGCGGAGTTGTTTGATATTGCGCGTGCCATCGAGCGTACTTCACGATCTAATATGGCATATGTATCATCAGAGCGATTTAAAACAGCGGAGGTCGCCGCGAAAGGTCCGATTAGGATAAATGCCCCAGCGAAGCACGCCGCCAAGCGCCAGGATAGTCCGAGCCGCGCATAGGAGAATATCCGCCACATGTATTGGCCGATAGGTATAGACGCTAAGATAGAGAAGATAACTATCATTCGGTCTAGCTCTAGTTGTGGCTTGAGCGAGACGCCAACGGTCCCGAGAAGGAGTAGCCAGATACAGGTCGCTACTATGTAACGTTTGCCAAACCCTGAGAAGGCGATTAGGGCAGGGGCAGCGAGAAGTACTATGAGCGGATTTAAAGCCGCGGCATTGTTGTGCCACTGGTTAAGAGCTTTTTTAAGGTTTAGACCTTCGCTCTTGTGGCGGTATGTCGTCGGGCTCGCAGATGTGACAGATGCCTTATTTGCATCAGTTGTAACCTGGTGCGTGCTAGACGTCGTATTTGAATTTAGGAACTTTCCAACCCCAGATACCTTCCACATCATCGCCATCCACGGCAGGTTAAGGGCTAGGATTAAGCATGCAGCTATTATGTGTCGCTTAGACTTAATCAGCCTCTGCGAGTGTTTTAGAGCAACTAGAAAAATCGGAACTATCGCTAACCCGGATGGAGACCATAGAAGCATGAGTGTTAATAATAGCGCCATGAAGATTATCTCGCGCCACGATGGTTTGTGAGCCTCGAAAAATCTTATCAATACCACGCTTGCAAGGGGTAATAGGGCAGTGCTGGTGATAAAGCCAACTGTCCCGTATTTGAGCCCCCAACGGAACCAAAACAATCCGGTACAGAGAGATAAAGTAGCCGAGATAGCTGCCGCCAAAGGAGCTACTCCAAACAAGCGAGCAGCAGAGTAAACAGAGATCGGTGTAATTACCCAAAGCACACCTGCAATTAACCACGGATAGATAGTTTCAACTTGAAAGCTATAGATCAGAGGTGAAGCTAAAAGAAATATATTTAGAGCCCCGGTCGCGAAAAAATCCCTGGCGTCTATCCCCGCGTTCCACAGTGGCGACCAGAAAGGAATGGACGGGAAATTCTCACGCAGTAGCTTTAGCCTAAATAAAAATACCGCGTGGTCGTCAGAGAAGATTAGCGACCCATCCAAAGCGACAAAAAACGACCAGATTAATAGGCATGAGACTACTAGAGGCCAAGCGGCAAAGAACCGTTTCCAGAGTTGGCGGCCAACAAGTAGGTAGCACGCTATAGCTCCAACGATTAACTCGCCGCGAATAGTAGGCCCCTTAAACAATCCCCACGGTCGGGTGAGCCAGTCAGATATAAAAATAAAAAGCAGGCCATAGCCCCAAACTCGCGGCTCCAGAAAGCTCTCTTTGGTAATCTCTTTGCGTCCCTTGAGATAACTCCACGCCCAAGGGAGTATTATAAGGAGGGCTCCCAGAATTAATAGGTAGCGCCCCGCAGGTATCAGCGCTTGCTCGCTCTTCTCCCACAGGTGCCAGGCTCCGCCTGAGAGTCCCAAGATGATGAGCAGTAGCCCTGATGAGGCGAGGATGTGCATCGAATTTGACTAAACGGGGTAAAATACACGCTAGCTCTGAGTAGCCGGAAGGCTTGATGGGCTAACCCCCGAGAGTCTAATACGGACCTACTTTTGCGTCAAAAGAAACGAGATTTCAGATGGTTAGCGCGGGCTTTTGACCCCGTGCTCGGTATAGAAGCTATCAAACTCAAAGACTGCGTCAGAGAACGATTCAAAAGCTTTGAGGTTATCTCTACGGGTTAGGGCCTCTAATCCTTGAGCCATGCGGGTCTTTATAATCTCCAGGTTTGAGGGTTTAAAAGTAAGATAATGTTGCCCCTCTTGGTTGTCTTTCCTGGCCTCGTAGCACTGTAGGCTTGATACGAGGTTTGCAACAGCCCCCAGAGTCTCTCCTTGGGCCTTATGAATCAGACCCTGAAGAGCGAAGTATCGTGGGCTCTCCTCTAGATTCTCGCTGCAATTTAGGCATTGAGCAGCGCTATCTGGGTCGTCAAAACGCAGAAACAGCGCGGCTAGTGAGTGATATGAAGCAGCGGCGCTCTCCCTACTGAATAGCCCCCAGTTGTGGCTTGGAAAGAGCTCCTCAATGTTGAGACCATCAACAGCGGCTCTTAGGCACCTAGATTTAGCTTTATTTGAGAGAGACGTTAGGTTGTTCCACATCTCGCTATCAACCATAGGCGATATAGTTGATGAAACTCGAACCGTATCGCCATCGGAGACCGACGTAATAAGCGCATGAGTAAGAAACTCTGTAACTGACTCTAGCTGGTGATACCGCACTGAGCTTAAAGCGTACCGAGAAGTAGCTACACACAGCAGCGGAAAAATCTCGCTGTTTGATAGCGATGTCACGATAGACTCAGGAGAGATAGCGGGAATAGGGAGGCTTTTTCTATCAGCTATGGTCGTGAAGATTATGTGCTCGAGCACGCTCCGATTCTCGATCTCTGGAGCGATTCTTGAGAGCTGTGTCGAATCAAGTGTAATTGAGGAGCTTATTACCAGGGCTCTTTTGCTTGCAGTGGCCGAAGAGGCTTGAGCTAGTGCGGCCACGAGAGAGTCTGATGTAATCCAGGAGCATGCTGTGAATCCTGTAGGTGCCTGTCGTGTGCTAGCGACGATTATATCAGCGAATGTCTTCACATCTTTTAGGTGTTGTACCTTATCGATCGCCGCTGTTTGAGATCTTCCGTCATCGATCACGATAGCGCTGTGCATAAATTCCTCATTTGGATAAAACCGCGGTGGTTACACCAACTTCAGCTAGACTAAGGCTAAGATGAGGAGTGCTTGGAAATGGACTCAAAAAAAATAGAGCGAAGCAGAAGATTTTTTTGGAGTGAAGTTGGACGGGTTAAGTGGTTGTTATTCCCTGGGATTTTTGGGTGTTACGCTGGCTGCTCACTCTCGCTAGTCGCTATCGTGCTGGCCTCTGTTTTGCAGTAGTGCAGCACGACCGGAGCTAGAATCATTCCAGGAACTCCACCGAGCCTCTCTCCAATAAGCAGAGCCACAAGTGTTAACCACATCGGATTCTTAATTTTACCACCGATGATTTTGCTGTTTAAGAAGTACTCAAATTTATGAAGGATTATCAGATAGGCTAGGGCGATAAAGCCTAGGTTCACTGACTGAGATACACCGATAAAGAAGATTATCGTGTTGCTAATAATGTTTCCAATGATCGGAAGAAGCCCGCACAGGAAAGTAACAACTACTATTACAAAAGAATAGGGAAGTGGTGCCCCAAAAGCGTAAAGAATCGCCAGAAACAGGCCGGTAAAGAAAGTATTAACTGCTGATATAATCACCTGGGCGCCCATTACTGTGTGGAAGCTGCCAAAGAAGCGAGAAAACCTGGTTGCCAGGGCACCTGTGAAAGTTGAGTAGACGTTGTTTCTAAGAGCGTAAGTTCCACGGCCAAGGTCGACCTCCCCTTGATAGAACAGAGTGCACGTCGCTACTAAACCGATAATTACGTACACAAACTCCTTGGTGAACACCTGCGCGAATTTGGCTACATGTAAGAGCTGTGATTTAACTTCGTCAACGATGAATGACTTGAGGCTCCCCGGATCGCTAAAAGGAATCTCCACTCCGTAGTGATGAGCCTGGTCTACGATTACTGGAATCGCCTTCTCGGCAGTTTGAGGAATCGCTTGGACCGCTTCGCCCAGGAAGTGGATGAAAAGATAGAAAAGAAGAGCCGCTAGGATAGCGAATAAGACAATAGCCCAACCCTTAGACGCGTACCTTCCTAGTTGAGATATGATCAAATATCCAAAAAGAACGGTGATCAAGGCTGTGCTTAATCCAAAGAAGAATACCCCAAATATGAAGACACCGATCGCCCAAAAAGTGAAGCGTTCAACTTTTCTTCTGTCTACCGGATCAAAAATAGCAAGGTCTGACATAATTTATCCTTTCTAAGAATCAACTCGAATTCTAGGCGATAAGCTCCACCAGCGCAAACTAAGGAAACGAAGCAAAACCTGGCTTACGCGAGTTTTTGTATCGTTTGCCTTAGAACATACTTCCGACAGAGAAATGAACCCTCACAGATGGCTCGCCTGGACGCTCATCAAGGGGGCAACCAACATCAAAGCCGATTGGCCCGATAGGTGAAAGGTACTGGAATCCAACGCCGACACTACGCCTTAGAGAGTTGTCGTAGTCCCCGTAGTGCCTTAGGAAAACGTTTCCTACATCAAAGAAGAGATGAGTACTTAATGAATCATCGGCAAGATACTGAAACTGAGTCTTCCCAGATAACATGGCGTCTCCACCGATCACAGCTCCGTCATCACCCCTGGGGCCTAGGGAGTTCTCTCTAAAGCCTCGAACTGTAGTTCTTCCTCCAAGGTAAAAGCGTTGAGTGATCGGAACCTGACTAGTATCACCCCAGACCTGAGCTATTCCCCCACTTAAACCAAGTCCTAAAGAGTATCTAGAAGCCGGCCCTCCTAAGGGAACGATCGCCGATGAGCGTGCTATCGCGGAGGCGAAGTTAGCTTCTGATCCGATCCCATCGAAGGCGACCTTAGGCTCAAGCGACAATGTGTATCCGCGACTTGGAAGGAGCGGGTCATCACGTTTGTCGTATTTAATAACACCAGAGAGGAAGCTAAGCCTGACTGAGCCTTGATCTAACTCAGAGATGATCGCCCCCTCGGTCACATCTTGCGGGTTGTCGAGTACTAAAGAGTGTCCGGCTGACATCGTCAGGGTTGGGCTAAATTGACGGAATAAGTATGAGCCAAAAAGGAGTCGATCGAGGTTGAATTCCTGCGTGGAAAGCTCCTGTCTCTGATATCGGATCTCCTCGTTTAGCGAGTATTGAGAGTCAAATAACTTAGGATCAAAATATCTCAGATTCGTAAAACCTTGACTAATTAAACCTGACCCGTTGGGATTGATCTGCGCTTGATCGAAATAAGTATCAACACGCATAGATAGAGTGCGACCATCAGAGAATAGCGACTTATTTACAGCCTCTCCGAAGGTGTGCAGCCCGAACTCGGAGTTCGCCCCAAGACCTAGTTGCAGGGTTTGGAGCGGTCTTTCGACGACCCTGACCATTATGGGCTCTGAGACACTGTCGATTGAGCCATCGACAGCGATCACTTCTACTCGCGAAAATAGTCCGGTCTTTAAGAGCTCTTTCTTCGTGGCGCTAATATCCTCATCACGATACGGAGTGCCTGGGCGGATCTTAGTGGCTTTGCTGGCTGTGCTCTCCGGAATTCTTACAAGGCCATCGTAAACTACACTTGCTACCATTGTGCGCGGACCAGGCTCCACCTCTAGAGCTATACTTGAGCCGTCTTGATTAGGTTCAACAAACACGGCAGGAGATAAAAATCCCTCGTTATTAAGGGTCTCAATCACCAGGTCTGTAAAGATGTTGATCCTCGGTAGTGAAAGCTCTCCGCTAGGTGGAGGAGGCGGGGTAAGCTCCTTTGGATAGCCATTTATGCTTGATATAGACGCTAGCCGCGGTTCTCCCTCCTCAATGGTAAATTCAATATCGATTGAGTCCCCGGTAGGTGTCCGGTTTATTGAGTAGTTCGCGGTCGCGTTCGGGAATCCTTGGTGATGGTATACTGACACAATTGAATCGCGGAGCGCCTCAAGTCGCGCCGGTACCGCGTATTTAGGCTCGAGTCCCTCAGCTTGGTCTCGCATCCCCATATCTCGCATGGACTGTGCTATCTCTTGACGTGATAGCTTCGAGTTCCCCTTTAGGGTGACCCTTCTAACGCGAGTTGGCGCTTCCTCTACGATTTTCACCTTATACTTTAACCTTGAAGGATCGGACCGATCTTCAGAGCTTGAAACTTGAGCGAATAGATAGCCATTCTCCTGGTACATCCGCTCAATATTCTGTACCAGTAAGGTGATCGTGTTGTTTCCAAATGGGCGTTTGCGCGAAAACAGCTCGATGCTGTTAAGGAAATCATCAGAGCTAAATTCTTTGTTTCCCTCAAACTCAAACGAGATCGGCTCGTGCAGCTCCGAGCTTATGACAAGTGTGGAGTGACCGGTCGCTAGATTATGTCGGTAGCTAGGAGTTACACGAGCGGCGATGTATCCGTCATTTCTCAAATCAAGAACTACGGCTCTTTCAATAGAGGCAAGCCTAGAGCTGGTCGCTAGTGAGCCGATCTCCGCCAATGATTTAGCCTTCGCGGCGTGAGCCGGCGTAAGTTCGTCGCCCTCGAACACAACAGCCTCTATTGTACTAGGCTGGCTTTCTACCACTGTAATCTTAAGATCCTGGCAGTAACTCTCTCCAGATAGGCAGGTGACTTCAACGGAAGCCCTCGTAAAGCCATTCTCAACCATGTATGAAACGATCTGATGCTTGATAAGATTTAAGCTCTCCGCCGATGTGGCGACCCGTGAAGATGGCCCTAGTCGAGATGCGTTTAAGATCGATTGCTCAGTAAACTCATCGTTCCCCTCAATCGTGATATTTACAAAGCGCGACTCTTGAGACCAAACAGTATAGGTTAGATCGGTTGATAAGATTGAGTTTTTCTGGGTACTGACGGTCTGGAAGAAGGCGTTTATGTCAAGCGATGGAGTGAGCGCGTAAACACCCCCCGCGCGCGAGTTGCTCACTGAGCTAAATAAGCTCTCTCCTAATAGAGTCATACGCGAAGAGATATTCTTGCGGGCGATCACCGCTGGCTCGATGGTTCCGGTGAACTGATTGTAGGCAGGCTCGAATGAGAGAGTATCCAAGCGCGTTAAATTAGCGAAGAAGCTTCTAAAGCTAGAGAATGAGGTGTCAGAGATAAAGAACCTCCGGTCAGCTCCAAATTGCGAATCCATCCTTCCTTTAACACTGCTCTCTCCAAGCGGCCTAGAAGAGGTTAAAATTAAAAGTAGTTCACTCTGTGATAAGCCGCGGTCTGAGTTAAGTGAGAATTTAGGGCCGGTGAGAGGCCCCGAGGCGTCAAGGGTTACTAAGATACTCTCTCCGGTCGGGGCTCTTAAGTTGCCTTCGCCCGCGATCTCAAGGTGCGGAACTAGAGAAGATGGCTTAAAGGTGAGCCCGCCTGAGGTAATGTCGAACCGATTGCCCTTTAGTCCGACCCAGCCGCTGAGGATCTGCATAGTGCCGTCCAAAACAGGGGAAGAGACGCTTCCCCGCGCCAAAAGGTCAGTATTTAGTTCCGCGCTCAAAAACGGGGTAACGATAAAGATATTTCTCGGAGCTGAGATCTTCACATCGAGATCGATCTCAACGTTCTGTTTCGAAGCTTTCGGTTGAATACGCGAGGGGACGAAGTACCCAGATATCGTATTCATGATGATCTTATTAATGTCGAAATCTTTGGCTACCTCGGCGAATGTTATATCTACATTTCCAGAGAGTGCCTGGCGCTTGTTCTGGTTAGTGCCGAGAGTTAGATCGCCTGAGAAGGTGATAGTCGAGTCCTCAACCGGCTCAATTGTTACGTCCTTTAGAGTCGTCTTTAAAGATGAGTTGCTAGGATCAAAAGGGAGCAAGTTGCCAGTGACTCCAAACTTTCCTCCATTCACCGCGCCATCAAGTTTATTAATTTTAATTGATCTTCCGGATAGAGAGAAATCACCCGATATGTGGTGACCTCCGAGCTCCGGCGATGAGACGCCAAACTGACCGTTAGTGAGTACCGCAGAGCCGGTGGCTGTCGGCTCTGAGAGTGGCCCCTTAAGATAGAGGTCCGTCTTTAAAGTTCCGCGTAGGTCGTCTAACGATGGCAAAAGCGGAAGGAGGGAGCTTAGTTCAAGCTTCCCTCGAGCTGACATATCAAAACCCTTGTTAGTGCCAACTTCGCCATCAAGGAAGAGCGAGCTATCTAGAGTCGATAAAGTAAGTCCCTTTAACTGAAGAGCTCCTGAACGAACTGGGATCCGTGAGTCGCGCGGGGCGGATAAGGAGTAGGGGGCGCAGCCGATCGCAAGAGAGTTCATCAAGAGCTCTCCCGAGCCAGCTAGGACCTGCTGAAGTGGGAAGGTATAGGTCAATGAACCCCCAAGTCTGCTGCATTCATCATCGTGCCCAAGAAGATTCTTTAGTTTGGTTTCAGGTTGTGAGAATCGTAGTTTCCCTTCGAGTGTTTTTACAAAATCCACTCCTAGTTCAATACTTCCTCCATAAGCAGAGTTTGGTAGCGAGACCTTTAACAAGCCGTCTTTAAGGGTTGTCTTTCCAGAGAAAGGATATCCGCCAGCTAGCGATGGAAATTTAATCGATGTATCACCCTGGCCGACCAGCGATTTTAAATCCATCGGTCCGGCTAAGCGGGTTTGAGTGGTGATAGATATCGGGGCAAGTTTATCCTGATTAACTGGGAGTACTAGCGGGTATCGGAAATCCGCTAGAGTTAAATTCCCCTCCGTAAGGGTTGGCTCTTTAGTATTTAAAGCGATTACCCCGTCCCATTTAAGGCTACCCTGTGAGCGATTAGCATTCTCGGCTTTGATTCGGACCTCGTCCTGAGTGAGCCTCACCTCGATCGCGCCGGGTCCAAGAGAGAATCCCTGCATCTGCATGTCGTCTGACTTAAGCAAAATCTCGGTCAGTAGACCATCCTTGCTCTCAGAGACGGTGATCTCGGCGTTAGATTGCGCCACCGAAAAAGGCCCGTAAGTAAAGCGAGGAACCTTGACTCTAAATCCCGCGGCTAGTCCCGCGTCTGAGAAGGTAAGTGGCTTGGTTCCGATAAGAGATGCTTCACCATCTGAGGCGCTAATATTATCTAGCGTAATTAAAGGATCTCCGTGATTTAGATCGATATTTAGAGAGCTACTGAATTTAGGGAAGCTAAGAACAGAGGCATTTGGAAGGGCCAGCATAAATGGCTGTCTAGGCGAATTATTGAGAGCCCCTGTGAGGATCGGGCTGCCCAAGGTTCCCGTGATCTCAGTTTGGCCGTTTAAAACTCCCCGCAACCACTCTGGTAGTCCGATATAATCAGTTGAAATGGTAAGGCGACTCTGTCCAGAGAATGTGTTGTGCTCATCTGATAAGGCCGTTCCTGAGGCCTCGATAGATGTGCGATCACGGCCGAGTATGAGAGATTTAAAGAGTGTCTGCGCCTCCTGAATGGTGATCGCTCCAGATAGTGGCCCCAGAAATAGCTCCTGTGGAGGTTCCCCTGGGCGTTCTCCGTAAGAGGTGTAACGAAAATCCGCTATCCGAGGTGTAAGCTCAAAGTCGTCTCCAGCGGCCTCTACCTTTAATGAGACGCCGGATCCTGAGATCTCACTTGAGCCGAATGATTCGCGCAGAAATGAGTTCTTTACCTCGAGGGAATCGAGGATAACCCGCCATCTGTCGGGGCGATCTAGTTCCGGTGGAAGCGGTTTAGTTAATTGGTCGATAAATCTAAAAGTCACCGAGTCGGGCCCGACTCCATCCGCGGTGCCCTCGTTTAGAGTAAGATTTTTAAGGTGCACCTTTTTGTCACGGATCTCTGAGATATCAACTTTGGTGGTTATAGTTTTAAATGAGAGCTTTGGGGTTCCCTTCTCCATGATGCGCACGTTACGAGCGCGCGCCCGCAAGGTAGAGAAAGAGAGCGAGAGCGAGTCAAAAGCCAGCGAGCAGTCGCAAGAGGCCACGACCTCCTCTTCGAGGGCGGTGACGATCTCATTAACCAGCCAGTGTTTGGCGTAAAGCACTATCGCCCCTACGGTCAGGCCTAAGAAGAGGCCCAGAAAGGCTAAAGTGTTACCCTTAAATAATTTACGCATGCCCTAGTTTCAAAAGCGCTCGGGGAGGCCCGAGACCGTGAGGATCTTAGCATAGTTACGGGATAAACCTAAGGGGGGGATTTGGGGCAAAAAGGGGGGATTTTTGGGGAGTGAATCGTGAGTCGCTGGCTTGTTTTGTTCTTAATACAAAAAGGGACGGTCTGTTTTATTCTCAGTGATAATTCAACAGCTTCATCCGCATGTTCTTAAGTTATAGGGGCTTGAATCTGTGAATATACATCAGACAACAGAGACAGCCTTTGCGCGGCGTTATGCGGACCGATTTGGCAGCGAGCCTCCCCAGTTCGCCGATTACGGATACGACACTATGAGTATCTTAAAAGCTTGCGGGGTCGATATTCGATGTCACCGTTTGGAGCGGGATGGTGTTTCGAGGAAGCTTATTTTTAACGAGCAGGGCCGACGTGCCGGATCGTTTGACATCAGGGAACTACGAAATGGAAGGTTTGTCACGATTAATCAGGTGATGTAGGTTAAATGAGCTTCGTACCACGAATAGAACAGGTAGTTTTTATTGGGAGTATCGGTGATGTCGTTCCGTACAGCTTTTATTTTTTTGCTATCCCACATATTCATTTCTCAGGTCTTCGCTGAAGCCCCCTTGAGCAAAAGAGATATCGCCCGTCTGCATGTTAAACGCTGGGAGTTTGTTGAGGCGCGATTAGGGGCAGATAAGATTATTAGCGCGGATGATTTCTGCGGCGGAAAGGATGCGCCTAGCCCAGGGAAGGCCGGCAAAACCCCTCCCTACTGCGAAAGCGGATCTTGAGGTGCTCTTCGAGTTTTCGAGATGGGAAAAAATCCTCAATGTATCACAGGGGATACACCTCCGGCCTTCGCTAAAGCTACGGCCGGCGAGGCTTTTGTCGGACCAGACGTAGCCTTGGCGTAGTCTGGTGCGGTTTTTTCCCATCTCGAAAATCGAATATCAACTCAACCTCCACTTTCTCGCTACGGGTAGGTTTTGCCGGCCTTCCCTAGATTTCAGAGCCAATGGAGATTTTAGAGGAGGCGATTGCTGTAATAGCTTTACTGGCAAGTATTCTATTAACGCCAGCTCAAGAGAGTTACATTTCCCAGAGGTTAGTTTCACTGCTTTAGCTTGTTTGCCAGAGTCTAAGATTGATACCTCGACATTTCTTGAGATGCTCAAGAACAACACAATTGAGTTAGACGGTTCCGAGCTTAAGTTATCCGCCACCACGGGGGATAGAGTTTTGATATATCGGGCAGTAGAATAGAGGCTGCGAGCTCTTACATTCGGAGCGCGGCGCTCCCGTGGAGCCGGGGAGTGAAGCCCTATGGATTGATTGCAGGGATTTATTATTTGCAGCTCCTTGTTTTTTAACCCAACCTAAAATTTCTTGCTGTATTTTTTAGGCCGGGTTAAAATTATAGGAGTAATGCGCTATTTATCTGAAAATATTAAGAAAGATTTGGCTAGAAAGATGGTTTTTCTGGCTGGACCGCGGCAGGTGGGCAAAACCACCCTGGCAAGGGAGCTCTGTCAGGATGTGGATCTCTACCTCAATTGGGATATACCAGGCGACAGGGATCTAATCCTGCGGAGAACGCTTCCCTCTTCGGGGCTCCTAGTTCTCGATGAAATTCATAAATACCGTCAGTGGCGTAATTACCTTAAGGGCCTTTACGATGAACGTGGTAAAGAGCTGCGCATTTTAGTTACAGGTAGCGCGAAACTGGATGTCTATCGGTTCGGAGGAGATTCGTTGCAGGGAAGGTACCACTTGTTACGGCTCAATCCTCTTTCATGTCGCGAGCTGGGGATTAGCTCTTTAGAGGGCCTTAATGATCTTATTGACCTTAGTGGTTTTCCAGAACCTTACTACTCAAAGGATCGAGTCTTCGCGAAACGGTGGTCGATAGATTACAGGTCGAGATTGATCTCGGAGGAGATTACCTCACTTGAGCAGATATCAGATCTAGGTAAGTTAGAGCTGCTGGCTTTAAGACTTCCCGAATTGGTGGGGAGCCCACTGTCGGTTAATGCTCTACGCGAGGATCTTCAGGTAGCTCATACAACTTTAGCCAGGTGGCTGGAAGTCCTTGAGAGGTTCTATTTCATCATTAGGCTGGCTCCATTTGGATCTCCCAGGATCCGAGCCATAAAGAAAGAGATGAAGCACTATCATTTTGATTGGTCTGTGGTTCAGGATCCCGGCGCTCGATTAGAGAATTGCGTGGCTATACATCTACTCAAGTGGGTCCAGTATCAACGGGACACAAGAGGATTGGAGCTGGAGCTAAATTACTTTCGTGATCAGGAGCAGCGTGAAGTTGATTTCATTATCACCGAGCGGCGGAAACCTGTGGTTGCCATCGAGGTGAAGGTTAGAGATAGCGACCCAACGAGATCTTTGAGGTATTTCAAAAGTAAATTTCCGGAGGTAGACGCTGTTCAGCTTTACTTATACGGAGACGGATTAAAACAAACGCCTCAGGGCTCTCGTGAGTATCAAACTAAAGAAGGCATAAGAGTTTTACCGTGTCTGATGTATCTTAATGGATTGGTGTAAGGGCAGGAACATATTTGAAGGGTATATTTTTAGAGCTTCGCGAGAGCGATAACGGATGGCGTTTTTAAGGCTATTATTGTGGACGTAATTGTGGACCCTGAGCACAGAAACAGAGGGGTGTGTCGTTTGCTAATTTAGGCGTTGTTGGAGTACGAGCTCCGACCTAGATTAGACGGCCGCGGGCTGACAAATAAGTTTATTCACCTCGATTAAACGTAACGCATTAGAACTAAGATGTCGTTTGGATGTCAGGGCTTATAAGTCTTAGAAATGGTATTTTTTTAAAATCAGCTCTGTTAACTGAGGCCATGTGGGGGATCCCGTTAGCGATTGCTATGCTTGCTATCTCGTAATCATGAACCAGGAGGCCCCTCACTTCGTGTTCAAGAATCAGATCGCACATAATTTTAAGAGATTTATGATCGGGATAAAGTACGCGGCAGTGGGTCAAAAATACTTTAATGGCATTGATGGCTTCATTTACTTGTAGAGCCGGACTAGGGCCGCGAGTCAAGACGCACAGAAACTCAGCTAGATTTTTAGAACTGGTAAAACATGTGAAATTGTCATCTTCAAAAAATCGTGTAGCCCAAAAGTGAAACTGAGACTCCTTGTCTAACGCATAAATTAAAACGTTAGTGTCGAGCAATACGGGCCTACTCATACGCATGTGCCCGTATGTCGTCTTTGTCAAACCTGCCACCGAGGTTGTATGTGTTCAGCGGTTTCTTCTCGGGTCGTCGATCAAGCAGCGACTTAAGAAAAGCTATAACCTTATCGAACATGGATGCTGTTTGCTCGCCGGAATTTTTAATTATGTAATCTTCTTTCAGTTTGGTCATCCGAATCGCCTTTTATAGAGCAGATAGCGATGAGGGTATCATGCGGTAGGTCGATACTCTAGGGCTAAACCTCAGGAAGGCCGACAAACCCTCTTCCTACTGCGAAAGCGGATCTTGAGCTGCTCTTCGAGCTTTCGAGATGGGAAAAAATCCTCAATGTATCACAGACTTCGGCGAGCTCAGTCGAGTCGAGCTCGCCGAAGTCAGTCGAGTCGTGGATACACTTCCGACCTTCGCTAAAGCTACGGCCGGCGAGATAATGTAGGACCAGACGTAGCCTTGGCGGAGTCTGGTGCGGTTTTTTCCCATCTCGAAAATCGAATATCAACTCAACCTCCACTTTCTCGCTACGGGTAGGTTTTGCCGGCCTTCCCTAAGAGTGAAAATCGTCTATCACCTTCCCAACAAAAACAAACAAGGTGACTTATCCAAGGCTACATTTTCTAATCGCCAATCTTTAATAGTTTTAGTTCTAATATATTCCCGCTCAGTAGTTAGGTCGCGCGCGACGCAGAGGCGGGTGGTGCTCTGACAGCAGTTTAGGATCTCTTTAAATAACTTCTCATTTCGATACGGAGTCTCCATAAATATCTGTGTCTCTCCGTTCGTTAGAGCGCGCTGCTCCAGGGCGCGTAGTTCCTTGGCTCGCTTATCAGCTTCAATTGGTAGGTACCCAGTGAAGCGCCACGATTGGCCGTTAAGACCAGAGGCCATTAAAGCTAGTGTCATAGAGCAAGGGCCAACTAATGGCATAACTCTGAAACCGCGCGCGTGAGCGCGGCTTACAACGTCACTTCCAGGATCGGCGATCCCTGGACACCCGGCGTCTGAGATAATTCCTATACTGTGACCGGTTTCTAAAGGGGTAATTAATTCATCGATAACTTTGGCGTCGCTATCTTTGGGGATCTCACGGATCGATAGATCTCTAATCTGCAAATTAGGCGCGAGCAACTTGATTAATTTCCTGGCCTCCTTTTCGTTCTCAACCAGGAAGAAGCTTAAAGTCGCGACCGTGTTAGATACTAGCGAGGGGAGGGAATTATCAACGGGGGTGTCCCCTAGCAGGTTCGGTATCAAAAAGATAGCCGGCGCATACGTGCTCTTGTTGGCGGTCACTTTAGTCAACTCGTTGTGGCACGTCCGCTGTGTGCTTCCACGCGTGGTAGGAGCTCCGCACAAACGGGCCTGACTCAACAAATTTAAATCCGCGCTTCATGCCCTCTAGCTCGTACTGCTTAAACTCCTCAGGGGTGATGAAAGCTCGTACAGGGATCTGGTTATCGGAAGGTCTTAGGTACTGTCCGATCGTCATTACGTCGATCTGGGCGTCACGCATATCGTCCATTACCCGTAAAACTTCTTCTTTTGTCTCACCGAGGCCGACCATTATGCCGGACTTGGTGACAACTTTTGGATCAATCTCTTTGGCCCACCTGTGTATCGCCAGAGAGCGAATGTATCCGGCCCCAGGTCGAACCTTTTTGTAGAGCCGTGGAACGGTCTCGATATTGTGGTTAAGCACATCTACTTTGGCGCTAAGGATCGTTTCTAAATCAGGACGAGATCCTTTCAAGTCAGGTATAAGCAGCTCTACTTTGCAGTTAGGGGCGTGTTTTCTGATCGACTGAACAGTTTTAAAAAAGTGGGCAGCTCCGTTATCGGCTACATCATCACGATCCACCGAGGTAACAACCGCGTGGCGGAGCTTAAGCTCTTTGACAGCGATACCAACGCGCTCTGGCTCGAATGGATCTAGCGCTACTAGTGTCTCGGACGTTCCTTTTTTTACTGAGCAGAAATGGCACTTCCGAGTGCACAGGTCGCCCATGATCATAAAGGTAGCTGTGTGGTGAGACCAACACTCTCCGATGTTGGGGCACATCGCCTCCTCACATACGGTGTGTAGCTTTAGATCTTTAACGATCTTCTTCGTCTCTAAGTACTCTGGGGAGCCGGGTGCCCTGACCTTTAACCACGAAGGCTTTACAATCGTTGTAGCGTTGCGAGGTACTTCAACTGCCATAGGCTTTACACTCCCTCTAGAAGTGGCGCATGTGCGCCAGTTTAAGACATCAGAAGAGCTGGTAGCTCGAGCGCCTCCTTAAAGTGCTTAAGGAATGTGCTAGCCATAACTCCGTCGATGATTCGGTGATCCACCGATACTGTAACCTTCATCACAGATCCGACAACGATCGCGCCACGATAAACAACAGGCTCCTCTTTTACCGCGCTTACCGCGAGGATTCCGCCCTGACCTGGGTTGATGATAGCTGTGAAATTCTCGACATCAAACATTCCCATGTTTGATATGCTAAACGTTCCACCTGATAGATCGCTTGAGCTTGGCCTTCCAGCTCGGGCTCTCTCGATCGCCGCGCGTGCCTCGAACACAACGTCCTTAAGGGACATCTGATCCACATCCTTCAGGACAGGGATGATTAAGCCCCCATCGATCGCTGTGATAATTCCGATGTTAATCGATGCGGGCTGGTAGATCTGCCCATCTCTCATCGCAGCGTTAACGCGTGGCTCCTTAGAGAGTCCGTAAGCAGCAGCCTTGATTACAAGGTGGTTCATCGAGATACCCTTAAAGTCAGGGCGCTCTTTGAGGGCTTCGCGTGTGCGCATAGCCTCTGCCATATTGATCGACGTCGTAACGTAGAAGTGCGGAGCAGTGGTCACGCTCTCCTGCATTCTGCGAGCGATCGTTTCACGCATCTTAGATAGCGGCGTTAGGGTTCCCGCGCCGGCGCTGGCAGGTGTTGGAGTTCTTGGTTGCTCTAAGGCTGGGGCCGCTGGTGTGTATGCTGGAGCGGCAGATGTGCCGGCTGCCGCCTCTACGTCCTTTTTAACGATTCGGCCATTTGGGCCTGTCCCCTGAAGGCTAGAGAGGTTTACTTGTAGGTTCTCTGCAACCTTCTTCGCCAAAGGGCTGGCTTTAATTCTTTCTTGAGAGCTAACGACTGTAAGTGGAGCCGCGCAGCTAGTAGTTGGGGCTACAGGAGCTGGTTGCGCTTTTGGGGTGGCAGGAGCGGCTGCTGCAGGGGCAGATGGCTGAGGTGTCGCAGGGGCGCTCGAGCTCGCTCCGACTGACTCTCCAGGTTGTCCGATTACAGCTATCACCTCGCCAACTTTGGCGGCGGAGCCGGCTGGAACCATCACCTTTAGAAGTGTGCCGTTAAAAAAAGACTCAATCTCTAAGTTTGCTTTGTCTGTCTCAACTTCGGCGAGTATGTCGCCGCGCTTAACTGTGGCTCCTTCGGTCAATTTCCAGGTGAGGATTTTACCTGAGCTCATCGTATCGCTAAGCTGGGGCATCTTAATTTCTGTGGCCATTTCGGATACCTTGTCAAAGAAAGTTAAACGCGCCTTGAATGGGCGCTCAAACAGTGCCGAAGTATAGTCCAAAATAGGGACTTTTGCCAAATCACCACAAACCGGCGTAAATCACGCGGTATTGAGGGGAGCTGCGGAAATTAAGTCTGTCGATATCCGGAAAGCTCGATGCACCTGGCCAGATTTAGCGCAATAGATAATCGCCTTAATCGGAAGAAAAATACCATGTGATAAATTAGAACTATCTAGCTGATTTATCGCCTGCCTGGGTTGAAAGTGATCGGCAAAACAGAGTAAAAAATGCGACCGGCAATTCGCCGCGTGCCGTATATAATGTAGCGTGTGTGTCTGAGTAAATGAGCGTAGCTGAGAAAGATTCAACAGCCTCGAGTATAAATGGCGAGGGTACGACGAGAGTTGTGGGGCCCGCTATTAGAAACGGCAGTGGTGCCTCTAATGGCAAGGTGAACCACCTGCCTGTTTTAAGAGATCGCCATGTCCTTAGTCATCAATTAACTACTAAGAGTTATATCAACGATCGTTCGCTGGACCTCCGCGCCTTTGTAGCGCCTTTAGAGGGAAGGGTGCGTGCGGCTTTTAAGTATCGTGCGCCTAAATATAAGAGATCAGTGAAAGCTCAGGCCAAGGTGGCGGAGATCGCGCTGGATATAATCAGACAACTGGCGCACAAGGAGACGGGAGTTTTTAACTTAGAGGCGCCCGTTACCAAGCTGCTAAATTCTTTATTCGCCGGATCGGTAGAGTCTGCCATCGTCACTGGATTGGCGCGTCGAGCGCAGAAGGCGCTAATAGCGCGCGAGGCGTACGAGCGTGACCTGAACAGCGGAGCTGAAGAGAGCGGGCGCGCCTCGCGGGGTCTAGGTTACGATATCGCTAGAGAGCTGGCGGAGCTCATGATGCTCCTTAAGTGGTATTCGCGGCGCAAGATGAGTATGGCGGTTCTTGAGGTAGACGCGATCACTGAGATCTCCGATATTGATGGCAATGGCGCGATTCTAGGGGACGATCGTGACGCTCTGTTTGGGTTGGAGATCTCACACGACTATCAGGAGTTTGGAGTTAAGGGGTGTTTGGTCAGTTGTGGTTTGAAACTTCTAGGACGAGATGGACAAGCGCTCTGGCTGCGAGTTTCCGCTAATGAGCATGGAGAGCCAGTCCCGGCGCGACCCGAGTGGTCTAGTTGGACTGATCCAGGTGAAGGCGCTGATGTAGAGATCCTCTCGGATCGCGCGCCCTTTTGCTCGCTTGTACCGATCAGACCGAACGCTCAACAAGTTGTGATAGACGAGCTACGCGCTTTTATCCCATACGGAGCGCTTCAATTAAGCTCAGGAAGACGTGATGTTGATATCCAGATAAATGTGCTCGACGGAGAGGGTAGGGAGATTCTTAGCGCCACTCGGTTGGAGAGTATCTGTGCACCTAGTCAAGAAATCTCGCGTTATCCTGTTCCGGCTCCGCATTCTCTTGGCATCTGGCCTCACGATGTGGTGTCCGGCGATCGCGTCTCGGATTTAACGGTTAGATCGGGCTTTAAGGTCGTCGCGGGCTGGGAGCGGCATTCGATATCGGTCTCATTTGATCTTTCGCTTTTTATGCACGCAGGTGAGAGCGTGATGCTCGAATGTCGTTTCGTTAATTCAAGTGGAGCGATAGTTGAGTTGTCATCCCTCGGTATGCCGTTTATCGCCGCTGAATCAAACGTAGCAGTTGAGTCGCTGTCGTCTTACCGTTACAGGCGAGTCCTGCATCCACGTGGCGCGTGGGCTCTGTACCAAGGTTTATGTATCGATATCCCAGTTGAGTTTCTACTCTTGAGCGCGGGATCTCATGAGATCACCTGTGAGCTAGTAGTCGTGGGTGAGGATGAGCGCATCTTGTGCGGAGACATGGGTCGGGTGGTAGTCCAAGTTCCTGACAGGGATCTTAAGAGAGCTAATTCAGATCTGCGTGATACAGAGGTCAGCCAAAGGAAGGGGTTGTCAACCTGGGATCTCTCGGGTTCATCGATTCAGTTAGAGTCAATTGAGGTCGACCCTAATTGGGTATTCGGTTCTGATGAGTCAATTAGGGTTCAAGCAAACTTATCTCCACGTAACAGCGCGCGCCATCTAGCGGAGTTAGCGGCCGGCAGGGTGGGTGAGCTCTTTGTCCCATATCGGGTGGAGATATCGCTTGAGCGGGAAGATGGGCATGTACTTTTGCAAGCTTACACGGATCCTCTTGGTATGAGCTTTAAGCCGGTAACCCGCGCGGTTTGTGTTGACGGATACGCTGGACAGGCCGTGCACGCGGTGGTGGCTAATTTCGCCAAGGATGAGGTGCTGGGTTGGTCGGTAGGGGCTGATGGTGGTCGAATAGGTGCGAAGATTAGATTGTTCGCGCGCGTTACCGCGTTGACGTTGGCGGGAGATGTTTTGGTTTCAGATGCTAAAGAGATCTTTGTTAAGCCGCTCGCGACTGCGGGTAGGAAGGTTGTACAGGTTCGTGAGCCCCTTCCGGCGATCGTAGATTGCGCTGCCCGTTTGAATTCTCGTGGAGATCGGATCTCGCTACATACATTAGTTAATATCCCGTCAGGAGAAGAGGTCGATCGTGAAGCTAGTGTATCGCTAGCACTTTGCTGGCCGGGGGGAAGACGCGAATCGCTTGGACAGAGTGTTGTAGGTAAGAGTGATGGAGCTTTATGGACCAGGCCGGTATCTGGGCTGTGCCAATACCTAACAAAGTGTGAGCGCGACCTAAGAGCGGGAGACGATTTAAGTTCGATAACCGTAGAGGCAGCGTTAGTTTCGCGCGGCGGAGAGGTATTAAGTGTGATTCGTCAGCCTGTGGTGACAGCCAGTGTATTGACTGAAGCCGATGAGAACGCCGCGGACTTTGATTCCTCGGACCCCTCGTCGGTGGCAGGTAATGCGGTAGCGCACGATGAATTTATGTCGCAAGGTGTATCGGGCAAAAGCTCTAGGGGTCTTCTGGGACGGCTTTTTAAACGCGTCTAGCCAGCATCTCATCACAAGCGGGGCAGCTTCCATAATCGGCGAATGCTATGGGGGTCGGTGCTTTGCACCTCTTGCACCAACCAATAAATGATGATCGTGAGGGCTTAAGAGCTAGTAGGAGTATTATGCTAGTGAGTGGATATACAATTCCGTCAATCGGAGGGCCTTCTGAATTTATCGAAAGAGCTCCGACTAAACTGACAGCGCGGGCGGCGAATATCGGCAAACAGTAAAGGATTACCATCTGTCGTTCCCAGAGTTGAATGTACAGCCAGGGTGACTTTCTGAGATCGCTTGAGTGCTTGTTAGCCTCCTGAATGAAGTGCCGTGCGCTTAAGACAATGCCCAAGATCAGACCTGTAGTCACAATAAGCGAGACGACATTGTTTAATGACGGTAGCAGCATGAGCTTAGCTAAAACCAAGCCAGCCACTGTGAATCCAATAAATAGCTTGTTTACGCCTCTTTTACCTGCGTCCCTGTTTTTTCCCTGAAGCCCTCTAATCCCTGCCAAGAAGCGAGATACGTGCAATTGATTCAGAAAAGGAAGGGTAATGATAAGGCAGATAATCGAGATTAGATGTGCCCGATCCTGAGGAATTATCGCTATCTGGCGAAACGCCAATAAGCCATCTAGAAGGAGGGAGGCGAACACGATGCTCCATGCCTTTGATAGGCGTGAGAAAGGCCCGATACGGCGCTTTGTAGGTTCTCTATTCCCCTTCAAATCACGAGTCCTTCGTAGTAGCGTGTGCTAGTGAATAAACGATTTAATTCCATCACGGCCCGGGGGGACTCTATTGTCCCTGAAAATCCGTACCTATCGGTTTCAGACGTTACCCGTCTAGTTAACGATATCCTGGAGCTTCAATTTCCGCAGCTTCTTTTTCGTGGTGAGATCTCGCAGCTAACTTTGGCGCAAAGTGGACACATCTACTTTACAGTTAAGGATGAGGGAGCGCAGTTATCTTGCGCCATGTGGGCGGGGGTAGCTCGTACTCTTGCTTTTAAGCCACGAGTCGGAATGACGGTTCGGTGCCACGGCCGTCCAAATGTGTATGCACAGACGGGGCGTTTTCAGGTTGTTGTGCACAGGATGTTTGAGGATGGCGAAGGTGAGCTTCGGCGCAGGTTCTTGGAGCTGCAAAAGAGGCTGGAGAGTGAGGGGTTCTTCGCTCCGGAGCGGAAACGCTCATTACCTTTTCTTCCAAGGGCCGTAGGAATCGTCACATCGAGTACAGGCGCGGTGATACACGACATGATGGTCAAGATACGGGAACGTTTTCCAGCTATGGTGGTGTATCTCGCGGATACAAGAGTACAGGGCGAGGGGGCCGCCAGTGAGATCTCTCAAGCTATAAGAAGGCTCGACCGTTCGGGGCTAGTCGATGTGCTAATAGTGGCGAGAGGCGGTGGTTCTCTTGAGGATCTCTGGGCTTTCAACGAAGAAGAGGTTGTAAAGGCTGTTTTTGCCTGTTCGAAGCCGGTTATCTCTGGTGTTGGGCATGAGGTTGATGTGACTCTGTGCGATCTGGTCGCTGATGTTCGTGCGCCGACCCCAACAGCCGCAGCAGAGATGGTGGTGCCACATGTAGAGGATCTCCTATTTCATATCTCTGAGCTTAATCGACGCCTAAGGGATACTGACAGGTGGTATCAACCCAGGGTGCAAAGAGTTGATGAGCTCTCTTTACGGTTAAAATCTCGCCTTGTGTCTGTATCAAAAGAGGCAGCGCTTAAAGTGAAAGCCGCGGAGGCAACTCTTAGTAGAATAAAACCGGATCGAGTCATTGAGTTGCTGGGGTTAAAGCTGCTTGCATTTGAGAAGAGGCTATCCGACGCGGCGCGACGTGATAAGCGTGATCGGCTTAATAAATTAGAGGCGTTAAATTCGCGGTTAGAGGCGCTCAGCCCGCAGTCAGTTCTAAATAGAGGTTTTAGTGTTTTGTACTCAAAAGGGGCGCATGTACGCTCCGTGCTCGGTGTGAAGAGAGGAGATCCCATTGAAGTACGAGTAGCTGACGGGATAATTACAGGAGTAGTGGGAAAGGAGATAGCTGATGGCTAGAGGAAAGGGAGTAGGGAGTGTGGATGATAAGATCTCGCTAGAGGATATTATGCAAGGTCGTGTCACGACTGAGCAGGTAGCGAAGCTCTCGTTTGAGGAAGCGCTAACTTTGCTTGAGGGCGTAGTCGCCGCGGTGGAATCTGGGAGTCTTCCGTTAGACCAAGCGATAGGTTCATATGAGCGTGGAACACATCTTGTGCAGCACCTAAGAGCGTTGCTCTCGGGCGCCGAGGAGAAGCTGCGGGTTTTGGGTGAAGAGTGAGATATTTTTTTGCCCATGAACTCTCAGATGTAGAGACAAGCGGAACCGGAGTTGTAAGGCGCGGTTTGTTCTGGGATTGTTCACATCTCTTCCTTAGCAACTTTCAAGATCAGTAGTTCGAATAATACATGGAAAGCTCGGCCACGAGGCCGGCTGGGCTATGTGTGTATTATTTATGGGCTACCACGCGAGAATAGAATGTAGGGAGATTGCGTCTTTCCTGACCACGCGCGCCAGGAACTCTGAGCTCTGGTTTGTTAATAACCGGGAGCTTGAGCAGGCGATCCTTGGTTATGCGGCGCGTTATTCCACCCGCTATGGGGTTAGTCTGTACGGATTATCTATTGAGGGGAATCACACCCAGGAAGCTGCGATGTTTCCGAACGCCAATAGGGCTCACTTTATGCGGGATTTTAACTCCTCGGTAGCTCGAGCTGTACCGCGTTATCAACCTGGTTACACAGGTGGTAGGTTTTGGGCTAGGCGCTATTCAGCCGAGTATTTAGTTGGCCCCGAAGACATAGAAGCATATTTCTTCTACATAGTTTTGCAACCGGTGAATGATGGGTTAGTAGACGATATAAGAGATTATCCTGGCTATAACTGCTTTGAGGATGCGGTTACAGGCACGGAGCGCCAGTACAAAGTAATTAAATGGAAGGAGTACAACGACGCCAAGCGTCGGAAGAAGGCGCCTGTATCAATCGATGATTTTACGGAGCTGTGCACGCTAAAATACGAAAGGCTCCCTGGGTATGATGAGCTAACGCAAGAGGAGTACGCTGATATAATGCGACGTAAGCTAGTGGAGCATACAAAGAAGGCAATAGAGAAGAGGAACGGGAAACCATCTCTTGGGGCTGAGAAATTAAAAGAGGTAACGCCTGGTGCAAAACCAAAGAAAACAAAGACAAGTGGCCCCAATGAGCATCGGCCGAGGGTGTTAGCGATTGAGGGGTGGAGAAGAGCCGCAGGGAATGCGTGGTATTTCCCGATTCAGTTTGAATACAAAGAAGCCTCGGCCAGTTATAGGGCAGGGAATTTAGACGCGAAATTCCCCGAAGGGACCTACAAGCCGCCGCTATTCACGGTGGCCCGCAACGGCACGATCATCTGATTTACGGGATAGGTGTATCTAGAGAGCTCCTAGTCCAAGTTTTCCCGTCGATTTTCAGCGACTTTCTGTCGTTATTGAAGTCTTTGGCTTCAAGAAGCTCTCTATGCAGGGGTAGACCCGCTAATGTGTAATCATTTCTCCCTCGAATTCAGAGGAGGGCTTTCGTGTGTCTGCGCGGTCGTCTGCGCGGGTCCGCGCGGTCTCTGAGAAGAGTGCTGGGGGTCCG
>Ga0214921_10001068_pt1 | contig 47615 bp, 43 predicted proteins | sample LL1505_MetaG_FD_177992 | JGI IMG/M metagenome (GOLD analysis project Ga0214921, IMG submission 177992) | Freshwater microbial communities from Lake Lanier, Atlanta, Georgia, United States - LL-1505 | ecosystem: Environmental > Aquatic > Freshwater > Lake | place: USA: Georgia | collected... | reverse complement strand
TGGACTTTTTTGGGTGACCCGCAGCGGGAATCTCTACAGCGTTCGCTTGAAATAGCCTGAGCATGTCCGGCATGCAGGTTGAATTTTTGGGAACCGGGACCTCCCAGGGGGTTCCCTTGATTGGTTGTACCTGCTCGGTTTGTCAATCCAACGATGCGCGCGATCGTCGCCTTCGTTGTTCAGTCTTGGTTCGCCATCCATCGGCCCATTTTGTGATTGATTCGGGGCCTGATTTTCGCCAGCAAATGCTGCGTGCCGGGGTGAATCGCCTGGATGCCTTGTTATTTACCCACGGTCACAAAGACCATATCGCCGGTACCGATGACGTCCGCGCCTTTAATTATTTGCAGAAAAAGCCGATGCCGATCTATGCCGATGCGCGGGTGCAGGCGGCATTGCGTCGTGAGTTTTACTACGCTTTTGAGGACCAACGTTATCCTGGGATTCCCGAATTGCATTTGGTGGACATCGATGAAGAGCCCTTTGATCTACTTGGGGTTCCCGTTATTCCACTGCCTGTGATGCACCTCCATCTGCCTGTTCTAGGTTTTCGGATAGGACCCTTTGCCTACATGACGGATGCCAACGCGATTCCCGATTCCACCGTGGACCGTTTGAGGGGTGTGGAAGTTTTGGTTCTCAATGCATTACGCAAAACCCCGCACCCCTCTCATTTTACCCTCGACCAGGCTCTGGAGCAAGTCCAACGCATCGGAGCGCAGCGTACCTACCTGACTCACTTATCCCACCAAATGGGCTTGCATGCCGAAGTCTCCTCCATATTGCCCGCCGGCGTCGAATTAGCGTACGATGGACTGGTCTTGGGATGGGAAGGCCCTTCTTACCTTTGAACCATGGAAATCGGAACCAAACTACCCTATTTTGAACTCAAAGGCTGCGACCTCAAGACTCATTCCTTGGTGGATGTCAGCGACAAGTCCTGCATTTTAATTCTATTCATCTGCAATCACTGCCCCTATGTTGTGGCGTATTTGGACCGAATTAACAAACTGTTCCGCCGCTACTACGAAGACAACCTGGGTGTTCTCCTCATCAATTCCAACGACCCGGCCAAATACCCGGTAGACTCTTTTGAAGGCATGCAGGCATTGGCCAAACAGTACGGATGGGAATCCATCTACCTCCACGACGAAACCCAGGAGGTGGCCCGCATGTTCGATGCGAAGCGAACCCCGGAGGCCTTTTTGTTTAATTCAAGCCGGGAACTCGTTTACCACGGGGCCATTGACGATAGCTGGGAGCAACCCAACCTCGTCACCCGGGTTTATCTGGAGGATGCCATTGAATACACCTTGGATGGTTTGGAAGTGGATGTGCCTCATGTGGATCCGGTGGGTTGCAGTATTAAGTGGAAACCCGCATGAGTTTGAATGCTTCGATGACGGATTTCCATGCGGATCGGGACCAAATTGAGAAGGCTTGGTCCAATCCTCAACTTCGCTCAGACCCCTCCACCGTTCGTTCGGTGCATCGCATCATGGAGGCCTTGGATCAGGGATTGTTGCGCACGGCCCAACCAAGCCCCAACGGCGAGTGGTCCACGCTGGAATGGGTCAAAATGGCGGTTTTATTGTATTTCCCTCTCCAAAATTCGGTGACCATCCATGCCGGTGCTTTGGAATTTTACGATAAAGTCCCGTTGAAAACCGGTTTCGAAAATCAGGGGATTCGGGTCGTACCACCTGCGGTTATTCGTTACAGTAGTTTTATTGAACCGGGTTGCATCATCATGCCCTCCTTTGTGAATGTGGGTTCGAGGGTTGGTGCAGGGACCATGGTGGATACTTGGGCGACCGTGGGATCGTGTGCACAGATTGGCCGCGATGTGCACTTGAGTGGAGGCGTTGGAATTGGCGGTGTTCTGGAACCCATACAGGCCAGCCCCGTTATTGTGGAGGATGGTTGTTTTGTTGGTTCCCGCTGCGTCGTGGTCGAAGGAGTACACCTCGAAAAAGAAGTGGTTCTAGGTGCAGGGGTTACATTGACTGCCTCATCCCCCATTGTAGACATGAGTGGCTCGGTCACCCAGGTCTACAAGGGACGGGTTCCTGCTCGCTCGGTGGTCATTCCGGGAACCATGCCCAAGGAATTTCCAGCAGGCACGGCCCAGGTTCATTGCGCGATCATTATTGGTCGGCGCCACGAAGGCACCGATCGCAAAACATCGCTCAACCAGGCCCTACGCGATTTTGAGATGAGCGTTTAATCAGCGTCGAAAGCGTTCAAAGGCCTTTTGGAACTTTTCCACTTTGGGCCTCACAACGAGTTTGCAATAAGGTTCTTCGCCGTGGAGGCGAAAATATTCTTGGTGGTAATTTTCGGCCACATAAAAGACCCCGGCCTCGGCAATTTCGGTCACCAAGGGTCGCCCAAACGGGTTGTCTTTTTGGAGACGCTCCACGAATTCGGTCGCTGTCTTTCGTTGTTTTTCGCCCCTATAAAAAATAACGGATCGGTATTGAGTCCCGACATCTTCGCCTTGACGATTGAGCGTGGTCGGATCGTGGGTACCAAAAAAAATCTCCAACAAATTCTCCATCGAAACGACCGAAGAATCGAAAGCGAACTGCACCACTTCGGCATGACCTGTTCGACCTGTACAAACTTCGCGGTAAGTTGGTTGCGCCACCTGTCCCCCCATATAACCGGATCGAACCTTGGAGACGCCTTTGACTTGTTCAAAGACGGCTTCGACACACCAAAAGCATCCTGCACCCAAGGTTAGGGTCTCCATAGGTTGGTTGCTTGGGTTTGGTTCAATCGTGGTGGGGGCCAAGGAATCCATAGGCTGTTTTTGGTTTTGAAAGGACGAATCCAACTGACAGGCAGTCAGCGCAAAGAGCCCCAAAGCGGCGGTCCACACGGCGAATTGCAGAATCGAAGGTTCAGGATTGTTTCGGAAGACGGGTGGCCAGATCGGCCGGGCTATAAGCAATGGACTTGAGCGTTTTGCGGTCCGAACGCCGGTAGACCAGGTGAAGTCCGTCCACGGTTTCTACATCGCATTCGATGTTATGTCGCTCCTGGTAATGCAAGACGGTGGCTTGGGCTTCTTCCTCGCTTTGACAGGCCTTGCTCATGTTCGAGCGATGTACTTCGCCAAACAAATCCGCAAAAACATGACCCAATCCCAATTCGTGAATGGCGCCGCTGAGGACATATTGCAGGTCGCAAAGAGCATCGGCCGCTTCGACCAAATCACGCTTGGCCAACGCATCGCGTAATTCGTTTAATTCCTCCTGTAACAAATTGATTCGCAATTCACAGCGCTCTGGACTCGGGAGGTTTGGTTTAGCTCCAACGGGATGACGAAAAAGGTTATGAAACTCGGAAACCTTGGTGAGGGCCGATGCTTCAGCATAGGTCATGGGTTCTTTGCCTATGGAATTTTCACCCATGGTTGGAAGCTTAGTAGGAGGACGGAGAACCTTCTTCGTCGTGACGATCCTGACGATCGTAATCGAAATCAGGCATTAACTCGGTCTTGACGTAATCAATGGTCTCTTGCAGACCGTTCAAAAACTTGTTGAAGTCCTCTTTGTAAAGGAAGATTTTGTGTTTGACATATTGGCCATCATCAAACCCTTTTTTGCTTTCGGTCAGAATTAGGTAGTAATCGTTGGCCCGTGTGGATTTGACATCAAAAAAATAGGTACGCTTACCGGCCCTGACTCTTTTGCTGAATACTTCCTCGCGATCCCGTTCTCGGTGGCGTTCACCTCCGTAAAAATCATCCATGGTATTTAATTATGTTGTAAAAATAGGGCATTTTGAGGCAAAACATCCCTACCCCGCGGCCGTTTGCCCATGTCAAGAGGGCAAGTCTTGTGGATTCTGCTGCTGCAAGTCGTGCATGCGTCGATAGAGGCTGCAACTTTGGAGCAATTCGGCATGGGTTCCTTGGCCAACAACCTTTCCCGCATCCAAGACATAAATGCAATCGGCCAAGACCAAAGGTTTAATTTTTAGGGAGATAAGGATGATTCCACGGTCTCCTTTGGCATTCAGGATTTTTTGCATCAGGGAGTCCTCGGTGCCACTGTCCAAAGCCGAAAGGGCGTCGTCCAAAACCATCCAACGGGGCTGTCTTAACCAAGCCCTGGCCAGCGCCAATCGTTGTTTTTGTCCTCCCGATAATTGAACCCCTCGTTCCCCGATGCCGGTTTGAAGGCCTTCGGGCAGTGCAGCCGCCCATTCACCCAGCTCGACCAGGTTCAGAACCTCTAGGCAAGTCGCGTCATCAGCACCGGGCGCACCCAGGCGGAGATTGGCCCCCAGGGTATCGTTAAAAAAAGTTTGCTCCTGGGGAACCCAGGCCACATGTCCGTGCAGACTTCCTTCATTCCAATCGCTCAGAGGGACCCCTCCCAGTTCCAGGCTTCCCTGCATCATCGGGAGGCGGCCCGTCAGGAGCTTCCAAAATGTGCTTTTTCCGCTGCCAACGGTCCCCGTTAGACCAATGAATTGACCTGGTTTGGCATCAAAGTTGGGCATTTCCAAAACAAATCCCTCTCGATAACCGGCCTTCATTTGACGGATTTTCCAATCTGGTGCCTGGTCGGACGAATAGCCGTCCAATCGATGGGGTCTGGCCTCCCAAGCCAAGATGGGTTCCAAACGGGCTTGAGCCGCTTTGGCTTGTTGAAAAATCGAAGCCACCCAGCCCAACGAGGTGACCGGCCAGGTTAGCATGTTGATGTACAAAATGAACTCGGCCAGGTTGCCCAAGCTAACTTGGCCTTCGGCCATTAAATGACCTCCCATCCAAACCGTTATAAGCGTACTAAGACCCACCAGGGTTGTGGCCAAGGGAAAGAACAAGGCATCGGCTTTGGCGAAGGCCATGTTTTTGGACCGGTATTCGTCCAAGTCCTGACCAAAGCGGCGGATGAACGCTGGTTCCGCCGAAAAAGCTTGGAGAAGTTTCATGCTCGCCAAGCTCTCCTGGACAAAGGCGGTCATTTTGCCCAGATGGGCTTGCACCGCGGCAGAACGTCCCAAAATTTTGAGGTTGAGCAGATAGATTCCCAAAACCAAGAAAGGCATGGGGGTTAAAACCCACAGCGTCAGGACCGGACTCACCGATAACATCACCCCAATCACCATCAAGAACATGACCAAGAGGTTGAGGCTGTACATCAAGCCTGGACCGATGAACATCCGGATTTTGCCAACATCTTCGGTCAAGCGCGATGTCAGGTCCCCGACTTCAAAACCTTCCACCGCCTGAGGCTTGGCCGCCAGAATTCGGGCAAAAAGGGTTTCTTTGAGACGCTGTTCGCTGATTCTTGACATGACAATGAGGGTTTGTCGCATCCAGTACATAAAGAACCCCCGAGCCAAAGTTGCCCCCAACAGGCCCAAAAGTAAGGGGGTGAGTGGTTGAGACCCGGGTTGGGACACAGCATCCATGAGGTGTCGAATGATGCGCGGTGGAATCACCCCAAAAACATTGGTCAAGAACAGGCAAAGCAAGCCGGGGATCCAAAGCCGCTCCTGACCACGCAAGGATTGGAGGAGGGCGACCAGGGATTTCACACCGCAAAATAAAGGCATTTTGGGCTGGCCTTTGGGTTATTTTTGCCGCACCAATCCCAAGCACATGCCGGAAACCCTCGACACCCTCCCCATGACCGGGCCTATGTCCACCATGCAACGCATGGGTCACGAACAGCTGGTTTATTGCCACGACGAGGCATCGGGCCTCCGGGCTATTATTGGAATCCATTCCACCGTTTTGGGACCTGCATTGGGTGGTACCCGCATGTGGAATTATGCCAGCGAAGACCAAGCTGTGATGGACGTACTTCGCCTATCACAGGGAATGACCTACAAGGCATCGGTCGCTGGGTTGGATTTGGGTGGCGGAAAAGCCGTCATCTTTGGGGATGCCCGTCAACATAAATCCGAGGCTTTATTCAAGGCCTACGGTCGTTTTGTAAATTCTCTTTCAGGCAAGTACATCACCGCCGAAGATGTCGGTACTTCCAAATCCGACATGGAATGGATTGCTACCGAAACCAAGCATGTGAGTGGATTGCCCGAAAGCATGGGTGGCAGCGGGGACCCTTCCCCGGTGACGGCTTATGGGGTGTACATGGGGATGAAAGCCGGTGCCCGTGTTGCGCTGGGGAATGATTCCTTGGAAGGCCGCAAAGTTCTGGTTCAAGGGGTGGGGAATGTTGGAACCTACCTGGTGGAGCACCTCGTCGCCGAAGGTGCCCATGTCTGGATTTCCGACGTGTACGAGCCATCCATCCAAAAACTTTTGAGTCGTTTCCCACAGCTTGAGGTTTGTCAACCGGATCAAGTAGCATCGGCCGATGTCGATATCTACGCACCTTGCGCTTTGGGTGCAACGCTCAATGCTCAAAGCATTGCCAACCTCCGTTGCGCCTTGGTAGCAGGTGGTGCCAACAATCAATTGGCCACCGACGAGGATATGCAGCGATTGATGGACCGGAGTATTGCGTACGCGCCTGATTTTGTGATTAATGCAGGTGGCCTCATCAATGTGTATGCCGAAATCAAGGGTTTGAATCGGGAATGGGCTCTCCAAAAAACCCGCGGGATTTACGACCAAACCCTGGCCATCTTTGAGCAGGCCGCCCAAAACAGGGTCAGTACCAACGAAGCTGCGGTACGCTTAGCCCATCAACGCTTGACCAAGGTTGCCCATGATCAACAGGCATCATCTTCGCGTTAAGTTGCTGCAATGGCTTTTTGCCAGCAGACAACAAAACCAGGAAGACTACAGGGAAGTTGCTAAGCAATTCAAGGCTTCGGCCTCCACCAGCATGCGTTCCTATGTGATGGCCTTTCGTTTGCTGGATGCCTTGATATTTTACGCAGGAATTCGACTCGAAGAACGACAGGGCCGTCACCTCCAAGTAAACCGTGATCCAGGTCCGGCCCATGCCTTGGCCGATAACCCCTTGGCTCCTCTCCTCGAAAAAGACCCCTGCTACGCGGTGGCTTTGAAATCAACGGGCATCGAAAACATGGAGATATCGACCGACATGCTTCGGGCCATGTTTGAATCGGTCACTGAAGGAACCTGCACCGCCTCCAAGAACCTATCCCTGGATACCCTCGATGGGTTGAAGGTGTTTTTTGACAAGTGTATTTGTTCCGGGGATTGGTACCCATCCTGGCAACAGGAACACAATCTTTATTGGGACAGCGATCGCTATCTAATTGATCGTCAGGTTCTCCAAACTTTGGATTCGATGAAGACGGGGTCACCTTTTCCCGATACCAAAGCCATGTTACAGACTTGGCAAAGCGAAGATACCATGATTCAAACGCTGCTTGAGTCGTTGTTAGGGAATCCATCCATCCACTTGGAACGAATCGAAAAACATGCCGGACAATGGGACCCCGATCGCCTGGCACGTATGGATTTGCTGCTCCTACAGATGGCCTGCACCGAATGGATTTTATTGCCGGATATACCTGTTAAAGTAACGATGAACGAGTACATTGAATTGGCCAAGACCTTTTCGACGCCTCAGTCTTCTTCCTTTATTAACGGACTTTTGGACAAGATTAAATCAGACCTCCTACGCGAAGGTTTGATTCAAAAAACCGGTCGTGGCCTTGTCGAATCTTAATTTCATTCCGCTATGTCCTTCAAATATTTAATGATGCGTCCAACCCTTGGTTTGGCCTGCCTCGCTTGTTTGGCAGGGATTTTCCTTTTTGCGTCGTGCCGTTCAGAATCGGACCCTCCTAGCTTGGACGCCGATTCGGTTGAACTCCCTGTTTCCGCGGATGGTCAAAACAACGCCGAGCGTTTACCAAAAATGGTTTTTGACAAAGAAATCCATGATTTTGGAACCATCAAGGCCGGCGAGAAGGTATCCTATTCTTTTCGATTTGTCAACAAAGGAGGCCGTGATTTGATAATTCAGAGCGCCAGCGGATCCTGCGGTTGCACCGTCCCCGATTTTCCCAAAGAACCCATACCACCCGGTCGCGAAGGATACATTCGAGTCATGTTCAATTCCGAGGGCAAAAGCGGTGTTCAAGAAAAGCAAGTCACCGTCTTGGCCAATACCATGCCGAATACCATCACCGTTCGGGTGAAGGCCGAAATCATCCAACCCTAATTTACATTAAATAAATTGTTATGAACAACCTACATGTTTTGCTAGCCATGGCCCCACCCCCTTCCGGTTCTGGACCTCAGAATCCCTGGATTAGTTTGTTACCATGGGTTTTGATTTTTGTGGTCTTTTACTTCTTTATGATTCGGCCTCAATCGGTGAAAGCCAAAGAAGAGCGAAAATTCAGGGATCAAATGGCCAAGGGGGATCGTGTGGTGACCGTTGGAGGGATGCACGGCAAAGTGGTGGAGGTTTCGACGGAATGGGTCCTTTTGGAGAGCGAATCGCAGGCCCGGTTCAAAGTGGAACGATCGGCGATCTCCAAAGACAGCACCCTGCATTCGTATCCTCCAGCATCCAAGTGAGCCAACGCATCGGGCTGACCGGTTGCATGGGCTCGGGCAAAACGACGGTAGCCGGCCTATTTGCTCAACTGGGCATCCCTGTTTACGATGCAGACGACCGAGCCAAAACCCTGATGGTTCAGAATTCCGGCTTGCGTGAAAGCATCGTTTCATTGATGGGCCCAACGGCCTATTTACCGGATGGCACCTTGAACCGAGATGCTTTGGCTTCCAAGGTATTCAAAGACCCAAGACTCCTCCAGGAACTCAATGCCCTGGTACATCCCGTCGTTGCCCAAGATTCCTTGGCTTGGGCCGAGCAACAATCAACCCCGTACAGCATCCACGAAGCGGCCTTGTTAATTCAAAGTGGATCAGCACTGGGAATGCGAGCTGTTATTTTGGTTCAGGCTCCCCTGCTCATGCGAATGGATCGGGTACGCCTGCGCAATGGGTGGACCGATGAGCAAATTCTGGATCGCCTACGCAACCAATGGCCCGAAGAAGATTTGATCCCGTTTTGTCGCTATCGAATTGTGAACGATGGTACCCAATCCCTGGAGCTTCAGGTCCAGGAAATTCACCGGGCAATTCTGAGCGATTTGGGGAAATGATTTTGAAAACGGGCTCCCTCCCGGTGCATCCAACCCAAGCCCAACCCTTGGTAGGTCATCAGGTTCCAACCGTTTCGGAGTTCTCCCAAGGCCAGGTTCTGGCCTTGGCAATACCATGTGGCCAGGGTAGCGTCTAGGTCGACCACCGGACAACCTTCTTCGACACTCCAGGTCCCTTTACGCGGATATCGACCGTGCTTTTTGCCGTAGGCCATCGCCAAATCAGGGCTCGGAAATCCTGAAGGAACCGATGTAAGACCGTTTTTAATCAACCGCATCTGCTTTTTTAATCCTTCGGCGAGGCTTTGACGATTTTGGGGATTCCCCGAGTGGGTGTTGTGTGTCGTTTCCGTATCGAAAGGTTTGCGCAAGACAGAACAGAAAAATCCTTCACCCTGGGTCCGACCGGGCAGCGACCACCACGCCCCATGTTTTGGATCCCAGCGTTGGTCCATTTCCGAAGCGTGAACCCAGCCCCATTCTTCAGGCAGATTCCACGGTTCAGGTTGCAAACGACCTGAACGAATCCACGGCAGAAGTTGACCGGTGTTTTCTTCTTTGCCAAAAGTGCAGGTTGAATAAATCAACCAACCTCCGGGCCGCAAGGCAAGGTACAAGCTATCAAGAATTTCGTCTTGCAATGTTACGAGGGATGCGCATTTGGCGAGTGACCAGTCTTTGGCGGCCTCGCGGTGCTTGCGGAACATCCCTTCCCCACTACAGGGCATATCCACCAGAATACCATCAAAATAGGATGGGAAATTCTTCCAGTTTTGGGCCGGGTTTTGAACCATCAAGACACGATCGCTGCCGCTGCGTGCCACGGTGGCTTCCAGCAATGGCAAACGATGTTCCATGGGCTCGGAAGCAACCAACAGGCCATCTTCCGGCAATACGTCCAATAGCGTGAGGGTTTTGCCACCCGGTGCTGCACAAGCATCCAAGATCGTTCCCATAGCGGCACCTTCGGCTTTGAGGCGATCAAGTAGGTGATGAACGATGAGCCCTGCCGCTTCCTGCACATACCAAGCTCCGGCTTGGTAACCTGGATAGGCATGAATCGGGCGATTTTTTTCGGAAGAAGACCTTTTGAAGTAGGTGGTCTCTGGGTGCCAAAGAACCTGCTCACCGGGAACATAGCCCTCAATTTCATTGGGTGGGTAGCCCTGCAAACAACGCAGGGTTCGATCCGTCACCGCTTCGTTGCTTAGACTATGAAGCAATTCGTCGGCGTGTTGAGGATATTCTTCGGTGACTCGACGAATAAATTCGTCTGGAAGCCACTGGCCCATCGCTTTTAGCGGATTATGTTAGCCTTTGGTTTTGTTGCCTTCCCTTCGCTTTTTCATTTCGAGGGATTTATCATTCAATTTAAGCTGAGCGTACAGTTGTTGCAGGGATACCATGGTATTGCTGTCATCGGGTTGCAATTCCAAGGCCTTTTCGAGGTAAGGTTGAGCTTTTTCAAAAGCGGCTTTGGCTTTGGCGATGGCTGCATCGTATTCCTTTTGTTTCGAGAATGGAATCTTGTTGGCTTCGTTGGCGAGTTCGGCGGCCGTGTTGAAATGCATGGCACCAAGGTTGTAATAAGGATCAAAATAATCGGCTTTGATTTCGATCGCTTTGAGGTAATCGGTCTCCGACAAGGAGCCTTTTTTGAGGTTATCGTAGGCCGTGCCCCGGGCAAAGTAGAGGTTAGGGTTGGTGGGATCCAGTTCAATGGCCTTGGATAACTTCTCGATAGCCATTTCTTGCTTGCCCTGGCTTAGATAAATATTGAGTTCGTCGATGACCAACCCGATATCGTTGGGATAGGCTTGACGACCCTGGGCTAAGTATTGCAAAGCAGCCGCGGTATCACCCGCCAACTTAGTGAGCCGGGCTAATTCAACGTAAACGCCAGGTTTGTTGTATTGATTATCCAACAAAGCTTTCCAATAACCTAGAGCCTTGGCACTGGAGTCCATTTTGCCGGCCGTGAGGGCTGCATTAAAGAGGACCGAGGTGTCGTTGGGGGTTACCGAAAGCAATTGCTCAAAGCGAGCCAGGGCTACGGGGTACTTTTTTCCGACAAAGGCTTCCACCCCTTCGTTGTAGATGGCCCCTTGAATGGTTAAGACCTTTTTGGTGGCATCGTCCTTGTGTTCATTTTTGGTATCCAATTCGATACAGCGACGATAGGATTCCCATGCAATATCCAAAGCGTCCGGGAATTGGGGTGACCAAGCGGTATCCCCGTAAATACCCAAATGAACTTCGCCACGGTAAAACCAGGCCTTGGCCGAGTTCATGGTTTTGGGGTGAACCACGGCTTCGTCGATGGAAGCTTTGGCTTTGTCAAATTCACTGTAGCGGATGTAGATAATGGCGCTTTGAACTTTGTTAGGCTGAGCGTAAGCCGCACTTCCCATCACAAGGAACAGGAGGCTCCGAAGCAGGGTTTTCATGAAGGTTGGTTTAAGAGATGTTGGTTGGATCGGGGTTTTCGTTGGACTCGACGTGATCGTCGCTAGGCTGGTTTTCTGAATGCTCGTGCTCGTCCTTTTGGACCAAAGCAACCGATGCAATGCGGTCATCGCCGTGCAATTTGATGAGGCGAACTCCTTGGGTGGCCCGGCCCATAACACGCAGGCTCTCCACACCAATTCGAATGGTGACCCCGCTTTTGTTGATGATCATCAGATCGTCCTGTTCATCCACCGCTTGAAGGGCTACCAGGGCCCCTGTTTTTTCGGTGATATTCAGGGTTCGTACCCCCTTGCCACCTCGGTTGGTAACCCGGTAATCTTCAATCCCGGAACGCTTTCCGTAGCCGGTCTCTGAAACGACCAAGAGGGTTGTAGCGGGGTTTTGAACACAAACCATCCCTATCACAAACTCGGAAGCCGAGTCCAGGGATACGCCCTTCACGCCGGTCGCAGTCCGACCCATGGGGCGGACTTTGGATTCATGAAAGCGAATGGCCCGACCCGTATTGGTGGCCATCACCATTTCGGTTTGTCCATCGGTTAGACGGGCTTCGAGGAGCTGATCGCCTTCGTTAATGTTGATGGCGTTGATGCCGTTGGCGCGGGGTCTGCTGTACGCCTCGAGCGTTGTTTTCTTGATGACCCCACTACGGGTGCAGAATACAATATAGTTGGAATCAAGATATTCCTGTTCATCCAAACTGCGCACCGATATATAAGCTCTGATTTTGTCGTCCTGCGGTATCTGTAACAAATTCTGTACAGCCCGTCCTTTGGTGTTTTTGGCGCCTTCAGGGATTTCGTAGACTTTGAGCCAATAACAACGACCTTGCTCCGTAAAAAAGAGCATCCAATGATGGGTCGATGCCACAAGCATGTGTTCAATGAAATCATGATCCCGGGTTGCGCCCCCCATGGCTCCTTTGCCGCCTCGATTCTGAACTCGGTATTCGTGAGCGGCTGTCCGTTTGATATAGCCCAAATGGGAAACGGTGACCACCACGTCCTCTTCTTCGATCATGTCTTCCATGCGGAAATCACCGGCCGCATAAACGATTTCGGAACGGCGGGCATCCCCAAATCGCTCCTTAATTCCGGACAATTCATCCTTGATCAGGGACATTCGCAGTCCTTCATCTTCTAGAATGGCCTGAAGACGACCAATCAAGGACATAATTTCGTTGTATTCTTGGCGGATTTTATCACGCTCCATCCCGGTTAGGCGCTGGAGTCGCAGTTCCAAAATGGCTTTGGATTGGATTTCGCTGAGGCCGAATTGGCTCATCAAGCCTTCTTTGGCGATTTCGGGATTTGCGGAGGCCCGAATCAACGAAATGATTTCGTCCAAATGGTCCAAGGCAATCAAATAACCTTCCAGGATATGGGCTTTGCGCTGGGCTTCGGCTAGGTCGAAACGGGTCCTTCGAAGGACAACTTCGTGGCGATGATCCACAAAATGCCGAATCAAATCCAAAAGATTCAGCGCCTGAGGACGTCCATTGACCAGTGCGATGTTGTTGACTGAAAACGAGCTCTGCAACGAGGTGTACTTGTACAAATGATTGAGGACGACCGATGCCATGGCGTCTTTGCGGATTTCGTAGACGATACGCATGCCATCCCGATCCGATTCATCCCGAATTTCCGAGATGCCTTCCAATTTCTTCTCATTCACAAGGTCCCCGGTCTTCTGAAGCATGTCGGCTTTGTTGACCAAATAAGGGATTTCGGTCACAATTATGCGCTCCCGGCCGCTATCAGTAACCTCAATCGTCGCTCTAGCCCGGATCACAACCCTGCCCCTTCCGGTTAGCAAGGCATCGCGAATTCCTTCGTAGCCATACAACAAACCCCCGGTAGGGAAATCAGGGGCCTTGACATAGGCCAAAAGTTCATCGCAGGTGATATCACGACGGTCGATATAGGCATGGATGCCATCGATCAACTCACTCAGGTTGTGGGGAGCCATGTTGGTGGCCATACCGACGGCAATACCTGCACTGCCGTTCATCAGCAGATGGGGAAATTTGCACGGCATGACCGTGGGCTCCTTCAGTGAATCGTCAAAATTGAGTTGGAAATCGACGGTTTCTTTGTCGATGTCTTCCAGCATTTCTTCGGCCAAGCGGGTCAGGCGCGCTTCGGTATAACGCATCGCCGCCGGACTATCCCCGTCCACGGAACCAAAGTTACCTTGACCATCCACCAAAGGGTAACGCATGGACCAAGGCTGTGCCATACGGACCATGGTATCGTAAACCGATGAATCACCGTGCGGATGGTATTTACCCAAAACCTCCCCCACGATACGGGCTGATTTTTTGTGGGGTTTGTTGTAGGCCAACCCCAATTCATTCATGCCGAACAAAACCCTTCGATGGACTGGTTTGAGGCCATCTCTCACATCGGGCAGGGCTCGGGAAACGATGACCGACATCGAATAATCGATGTAAGCGGATTTCATTTCCTCTTCGATTTGAATGGGGATTATTTTGGAAGAATCGGCCATTGGGCAACTTAGGGGTTAAAAGCCCGAAAATACGAGGTTTTTCATGCATTTTTGGCCAATTGAACGTTCTATTTTTGCCTTTTCACCTTCAAACAACGAGACGATGATGCAACCCATGCCGGATTTCCTTTTTCTGCAGGCCCAAGCCCCCCTAGGTTCAACGGACGCATCCTTGCAGGTCCTGGACTTGGCCCTCAAAGGAGGGCCGTTTATGATTCCTCTTTTGCTTTTTTCGATTCTGACCGTCTACCTCATGGTGGAGCGTTGGATGACCTTGGCTCGTTACCGCAAAGGCATGGACCAGCTCCACCGAGATGTCCAGGTCCTGATCAAATCGGGGCAGCGTGTGCAGGCCGTGGAGTCCTGCCGACGTTCGGAGCTTCCCCTGGCCCGTTTGTACTTGCAATTGTTCGAAAAAACTGCCGTTTTGACCGAACAAAATCTACGGGAACACATGAATTACTACGGCAAAAAGGAAGCGGTTTTGTACGAAAAAAATCTAGCCATGTTAGCCACGGTATCCGGTGCAGCCCCCATGGTGGGTTTTTTGGGGACCGTTACCGGGATGATCCGTGCTTTTTACCAACTTTCGGTATCGGGTTCGGCTGTTGATCCAGCCGCTTTGTCGGGTGGTATTTACGAGGCGATGGTTACCACAGCCGCTGGTTTGATGGTCGGTATCCTCGCCTACCTCGCCTACAATTATTTTACGGTCCGTGTGGAGAGACAGCTCACTGAATTGGAATTTATGGTCGGCGATACCCTGGAATTAATGCCCCAGGCGGATGCGTCATGAACTTTCGCCAGCCCTCCAAAGTCCGTGCCGATTTTAGCATGGCTTCAATGACCGATATCGTCTTTTTGTTGTTGATTTTCTTTTTGTTGACCTCGACCTTGGTGGCGCCTCAAGCCCTGAAGTTGGTCCTCCCCAAAGGCAAGGGCCAAAACGTTGAATCCAAAGTCATCCGCATCAGTATCGATAGCATGTCGGTTTACCACCTTGAACAGAAGCCCTTGTCCAAGAGCGCTTTACAGGCCCAAATTCGAACCTTGGCTTCGGCCGATACGGGTCAAACATTGATGTTGCAGGCCCATCACAGGGTACCTGTTCAGGAAGTGGTGGATGTGATGCAATGGTCCCGGGAAGCCGGGCTCAAAATGGTGTTAGCGACCGATCCTCGATGAAGCACGCTTTCGGTCGTTCCGGTTCGGCATGGTTGATTTCCCTGGTTTTGCACGGGTTGCTTCTTCTCTTGTTGGCCATGCTGCACCTTGGATTGCCCGATGCACCGCCTCCTCCCTCCCCTGGAGGAGGGCTGGCCTTGGCCCTGGGGGTTGAAGACGGCCAAGCCGAGCTGGCTCCGTCCCTTCCACCTACCGGAAGCAACAGCTCAACGACCGAACAAACCGAACCGGTCTCCCATACCAATACCTCGATTCCAAGCGTCACGCAGGACCAAGAAGAAGCCCCTGTAGTGACCTCCAAGGCTGAGACCAAGCCCATGGATCCTCGACTCCAGCGGCTTTTACAACGCCAGGGTCAACCCAACCCCAACAACAGTTCAAGCGAGGCCTCCAAGGGCCAAAAGGACGGAACCGCTTCTTCCAACAACTCGGGGCTTTCGGGTAGCGGGGGCTTTTCGGCCCGCGGGGATGGTTTGGAGAATCGCGGATTTTCCAAAAGTCCAGATCCCGAAGATTTTAGGATTCTCGATGCCCGGGTCGTGATCCCCATCGAAGTGGATCGTGAAGGCAGGGTCCGGGTTACCGGCCCACCCACAAGCAGCAAACCGCTCAATGCCCAACAACGACGGGCCTTGGTGGAGGCCACCCAAAACGCCCGCTTTCGTCCCAATCCGGAATTGGCCTCCTTGCAGAAAGGTTTTCTAGTTTTTGAACTGCAAATCAAAACCCGTTCGTGAGGCCGGAATCCATAGCCTACCAAGAAACCTACCGTTGGCTCTTGGAGCATTTGCCCATGTACCAACGAATCGGTCCACCAGCGTACAAGGAAGGATTGGAGCGCATACGCCATCTATGTCAATTTCTAGACCAACCCCAAGATCGCATGGGGTTTATTATTCATGTGGCGGGTACCAACGGCAAAGGTTCGGTCTGCCATGCGATGGCCTCGGTCTTGCAGGCCTGCGGTTTCAAAACCGGGTTGTTCACTTCTCCCCACCTTCGGGATTTTAGGGAGAGAATCCGTATCAACGGGCAATGCATCGAGCCTTTCGAGGTGGTAGAAGGCGTTGAACGAATGCGTCAGGCTTCGGGGGCCATGGAGGCCTCCTTCTTTGAATTTACCACGGCCTTGGCCTTTGAGCATTTTGCCAACCATCACGTTGATTTTGCGGTGATTGAGACAGGCCTTGGAGGTCGTTTGGATTCCACCAATGTGGTCAAGCCCGGTTTAACAGCCATTACCCACATTGACTGGGATCACATGAATTTTTTGGGAGATCGCTTGCCATTGATTGCTGCCGAAAAAGCAGGGATTCTCAAAAAGGGGGTTCCCGTGGTCATCGGCAGATCCCAGGGTGATGAAATCGACCAGGTTTTCAAAAATAAGGCCCACGAATTACGCTGTCTTTTAACCTACGCCGACCAGGTCTACAACCTCCATAGAGCTTTGAATTCACCTCCTCAGGGCCCGGCTGTTTGGCAGGTTCAAAGGCTGGGTCGAATCTTGGACCAGCCTCTCCAAACCGACCTATTGGGTGCTTATCAAGGAGAAAATCTAGCCCAGGTTTTGACCATGGTGGAGGTCCTAAGGAATGTAGGTGTAGAATTGGAAGAAGCCAAGGTCCGAGAGGGTCTGTTATCCGTTGTTAGGAACACAGGAATGCAAGGTCGATGGCAGGTTTTGGGGCAAAGCCCCTTGCGTGTTGTGGATGTTGCTCATAACATCGAAGGCATCGATTGCGTCCTTGGGCAAGCAGCTGCCTGCCTTCCTTCCGAAAAATGGGCGGTGGTCCTGGGAGTCTCAGCCGACAAAGATCTGGAGTCCATCTTGCAAAGGATGCCACGCGATGCCCGGTATTATTTTGCTGCACCCGATAATCCCAGGTCGCTACCGGCTAAGATTTTGGCCCAAAAAGCAAACGCCGTCGGCTTGGTGGGGTCTGCCTACCCTTCGGTCGAAGAAGCTTGGAATCAGGCCGTTCGTGATTCATCGGACGACGGTTTGGTGTTGGCGCTGGGTAGTTTCTTTGTGGTGGCTGAAATCCCTGTTTTAAACGAATAGCTCGGTGGCCTACATCGATATTTATACCGATGGTTCGGCCCTGGGCAATCCAGGTCCGGGTGGTTATGCAGCCGTTCTTCTTAGCGGCGATCGACGCTTGGAAATCAGTGGAGGATTTTCATGCACCACCAACAATCGGATGGAACTCATGGCGGTGGTGGAGGCCCTTCAGGCTCTTCGCGGAAACGACCATACCATTCGCTTGTTTAGCGATTCCAAATACGTGGTGGATGCCTTTGTCAAGGACTGGATTGGTGGATGGAAACGAAGGGCCTGGAAGAATGTTAAAAACATTGATTTATGGCAAAGGCTTTTGCCTTTAACGCTCCAACATCAAATCACTTGGTGCTGGATCAAAGGCCATGCCGAAATCCCCGAAAACGAGCGCTGCGATGTCTTGGCCAAGGCCGCTGCTGCTTCCTCCTCTCTAGGGCCAGACTTGGGCTACCGAGCCGACAACCTTTGATAGAGGTTGCGAAGGGCCATGGCCCGATGCGAGTGTTGGTTTTTGAATTCGGTTCCCAGCTGGGCCAATGAAAGTCCAGGACGCTCTATGGGTTCAAAAACCGGATCGTAACCAAAGCCTTCTTGTCCCGCTTCTTCGTAAAGGATACGTCCGTCACAGCGGCCCTCCACCCAAATCGGCTCCCCTTTCCCATCCCACCAGCACAAAGCACAAACAAAATAGGCCTCCCGATTCGTGTGGCCTTTCATGTTGTGGAGCAATCGTTGGAGATTTTCCGCGTCCGTGGCCGCCGGTCCCGCGTACCGGGCGCTGTACAATCCAGGTTCGCCTCCCAGGGCCGGCACCACCAACCCGGAATCATCGGCCAAGGCCGGGTACCCGCTGGCTAAATGGGCCGCTTGGGCCTTTAGGAAGGCGTTTTGGGCAAAGGTTTCCCCCGTTTCGGCAGGAATCTCTCTCACCCCGCAGTCGGCCAGGCTCACGAGGCGTACCGAGTTCCACGGCCATTGGGCCCTAAATTCGAGGGTTTTTCCTTGGTTATGGGTGGCTAGAACCCACGTTTCGGTCGAAATCAAGGTGACTTAGGATTCTGGGAATTTCCAGCCTTTGATTTGCTGCCAAAGGTTTTTTTTGGCTTCGGGATCCACCATCATTTGGGTCAATGAGACCGTGCCCACCCAAGATTCGGGACCCTGCCCAAGGGGAAAATCGGGAGGAATGGGGACACCAAAGGCCACCAATCGATTTTGAATCCAAGGATCCCAAGCAACAACGGGGCCTGTGTGCAGAACGATTTGGTTCAAGGATAGGTTTAGGGCCCCCAGTATTTTGGCCAGCAAGGCCTCTTCCACCTGGGTCGCATTTTGGTTGAGGATCACCACGAGTTTCCCTGAAGGCAAAACAGCCTTGGACAACTCCGCGGAGACCGAACGATCCATGTAGACCAAGGTTTCGCGCCCCAGGACCCAATCCTCCCACAGGGGGTCCCCAACCTGTGGGCCCCAAAATCGGGAAATCGAGGATTTGGAGTCCATGTCTTACGGGTTTATGTATGCAAATAACGCGGTGATTGACCTATTTTTGGACAAAAACCTGCCATGGACCCCATCCCAATTACTCGCCTTCCGGTATCGCGTTTGTCCACGGTGGATTTTGAGGATCTTCCCTTCGGCAAGGTCTTTGCAGACCACATGTTTGTGGCCGAATTCGAAGGGGGTCGCTGGCAAAATGCCCGCATTGTTCCCTACGGTGAAATACCTACCAATCCCGCTATTTCAGCCCTTCATTACGGTCAGTCGATTTTTGAGGGTCTCAAGGCCTACCGCAACCAAAAGGGCGAGGTGCAGGTCTTTCGCCCGTACGATAACATGAGTCGCATGATTCGTTCAGCTGGACGGCTTTGCATGCCGGCGGTTACCGAAGATATTTTTATTGGTGGTCTGAAGGCTTTGTTGGAATTGGACCAAGAATGGGTTCCTCGCCAGCCTGGCTATTCCCTCTATATACGTCCTTTTATGTATGCGATTGACGAATACGTCGGCATTCGGCCTTCGGATTCTTATCGCTTTATTATATTTAATTGCCCCGTCGGGAATTACTACACGGCCCCTTTGCATGTCAAAGTATCGGACCGCTATGTGAGGGCCTTTCCCATGGGCACCGGTTTTGCCAAGGTGGCCGGGAACTACGCTGCCGGCATGTTGCCCTTGAAACACGCCCGCGAAGCAGGTTACGATCAACTCGTATGGTTGGACGGCAAAGAAATGAAATACATCGAGGAATCGGGTACCATGAATTTGTTCTTTCAAATCGGAAACACCTTGGTGACCCCCCTAGCAGATGGTACCATCTTGGAGGGTATCACCCGCGATAGCATCCTGGGTTTGGCGGTCGAAGCCGGGTTGCCGGTGGAAGTCCGCAAAGTCAGCCTTGATGAAGTCGTCGCCGCCTACGATCGGGGTGACCTCAAAGACGCTTTCGGGACCGGGACCGCCGCCACGGTGGCACCGATTTCGAGCATTACGGTCCATGATCGCCGCTTGGTGCTACCTGCCATGGAGGACCGCACCTATTCGACCCTTTTGGGCCGCATGTTGGACGATATCAAAACCGGCAAAACCCAGGATACCCGGGGTTGGATCATGAAAATCTAGTTTTATTTCAAACAAATTATCTTTTTTTATTTAACCTATCCCTCTATGTCCAATCCTTTTTTGAATCGTTTGTTAGGGACCGCCTGCACGGTCCTCCTGCTGACGAACTTATCGGGTCGCCAAGCCAAGGCCCAGGTGATTTCCTTTGAGCGATACACCTTGTCCAACGGACTCAAAGTTCTCCTGCACCAGGATACCACCACCCCCATTGTGGCTGTGACGGTTTCTTACAAAGTTGGCAGCAAAAACGAAGACCCTCAACGGACGGGTTTTGCTCATTTCTTCGAGCATCTCCTTTTTGAGGGAAGTCAAAATATTGGTCGCGGTGAGTACATGAAATTGGTTAAAACCAATGGAGGGGTCCTCAACGCCAACACCTTTTACGATCGGACCTTTTATTTTGAAATTCTGCCATCCAATCAACTGGAATTGGGTCTCTGGATGGAAAGCGAACGGATGTTGCATGCCAAGATCGAGGATCAGGGGATCGAAACCCAACGTGAAGTGGTCAAAGAAGAAAGACGACAGCGCTACGATAACACCCCCTACGGTGGCTTGCTGGATCAGACCATGCGCCGTACGTTCTTGGCCCATCCCTACGGGCGTTCAGTGATCGGCTCCATGGATCACTTGAATTCGGCCCGCAGCGAAGAGTTCATGGATTTTTACCGCACCTTTTATGTACCAGATAACGCCGTCTTATCCATTGCCGGTGATTTTAACAATGCCCAAATCAAAGCCTGGATTGAACGTTATTTTGGGAGTATTCCCGCATCCACCCGCCCCATTCCCCGCCCGAATCCCGTTGAACCTGTCCAAACGGCCGAGCGCAGGGATACTGTCTACGATAATATTCAGCTTCCGGCGGTGGTGCATTCTTTCAAAATGCCGGCCCAAGGAACACCTGATTTCTATCCGATGAGCATGCTGACCAGCCTGCTTTCCCAAGGAGCCTCCTCCCGTTTCCAAAAAACAATTGTAGACCAAGAACAGAAGGCCGTGGCCGTGGGTGCTTTCCCGTTGGGCATGGTGGACCACAGCGTCGCCATTATGTACGGTATTGTCAATATGGGAGTGGGTCCGGATCAATTGGACTCTTCAATGCGTGCCCAATACCAAAGAATCCGGGATGAATTGACCGAACCCAAGGAACTTTCCAAGTTGATTAACCAACTTGAAAACGAACGCGTTGCCCAAATGGGCAGCGTTCAGGGCATCGCTGAACAATTGAGCGACTACGAGTTGTTTTATGGAGATGCTCATTTGATTAACACCGAATTTGAGCGTTTTCGCAAGGTGACACCGCAGGATTTGCAACGGGTCGCCCGACTTTACTTGGTTCCCGAAAATCAGGTGACTCTTTATTACTTAGCTCAACCCAAACCATAGACCCCACGCTTCTTATCCATCGACTCATGGCCTCTTTCTATTCCGAATTCAAAATTTTCCGTTTATTTCTCCTGATGCTTGGTTTGGTTGGTACCGGACTATGGAACGACTCGGTCCTTGCCCAAGGAACCAAGTCCCTACCCAAAGCCAAATCAACCAAAGAGCGCAAAACATGGCCAACCCCTGAACCAACGGCTCCCTTGGACCGAAGCGTTCGACCTGCTGCGGGTCCAGCTCCAGAGATTCGTTGGGCAGAAGCGGAGCGTTGGGAGTTGCCCAATGGACTCAAAGTCTTTTTGGTACGTAACACCAAACTCCCCAGGGTATCTGTTTCCTTGGTCTGGGACTACGATCCCGTTGCCGAAGGTTCCAAAGCAGGTGTTTCGGCACTCACCGGTGAAATGATTCGCAGTGGAACCCGCGATAAATCCAAGGAAGCCTTGGACGAGGCCATCGACGGCCTGGGTGCCACCCTGTCCACTTCGTCCAATGGACTCTACGCCTCCTGCTTGAGCCGTAACACAGCTCCATTGATGGGACTCATTGGAGAAATGCTCACCCAACCCGCCTACCGAGCCCCGGAATTGGAGCGTCTGCGTAAGCAGTCCATTTCTGGTTTGGAAAGCGAACAGACCAATGCCGAATCCGTTGCCGCCCGCGTTCTTCCTCGTTTGCTTTACGGATCGAACCATCCCTATGGTGAAATCCAAACGCAGAAAGGCCTTGAATCCATTCAACTCCAGGATTGTGAAAATTTCAGGGACCGTTACCTCCGACCCAACGTAGCGTATTTGGCCTTGGTAGGCGATATCGATCGAGCCACTGCCGAGTCATTGACCCGTCAACACCTGGGGCCATGGGCTGCAGCCGAGGTACCGACCCACAAATACCCGGTTCCTACCAACCCCAACGGTGTCAGGGTTGTGATGGTCGATCGTCCTTTGGCTGTCCAAACGGTGATTCGTATTGCCAACACCGTCCAATTGGTTCCGGGTTCACCCGACTACATCCCTTCATCGGTGATGAATACCATTCTAGGTGCCAGCGATGCTCGGCTCTTTGATAACCTTCGAGAAACCCATGGTTATACCTACGGGGCCTATTCCTCGCTGACCAAGGATCCCTTGGTCGGGCAGTTCCGAGCCTATGCTCAAGTACGTAATGCCGTTACGGACAGTGCGATTCGTGAGTTTTTTTATGAATTAAATCGGATTCGGGATACCTTGGTCCCCGCGGACGAACTCCAAGGTGTCCAGAATTATCTCAACGGGACTTTTTCCATTTCGCTGCAGAACCCCCAAACGGTGGCCGGTTTTTACATCGACCAGGAGCGCTACCGCATGTCCCCTACCTATTACAGGAATTATTTGCAAGACCTGGCCCAAGTTGATCAGGAAGCGGTGCAGTCCATGGCCCGCAAAATGATTCAGCCCGGGTCCTGCGTTGTTTTGTGTGTTGGCAAAGGCAGCGAAATCGCACCCAAACTTCGTGCCATGGACAGCGATGGAATGATCGAATGGATGGATTGGAACGGAGAAACGGCACCGGATCCCACAGCGCTGAAATTACCGGAGGGAACCACCCTATCATCCGTCCTCGATAAGTACATTGCGAAGACTGGGGGTACCAAGAATTGGTCCAAAGTAAAAGGTCTTCGCACCACGATGGCGGCCACCCTTCAAGGGATGAATCTTGAAATGACCCAGACCAAGCGGAGCAAACCCGCTGCTTCCCTGACGAAGGTTCGTCTCAACAGTTCCATGGAACTATCATCGGATTTGTTTCATAACGGAAAAATGTCCCGCAAATCCATGCAGGGAACCAAAGAAGTGGAAGGTGAAGAACTGGCTCACGAAGCCATGGAAGCGACCGTCCTCCCCGAATTGTTATGGTTGAACGGCGTTCATTCCAAACTAAGTCTGGCCGGTGCCGTCATGGTAGACGGACAGCTCTGTGCCAAATTGGACTGGAAATTTGAGAATGGAACGCTGGAAAGACATGTTTACAACCTCCAGACCGGACTGAAGGTCCAATCCATCCGGGTTTCCAAGGGTCCCGACGGCAAGGATGCTTTATCAACCACGGCCTACGATGACTACAGGGATTTGGGCAAAGGTCTTCAAATTCCTCACAAGGTCAAGATCAGCATGGGTCCTGAATCCATTGAGTTTAACCTCACCGAGGGAATCTTAAACCCTCGGTTGAGCGACGCAGATTTTAAGCACTAAGGTTTTGTTCCGGGGCTATAGTCCCGGGGTGGCAGATCCTGGAAGATGGAACGCAGTTCGTGGGCCTCGCTGGGTTTCATGCGACCCCCAAGGACCAAACGCAGTTGACGGCGGCGCAATGCTCCTTCGTATTGCTGAATTTCCTCGGGTGTTTCGGGAAGCAAATCAGGAATGACGGTCGGTTGGCCTGCGTCGTCCACCGCCACAAAGGTGAAATAGGCTTGATTGCATAGGTGACGAATTCCCTGAGGGATATTTTCGCACCAAACCTCCAAGCGGACCTCCATGGACGTTTGAAAAGCCCGGGTTACCGTGGCCGTCATATTAACCAGGTTTCCCAATCGAATGGCGCGGTTGAAACTCACATTGTCCACGCTGGCCGTAACAACGATTCGGTTGGCATGTTTTTGGGCCGCAATGGCGGCACAGATATCCATCCAATGCAAAAGGCGCCCCCCCATCAGGTTGTTGAGCGTATTGGTGTCGTTGGGCAGAACCAGCTCGTTCATAACGGTCTGGGAATGCGTGGGAGTTTTAAAAGGTCGAGTCATTTTAGGGAACCAAGATTTTGAAACGATGAAGATGCCCATCTTGGGTGAGCACTTCCAAAAGGTAAAGCCCAGAGGTTGGAATCCTGCTGGGTCGAAAGGCCCAGCGACGAACATGATCGGATAAATCATTCAAAGGGTCCATCGCTTCTGTTGAACCATCGATGGGTTGACCGCTCGAACTGAATAGGTTGATTCGCAATGGTTGGGATAAACTTTGAAAGATCAAGGACTCCTGCTGAGCATTCCAGGGATTGGGGTAACATTTATTAAGCATTCGAGAACTTGCAGGTGCAACCGAAGCGGGGTAACGAAAGGGTCCTCCCAAGACCGGCCGTATCATCCAAGATCCGGCAATCGAGGATTCCTCCCAGATGCCTTGGGTATTAAACCATCGATTGTAACGAACAAGCGTGTCGTTACGGTCCAAACCAATGTTGAGAAGACCGGGAGTTTCTTGTTGCCAACCTACATAAAAGGAGTCGGATACAGGCAACGGTGGGTCGATACCAAAAAACACAAAATGCCCGATGCTATCTCCGTACACCGGACGATACGGAATGTTTGAACGATAAATCTCGGTGGCTCCTCGGCCTCTTTCTTGGACTTGAGACCAGACCTTGAGCACAAAGAGCTCGTTGGAAGCGTTGGCAGCCGCTTGGGTGAAATACATCCAAACACCCCTCAGTGAATCGGGCCGGGCCAACCAAAACTTATTAGCGACTGAACCCGCTACCACATTGATGCCATACCCGGTCTCGGCTGTTCCATCATCATAGGCCAGGTAATTCCACCATCGAACCCGTTCGCGCAATGTGTCGTTGGCTGGATTCACATCCCCGTTCGCTTGCGTCCCGTATTCCAAAACCAGATCAACGCTATCCCCGCCGGCGATTGGAACATCAAAACGGGGATAAACCATCCCAAAATTTTGGGCCGTACCCAAATTGGGTAAGTTGAGGACTGGACTGCTAAACCAGGGAGCTCCACCCCCGTCTTGAAAAACCTGGTAACGATGGTTCACCGATGTCGCAACACCGTTGTTGTTTAGATCGTACCCATGCAATGGGTTGAGGAATCGCAAGGTATCCGCCATGAATTGATCAAAGGGCATACTTCGGTAAGGCCGCAAATAGGTCGCATTGGTATGAACCGGAGAGACATCGTTGCGCAAGGAATCCCCTGCATTGCGGCCGCTGGCAAGTCGAACATAGTCCAAATGCCAAACATCCACCAAGCCCGTCAAAGAACCGTAAGAAGACCAGCGCATTGCAAAGCCATCGTAAAGAAATCCGGTATCCCGAACAGGAACCATGACGGTTCTAAAAGGCTGCAACGTCCCTCCCAAAGCAAACCAAACCCTTTGCCAAAGGCCTGAACGCGTGCTGAATTCCAGCAAAAAAGAATCCACCGGCTCCGGGGACTCACACCAGCCCGCTGGCTGATACGCAAAGCTGAGGTACAAGGAATCTTGAGGCCCATACGAACCCAATCGAATCGGGAGGGATTGCAAACGATCGGCGCGTCCCACCGCCAGCAAGGACGATGCATCGTACGGGTAACCGGCCGAGTCCAATCCGTCAAAGGTCACAAAACCCTGGGATGGGGGCCGAACCGCCATATCGTTGTTACGGTAAACGGAAGCGTCGATCCAATGTGCGTAGCTAGGACGGGGCCCGACATTCGAAAAATCATCCTCGAAAGGCAAGTCCAAGGTGTCGTTGAGTCGCAAAAAACTAGAGGAGGATGTCCCCAAGGCCAGAGGATTTCTTCGTGGTGCAAAGGTTCCCTCTTGCCCCCAAGCACTGAAGCAACCCAATAGACCGGCTATCCAAACCGGTAGAGCAATTAGTCGGCTAACCATAAGTCCACAAAATCCAACGCACGAATCTGCGATCCATTGCCCCCCGCCGTGGGACGTTGTCTTACGATAAGGGCCTGGGTGCTGTCCGCAATGGAACCCATGTAATAAACCGAACCTAGGGACAAAGAGGATTCAGCCAAAAAGATCCGGGCCTCGTCCAAGGTCAAACCGGTTAGGTTGGGGACTTCGACGAGGGAATCGGAATTGTTAAACCCTACCAACAAATCGATGACGCTTCCTTTGGGTAACATTTGACCCGCAAGAACCTCTCGACCCTTGTATTGACCTCCAAGAACAACTTGGTGGGCCAGGTCCGGTTTCATGATTAACTGCCCTACGACAAAGCCCTTGTTGGTCAAATCCATCGTGGCTTTCCGGAGCGATAAGTCCGTCAAATTTGGAACGGGCATCGAAGGCAAATCCGAAAGATTCAATGTCAGATATACCGTGCGCCCGCTTTTGACCAAAAAACCTGGTTCAGGATCGCTCATCACTACCGCGGCAGGGTCCAAGCCCTCGGCAAAAACAGAATCCACGACCATGACCTGAAGACCTCGCTCTTCCAATTCCCTCTGGGCGTCCTCGATGGAAAGGCCCCGAAGGGCCGGAACAGCAATGGCATCGCCGTGCGATGTGTACCAACCCAATACAGCCCAGACGATGAGGGCCAGGACGGCGTTAACACCAACAAAAATCATCAAAAACCGACGAAAGGGATGCTGCATCATGGCTTGGGAAGGGATGGCAACAGGGCAGCTCGTTGAAGACCCCGTTCAATGATTCGCGCGATGAATTGGTGGGGCGTATGGTGAGCCAAGGCTGCTTGGTGATAAATGCACGTAGCGGGGGTCATCCCTGGTAAGGAATTAATTTCAATGATATGCACAACGGGTGGTCCAACGGGTGGAATCCCGACAAAGGCGTCGATGCGGCAATAGCCCTCCACCCCTGTCAATTTCGCGGCTCGGCGAAGTTCTTGTTGGACCAGTCCCATGATTTCGGCTTGGCGAATGGGATCGCTCGAAAAACGAGCCGGGGTGATGTTGGTACCCTGGCCCGCAAGGAATTTTTCTTCGAGACTCAATATGCCTGAACCAGCAATGCTCTCCGAGGGTTCAAAAACCTCAAATTCACGCTGACCATCCGGCAAAGACCGAATCATCATGGCCCCGGTAATCTCCAGGAAATGATCGCCAGCCCGGGCTTGAATAAATTGTTCCAACAAAAATCGTTCCCCCGGCAGCAACAAATCTGGATGTTGGATACCCAACCGTTGAGCCGATTCCTCGGGCCACGTGTCTTTTTCTCGAAAACAAAGACGGGCATAAGCCTCCAAATCAAGGGAACTTTCCAATCGGCAAACACCGGTTGAACAACCGTCATCCACCGGTTTGGCAAGTAGGGGCCAAAGGGGCAATGCAGCAACCCAGGAGGGTCGATCCTTCGAAAACCAAAATGCCTTGTCCACCATCCACTGATCGGCCACTGCCATTCCATGGGCAGACAACAAACGCCCCGTCGCAAATTTGTCGATGGTCAAGGCACTGCTCACCGGTCCGGAACCGTTGTAGGGCAAACCTAAACTTTCCAATCGCTTTTGGATTGAACCGTCTTCGCCCGGACGTCCGTGCAGTGCAATAAAAACAAAATCCACCCGCTGGGATAGTTCATCCCACGAAATCGGTACGGCTTTTTCCAAAGAATGAGGAGCATAAACAGAAAGCACATCCTCAAAATCCTTGCGGATGCGATGAAGGATAGGTGCTCGCTCTGAAATTTCCAAACCCCGGACGATGTCATCGGCATGGTCTTTGAGATGCAAATGCATGGGCAGTTGATGCAGCGTCCAATGCTTATCCGAACCGCTTAGGAACAAGCTAAGTGGCTCCATGTCCTCCATGGAACTTAGTTTTTCAAAGATATTTCGACCGGATTCGACCGAGATATGTCGTTCCGAGGAATAGCCTCCCATCAAAACGCCGACACGAAGGCGATTTTGGGCGGTAACACTGCGCTGCCCCACCCATTGATCCAACCTATCGGCCAATAAACGAGCCAGCGATCCTCCCGGTTGGGCCTTGATTCGGACATCCAGTGAAATGCGAATCAAATAAGTCAAAAAGGCCGATGGGGTCAAACCCAATTCGGCGGCTTGTTGAAAGAAAAAAGAAGAGGGCATCATGCCCGATGTGGTATTGGGATCGTTAAGAACGATTCGTCCGTTGTTGCAATAAAAGCCATCAATACGGGCGTAGACTTCCAAATCAAACGATTGAAAGAGACGAACGCATTCATTGCGTAGTTCTTCGATGGCTTCTTCGGGTAAATCGATGGGTGTTTTTTTGCGCGCAAAGCCCGGCAAATACTTGGAGCGATAATCGTAAAATCGCGCCGTGGGTACAATCTCCGTGGGGGGTAATGCAGCCGCCGATCCATCCAGTTTTTGGAGCACAATGCACGAAAACTCCTTGCCAATCAAAATTTCTTCGATTAGTACCTGGGTTTCGGCATCCTCAGCCTCGAGATAACACAGGGTACACGATGCCTGGGCTTGCAGCCACGCCATCCAGTCGTTGGGGTTTTCCCATCGAAGGTTATGCTCCAAGTCTCGAGCCGGAAACCCAGGTCCGCTCCGAAAATCAGCCAAGGATTCCAGTCTTGTAGGACCCAGACTTAGCCAGGAATCGCGCTCCAAACGCACACAAAAAAAGGCTCGATCCAAGGCTTGCTCTATGGCGTCTGCATGGGTCGCTTCTTCTAGAATGGACAGGCCCACACTACTACCTTGGTTGGCGGATTTAACAACGCAACCGTTGGGGAAATCTTGGAGGATTTGAGTGACGAGCACCTGACGATCCTCGGGTTTGGCATAGACCCAATCGCTCCGATCCACCTTGGCAAAACGAGGCACATGCCATCCCGCCGCTTGCATTTGTTCTCGCTGTTTGACTTTGTTCATCCCCCAAGCACCGGCTACCGGACCGCAACCAGAATAGGGCAACCCTATAAAGTCCAGCATGGCTTGAACCCGACCATCCTCCCCATTCCGACCGTGCAGGGCCAAAAACGCAAAATCAATCCGCTCGGGTAGTTTTTCCCAGGCTACAGGCTCGCCCACGGCTTTTCGCCAGTTTTCTGCTTGTTCGGCACTGTAGGGGATTTGCTCGGCATAAGGCAACCAAGCCAAAGGCTGGGAAGGGCTTTGTTGAACCGGATAAAAATCCCGAAGACTGCCTTTGTACAAATAAGACCAATGCAACAGAACCAGGTGACCAAAAGAGTCAACCAAGAAGGGGACAACCTCAAAAATCGATTTGTCGAGGGTATCGTAAACAGTCCTCCCTCCGGCAAAGGAAACCTCCCGTTCCCGGGAATTACCGCCGAAAAAGACGCCTACACGGATTTTAGGAAGAGAGGGCTTCAAGGGTTGGCCTGATCGTGAAGGTATTGTTTACGGTCCAAGAGCGTTTCGGTGGATTCGCGGCGGTCTGGATCCGGAACACAGCAGTCCACCGGACAAACCGCGGCGCATTGGGGCTCTTCGTGAAAGCCTTCGCATTCCGTGCATTTATCAGGAACGATGAAATAGACATCGTCCGAGACCGGGGTTTGCTGATCGGTGGCATGGGTGGTACTCCCGTCAGGTCTGCGAACCAAACCACCCAGGGCGGTACCCTGAGCGTAGGTCCAAGAAACACCGCCTTCGTAAATCGCATTGTTAGGACATTCGGGTTCGCAGGCCCCGCAATTAATGCACTGGTCGGTGATGATAATGGCCATGGATTCCTCTATTTTCATCGCAAATTTACGCTTTATCATGGCCTCTCCCTCCCCTTCCTTTGCCGAACTTCGCGAACCACTGCTGGCCTGGGGGGCATGGTTCCGTGAAAGCCCCCAGCAACCCTCTTGGGAGGGGTTGGCGGCCCAAACGGCGGCCCTTAATCCTTGGTTTGAGGAAGCCATGCTACGGCATGCGGTGGAAGCATGGTCCGAAGCTTTATCCCCTCGCGAAATAGACGCCTGGCTGTCCGAAGCGGAGAACCTGGCCCCTAACGAACGAACAACCCGGGAAATCGGCCTGGTCTTGCCCGGCAACCTACCTTTGGTCGGTTTGCACGATGTTTTATGTGTTCTTGTATCGGGACACCGGGCCCAAGTAAAGCTTTCTTCGGACGATGCCGGTCTGACTCCATGGGCCTTGGAAGGCCTAAGCCGGTTTTGGCCACCGTTTGGTTCCATGGTTCAGGTGGTGGACCGGGTGGTCCGACCGGATGCGGTGATTGCCACCGGCTCAGAGTCAGCCCTCCCCTATTTTGAACAGTACTTTGGACACCTTCCACGCTTGATTCGAGGGCATCGAAATTCCACCGCCATCGTCTGGGGCGACGAAGAGGAGGCGGATTGGCAAGGATTGGCATCGGATGTATTCCTGTACTACGGAAAAGGCTGCAGGAATGTGAGCCGAGTTCTTGTGCCCAAAGGATACGATCCGACTCGAATCCTGGACGGTTTGAGAACCTGGGAATGGAAAGGTGAAAACCATCGGTACCGCAACAATTTGGATTACCAAATGGCATTGCAAATCATTGATAGAAAGCCATTTTTGCAAAACGGATCCCTGGTTCTGCGCCAAAACGCTGACCCTCGTTCTCCCCTAGGGGTTTTGCATTGGGAAGAATTCCAAAATCACAGCGAGCTCCTGGCCTTGGTCCAACCTTGGCTGGAACAGACCCAGTGTTTTGTTGGCAAAAATCTGACGGAGCGGTTGGATCCCCACGGTGAAATTCAACAATCCTTGGGACCGGAAAAGTGGAAGACCTTTCAAAAGCAATGGACAGCACCAGGGCAAACCCAAAAACCGGGATTACGTCAATATGCCGATGGAATCGACACGATGGAATTCCTATTGAACCTCGACGAGCCCCTCCGCTAACCTAGGCTTCGTGCCAAATTTTTCGAAGAATTTCGACCACCTGGGCCATTTCTTCTTCGGTATTTCTTGACCCGAGCGAAAACCGAACGGCGGTCCGTTCCGGATGCATTCCCAGGGCTTCCATCACGTGGGAGCGACTTTGGGCACCGGAACTGCAGGCGCTACCGCCCGATGCGCAGACACCTTCAATATCGAGGTTGAACAACAACATTTCACCTTTGGGATGAGGCGGAAAAGACAGACTCAAAATATGCGGCAAACAAGAACCGCTCCAATCCCCGTTGAATTCCAAGCCTGGAATCACGTCCACAAGACCTTGACGAAGGCGTTCCCGGAGGCTTGCCAATCGAGTACGCCTCTCGTCCATGCTGTGAATGGCTTTTTCGAGGGCCCTGGCCATACCAACAATTCCGGCTAAATTCTCGGTCCCACCTCGCATGTTCCGTTCCTGGGACCCACCCTGTATCAAAGGTCCCCAAGAATGGCCTCCACGCAAATAAATGAATCCAACCCCCTTGGGGCCGTAAAACTTATGCGCAGACCCACTAATGGAGTGAATACCTAATTCCTGTAAATTCAACGGCACATGACCCACGGTTTGGACGGTATCGGAATGAAAAAAAGCTTGGTAAGTCTGGCATAGGGCCGAAACTCTTTCCAAGTCCAAAAGATTACCCAATTCGTTGTTACCGTGCATCAAGGTCACCAAGGTTCGGTTGGAACTGCCTTGGTCCTGGGCTAGAAGGCTTTCTAGATCTTCCAAATCTATAACACCTCTTGAATCGTGCTTGACCCAATCCACTCGAATTCCTCGATGGTGGGCCAAATTTTCGAGGGTGTGCGTGATGGCGTGATGCTCCAACTTGGAGGAAATAATTCGCTGAACATCACCCTGTTCCACAAGATATCGGCAAATCATATTGTCCGATTCGGTACCGCCCGATGTAAAGAACAATTCGGAAGGGGCACAGCCCAGCAATGCAGCCATGGTTTTGCGTGCCTTCTCGATTAAGATGCGGGTTTCTCTGCCCAAAAAATGAATGGAGGAAGGATTCCCGTAACATAGACGCATGGTCTCTGCCATTAAATCCACCACCTCTGCATCCATGGGGGTGGTGGCAGCGTTGTCCAAGTAAATTCGTGGGGTGCTCATGGGTTTAGTGGAGTAGAATTTGACGAGCCTTTTCGGCCAAGGCCTGGGCCTCTTCGAGGCTGGTCGCTTCGGTGTAGATTCGCAAAATGGGTTCGGTATTCGATTTCCTTACATGGAGCCATGCGTTTTCAAGGTCAATTTTGAGACCGTCCTCCCAATTTTGTTGAGCATCCGCAAAGGCGTCGGATAGGCGCTGCAACAAAGCTTCGGGTCGCTGGTTTGGATCGAATGACACCTTTTCTTTGGCCATTTCGTAGGTTGGGTAGGTATCGCGCAGGCTTTTGGCCGAACAGCCCCGAAGAGCAAGATGCGATAGGAACAACGCAATGCCGACCAATGCATCCCGTCCGTAATGCAGGTCGGGTACAATGACGCCCCCATTCCCTTCACCGCCTATCACGGCCTTGACCTGGCGCATGGTCCGGACGACATTCACCTCACCCACCGCAGAGGCGTAGTATTCCTGACCGTGACGCTGACATAGGTCCCGCAAGGCCCGGCTCGAACTCAAGTTAGAAACCGCAGGCCCGGGATGGATTCCTAGGATGTAATCTGCAACAGCCACCAAGGTATATTCCTCCCCAAAGAGTGACCCATCTTCGCAAACAAAGGCCAAACGATCGACATCGGGATCCACCACAATTCCTAGGTCAGCGGATTGACGAACGACTCCGGAACACAATTCTTCTAAATGCTCCCGCAAGGGTTCTGGATTGTGCGCAAAGCGACCGTGAGGCTCAGAGTTCAGGACATCAATTTGTTGAACGCCCAATCGACGCAGCAAGGCCGGAACAGCCAGGGCCCCCGTCGAATTAATGCCGTCCACCATGATGCGCCAACCCATGCGGGCAATGGCTTCGGGTTGGACGGCAGGCAAAGCCATAATTTCGTCAAGATGCTCTTCAAGGGCTTGGTCATCTGTTTTGTATTGACCCAATTCATCCACCGATGTATAGGCTTTCATATCACCAGACTGCACCCTTTTTAACAAAGCAGTTCCCTCCTCCGATCCCATAAAGCAACCCTGATGATCCAATAATTTGAGTGCATTCCATTCCCCTGGGTTGTGGGAAGCGGTGAGCACGATTCCACCGGCTGCTTGGACACGGGGAACCTTGGTCTCCAGGGTTGGCGTGGTGGTCAATCCCAGGTCCAATACATCCAAGCCACAGGCCATCAAGGTCCCAGTGACCAGACGACTGACCATTTCCCCCGAAACCCGGGCATCTCTACCAACCACAATGCATCGCCCTCGGTTGTTGCTCAAAATATATTCCGCGTAGGCGGTGCAGAACTTGACCAGGTCAACGGGGGTCAAACCCTCGCCGGGTTGGCCTCCGATGGTACCGCGAATGCCGGAAATAGAAGCAATAAGTGTCATTTTGTCCGAATTTATCTTGGAATGATGGGAGAAAAGACTAAACCGCTTTGGTTTCGACTGCCCACGAATACGACGAACGAGCGATTCCGGGCCAAAGGCCTTTGAAGGTACCATTCGCGGGACCGGCGAGGTACAAATCCGTAAAGGTGGCACCGTCGTATTGACCTCCCACTTTCATGAGGCCGCCCCGAAATTGGACCAAAACCTCGAAGTCTTGGATGGTCTCCACGTCGTCCTTTTGTTGCATATACAATAAAACACAAGCCACGGCGCCGGTACCACAGCTAAGTGTTTCGTTCTCGACACCCCGCTCGTAGGTGCGCACTCTCAAACGATTGGTGTCCAAGACTTCCATGAAATTCACATTGGTTCCGCCGTTTCCAAAAAGTGCGTGTTCCCGCAATAGTTTGCCTTCCCTGAGGACGGGGTAATTGACCAAATCCCGAACCTGAACCACCAAATGCGGTGAACCTGTATGGATAAAAACCCCAACCTCAAGGACATTCCAAGCGCCGGGTTTGTTCATGCTAAGCCGGTATTCCTGTTCTGCGGTTCTCCACACGCGATGCGTCCCATCGCTTGCCTCAAAAACCCCGGTTTTTTCGTCTCCAAAATACCCTTTCGAAAATCCAAAAGCAGCTGCACATCTCGAACCATTTCCACAAAGGGAACCCTCGCCACCGTCAGCATTCAGGTAATGGAGGTAAAAAGCCCCTGACTCGGTTCGCGGTGGCAACAAAAGCAGAACCCCATCGGCGCCCACCCCAAACCGCCGATCACAAACCAAGGACATGGCCTCTTGATTCAGCCAAAACCCACTCTCAAGGCGTTCAGCCGTCAAAGGCAATTCGGTACGGGTTAAATCAACCAGGACAAAATCATTTCCACAGGCCTGGTATTTATAAAATTCAAAGGTCACGAGGGCTTGGAGGGTCAAAATTTGGTAAATGCAAACATACGATTCGGGTTGGTGTTTCGTTAAGGCAGTGTTCCATGGCCTTGCCCTGTTTGGCACGGTTTTTGGTACGTAGCATTCTAAATTCAAAGCAAAACACAGTACAATGACCAAAATACGTCAATGGGGTGGAACCCTGCTTGTTGCCTTTCTCGGAAGTCTTCTGGGTGCTTGGATCGTCTACGGTTGGTCCGGTCATGCCCCCTTTCCAACATCCGGCTGGAATACACCACCCGCCAGTCTAACCCATTTTCCTGAACACATTGTTGAACACCCTAATTTTGTTACAACGGCCTCCGTTGTGACCCCTTGTGTTGTGCATATCAAAACCAAAGGGAGTGAGAAAGGCTCCATGCAAGGTACCCTGCCACCGGGGATGGACATGTTCCGCGACTTCTTTAATGGTCCGGATATGATGCCCCGAGGGCCCTCCATGGGTTCTGGCTCCGGGGTCATCATGTCAGCTGATGGTTACATCATTACCAACAACCATGTCATCAAAGACGCCGATGAAATCGAAGTCATCCTCAACGACAAGCGGAGCTTCAACGGACAAATCATCGGACAAGATCCCAGCTCGGACCTGGCCCTGATCAAGATTGAGGCCACCCTCTTGCCCTATGTCAAAACCGGAAATAGCGATGCATTGCAGGTCGGCGAATGGGTTCTAGCCGTCGGGAATCCCTTCAACCTGAATTCCACGGTCACCGCTGGAATTGTATCGGCCAAAGCCCGGAATATCAACATCCTTGGCGGGGGCACCAGCCTCGAGGCCTTCATTCAAACCGATGCAGCCGTCAACCCTGGTAACAGCGGTGGTGCCTTGGTCAATGTTCAGGGTGAATTGGTGGGCATCAATACCGCCATCGCCTCCAGCACCGGTGCCTATCAAGGTTATTCCTTCGCGATACCCTCCAATTTGGTAGCCAAGGTTATGGAAGACCTCAAACAATTTGGAACGGTTCAGCGAGGATTCCTTGGGATACAGATTCGAGATGTGGATGCGGCCTTGGTTGAAAGCGAAGACCTCTTGGTCAATAACGGTGCCTATGTCGCCGATTTTATGCCCAATTCAGCTGCCGAGGAAGCCGGTATCCAAAAAGGGGACGTCATCACCAAGGTCCAAGGCCAGGAAATCCGGACAACGCCCGAACTCATGGAAATCGTAGGCCGTCGGCGACCAGGTGAAAAAGTTCAGTTGGAAATCAACCGTAAAGGAAAAACCCAAGTCTTTGAGGTCAAATTGAGAAATTCAGACGGAAAGGCCGAGTTGATCAAAGCGGCCCCCAAGGAGGACGATACAGCTTGGCTGGGAGCTCAATTGGACAAAGCCAGTCGCAAAGAACTGGAAAGCCTTGGATTGGCCTCCGGCATCAAAGTGACCAAATTGGCCAATGGAAAACTCAAAGAGAGCGGTCTGCGGGAGGGTTTCATCATCACCAAGGTGGACAAAGCCGAGGTCAATTCCCCCAAAGCGCTCAAAGAAATGCTCCAAGGCAAAAAGGGAGGCTTGCTTGTTGAAGGGGTTTATCCCAACGGAACCAAAGGTTTTTATGGGATCGAAATTCCCTAAGGAACCATCCTGGAGCGGGAGTGTCTAGAGCGTAAGAAGGTAGGCCAGGAGCGCTTCTATTTGAAGCGAATCCCCTTGCAAGCGTCCGGCTTCACCGGCCCCATGTTGGTAATGTTCCAACACATTTCGGAGGGTTGCAGCCTGCCCATCGTGAAAATAGGGGGCGGTTTTCCCTAGGTTACGCAAAACCGGGGTCCGTAGTCGTCCCCTGTCCTCCTCCTTCAAGGTGATAGCAGCCCTCCCCTCTTCCTTGGTCCGGTTTTCCAACGCCAGGTTGTAAAAAGCACCATCGGTTTTGCCTTCCCCGTTGTGGCAGCGAAAACATCCGGCTTCCCCCTCAAACAGGGCTTTTCCCTTGGCAACCAACGGAGGATCTAACGGGGTATTCCCGGTGGATGTTTGACGACCTTGTTCGCTCAGGTCCAATAGATAACGATGCAGGGTCCGCAAATAAGCCGAAGCTGGATCGGTGCTTGGGTAAAGCCTTCCCAAAAGTTGATGGTACATTGGATAAGCCTTCAACTTTTGGTTGAGCGATCGAGGGTCAAAGGCCATATCCCCGTGGGCGGTGAGCGCAGCAAGGACCGATAAACTTCCGCTCCTAAGAGGCGGAACACCCCCATCCGCCATCAGTGGAAGGTCCGTTGGCAGCCCCCACAACGTTGGCGTATTTCTTCGAGTCTCACGGCCAAAGGCCCCGATGGATCGAGGCAGGGTATCGGCAAAGGCATGCTCTGGACGGTGGCAGGATGCGCACGAAATTTTTCCATCCGCTGAAAAGCGCCCATCCTCAAACAAGGCTTTGCCCAGAACGAATTGATCACGATCGGTAGAATCCGACGATTGGCAGGCCCCCAAACCACCGACCAACACAAGGATATGGGCGAACTTAAGGCGCAACAAAATGGGGATTCTGGGCCAGGGTTGTATCGGTCAGTGTATGCAAAAAGGCGACCAAATCGGCCTTGTCCTGAGCACTGAGACGTAGCCCCCCGGTTTGGACCCGCAGATTGGCGTTGAGGGTTGAACTGGATCGAATCCCGCTGTTGTAATGTTCGACCACTTCTTCCAGGGTCGCAAAGCGCCCATCGTGCATGTAGGGCGCGGTCAGTCCTACATTCCGCAACGAGGGTGTTTTGAATTTACCCCGGTCCGAGGCCAACCCACTGACGATTTGAAATCCGGTTTTGAGTACAGAGTCCAACCCGTTGTTTTCAAAGGTCCGATTGGTAAACAGCCCACCCCCATGGCAATGAAAACAATCTGCTCCCACCGGTCTCCCCGAACCGGGTGCGGAATACTCGCGCATAAAAAGATCCAAGCCACGCTGTTCGGAAGGTGTTAGACTGGCAAGTCCCCTACGCGATAAATCAAAGCGAGATCGATGCGATGTAAGACTCAGGAGGTATTGTTCCAACGCCCATTGGAGGCGCTGAACCGTGATGGATTCATCTCCGAAGGCTTTGCCGAAAGCAACTCGATACCCGGCATCTCCGCTAAGACGATCCAAGGCCTGACCCAGGGGCAAGTGCATTTCGATGGGATCTTGGATGGGTTGCAATACCTGATCCCGAAGGCTGGGAGAACGCCCATCCCAAAAGAATCGATTGGCCCATAACAAATTAAAAAGGGGCATCGCGTTCATGGTACCCAAGGCTCCGCCGACTCCCTGGCTGTAAACGACCGTATCGGAAAAGGCCCGGTCCGAATGATGGCATGAGGCGCAGGATATCGAATAATCCAAGCTGAGGCCCTTGTCAAAAAACAAGCGCTTGCCCAGGGCAACGCCCTCGACCGTTGGTGGATTATCCTGAGGCCAAGGCAGGTTGGGAAACCCAAGCCCTTGGGGAGGTAGATCCGCCACAAAAGTCGTGGGTTTGGGATAGGCCGCCGGATTATCGGGACCGCAGGCGACCATCAAGAGGCTCAAAGCCCCTAGCAAGAGTTGTACAATCCGCAAGCCAGGAATCACAAATGAAATTTTTGGGTACAAATGACCTACAAGGGATTGACTCGGCCTTTCCAAACAAAAGCCGAGGCCAGGTTGTAAGCAAGTTTGGAGGCCACCCGATCCCCCAAGGCAGAATGCGAAAAGGAAGAGGAATCTGTGATATAGTGGGTATGGCTGCCATCAAAAAAGCCACGCATTTGGAGATGAACCGAAAGGTCCGTCTCAGGTCCCTCCAAGGCGAGGGGGGAAAACGGAAGAATCACGGTTCGTAACATTTCGTCTCCTCCCAAATGATAGGAAAAACCGCCGTTTACCGGCATCGATGGTCGCTGGTATTGTCCCTCCATTTTGAAGAAAATATAACCGCTGTTCCAATTCCAATGCATGTGGGCACTGCTAAGCAAAGAAAGCGGATGGCTGGGAGGCCAAGAAGCCGGATCGCTGTGGTTGAGCAGGGAGTCCAATCCAACACGAAAACGCAAGGCGGTGTAGGTACCGGCGGGAACCGAAGGAGCCAAACGCCAACGCGATTGGGTTTGACGCTCCAAGTCGGCATAAAAAACCGCGTTGGGGAATTCGAGCCAAGAACTATCGGTGCGTTGCAAGGCAAAGCCGCTGAGGTAATACTGGCAATGGTTGATCTCGACCTGATTCAGGAGGGTGGGCAACCAGGCACGATTCAGTTCCAATGCAGAGGAATCGTAACGATGGTCCAAACGAAGATAGAGGCCTGCTTCGTTCGTCACAGGAGGATGAGGCTTGTGAGAATCGCAGGATTGAAGGGCGATAGCTAGCGCCCAAACGCCCCATAACACATAATGAAAGACAACCTTCATCGTTATTGATTTTCAGCGTTGTTGGTGTGGGGTGTCCGAATAAGGTCCGGTTCCTCTATGGACCAAAGGCATTGCATCCCTTCTCCGTCAAAAAGCATCCAACGTACCGGGGATGGGACCAAAACCAATTTGGCTTTGCGCGTTGAGCGGTCCGATAATTCCCAGTCTACCAAGATACCTTCATCCATGGGTAGTTCGTAGGCCCCTTCTTCGACCACGGAATCCCGGTAGACCGCCGCCATGTAGGCGGTTGGTAGAAGGACTTCCTGTCCTGGAAAATGGGCTTGGTGCAATTTCTGCAATAAGTTCTCCAAAAAGGCCCCGTGTTCACGATTGAAAGCGTCTTCGGCCTCCATCAATAGATCTTCGGCCTCGTCGTATTCCGGATCCGCGTAGCCTAATTCAGCGAGGCGGTTCCTCAAAGTGACCAAATTCAACAAATCGTCTTCAATAGGGTTGGTTTTCACGGCGATGTACTTGATTCTTCAAAAATACAACCACTTGGACTGGCTAAGTCGGGATTTATCTTTGGGACATGACAATCAAATTTGGAACCGACGGATGGCGAGCCATTATAGCCAAGGATTTTACGGTTGACAACGTAGCTCGTGTTGCCCAGGGTACTGCCGAATGGCTTTTGAAGACGAATCCCTCCCCTTCGGTGGTCTTGGGATCGGATTGTCGATTTGGAGGCCGAATGTTTGCGGAAACCGTCGCCCTGGTGATGGCCCAAAACGGTGTCAAAGTCCTTTGGGACCGTAATGACTTTGTTTCGACCCCCATGGTATCTCTGGGAACTGTTCAACACGGAGCCCAGGCCGGGGTTATTTTGACCGCCAGTCACAACCCACCTTCGTACAACGGCTTCAAAATCAAGGCATCCTATGGCGGGCCCGCCGTTCCTTCGATGATCTCCGAGGTGGAAGCCCTGATCCCTGACCAGGCCCCTGTTCTGCAAAAGTCAGTGGCCTATTGGAAAGAATGGGGGCGCATCGTTGATGTGGATCTTTACTCGGCCTATCTGGATGAAATTCGACGGAATTTTGACTTGGAATCAATGCAACCTCTTTCGGAGCGTTTGGCCTTCGATGCGATGTATGGTGCCGGTCAGCTTGTGATCCGTGATTTATTCCCCCATGCCCGACTCTTGCATTGCAGCCACAACCCCGGATTTGACGGCCAGGCACCCGAGCCCATTGCCCGTAATTTGACCGAGCTTTCTGAAAGATTGGCAAACGACCCTTCTCTTGAGATCGGTCTTGCCGTGGATGGGGATGCGGATCGTATTGGCTTGTTGAACGCCTCGGGAGACTTTGTGGATTCACATCATATTTTGATGCTATTGGTGGCCTACCTGGCCGGTGTCCAGGGCAAAAAGGGGGATGTGGTCGTTTCCTTTTCGGTGAGTCCACGTATGGAACGCTTATGCCGACATTTTGGTCTGAACCTGGTGGTGACCCCCATTGGCTTCAAGTACATCTGTGAAATCATGACCCAAGGGGGGGTATTGGTAGGGGGCGAAGAATCCGGAGGCATCGCCATCGACGGTTATATCCCCGAAAGAGACGGCCTTTGGATTGGACTTACCCTCATGGAATACATGGCCAAATCCGGTAAAACCCTCGAAAACCTCATCGAAGAAGTCTATGCGGTTTCCGGGCCTTTCTTTTACGATCGTTGGGATTTGCATATCGAAAACGACCACAAGGCCCGTGTCATGGAGGCCTTGGCCGCCGGTGCCTACGCTGCCTTTGGTCCGTACACAGTCCAGCGTACCGAAACCATCGATGGCTACAAATGCTGGTTAACCGATGACGAATGGGTCATGTTTCGCGCTTCGGGCACGGAGCCGGTCCTTAGAATTTACGCTGAATCCAATTCCCGTTCCGAAACCGAAGCGATTCTCAAAGCCGCACAAACCACCCTCTACGGAGTGTAACTTTGGGATGGTTGCGCGTTCCGCCGCTGGCACCTTGGTGTTAGAGGAAAGTCCGGACAACGCAGAGCGCCAGGCTTTGGAAACAAAGGCCGGGGGAACCCGGTAGAAAGTGCCACAGAAAAGAACCGGCCGCAAGGCCAAGGGTGAAAACGTGAGGTAAGAGCTCACGCGCTCCGATGGAGACATCGGTTTGGGGTAAACCTCCTGGGTTGCAAGGCCGTGTATACCGGGGCAGCGTTGCTCGCGCGTTCCCGGGGGGTAGGCCGCTCAGATAAATGGTGGAAATGCCGCAAGGCATACAGAATCTGGCTTACAGCGCAACCTTTTTTTGGTACCTGACGAGTCGATCACTCGGAATGCTAATAACGGCGCGGTTTGTTCACTAAATTAGACATTCCAATGCGCATACTGATTGTTGACGACGAGGCCCCCATCCGGGATAGCCTCCAAGAAATCCTTGAAAGCGAGGGTTTTGAGGTCGGATTGGCCGGTGATGGCCTTCAGGCCCTGAAAATCTTGACTGATTCTGAATTTGATTTGGTCCTGAGTGATATCAAAATGCCTCGCATGGACGGCATGGAATTGTTGACCCATTTGGCCAAAAATTTCCCTCGATTGCCTGTGGTTATGATTTCGGCCCATGGCACAGTTCAAACCGCGGTCGAAGCAACCAAATTGGGGGCATTCGATTTTATTACCAAGCCGCTGGATTTGGACCGATTGTTAATCACCCTTCGCAATGCCTTGCAGATTAGCACCCTCAAACAAGAGGCCCTTTCCTGGTCCAACGACGATACCGACCCGGTAGAACTTCAAGGACGCTCCCCCGCCCTCATCAGCCTCAAAGAAACCCTGCAAAGGGTGGCGCCCACGGAAGTCCGCATCCTCATTTCCGGTCAAGCTGGCACCGGAAAGGAGTGGATTGCTCGCTTTATCCACCGACTAAGTCCGCGCAAAAACGGACCTTTTGTTTCCCTCAATTGCGCCACCATCCCCGCGGATCGGTTGGAATACAGTCTTTTTGGGCGCAGCGATGAGCAGGGTACGAATGCTATCCACCGGGGCACCTTTAATCAGGCGACAGGTGGCACCCTTTTTTTGGATGAAATCGCCGACCTTCCGGGGCCTGCCCAGCTCACCTTGGTTCGGGTTTTGGAATCCATGGGCAATACCGGTGGTCATACCCGCCATGGAGTTCGCATATTGGCTGGTAGCCAAAAAGACCTCATTCAGCTCATTGAACAGGGGCAGTTCCGTTTGGATTTGTATCATTTGTTGAGCGTGATTTTGGTCCATTTGCCTTCGTTAAGCCAACGTCGGGAAGACATCCCCATGCTGGCAGGGATCTACCTCAACCAAATCTGCCGACAATACCAGCTTCCCCCCCGATCCTGGGATTCCGATGCCTTGCGTGCATTGCAAGCCATGCCTTGGACAGGAAACCTTCGGGAACTCAAAAACGCGGTCGAACGCCTGGCCCTATTGGGTGGATCCCCCATTACCACGGCCGATATCGACCTTTACCTACGAACCGCGGCCCCAGCCGGCGATAGGGGTTCAACCGGAGCGAACCATTCGAACGGCACGACGTTAGAAACAATGCTCCAAGAAGTAAGCTTTCAACGCTTTAAGGAGCAGGCCGAGAAGCTCTTTGTGGAACGGAAATTGGAGGAACATGGCTGGAATATCGCCAAAACAGCCGAAAACATGGGCATCCAACGTTCGCACTTGTACAACAAAATCGAACGCTTTGGGTTGAGCAAACCCAAGACCCGCTCTTAGCGAATCACACGAATCGTTCCGGAGTACGATACGATGTTTTCGTCATCACGGACCTTGAGCAGGTAATAATAGTTACCTGATTCCAGACCTGGGGCATCCCAATCGTTTTGGTAATCATCCGAATGATAGACGGTTTGACCCCAGCGATTAAAGATTGTAAACGCCGAGCCGGGATAGAGGTAGAGATACTTGATAAGAACCTTGTCGTTGATATCGTCCCCGTTGGGTGTTATCACATTGGGCACCACGACTTCTTTGAAAGGCACCCCAAATTCGAGAACATTGGAATAGGAGCGGAAAACAGCATCCGGGCGCATGGTGTACAATCGAAGTTTATAGGAGCCTCTTTTGAGAGGCTTGCGCAAATTCCAAACGGTATCGGCAACCATGGAATCCCGCAAGATCCAACCAAATTCCGGCCGTTTGAGATCCAAGACCTCCAGGTTGTAACGTGCCGTATCCCAGCCTACATAGGTATTCCAACGGAGTTGCATGGTGGTATCGTCATCGGTCGTCGGGGGATCATTCACAAGCCGAATGGTGCTCACGGTATTGGAGCGAAGGTTTTGAAATCCGTTAATGAGATTTAGGTTCAAATTGTAACTCAACGACTCATCACGTGGCAGGACCGGCGCATAGACATCCCGATGGGTTAGGGTATCTACGTTGGGTTCGATCCAAAAACGATTCGAAAAACGGATCGGGTTTTCACCGGGACGATACCTAAATAGATTGTACCCGTTGAACCAAGACCGCTGAAGGGTATCGTTGTCCGGGTCAATTTTCCAATTCAAGATGACCGCATTCTCGTTGAGGGTGTCCAGGGTAACGTTTTCTAACAAAAGGGGTGCTCGATAATCAGGGCAGCCACTCACGATAATCTTCATGGTGTCAAATTCATTCATGAAGAGATCGCATCGGTTACCAAAGGTGTTGTTATCGGTTCCTTTGCGGCTGACCAGGTGGTACGTTCCGTTTTGCTCAAAACCTTTGGTCAAGCGCAACCAAACATTCCGTGTTCGACCATCGCTGATGCAAGTATCCGGACGTGCACTTTGGATTTGAACCAATTCACCACTGGGATCGTAAAGCCTGAATTCGGACCCATCCCGAGCAATGGAATTGCAGGCTACCAGAGAATTCAATTCAACCTTAAAGGAGGTATCGGTCGTGCATTGGACCAAGGTGGTATCTTTTTTGAACGCCGGTCGGATATTATCACAATAACGTCCAATACCCAGAATAACCTGTACATCCACTTTGACATAACCAATCAAGGAACCTTGCCTGAATTCACTCACCTGCAATACAAAAATGGCTGTTTGTTGGACGTTGGATAGGAAATTTAAATTGCCGTTGGTTGGATTGATGTTAATTGCGTTTCCCACCACATTGGCTGGGACTTGGGCAGTCCGGGGTGCCAGGTAATTGGCGTTGGTATTCCAACCTGTGAGTGCGGGCGTTAGTGAATAAACAACCGAATCACCCTGGGGTTCCGATACATCAAAAACGACGGTTACTGGTTCCTGGATGCAATAGGCCGGTACTTGGAAGGAATTAAAGCGAGCCGAGGTATTTCCGTTCGGAATATTGTTGTTGAGGTAAGAGTCGATGAAAAAGTTCTGTTGACCCGGAGCAGGTCCCAAGGTATTGTTGGTATTACGGCAACACCAACCGGCGGTTGCTGAGTTTCCCCAAACAAAATACCAATCGTTGCAGGTCGGGTTGGTAGCGGAAAACGGCAAGGTAACCGTGCCGGTCCACTTGTATTCCTGCAATCCATAACGGGTTCCTCCATTGCAGGTACTTGGATCGATGGTACAGGCTGTTACCACCTCTATCCCGGTACCCGGTACCCATGCAACAGGCAATGTATAGGTCTGACCACAACCGTTCCGATAGTACATGTTCATGGTAGGATTGGTAAACGGTCCCTGCATAATCGAATTACAATCCCGGTAGATGGTCAGGGTAATTTGGTATTCGTTCGGGTTGGCTAGTTTGGTATAGGTAATATTACCACCGGCCAAGTGGGTTGCTTGGGATACCCCAGGGGCTAACCAAAACAAAGCCAATACAACAAAGCCAAAGATGAATTGTGGAATTCGTGTCATTTTATTTGATTATTTGAAGGGGGCCAAACAAAGGTTCTTTGTCAATGACCCGAACAACGTAGAAATAATTACCGGCAGGGATATCGGATGGTGACCAATCGTTTTGGTAATCGTCGGAATTGTAAACCACCTGGTTCCATCGGTCGTAAATAGTGACCTTGGTACCGGGGAAATAAACCAAATCCTTGATGGTAAAAAAGTCGTTGGAACCGTCACCATTTGGGGTTACCACGTTGTAAACAATCACCGGCCGATCGAGGATATCAAACGTAATCCAATTGGAATGAGCTATCAGGCTACTGTCATCGTTAACGGCTTGAACCCAAATCCGGTAACGACCCAATTTGGTGCTTTTTTGGATTTCAAAAAGGGTATCCGTTGTTGAACCAGCCCAATAGCCAACCGTGTCGTTGACCAGGGTGGTGTAAATATTGTATCGTGGGTTCTCGAAGGCCTTGTAAGGGGTCCATTGGATACGCCCCGGTCCCCTATTGCCATTGCGCAATGTGGTATCCGCTGGTTGAACAAAAATATTGTTGACCGAATCCCCGTTGTCGGTCAACCCGTAATATTTCATTTCCAGGACGGCCAGGAAATCCCGGGGGCCCTCCGTTGGGTCCTGAACCTTGGTCACCAAGGTTGTATCGGTCAGACGGTCCACGGAGGCAAAACGAAACCATTGATTGGAATGAAGACCATCGTTTTTGTACAAAACATAGCGCTTAAAAAACGTAGAATCAAAATCCACCGGGGTGGACCAAATCAGTTTAATCTCTTGATTGTCCGGCGCTACATCCACGTTGAGCATGTTCACCGGGGTATTGTATTCGTAACAGTCGTCTAGCCGTACAACAATGGTGTCAAATTCCTGGGCGCCGGAGCCGCAATCCCCAAGAAGGGTGTTGTTATCAAGCCCTTGACGCACCACCAGGTAATGATCCCCGTTCACCAGAAAATCAATGGCTGATTCCACCGTTACAGAATCGGTGCGGTTGTTGAGGCAGGTATAGGACACTTTCCGTATCTGCATTAATTGGCCGGCAGGATTGTAAAGTCGAAAATCAGTCCCGTTGGTGTCAATGCTGTTGCAGGCCAGGGCTCCCGCCTTGACTTTGAGGCCAATTTGGCGGGTATAACAGGCAGGTTTCACCACCGGCCAGTACGAAGTGGTGTCAATGGACTTGAAACCGCCAAAGTAAACCCCCTGGCACTGACCTACCGGAGAGAACAACCAACCTTCGCTCTGCGAAGAATTGGGATAGACCAACCCCGGGGTGGTAGGGGAAACGATCCACGGGGTCGAATTGCGGGCGGGCACTGCAAAGGCGACGGTACCGGTCGCATTATGAAGACCCAAAACGGCCGTACCACCGGCCCAAGTGGTGCAATTGGGCTTGTTCTCAATAAATACCTCGATGGTATTGTTGCACTCGTTCAGGACGATTTGGAAAGTCCCTAACAGCGACGTGCATTGATACATCGGTAATTGGAAGAAGGAAACCACCATTTTGCGGTTGGGATAAGTCCCAACCTGCTGATAGGAAATATTGCCGCTTCCGTTCAGGTTGGACCACCAGTCCTGCCAAGGCCCCATCACACAATTGCGTGGAACCGATGCGTTGGTGCTGGGGATGGGCGCTGAGGTGTACGTGCTGGGCTGTCCCGGAGAGAAACTCACCCAACCGTTGGTACCGACCCAAAACTGGGTATAGGTGTTCCCGAAATAACAAAAACTAAACCCCAACGGAAAGGGACCCGCCACCCCGTCATCGGCCGAACTGAATTGCCCAGTCAGCGAAGTGCCACCGTACGGGGCCGGCAGAAAGGGAACCGGCGTAATGGTGTAGGTCTGGCCCCAAACGGCCAGGGGGCCCCATCCCAACAAAAGAGATAGGAACAGAGAACGAAGGAAGAGAGCTGGGGTCATGAATCGGCGAAGGTCCGGAGGGATATGGAATTAGTCAGGACGAAAAATACCGCTGGTTTGCTCAAAAACCTTAGTCATGACCGCAAATTTCAAGGTTTAATCCGCTTTTAAAGGTCCCAATCCGGGGTCCAGTTGGCTTACTTTTGCGTACCCATGAAACATATCCGGAATTTCTGCATCATCGCGCACATTGATCACGGCAAAAGCACCCTGGCGGATCGGCTCCTGCAGATTACAGGAACTGTTGGAGACCGGGACCTGCAGGCGCAGACCCTGGACGATATGGATTTGGAACGGGAAAGGGGCATCACCATCAAGAGCCATGCCATTCAGATGAATTATCGTCTTGATAATCAGGACTATATACTTAATTTGATCGACACCCCTGGCCACGTGGACTTTTCGTACGAGGTGTCCCGAGCTATTGCATCCTGCGAGGGGGCTTTATTGATCGTTGATGCCTCTCAAGGCATTGAAGCTCAAACGATTTCGAATCTGTACCTAGCGCTGGAACATAACCTGGAGATCATTCCCATCCTGAACAAAATGGACCTTCCTTCGGCATCCCCCGAAGAGGTTAAGGACCAGATCGTTGAATTAATCGGCTGCAAACGGGAGGATATTCTGCCCGCCAGTGGCAAAACCGGGCAGGGCGTGGACCTCATCCTCGAAGCCATCGTGCATCGAATCCCCGCACCCCAGGGCGATCCAGAGGCTCCTTTGCAGGCCTTGATTTTTGACTCGATGTACAACAACTACCGAGGCGTTGTGGCTTATTTCCGGGTTTTTAACGGAAGGATTCGCACCGGTGAAAAGGTCAAATTCGTCAATTCCGGCAAGGAATACCTGGCCGATGAAATCGGTATTCTGAAGCTCAAACCCCAACCCAGGGAAACCGTTGAAACCGGGGATGTAGGGTATATCATTTCCGGCATCAAACAAGCTCGTGAAGTCCAGGTCGGTGACACCATCACCAGCATGGAGAGACCCTGTGCGGAAGGCATCAAGGGTTTTGAAGAGGTTAAGCCCATGGTTTTTGCAGGGATTTATCCTGTGGATACCGAAGATTACGAGGAACTTAGGGATTCCATGGAAAAGCTTCAGTTGAACGA